>ENA-UOJH01000323-UOJH01000323.1-human-gut-metagenome-genome-assembly--contig:-C148-NODE-323-length-48106-cov-37.856881_pt1 | contig 48106 bp, 35 predicted proteins | sample MGYA00242345_ERZ723892 | MGnify/ENA metagenome assembly ERZ723892 | reverse complement strand
CTCTTTTTGTTGTATGTGTATTTTATTTTAATAATTACTTTATTATTTTAAAATAACATATTTATTAGAATATTTAAGAGAACAGGGATGTATTTTTTATAAACGAAATGAAGATGATTCAGTTTCTATAAGATGGAATGATTCATTGGAAGATAAATGTACGGAGGACAGGAGAATTAATATTCTTTTGCTTGGTGCAAGTGGAGCAGGTAAATCATCTTTTGCAAAGACATTTTTATTACATTCAAGATATATTGATTCAACAAACGATGGACAGACTACAAGAACTAACATTGTATATTCATTAACAAAAACTAATACACGTCCTCAAGTAGATATCAGATTTTTAAATCAGGATAATTTTATTAAAAAGATGATTCAGTTAAACTATGCGAATTATCTATTGAAAATAATTAATATAAAATATAGAAGTGAAAATTTTCATTCTCTGGAAGATTTTTTGAGATATGTTTACTTGGACAAGAAAGAAATAAAGGCAGATGATAAACTGAAAGAAAACATAACGAAAATATTGATGCCGCAGTTAACGAATGCTTATCAGGATAATCATGATTATTTCGGAAAAATATGTGATATATGTGAAAAGGTAATCGAAGATAATATAGAACGTAGAGAAGTATTTTTTGAAGAAAATAGAACGGATTTATTGGCATCATTGTCGAACGTTGAGGGTTTTTTTGATGAAAAGGAATTCAGTTTTTTATGGGATAATTCGGATGAAGAAGACATTATACAAATGGATGTATCAGAAGGAATTAATAATTTTTTTGAAACATATTATAAACAGATTCATCAGAAAATATTCAATAAATTGAAAGAAAAGAAGATAGTAATTGGAAACAATTATTATACAACAATCAAACTGAATAAGTATGATAGTGAAAAGAAAGACTTATTAACCTTATGTTTGCAAGTAAAGGAGAAAAAATCATTAACGGGAGTAGTAGATTTTGTACAAATTAATGATGCAGTTTCTAATGAATATTCTTTTATAATGGATGATTTAGATATTTCTTCTTTGAAATTGATTGATACATATGGGTTAGATCATGATAATTGGGATGAAAGTAAAAGTATAGTATTGTCAAATATTATCTACGATTTAGTTGATAAAAAATTAGTATATTTTGATTCGAATTTAGCAGTTGCATATGTAAAAAAATTGGATTCTGGAAAACCTACGGAACTAAAAACAATATTGCCGCTGATATATAGTATAATACCACAGGCGCCTGTTTATTGTGTTTTAAATGGATTGGATATATTTTTAGATTCTAGAATTGATCAATTTAAAACATGTGACATATTTTTTTCGTCTGTCCAAATGCCAAAAGCAGTCAAATATATCAATAGTGAAAAATGTAAAAGGGATATTACAGGTTCCATTAACGGTGGGGGTGAGTTTGGAGATAATTTATATAATACTTTAAAAAATAATATTATTCCTTTTTGTTCAAATTCAGAGAAAATAGAAGCGTATTATAGTTTATATAAAAATAATATTTCCCAAATATATAATTTACTAATTTCAATTTGTATGAAAGAGTATTCTAGTATGAATATTATTCCTAAGGAAATCATTGAAGACATTCAAAAAGGAAAATATGATCAGGAAATTAGCTTGGTTATAAAAGAAATATTTCAAAAATCATCGAAAACAAATTGGGAGTGGGATCATTGGAAAACGACAAAAGCAAATTTTTGGAGGATAAATGAACAGAATGAACTAGGTTATTGGGGAACTTATCAATATCGATGGAATCAATTATTTCATAGGGGTTATGTTGAAACCGTAAAAAATAACAATATATTAACAGAAATCGGTAAAGAAAAAGGTTGCTCTATTGCAATAAGCGCATGTATAAAAAATATGGAAAATGACTTTTTGGGTCCAGCGTATAATTTAGTTGATTTTAAAGTAAACGAAAAAAGTGAATTCAGAAAAAATATTGAAAAAATGTATAAATTAGGCAAAGAAAAGAAGATTTATCCATATAATCCTTTTGAAGATAAAAAAGAAGATATTCCGCCGCAAGAATATTTAGATAATGTATGTGATTTTCAAAGAGGGTTTCAATTAATTGAGGAAGATCTGCTGGCTCATTTTAAACGGTGCTTGATAAACACAATAAAAAATGAAAATAAGGCAAAAAGTAAAAACTTATTGAAGATAAATAATTCATTTTATATTCAATATCAAAATCTAAAATATGAATTTGAAAAAAAATATAGTGGAATTATTTTTGAAGACATTATGAAATATGCAGTGGATAATGGGAAATAAGTTGGTAATCATCCTAATGAAAAAGGTCCATGTGGAAGTGGAAAGAAGACTGTGTAATTGTAATAGCGGAAGTTGTAAGGAGGCGAGATTGATATGCCTTCTGTCAAGTAGACAGGTTAAATATCTAAAATATCCTGATCTGATAGAATATTTGCATTAAACTGTGGCAATTCTGCAGCCTTTTCTTCACCACCTCTTGACAACCCACCCGCCTCAAGCGTATACTTGCAAAGTAATCTAAAATTTTGAAGAAAGAGAGGTAAAAGTAATGATTAGATTAACAAATGTTACAATCAACGAACTGCATAATCATCATACAATTACCTCGGTTAATTCTGTTACGCTGGCATAAATTCATGCAAAAGTAAATAGAATGTTTTTTTGACATACTTCCCGTGGTGAGATATGACACCGCGGGATTTTTTTGTGCTAAGGGGACTGCTTGTGAAGCGTGCAGGCGGCTGTCAGAGTGGTGCGTCACGGTACAAAAATATGTCAGAGACCGGGGAGTGTAAGAGGGGAAAGTAAGGAGGAATCACAAGAATTTATGAAAAAGTTACATACATATATCGGAAATTACTGGTATGGGTATTTGTTCGCAATATGTTCCATGATTATAGCGACCGGACTGGATATGGTTTATCCACAGATCACACAGCGGATCGTGGATGAGGTCATCATCGGCGGGAAAATGGAAATGCTCACCGGGCTTCTGGTGGGAATCGTTGCGGTTGGGATCGGACGCTGCATCTTTGGATACTGCAAAGAGTTTTCGTTTGACGTCTTAAGTTCTAAGATCGGCGCACAGATCCGTAAGGATCTGTTCCGGCACATTCAGACATTGTCGATGAATTATTTTGACAATACGAACACCGGAGAACTGATGGCGAGAGTCAAGGATGATGTTGACAAGATCTGGAATGCGATGGGATATGTCGGCATGCTGACGATCGAGGTCGTCATCCATGTGAGCATGGTGCTCTACTGTATGTTCCATCTGAACTGGAAACTGGCGCTGATACCGCTTGTGACGATGATTTCCTGCGGTGCGATCGCGATCATCATGGAGCGGAAACTGGATAAAATTTACGAGGATATCAGTGAGGAAAATGCGGTGCTGACCACGGTTGCGGAGGAAAATCTTGCAGGTGTGCGCACTGTAAAAGCATTTGCCAGAGAAAAATTTGAGATTGAAAAATTTCTGTCACACAACAAGCGTTACTATGACTTGAATATCAGCCAGTCGAAGGTGCTGGTAAAATATTACCCGTATTTTCAGTTTGTAGGAAAAGCACTTCCGGTAGCCATGACGATTTTGGGCGGTGTTTCCGTGATGCATGGAAATATGACGCTCGGAGCGCTGGTCGCATTTGTCGAATACAGCAGAAACTGCACCTGGCCGATGGAGATGCTCGGCTGGCTGACGAATGATCTGTCCTCTGCCGTTGCTTCTTATAAGAAGATCAAGAAGATTTACGGGGAGACGGCGATGATCAAAGATGAGGAACAGCCTGTCGTGTTAGAACAGGTAAAAGGGGACATTTCTTTCGAACATGTTTCATTTTCCATTGAGGGGAAAAATATCCTTTCTGATATTAACTTTACGGTTCCGGCAGGAAAAACCATCGGAATCATGGGTGCGACCGGTTCGGGAAAATCCTCAATCGTCAATCTGTTACAGCGTTTTTATGATGTGTCGGACGGCGCTGTAAAAGTGGATGGCACGGATGTGCGGAAACTTTCTTTAAAACAGCTTCGCAGCAGTATTTCTGTTGTATTGCAGGATGTATTTCTGTTTTCCGACACGATCGAGGAAAATATCAAGATGGGGCAGCGAAAGGTAATGCCGTTCGATGAGATCCGCAGAGCGGCAGACTGTGCACAGGCAAAGGATTTCATTGAAAAAATGGATGAACAGTATGCGACCGTCATCGGTGAGCGCGGTGTCGGACTTTCCGGCGGACAAAAGCAGCGTATCAGTATTGCGCGTGCCATTGCAAAAAAGGCGCCAATTCTGATTTTAGACGATTCCACGTCCGCGCTTGATATGGAGACGGAACATGAGATCCAGAAAACATTAAATGAATTAAAAGATACAACGAAAGTGATCATTGCGCACCGTATTTCTGCGGTCTGTCATGCAGATGAGATCATCTATCTGAAAGACGGAGGGATTGCGGAGCGCGGAACGCATCAGGAACTGCTTGCAAAGCGCGGACTTTATTATGAAACTTACATGGCGCAGTATGGCACGTTCTTAGGAGGGGAGGCGATGTAATGGCAGTCAATTCGTATCGTGAAGACGAATTTATGGAAAATACCGACAAGAAAAAAATCATGCGGCGGCTGTTTTCCTATCTGCTTGCGTATAAAGGCACGATTATTGCCGTGTTAGTATGTATGGGAATTACGGTGGCGATCTCACTGGTAAACCCGCTCTTGATCGAGGAAGCAATCGATCACTATATTGCACAGTCCGATCTGCATGGGCTGATTGGGCTTGGAATTTTTGCACTCGTGTTAAACCTGATCTTTATTGTGATGGTAAAACTCAGAATGTATGCAATGGCGGTGATCTCCAACAAAATTTTGCTTCAGATCCGCCAGGATCTCTATGAGCACATCCAGACGCTGTCGTTTTCATTTTTTGACAGCAGACCGACCGGAAAAATCCTTGCGCGTATCATCGGGGATGTCAATTCTTTAAAAGATGTGCTGGTCAATGTGGTCACGACGATGGTGCCGGAATTTGTGACGGTAGTCGGGGTTGTCGTGATCATGCTGGTAAAAGACTGGCGGCTTGCGCTTGCATCACTCTCTACGATCCCGCTTATGATCGCGGGGATCTGGTTTGTACAGACGGCATCCCACAAACGCTGGCAGATATTCCGGAAAAAGGCATCAAACTTAAATGCTTATGTGCATGAGGATATTGCCGGAATGAATGTGGTTCAGAGTTTTGCGGCAGAAGATGAGACACAGGAGATTTTTGAAGGACTGACGGACGAACATCAGAGATCATTTGTGGATGCGGTAACTTATGCTGACATGTTTGGCCCGGTCATTGATTTCTGCTGGGGATTTGGTGCGATGATGCTTTATCTGGTCGGCATCCGTTTTCTGGGATTTGAAAAAGTATCGGTCGGACTTCTGGTTGCATTCGGAACTTATATCAATATGTTCTGGAACCCGATCATGAACTTGAGCAATTTTTATAACAATCTTGTCACAAATCTTACGGCGGCAGAGCGTATTTTTGATATCTTAGATACCGACGCTGACATTGTGGACGCAAAGGATGTGACAGAGCTGCCGGATATAGAGGGAAGTGTTGAATTTTCACATGTAAGTTTTACTTATGATAAGGGAACACCGGCGGAGACAAAGGTACTTTCTGATGTCAGTTTTTCTGTAAAACCGGGTGAGACGATCGCACTGGTAGGACCGACCGGAGCAGGAAAAACAACGATCGTTAATCTGATCAGCCGTTTTTATGACATTGAAGACGGCAAAATTTTAGTGGATGGTTACGACTTGACAAAGGTTTCCATTGAGAGCTTAAGGCGTCAGATGGGTGTTATGATGCAGGATAATTTTATCTTTCATGGAACAGTCCGTGACAACATTTTATATGGGAAATTAGATGCGACAGATGAAGAAATGATCGCGGCTGCAAAGGCAGTCAATGCGCATGATTTCATTATGAAAATGGAAAAAGGTTATGACACGGAATTAAAAGAACATGGAGCAGGACTATCCATCGGACAAAGGCAGTTGATCGCGTTTGCGAGAACGATGATTTCCATGCCGAAAATCCTCATTTTAGATGAGGCAACATCCAGCATTGATACACATACAGAACTTTTAGTGCAGCAGGGAATCGAGGCATTGCTTTCCGGCAGAACCAGTTTTGTGATCGCACACAGACTCTCCACGATTCAGAATGCGGACCGCATTTTTGTGATCGACAAGGGCGGTATTTTAGAACAAGGAAGTCCGGCAGAGCTGATGGAGAAAAAGGGCGCTTATTATAAACTTTATATGGCGCAGTTTGCAGGTCTGCAGGAGTAAAAAAATATTTGCTGCTCACACAGTACGTGTGAACGGCAGCAAAAACGAAACAGAAAATTTCTACAGGAGGATGCGATGTTTTTAACCACACTTTGTTATATCGAAAAAGATGACTGTTACCTGATGCTGCACCGGGTAAAAAAGGAAAACGACCTGAACCATGACAAGTGGATCGGTGTCGGCGGCAAGTTTGAAGCGGGGGAAATGCCGGAAGAATGTATGCTGCGTGAGGTAAAGGAAGAGACAGGTCTCACCCTGACATCTTACCGCGCGCGGGGCGTCATTACCTTTATTTCCAACGAGTGGGGTATCGAATATATGCACTTATTTACGGCAGACCAGTTTACCGGGGAGATGACTGACTGCGACGAGGGAGAACTTGTCTGGGTTCCGAAAAAGGAGATCAAAGACCTGAAACTGTGGGAAGGTGACAAAATATTCCTGCGGCTTTTGGATGAGTGTGAGGAATATTTTTCGCTGAAGCTGGTATACGAAGGCGATACGCTGGTCGATAAAAAACTTATCATTGCCGGGAAAGAACAGAAAGCAGAGAGACAGGCCGGTAACAAAGGAGAGAAACATGATAACAAAAACTTACCCGGTCGGCACCCTGCCTGCTTATAAATATGTAGTAGTTTTATCTGAATATCAGGGCAAAATTTTGTTGAGCAGACACAAAAAACGCACCACATGGGAGACACAGGGCGGAAAGATTGAACCGGGAGAGACACCGCTTATGGCGGCAAAGCGTGAACTTTACGAGGAGTCCGGGGCAGTGGATTTTGAGATAGAGCCGTTGTGCGACTATTGGGCGGGAGAGGTGCAGACCAAAGAAGAAGGAAATGGACGTGTCTTTCTTGCAAAGGTAAAAAAGCTGTCAGCCATGCCGGAAAGTGAGATGGCAGAGGTACGCACCTTTGACGAACTGCCGGAAAAACTGACTTATCCGGCGATCACACCGACACTGTTTGAGCGGAAAAAACAGGGCATCGGGAAACGTCTGCTTTACGGCACTGGAAATCCTGCAAAATTAAGTCTGATGCGGAAAAATTTAGAACAGCTGCAGATAGAGATCGTTGGGTTATCGGATATTGATGTGGCAGTACCACAGGCAGACGAGGATGGCGATTCGCCGCTGGAAAATGCAAGGAAGAAGGCAAAGTGTTATTACGATGTTTTTCAGATTCCGGTGTTTTCCTGTGACACAGGTCTGTATTTTGAAAATGTCCCGGAAGATAAACAGCCGGGCGTTCATGTCAGGAGGGTGAATGGAAAAAATCTGTCAGACGCGGAAATGCTTGCATATTACAGCGGACTTGCTGCAGAGTATGGTGGTCTGCATGCATACTACCGCAATGCCATCTGTCTTATCATGGATGAGGAACATATTTATGAGTCGATGGATGAAACGTTCTCGAGCGAACCATTTCTGATCACGTCGGTCCCGCACCCGGATGGAATCCGCAGGGAGGGATTTCCACTTGACTGCCTGTCGGTGGATCTTACAACCGGAAAGTACTATTATGACCTCGATCCGGCAGAACTTGGAAAGGTTGCCGCAGAAGACGGAAGTCGGCGGTTTTTTGAAAAAATAACTGGTATTTTCCCACACAATATGTTATAATCCTAAAATGACTGTGATAGTCGTAGTACGCCCTTTTTTCCGAAAGACAGGCGAAACCCTTGAAAAACGGGGGTGCTCGACAGGAACATAGAATGAAATGAACGGAAAAAAGTACATCAAGTATTCATATAAAGTTTGAAGGAGGAAATGAGTAATAATGAGTGTACAGGTGGAAAATTTAGAAAAGAACATGGCAAAACTTACGATCGAAGTTGCAGCTGAGAAGGTAGAGGATGCAATCCAGGCTGCATATATGAAAGAGAAAGGAAAGATCAGCGTTCCAGGTTTCCGTAAAGGTAAAGTGCCGAGAAAGATGATCGAGAAAATGTACGGAGCAGGCGTATTCTATGAGGATGCTGCAAATACCCTGATCCAGGAGAACTACGCACAGGCAGTAGAAGAGAGCGGTGTGGACGTCGTTTCAAGACCGACTATCGAAGTGGTACAGATCGAAGCTGGCAAACCTTTCATCTTCACAGCAGAAGTTGCTGTAAGACCGGAAGTAAAACTTGGCAAATACAAAGGCGTACAGGTAACAAAGATCGATACAACAGTATCTGATGAGGAAGTTGCAGCAGAGCTTGAAAAAGAGAGACAGAAGAACTCCAGAACTGTTACTGTAACAGACAGACCGATCGCTGAGGGAGATACAGCAGTGATCGATTTCGAAGGATTCGTTGATGGTGTTGCATTTGAGGGCGGCAAAGGAGAGAATCATCCGCTTGAGATCGGTTCCCACTCTTTCATCGATACATTCGAAGATCAGTTAGTAGGAAAGAATGCCGGAGATGAAGTAGACGTAAACGTTACATTCCCGGAGAAATATCAGGCAGCAGATTTAGCAGGAAAACCTGCATTATTCAAAGTTAAGATCCACGAAGTAAAAGCAAAAGAACTTCCGGAGTTAAACGATGAGTTCGCACAGGATGTATCTGAGTTCAATACTTTAGAAGAGTACAAAGAGGACTTAAAGAAACACTTAGAGGTTCAGAAAGAGGACGAAGCAAAACGCACAAAAGAGGATGAGGCAATCCAGAAGATCATTGACAAATCTACAATGGAGATTCCGGAAGCAATGATCAAAACCCAGTGCGAGAACATGGTAAATGAATTTGCTCAGAGACTTGCTCAGAGCGGACTTTCCATGGAGCAGTATATGCAGTTCTCCGGTCTTACATTAGACAAATTAGAAGAGCAGGTTCGTCCGGAAGCTGAGACACGTATTAAGAGCAGTCTTGTATTAGAGCAGATCGCAAAAGACGAGAACATCGAAGTAAGCGAGGAAGAGATCGACGCTGAGATCGAGAAAATGGCAAAAGCTTATGGCATGGAAGCAGACAAGCTCAAAGAATACATGGGCGACGCTGAGAAAGAATCCATGAAGAGAGATATTTCCGTAACAAAAGCAGTTGATCTTGTTATGGAGAACGTAAAAGAAAGAGCAAAAGCTAAGACTAAGAAAGAAAAAGAAGCGGAAGCTGAAGAAAACGCAGAAGAAAACGCAGAAGAATAAGAGAGGCTTCGTCGAAAGCGGACAACATACAACAGACTGGCTCATTCGGGCCGGTCTGTTTAAGCATATAAGCAATAATTAAATTTTTATAAACAAAATGGATTGGAGGAAAACAAAATGAGTTTAGTACCTTACGTCATTGAGCAGACCAGCAGGGGAGAGCGTAATTATGATATTTACTCCCGTTTATTAAAAGACAGAATCATTTTCCTCGGAGAAGAAGTGAATGAGACAACAGCAAGTCTTACCGTAGCACAGTTACTTTTCTTAGAGTCAGAAGATCCTGGAAAAGATATCCAGTTATATATCAATTCCCCGGGTGGAATGGTAACAGCAGGACTTGCAATTTATGATACAATGCAGTACATCAAATGTGATGTATCCACGATCTGTATCGGACTTGCAGCAAGTATGGGAGCATTTTTACTTTCCGGCGGTACCAAAGGAAAGAGACTTGCGCTTCCGAACGCAGAGATCATGATCCATCAGCCGTCCGGCGGAGCAAAAGGTCAGGCGACAGAGATCCAGATTGCAGCAGAGAATATCTTAAAGACGAAAAAACGTTTGAATGAGATCCTTGCTGCAAATACCGGAAAACCATATGATGTGATCGCAGCAGATACAGAGCGTGATTATTATATGTCTGCGGAAGAAGCAAAGGCATATGGTCTGATTGATGATGTCATCACAAATCGATAGAATACGGAGAAACAGCAATTATGGCAGGAAGAAATGACGATAAATTCCGTTGTTCCTTTTGCGGGAAGACGCAGGATCAGGTTCGCAAGCTGATTGCAGGACCAAACGGTGCATATATCTGTGACGAGTGCGTGGATATCTGTGCTGAAATTATCGATGAAGAATTAGAAAATGATGAGGCAGCAGGTGAAGTGGCAGAGCCGGAAGAGCAGATTAATCTGTTAAAGCCGGAAGAGTTAAAGGCATTTTTGGATGATTATGTCATTGGACAGGATCAGGCAAAAAAAGTGCTGTCTGTGGCTGTCTATAACCATTATAAAAGAATCATGGCCGGAGATGACCTCGGTGTAGAGCTTCAGAAGAGCAACATTCTGATGTTAGGACCGACCGGTTCCGGAAAAACACTGTTGGCACAGACATTAGCGAGAGTCTTAAACGTTCCATTTGCAATCGCAGATGCGACCACACTGACGGAGGCAGGATATGTTGGAGAGGATGTTGAAAATATCCTTTTAAAGATCATCCAGGCGGCTGATTATAACATTGAACGTGCACAGCGCGGAATTATCTATATCGACGAGATCGACAAGATCTCCAAAAAATCTGAAAATGTATCCATCACCAGAGATGTATCCGGTGAGGGTGTACAGCAGGCATTATTAAAAATCTTAGAGGGAACTGTTGCGTCTGTTCCGCCACAGGGGGGAAGAAAGCATCCGCAGCAGGAGCTGATCCAGATTGACACGACCAACATCTTATTTATCTGCGGCGGTGCGTTTGACGGACTTGAGAAGATCATTGAGACCAGAATGGATCAGAAGACGATCGGATTTAATGCAGATATCCGTGACAAGAGAGATTACAATATCGGTGATGTGTTAAAACATGCACTTCCACAGGATTTTGTAAAGTTCGGGTTGATCCCTGAGTTTATCGGACGTGTGCCGGTAACGGTATCTTTGGATATGCTTGACAGGGACGCATTGATCCGCATTTTACAGGAGCCGAAAAATGCGCTGACCAAACAGTATCAGAAGCTGTTTGAGTTAGACGGTGTAGCGCTTGACTTTGACAAAGAAGCACTTGAGGCGATTGCAGATAAAGCGTTAGAGCGCAAGACAGGAGCGCGTGGACTTCGTGCGATCATGGAGGCTGTTACATTAGATCTGATGTACCACATTCCATCGGATGAATCTATTACACAGTGCCAGATCACAAAAGAGATGGTGGATGAACAGCTTGCGATCGAAGAACGTGAACTTGAAAAGATAGAGGAAAAACAGGTTGGATAATAAAGCGATGAAAATGCCTGCGGTGGCACTTCGCGGAATGGTCATCCTTCCGGGGATGATCGCACATTTTGATGTGAGCCGTGAAAAGTCGATCCATGCAGTAGAACAGAGTATGATGGATGAACAGAAGATCTTCCTTGTTGCACAGCGTGATGTGGAGCAGGAAGAGCCTGGCATCGAAGATTTATATCATATCGGTATTATTGCAGAGGTCAGGCAGGTCATAAAATTACAAAACAACATCGTCAGAGTTTTAGTGGAAGGAACAGAGCGGGCACAATTGTCCGCTTTTGTTTCCCAAACGGACTTTTTAGAGGTGGAACTCACGCGGTGTGAAGAAATTGATGAGGGATTGTCGGACGAGGCAAAAATGGCTATGGTGCGCAGTGTACAGGACACATTTGAAAAATATGTAACTGTCAACCCGCGTGTCGGAGGTGAAATGCGCAGACAGGTCAGGGAAGAAAAGAATCTGCCGAAGATCATGGATCTGATCGCCAACAATCTTCCTTTTTATTATGAACAGAAGCAGGAAATATTAGAGGCAGTTTCACTGACGGAGCGCTATGAAGTTTTGATGGCGCTTCTTTTAAAAGAAATTGAGATCACTGCGATCAAAAATGAATTCCAGGCAAAAGTAAAGAAACGTGTGGATAAGAACCAGAAGGAATATATCCTGCGTGAACAGATGAAGCTGATCCGGGAAGAACTCGGCGAGGATAATACGGAGTCAGATGCGGATGCCTATTTAGAACAGTTGAAAAAGTTAAAGGCAGACAAAGAAGTCAAAGAAAAGATCAGAAAAGAGATCTTACGCTTTAAAAATATCAGTGGAAGTTCTTCGGAGAGTGCAGTCAGCCGCGGTTATATCGAGACCATGTTAGAACTCCCGTGGAATAAGGCATCCAAAGATAACAAGGATCTGAAAAATGCAGAGCGCATTTTAAATGAAGATCATTACGGATTGGAAAAAGTAAAAGAGCGTATGTTAGAGTTCCTTGCTGTGCGCAATCTGACGAAAAAGGGCGAGAGCCCGATCGTATGTTTAGTCGGACCGCCTGGTACCGGAAAGACGAGCATTGCCCGTTCCGTGGCGCGTGCACTTGATAAAAAGTATGTTCGAATCAGTTTAGGCGGCGTCCGTGACGAGGCTGAGATCCGTGGACACCGGAAAACTTATGTCGGTGCGATGCCGGGACGTATTGTCAATGGTCTGCGCAGTGCCGGCGTGAAAAACCCACTGATGCTGCTTGATGAGATCGATAAAATGAGCAGCGATTATAAGGGCGACACTGCATCTGCCATGCTTGAGGTGCTCGACGCAGAGCAGAACTGTAAGTTCCGCGATCACTATATCGAGGTTCCGATTGATCTGTCAGAGGTACTGTTTATTGCGACGGCGAACTCTGTACAGGATATCCCGCGTCCACTGCTTGACCGTATGGAACTGATCGAGGTGAGCAGCTATACGGAAAATGAGAAGTTCCATATTGCAAAAGAGCATTTGCTGCCGAAGGTAAAAGAGAAAAACGGTTTAAAGCCGGAACAGTTAAAGATCAGTGACCGTGCGCTGCAAAAGATCATTTCCGGTTATACAAGGGAAGCAGGTGTGCGTAATTTAGAGCGCAGGCTGTCTGAAATTACAAGAAAATCTGCAAGGAAAGTATACGAATCCGAAGTCAAATGCGTAAAAGTTACAGGTCAGAATGTAGAAAAATATCTTGGAAAAGAGAGATATACGTTTGATCAGAAAAACGAGAACGATGAGGTCGGAATTGTGCGCGGTCTGGCATGGACGAGCGTCGGCGGTGATACGTTGGAGATCGAGGTCAACGTGATGCCGGGCAAAGGCGAAGTACAGCTTACCGGACAACTCGGAGATGTGATGAAAGAGTCCGCACAGGCAGGCTTAAGTTATATCCGTTCGGTAGGGGAAGAATATCATATTCCAAAGAAGTTTTTTCAGGAAAATGACATTCATATCCATATCCCGGAGGGGGCAGTGCCAAAAGACGGACCGTCCGCAGGTATCACGATGGCGACGGCAATGCTTTCTGCGATCACACAGACTCCGGTCCGTGCGGATGTCGCAATGACAGGAGAGATCACACTGCGCGGCAGAGTTCTCCCGATCGGTGGCTTAAAAGAAAAGATCCTTGCAGCGAAGAATGCCGGAATCAAAACGATCTGCATTCCGAAGAAAAACGAGAAGGATGTGGAGGAGATTTCTGCGGAGATCAAAAAAGGCTTAGAACTTGTATTTGTGGAAAAAATGCAGGAAGTGCTGGAAGTGGCATTTGTAAAAAGGAGAAAAACATGGTAATAAAAAATGTAAACCTGGAAATTGTCTGCGGTGTGACCAGCAAGGTGCCGGATACCGCATATGCGGAGGTGGCTTTTGCAGGAAAATCAAACGTTGGAAAATCATCTCTGATCAATGCGCTGATGAACCGCAAAGCACTGGCACGTACTTCCGCACAGCCTGGAAAAACGCAGACCATCAACTTTTACAATATCAACGATGCCATGTACCTTGTCGATCTTCCGGGATACGGCTATGCAAAGGCATCCGAGGAAGTGAAGGCAAAGTGGGGAAAAATGATCGAGAATTACCTTCATACTTCAAAGCAGTTAAAGGCAGTCTTTCTTTTGATCGATATCCGCCACGATCCGTCTGCAAACGACAGAATGATGTATGAGTGGATGGTGTATCAGGGATTTGCACCGATCATTATCGCAACTAAGTTAGACAAGATCAAACGAAGCCAGATCCAGAAAAACGTCAAAGCGATCCGTGAGGGCTTAAATGTACAGCCGGGAACCACGATCATTCCGTTTTCTGCAGAGACGAAGCAGGGGCGTGATGAGATCTGGGAACTGATCGATTCTTTCGTGCTGCCGCAGGAAGAAAAATAGCCTGTTTAAAAATATGTCAGAATATGGTATGCTGAAACTATAAAAATTTACAAAAAGCAGAAAACTTTAACAGGAAGCAAACTCTTATCAGATTGCGTCTGTATGAGGTTCATGCTAAAATAATCACTATGACGAAGAGTCAGTATCGGAGGATAGCCATGAAAAAGAAAAAAATCGTAATAGCACTTGGTCATGAAGCACTTGGTACCACGTTACCGGAGCAGAAAGAGGCAACAAAACGCACTGCAAAAGCGGTTGCTGACTTTATCCGCGATGATTATCAGGTAGTCATTACACACAGTAACGGGCCACAGGTTGGTATGATCCATACAGCAATGAATGAGTTCTGCAGATTATATCCGGAGTATACCGCTACGCCAATGTCTGTATGTTCTGCAATGAGTCAGGGATATATCGGTTACGATTTACAGAATGCTATCCGTGCCGAGCTGCTGAATAAGGGAATTTATAAGACAGTTTCCACAGTTCTGACACAGGTTGTTGTCGATCCATATGATGAGGCTTTTTACAAACCAGGTAAGGTGATCGGACGTGTGATGACAGAAGAAGAAGCTGAGGCAGAGGAGAAAAAAGGAAATCATGTCACAGCAGTAGAAGGAGGATTCCGCCGTATCGTTGCAGCACCGAAGCCAATGGATATCGTTGAAATCGATGCGATCCGTGCATTATCGGATGCAGATCAGGTTGTTGTTGCCTGCGGAGGTGGAGGTATTCCGGTACTTGCACAGGACAATAATTTAAAAGGTGCGAGTGCAGTCATTGAGAAAGACCTTGCAGCAGGAAAATTAGCAGAACTTTTAGATGCTGACATGTTAGTCATTTTAACAAGTGTGGACAATGTATGTCTGAATTACGGCACAGAGAATGAGAAACCTCTTTCGACCATGACTGTTGCAGAAGCAAAACAGTATATGGAAGAAGGTCAGTTCGGAGAGGATGACATGCTGCCAAAGATTCAGGCGGCCATTGATTTTATTGGAGATTCCGCAATCCGTTCCGTACTTATTACAAAGCTGAACAAAGACGGCACCTATGTGAGCGGTGGACCGGGTACGATGATCACGAAATAAACTGCCATTTTTATGGTAATAATAAGACTGAATCGATTGCCGAAAATAAACTTTTTTACGAGGAAAAAAGATGTTTAGAAAAACAAAAATTGTTTGTACTTTAGGACCTTCAACAGATAAGGAAGGTGTATTAAAACGCCTGATCGAAGAGGGAATGAACGTTGCCCGTTTTAATTTTTCCCATGGTGACCATGAGGAGCAGTTAGGACGCCTTCAGATGTTACAGAAACTTCGTAAGGAATTAAAGCGTCCAGTCGCAGCACTGCTTGACACAAAAGGACCGGAGATCCGCCTGAGAGATTTTACGGACGGAAAAGTCGAGCTTAAGGATGGACAGACTTTTACCCTGACAACCGATGAGATTATGGGAGATGCAAAACGTGTTTCCATTACTTATAAAAACCTGCCGGAGGATGTAAAACCGGGAGATCGCATTCTGATCGATGATGGTCTGATCGGAATGGAAGTAAAAGAAATCAAGGTGACATCTGGTGCAAAGGCAGATAAAGATGGCAATAAGCCAAAAGATATCATCTGCCAGGTGTTAAATGGCGGTGTGATCTCCAACAGAAAAGGCGTGAACGTTCCGAATGTAGAATTGTCCATGCCATATATCAGCGAAAAAGATTATGGTGATATCGTATTTGCGGTAGAGCATGATTATGATTTTATTGCTGCATCTTTTGTCCGTACCGCAGATGATGTGCTTGCAATCCGCAAGATCCTTGCAGAAAAAGGCGGCGAGGATATCAATATCATTGCAAAAATTGAAAATATGCAGGGTGTACAGAATATTGACGATATTATCCGTGTTTCCGATGGAATCATGGTAGCGCGTGGTGATATGGGTGTTGAGATCCCGTTAGAGGATGTACCGGTGATCCAGAAGATGATCATTAAAAAAGTATACGATGCAGGCAAGAAGGTTATCACAGCGACTCAGATGCTTGATTCCATGATGAAACATCCGCGTCCGACCAGAGCAGAGGCAACTGACGTTGCAAATGCAATCTACGACGGAACCAGTGCGATCATGCTCTCCGGAGAGACAGCTGCAGGTATGTATCCGATCGAGGCTTTAAAGACTATGGTGCGTATTGCAGTCCGTACGGAACAGGATATCAATTACTTACAGCGTTTTAAAATGCGCAAAACCATGAGCAACCCGGATGTGACCAATGCAATCTCCCATGCGACATGTACAATGGCAGGAGATTTGAATGCGGCAGCAATCATTACGGTAACAAAATCAGGACGTACCGCCCGCATGGTTTCCAAATATCGTCCAAACTGTCCGATTATCGGAGGATGTCTGACAGAAAAGATTTACCGTCAGCTTGCATTATCCTGGGGTGTGATCCCGCTTATGATCGAGGAAAAGACACAGGCAGAAGAACTGTTTGACTATGCAGTCGATGCAGCAGAAGCAGCAGGAATCATTTCCAAAGGAGATGTTGTTGTCTTAACCGCAGGAGTTCCTCTTGGTGTATCCGGTACGACCAACCTGATCAAGGTGCAGGTGGCAGGACATATCTTAGTGGAGGGACAAGGAATCGGAACACAGAAGATTTCTGCAAATCTCTGCGTTTGTCACAATGAAGAAGATCTTAAAAACTTTAAAGTCGGGGACATCATTGTTGCAAAAGATACCAGCAATGCCATGATGACACAGATGCGTGAGGCATCCGGACTCATCGTGGAAGCATCCGGTGAAAACTGCCACGCAGCAATCGCAGGATTAAGCCTTGATATTCCGGTTCTGATCGGTGCTAAACATGCGCTTGATGTCTTAAAATCCAGTGCATATGTAGAATTGGATTGTGAGAACGGACTTGTGACAGCAAATTAATTTGCAACAAATTTTGTTAACTGGAAATAGAAGATTAAAGTGAAAGAGAAAAGGATATGAAAGGCTCTAGAGAGGGTCTGCATATCCTTTTTTCCATATTCCGGTCCAGTATAGCAGATACAGGATTATGGCAGAGGTTCCATTACTGATTACAACGGAATACCAGACGGATGCCACTCCCATATGAAATACATTTGCGCATATCCAAAGAGACAACAGACGGAATATCCATATCCGGGAAGCATCTACGAGCATTGTGATCAGTGTATGCCCACATCCCTGGAACAATCCCTGTGATACATTATAAAAAGCGTTTGTAAAGCACCAGAATGCAATAATGGATAAATAGTCTGCAGCCAGAGGGATGACTTTGGCATCTGTTGAAAAGAATGATACCATAGTCTGGGAAACAGGGCGTCTTGAAAAAATGAATCCCAGAATAAGTAAAAATAAGGTGCACATTTTTAATGAATAATGGAAGGTTTTCTTCGCCCGCTCTGTGTTTCCGGCTCCCATATTTTGTCCAACTATAGTAGAAACGGCGGAGCCGACACCACTGGCTGGCATTGTGATAAGACTGTTGATTTTGTTGCCAATACCATAGGCGCTGGTTGCAATATAACCATAAACATTTACATTTCTGGTCATGATCAGCGTACCTAGCTGCATGGTGCTGCCGCCAATCGCAGTTGGCAGACCAATTTTGATAATGGCGCGTATCATTTTCTGGTCAAAGACAAAATTTTTAAAAGAAATCCGTATGAGCTGATCTGATTTTGTAAGAAGGATCAGTCCAATGAGAGCGCAGGGGATTTTTGCTATAAGCGTGGCAAATGCTGCGCCTCCGATTCCAAAGTGGAACACAATGAGGAAAAGAGGATCTAATATCAGATTGATCATGATACCAAGCAGATTGAGAAGCATGGGTTTTACAGTGTCCCCCTGCGCCTGTTTCACGGCTGTGAATAAATTGATCATGAACAGAAATGGCATATCAAGGACCACAATTCTTAAATAAGTAAGACCGTACTCATAGACCACTCCCCTGGCACCGAGCCAGGTGACTAATGCCGGGGATATCAGCCAGCACAGTAATGCACAGATGAGGGAGAAACCAAGGGATGTAATACAGATATGATTTGCCATTTTGTTGGCCTGTTCATCTTTTCTGGCACCAAGGTATTGCGATATAAGAATTGCACCTGCGGTTGTTATGCCGCTGCCAAAACTGTTAAGGATATTTTGAAATGGTGATACGAGCGTTATGGCAGACTGGTTTTCTGTTCCGATCCGTCCAAGCCAGAATGTGTCCGTAAGATTATACATCGACTGGATAAAACTATTGATCATGACCGGAACGGCGAGCATAAGGATTGCCTGGGACAGGTTTCCATTTAGAATCATATTTCGTTTATTTTCAGATATTTGTTTTGGCATAGGAGCTCCTTGTGGATTTATAAAATATGTTGACAGGTTGTATTCATATGGTTCATAATATGACAAAAAAACAGTATATTCCTTGAAAAAAATGATAAAAACACATAAAAGTACAGAAAAATGGAGAATTATATGTTTCAGGATATGTCAAAAGATTTTGATATTAAGAAGATCAGAAGAAGTAATACGATATCTGAAAGTAACTGCGAGCCACATGTACATCCATTTCATGAAATTTTTTATCTTTCCAGTGGAGAGTGCACCAGCTTTATTGATCACAATATCTATAAGTTTGGAAAAGGTGATCTTGTAATCGTTCCGGGTGGCTGTCTGCATAAGACAGTATATACCGGGAAAGGAATTCATGAAAGGATTGTTATCAGTTTCCGGCAGGAGATTACGGATTGGATCAAAGAACAGATCGGAGCGGAATATCTTAAGAACTGTATGGTTCCGGGGGTAATCAATATACCGGAAAAACGCAGAAACTATGTGGATTCCCTGCTGGATAAGTTAATGTTTGAAAATGATACGCCGGACATATTATCAACGGCATTTATAAAAGCAGGACTTGTTGAACTTTTGCTGTTTATCATAAGATGCAAGGAGTATGAGGACAATGTTATAAAAGAGATTGATGTTGATAACCGAAAAATCCAGGAAGTTGCAACATATATTTTTGAACATTATACGGAAAATATTTTACTGGAAGATGTGGCGGATAAATTTGACATGAATAAGTCATTTTTGTCTAAGAGATTTAAGACAGCGACGGGGTTCGGGTTTAAAGAATATATTATTAATCTCCGGATACAGAATGCATGCAGGCTGCTGCTGGAAACGAATAAATCTATCACAGATATTGCTTTTGAATGTGGATTTAATGACAGTAACTATTTTGGGGATTCGTTTCGAAAGATAAAAGGTATATCACCACGCAAATACAGAAAAAATGAAACATTTTAGTTTGGGATACAAAAGAAGCCTTCATAAAAAGAAGGCTTCTTTTGTCAGGTAAAGACAGGCAGGGAGGTTAGCCCATCGTTACTTCTACATTTACATCTTTCTTCTCAGCCGAGAATGGAATCGTAGTTCCCTCTACCGGCTGTCCATCCACGATCATGGAAAGCACACCTTTTTCCACATGATTTGGATTCTTTACGGTGATATGGTAGCTGACACCGCGGAAATCACGTTTGGCGGTAAAACCATCTAATTTGGATGGAATACAAGGATCAACAGTCAGACCATCATAATCCGGGCGGATACCAAGGATAAACTGGGAAACATTGAGGAAGGTCCATGCGGCGGTTCCTGTCAGCCAGCTGTTCTTTGCCTCACCGAAGTTCGGGGCGTCTTTTCCGGCAATCATCTGGGAGTATACATAAGGCTCTGTGCGGTGGATCTCGCTGATATCCTCAATGTATGCAGGACAGGTTCTTGTATATACCTGCCAGGCACGGTTGCCTCTGCCAATTACAGTCTCCGCGATAGAGATCCATGGGTTGTTGTGACAGAAGATACCTGCGTTTTCTTTGTATCCTGGTGGATAAGAAGAAATCTCACCAAGTTCCACATGATATCTGTGGTAAGGCGGCTGTAACAGTACGATACCGTATTTCGTGTCGAGATATTTTTCGACGGCTTCCATTGCCTTTAAGCAGCAGCCTTCCTCTAAACCAATCTCAGCCATAACACAGAAGCCCTGTGGCTCAATAAAGATCTTGCCATCTTCGCATTCTTTTGAACCGATCTTATTTTTGTAATGATCGTAAGCACGCAGATACCATTCGCCATCCCAGCCGGCATCCATAACGGTTTTTTCCATCTCTGCGATTGCTTTCTCTGCAAGTTCTGCTTCCTCCGTCATGCCCTGATGGCGGCAGATTGCTGCATAATCTTTTCCGTAGCGGACAAACATACCTGCGATAAATACGGATTCAGCATTCGGGCCTTCGGAAGGACCAAAAGTCTGGAAAGATTCACCCGGCTCAGTCGAGAAGCAGTTTAAGTTGAGACAGTCGTTCCAGTCGGCACGTCCGATCAGCGGTAAATTGTGCGGTCCCAGATGTTCCATTGTATAATGGAAGGAACGGCGCAAATGCTCCATGAAAGTGGTTGCTTTGGAAGCATCGCTGTCATATGGTGTCATCTCGTCGAGAATTGAGTAATCGCCGGTCTCTTTGATATAAGCTGCAGTTCCGGCGATCAGCCATAACGGATCATCGTTAAAGCCGCTTCCGATGTCAGAGTTGCCTTTTTTGGTGAGCGGCTGATACTGATGATAAGCACTTCCGTCCTCGAACTGGGTAGCTGCGATATCTAAGATACGCTCTCTCGCACGGTCAGGGATCAGATGTACGAAACCGAGCAGATCCTGACAGGAATCACGGAATCCCATGCCACGGCCGATACCGGACTCAAAGTAAGATGCGGAACGGCTCATGTTAAAGGTAACCATACACTGATACTGGTGCCAGATGTTTACCATACGGTCTAATTTCTCCTCACTGGAAGAAATGGTAAAATGGGACAGCAGTTCGTTCCAGTAATCTTTTAATTTGACGAGTGCTGCGTCTGCTTTTTCTGCGGTATCAAAACGGGAGAGAAGTTCATCGGCACGTTTGCGGTTGATGACTCCATCCTCAGCACGTCCAACCCATTTTTCCTCTACCGGATTCTCAACATAACCAAGTACGAAAACGTAGGTCTTTGTCTCGCCCGGAGCAAGAGATACTTCAAGGTGGTGGGAACCGATCGGTGCCCAGCCGCTTGCAACAGAATTCTTTGAAGTTCCGTTTACAACAACTTCCGGAGCAGAGTTTTCACCGTAAGCGCCTAAGAACGAGTCACGGTCTGTATCAAAACCGGCGATCGGAGCGTTGACAGCGTAAACAGCGTAATGATTTCTGCGCTCTCTGTATTCGGTCTTATGATAAAGAGCAGAACCGTGGATCTCAACCTCACCGGTGGAGAAGTTACGCTGGAAGTTGGTCATATCGTCCATTGCGTTCCACAGGCAGAACTCTACATATGAGAAAACAGAAAAATTGCGGATTTCATTGCTCTCATTGGTAAGGGAGAGTTTTCCAACTTCACATGTCTCACCGACCGGAACAAAAGAGGTAAGCTCTGCGGTCAGTTTATTTTTGGTTCCTTTAAATACGGAATAACCCATACCGTGACGGCAGCTGTAAGCATCCAGTTCTGTTTTGGAAGGCATCCAGCCCGGATTCCAGATCGTGTCACCATCTTTAATATAGTAGTAATGTCCATTGGAATCGAGCGGTACATTATTATAACGGTATCTGGTCAGGCGGAGTAACTTTGCGTCTTTGTAGAAGCTGTAACCACCACAGGTGTTTGAGATCAGGGAAAAGAAGTTCTCGGAACCAAGGTAGTTGATCCATGGCAGTGGTGTTTTTGGAGATGTGATGACATATTCTTTGTTGGTGTCATCGAAATAACCGAATTTCATAATAAAATCCTCCATATACATAAATATTGATAAGTAACGATTTCGAAAACGATTAAGTTTTCATTCTTTAATAAAAAGTATATATTCAGAAAGAATAAAAATCAATACAAAACATTGAAAAACAGGCAAATATAGCAGATTAGACAAAAAAAATATACTTTTATGGATGAAAGCGACAATAGCTATTTTCTGATGAATAATTAAAATATTTTACGAAAACGTATAAGAATTAGATACAAAGTACTGAGATTACAGATAATTGGTCTAATATTTAATGTAAAAATGCACAAAAACTACTGCAAAAAAGTGTAAAAAGCGACGAATTGCCAAAAATCAGTTGCAATTTGCTTATGGATGACATATAGTAAAAGTACGAAAACGATTAAGAAATATTTCAGAAACAGGATTTCGTTTTCGAAGAGAAGCTGGAGGTTTCCATGGTATCATTAAAAACGATTGCAGAGAAATGTGGAGTATCTACTGCCACCGTAAGCAAGGCTTTAAATGACCAGAGAGATATCAGCGAAGAGACAAAGAGCCGTGTCAGAAAGACAGCAGAAGCACTTGGTTATTTTCCAAATGCGGCGGCGAGAGCACTAAAGACAAACCGTTCTTATAATATAGGAGTTCTCTTTGAAGAAGAGGCGGGAAGCGGTTTGACACATGAGTATTTTTCCGGAGTGCTGAATGGGTTAAAAGTTCAGTCGGAGAAACAGGGATATGACATTACATTTATCAATACCTGTTTTGAAAATCGCAAGATGTCCTATTATGAACATTGCAGATACCGGAATTTTGAAGGAGTTGCAATCGTCTGTGCCGATTTCAATGACCCGGATGTCTTAGAACTGATGAATAGTGACCTGCCGGTCGTTACGATTGATTATGTACATCATAACTGTACGGCAGTCAGTTCCAACAATATTCAGGGTATGGAAGATCTTGTAAAATATATATACGGGCAGGGACATCGGAAAATTGCATATATTCATGGGCAGCAGGCTTCTTACGTTACGAAAGACCGGCTGGCAAGTTTCTACCGGACGGTGGATGAACTTGGTCTGAAGATTCCGGATGAATACATCCGGACAGCAGATTACTTAGAGACCAGGGAGGCAGCAAAACAGACAAAAGAGCTGCTCAATTTAGAGGATCCGCCAACCTGTATCATTTATCCGGATGACACCTCTTTAATAGGAGGAAGGAACGTCATCATAGAGATGGGACTTCGGATTCCGCGGGATATTTCGATTGCAGGATATGACGGAACGAGGATGTCGCAGTTGTTACATCCTCAGCTTACGACGATCAGACAGGACACAGAGCTGATCGGGAGTGAGGCAGCCAAGCGGCTGATTGGCTCCATTGAGAAACCGAGAACAACTCTCGTAGAGAGAGTCGTTATAGAAGGGATCTTAGTTGCAGGTAAATCTGTTGGACGCATTTAAATGTAGTTGCAGCTACATGCGGACGATATTTTTACAGAAATGTATACAAAAGATTCCAGACTATCTGCTTTCAAAGCAGAAAAACAACAAAAACAATGGTCAAAAGACCACATATTAAGGAGGAGGGTTTTCTATGAAGAAGAAAATCGTTAGCACATTATTATGTACAGCAATGCTTGTAACCATGATGGCAGGATGCGGCGGTAATAACGCAGCAAACACCAGCACAAACAGTGGAAACAGCGGAAACAGCAGCTCAGCAGATACGGGCAGCAGTGACGCCGCAGCCACAGACGAAGCTGCTCCGGCAACCGAAACAGCATCTGATGCAAGTGCTTCCGATGAAGGAAAAGTACTTAACATCTACTGCTGGAACGAAGAGTTTAAGAGCCGTGTTACAGATCATTATCCGGGATATACTGAGGTGGATGCAACCACAGGTACGATCGGTGATGTAACTGTAAAATGGAACATTACACCGAATGATGACAATGCATATCAGAACAACCTGGACGCAACCTTATTAAAACAGGCCGATGCAGCAGCAGATGACAAGATTGATATCTTCTTAGTAGAAGCTGATTATGCATTAAAATATGTAGATACCGACTACACAATGGCAGTATCGGATCTTGGAATTACCGATTCTGATCTTTCCAAACAGTATCAGTACACCAAAGATGTTGTTACCGATTCCAACGGTGTATTAAAAGGTGTTTCATGGCAGGGCTGTCCTGGCGTATTATTCTATAACAGAGATGCAGCAAAAGCAGTATTAGGTTCTGATGATCCGGCAGAGGTTCAGAATTATGTGAAAGACTGGGATACATTTAATGATACAGCAAAGAAGATGAAAGATGCCGGCTACACCATCACATCTTCCGTAAATGATACATACCGTGTATATTCCAACAACGTTTCTTCCAAATGGGTTGTTGATGGCAAAATCAATATTGATGATAACATTATGAAATGGGTTGATGATTCCAAAGAACTTGTAGACGCAGGTGAGACAGGAACATACGAACTGTGGAGTGATGACTGGAAGAAAGGTTTCTATCCGGAAGGAAATGTATTCTGCTACTTTGGACCTGCATGGTTAGTAAACTTCTCAATGGCAGCAGATACCGAAGGCAGTATCGGTTACAACGGTGGCTGGGGAGCAACCGAAGGACCGCAGGGCTTCTTCTGGGGTGGTACATGGATCTGTGCAGCAAACGGAACTGATAACCAGAGCCTTGTAAAAGATATCATGCTTCAGATGACAACCAATGATGATGTTATGAAAGAGATCATCGAGAAAGATGATGACTTTGTAAACAACCAGGATGTAATCGCTGAGATGGCAGACAGCTCCTATTCAAGCAAGATCTTAGGCGGACAGAACCCACTTGGCATTTACAGCTCAGGCGTTTCCAAACTTGATTTAAGCAACCTTTCTGCATACGATCAGGGATGTAACGAAGAGTTCCAGAACGCAATGAAGAACTACTTTGAGGGAACTGCTACAAAAGAAGAGGCATTAGATCTGTTCTACAAAGCAGTTGTAGAGAAATATCCGGAGTTAACATACTAAGCAGACGAATGGTATAAAAAATGATTTGATGCCGCGCCTGCCGGACCGTAAGGGAGGCGGGCGCGGCTCATTTTATATCCAAATTTGTGTAAAAACTGTAAGCGCAGAGCTGACAGCAGACTTACACAGGGTAAAGGTGAGGGATGCTGTGAGCTCTGTGGGCGAAAATTATGCACTCTGGAAAAGGAGGTCAGGTTGTTATGAAAAAAAGCAGTGGAAAGGTAGTAAGATACAATAAATGGGGATATATCTTTTTGATTCCTTTTATTGTAGTATATGTTATTTTTCAGCTGATTCCGTTGATCAGCACTATTTACAACAGTTTCTTTGAAAACTATATGTCAGGACTGACGCAGGTCGGACCGAATTTCGTCGGACTTGCAAACTATAAAAAGCTTTTCTCCGATGGAGATATCTGGATTTATACCAAAAACACCATGTTATTATGGATCATGTGTTTCATACCACAGATCATTTTGTCACTGGTACTTGGAGCATGGTTCTCTGATGTACGTCTCAGATTAAAAGGAACCCGTTTCTTTAAAACAGTCGTATATCTGCCAAACCTGATCATGGCATCTGCATTTTCCATGTTATTCTTTACATTGTTCTCCGATGGAGGACCCATCAACTCGATGCTGATGCAGATCGGATTTATTGATACACCGTACAAATTTTTATCCAATGCGGGCAGTGCAAGAGGGCTGATCGCGTTAATGAACTGTCTGATGTGGTTTGGTAATACAACGATCCTTTTAATGGCAGGTATGATGGGTATTGATACCTCTTTGTTTGAGGCAGCGGAAGTTGATGGTGCAACTTCTTCCCAGGTATTCTGGCAGATCACATTGCCATTGTTACGTCCGATTCTTGTATATGTGGTTATTACATCTCTGATCGGTGGTTTACAGTTATTCGATGTACCGCAGATCTTAACCAATGGAACCGGTGACCCGATGCGTTCTACCATGACGCTGATCATGTTCTTAAATAAACATCTCTACAGCAAGAACTATGGTATGGCTGGTGCATTGTCAGTTGTTCTGTTTATCATTACAGGTATCTTAAGCCTGGTAGTATTTAAGATAACCGGCAATGATAAGAGGAAGGGGTGAAGATCATGAATGAAAATCGTAATCTGAAAAAAGGTGTAGGAATTCATGCAAGAAGACTGATCGCATATATCGTACTGATCATTGTTTCCATATTGTGTCTGTTCTGGTTTTATGTACTGTTTATCAATGCAACCAGATCAAACGGTGAGTTACAGTCAGGTTTTACGCTGGTTCCGAGCAGCCATCTGTGGGAAAACTGGAAGAATTTGAGAAATGGAACGCTTCCGGTATGGAACGGTATGTTCAACAGTCTGATCGTTTCTTCGCTCAGTGCAGTACTCAGCGTATATTTTTCAACGATGACAGCTTATGCGATCCATGCATATGATTTCAAACTGAAAAAATACATTTATCCGTTTATTTTGATGATCATGATGATTCCGACACAGGTAACTGCACTTGGATTTATCAAACTTGTTTCCAACATGAACTTAGAGGATTCCTTTATACCTCTGATCGTGCCGACGATTGCGGCTCCGGTTACATTTTTCTATATGAAACAGTATATGGAGAGTACACTGCCGTTGTCACTGATCGAGGCAGCACGTATCGATGGTTCCGGTGAATTCCGTACCTTCAATGCAATTGTAATGCCACTGATGAAACCGGCAATTGCTGTGCAGATGATCTTCACATTCGTAAGCAGCTGGAACAACTACTTCACACCGGCATTGATCTTACATGATGACAAGAAAAAAACACTGCCTATCTTAATCGCACAGCTGCGTGCGGCAGACTGGCTCAAGTTTGACATGGGGCAGGTATATGTGATGATCGCATTTTCCATCTTCCCGGTTATCATTGTATATCTGATCTTATCCAAACACATTGTACAGGGTGTTGCACTTGGCAGTGTAAAGGGTTAATAAACGGATTGCTGTACTACATAAAAATGAGACTGCCATATGGGTGGTCTCATTTTTTAACTCTTATTTTTGATGAAAATCTTTGACAATGTCACTGGTAAATAAGCCGGTTGTGTGCTATACTATTATCTATGATTAGTAGAAATAAAGGATCGGATGTGTTGGGGTACATGGGTGCAGACAAGAACGGACAGGCTGGATCTTTGTAAAATACACATAGAAATGGAGAGGAATATGACAGAGACAGGATTATGGATTTTTCTGATTTGTTTACTTGTAGTAGTCATCATAGCGACTGTGGTTGCAGTAGTGTCAGCAGTATCAGGTGCTACGGCAGCGATCGTGGATGATGAGGAATCAGAGGAAGAGTAGGAATACAGCAGGTATAAGAGAAAAGCCTCTTGTCAGTTTTGTATAGGTGTATAGCTGACAGGGGCTTTTTTGTGCACAGGATTCTGCCTTAATCAGCAATCTAAAAAAAATATAAACTGGTACGAAAGTCTTGCAATCCATTTTGAAACAGGTAAACTAAATATATTGTGGCAAAATATTTGCTGCCAGGTGTTTATTACAAATGTTTTGCGTATTCAGGTGGAGGGACAAAAGAGAGTGCTGTCAAAATTAAGTGTGAAGAAACCGTATACTGTGATCGTAGGCGTGATCTTAGTCATTGTGTTAGGAGCCGTATCCCTAACCAAAATGACCACAGATCTACTGCCGGATATGAGTCTGCCATATGCCTTAGTCATTACGACGGATATGGGGGCAAGCCCGGAGGAAGTGGAATCCGATGTGACAGCACCTGTCGAGGCATCCATGGCGACGACTTCGAGCATCAAAAATGTGAGTTCTGCCTCCTACGATAATTATTCGATGGTGATCTTAGAGTATGAGCAGAATGCCAATATGGATTCGGTCATTATCGAGATCCAGCAGAAATTAGACCAGTTAGAGGGCAGTTTTCCGGATGGTGCCGGGAAGCCGATGATCATGCAGATCGACCCGGATATGATGCCTGTAATGGTGGCATCTGCCGATGTGGAAGGCATGACGCAGTCAGAGATTTCGGATTATGTGGAAAATGAACTTTCGCCGGTGCTTGAGAGTATCGACGGTGTGGCATCTGTTTCTACAACCGGAACTGTGGAAGAGAACATTCATGTCACATTAGATCAGGATAAAATCGATGCACTGAATCAGAAGATCCAGAGTAAGATCGAGGAACAGTTTACTGAACCGCAGGAACAGCTCGATCAGGCTGCCGAGCAGGTGGAGAGTGGACGCAGGCAGATGGAAAGCGGAAAAGATCAGCTTGCAAACCAGCTTGGACAGGCAGAAAATGAAGTGATCAATGGTAAGTCACAGGCGTTTGTGGCAGAATCAGATCTGAGTCAGAATTATACAGTATTGAAAGCGACCGATGAGCTGATAAAGCGGGCAATCCCGGAACTCCAGAGTATTTATGAACAGGGAATGGGATTAAAAGCAGACATTGAACAGGCACAAAAAGAAGCCCAGATGAACAGTGACGATGGAAGCAGACGTATAGAAGAACTTTTAGAGGAGGCGAAGATTTCCGGAGATCAGGAACAGATCAATCAGATCCTTGCGATGACCGGGGAAAATCAGGAGAGCATTGCGGAAGCAGGAAAACGTCTGGAATTATTACAGGAAGAACTGTTAGAACTGAATACATCCTTAAATCAGCAGTGGGCAGATCAGTTAGCAGCGTTAAATGTGAGTCTTAGTTCGATCGATGATATTCCGCAGGTGATTACGCAGCTGTCACAAAAACAGGTTGAGATCCAAACAGCAATGGCAGCTCTGCAGACTGCACAGGAACAGGTTATAGATGGAAAAACTACCTTAGATGATGCGTATGTAACGTTAAACCGGATGGAGATCGACGGGATCTTAGAGATGAGTGAAGCGTCTGCACAGCTTGCGGTCGGGGAAGTCCGGTTAGAGCAGGGACAGGAAAAATTAGACGAGTCAAAGCAGAGCGCGCTTGATTCTGCAGATCTGAATCAGATTTTGTCGGTGGAAACATTAGGCGGAATATTGACAGCACAGAATTTTTCCATGCCGGCTGGCTATGTCAATGAAGATAAGAAACAATATCTGGTGCGTGTCGGGGACAAAGTTTCGTCGGTGGAGAAACTAAAAGATCTTGTGCTTGTGGATGTAGGACTGGATGGAATCGAGCCAATCCGCTTATCGGATGTTGCAGAAACAGAAGTGGTGGACGATACGGGAGATTCCTATTCCAAGGTAAACGGAAATCCTGCGATTATGCTTTCCATTGAGAAGCAGACCGGGTACTCTACCGGGGATGTAACAAAACGGATCAAAACCAGATTTGAATTACTGGAAAAAGAAAATGACAAACTTCACATGACGATTTTGATGAATCAGGGAGTTTACATTGATACCATTGTGGAGTCAGTCATGGAAAATATGATTGTAGGTGCAATTCTTGCCGTACTTATTCTGATTCTGTTTTTAAAGGATATCAAACCGACTCTGGTGATCGCATGCTCTATTCCACTCAGCGTGGTTTTTGCAATCGTTTTGATGTATTTTACCGGAATATCGTTAAATATCATTTCATTGTCCGGTCTTGCGCTTGGCGTCGGCATGCTTGTAGATAATTCGATTGTCGTGATCGAAAATATTTACCGGCTCAGGAATCAGGGATTATCGATCCGGAAGGCAGCAGTTGAAGGAGCAGGACAGGTGGCAGGAGCTATTTTTGCATCCACGCTCACAACGGTCTGTGTGTTTGCGCCGATCATTTTTACGGAGGGTATCACAAGGCAGCTGTTTGTGGATATTGCACTCACGATCGCCTATACGTTAGCGGCAAGTCTGATTGTGGCGCTGACGTTTGTACCGATGATGGCATCCGGTGCGCTGAAGAATACCAGGGAAATCAAACATCCGTGGTTTGACCGCATTTTAGATGGATATGAAAAAGTTCTGCGTGTGGCACTGCGGTTTAAACCGATCGTACTGATCTGTGTGGTAGTTTTTCTGGTGGCAAGTGTGACGCTTTCCGTTTCCAAAGGATTTACCTTTATGGACATGAATATGGAGACAGAGCAGCTCACGGTCACGGTTTCAGCGAAAGAGGATGAAAAGCTGACATTTGAGGAACTGACGGAGCGCGCGGATGAGGTTGTGGATAAGATCTCTGGCATCTCCGGTGTGGATTCGATCGGAGCCATGGCAGGCGGCGGTGGAATCATGTCGATGGGCAGTACGGACAGTGTGACCATGTACGTGCTCATCGATGATTCCGGGGCGACTGGCAGTGAGATCACTGCCTCGATACAGGCGCTTACAGCGGATCTTGACTGCGACGTGAATACGGACAGCTCTGCGTCGGATATGAGTTCCTTTTTCGGAAGCGGTATTTCCGTGCGGGTCAGCGGAAAAGATTTAGATAAGCTGCAGAAACTCGCAGGGCAGATCGCAGAAGTCGTGGAAAAGACGGAGGGCACTGTAGATGTGGACGATGGTCTTGGAGATACGACACCGTCTTTCACGGTAAAAGTGGACAAAGAAAAAGCTGCAAAATATGGCATGACAACAGCGCAGGTGTATCAGCTTGTCTATAAACAGCTTGCATCGAATACGTCATCCACAATGATCTCGACGGATTTAAAAGACTATAAAGTATATGTGCAGAGTGGGGAACAGGCGGATGTCACGCCAGGGGATATCCGTAAGCTGACATTTCCTTATACAGACCGTATCAGCGGAGAGACAACAGATATTCCACTGAAAGATATCGCAGAGTTTGAGGAAGGTGAGTCCTTAAATGTGATAAACAGAAGCTCGCAGACGCGCTATATCAGCGTGACAGCCGGTGTGGATGAAGATCACAATGTGACGCTGGTAAGTGACCAGATCCAGAAAGAATTAGACAAGATCAAGCTGCCGGATGGATATGAGATCTCCATGACCGGGGAGGATGAGACGATCCGGGATGCGATGAACCAGTTGTATCTGATGCTGATCTTAGCGGTGGTATTTATTTATCTTATCATGGTTGCACAGTTCCAGTCATTTTTGTCGCCTTTTATTATTATGTTCACGATTCCGCTTGCATTTACGGGAGGTTTCTTTGCTCTGTTTGTGACAGACAATGAAGTCGGCGTGGTATCCATGATCGGATTTGTCATGTTAGCGGGTGTCATCGTCAATAACGGAATCGTGTTAGTCGATTATATCAATCAGCTGAGAAGAGAGGGCATGGATAAAAAGGAGGCGATTGTCACAGCCGGAAGAACGAGACTGCGCCCGATCTTAATGACGGCACTGACCACGATCCTTGCAATGTCCACGATGGCGATGGGACTTGGAAGCGGTTCGGAGATGATGCAGCCGATGGCGATCGTGACTGAGGGAGGTATGTTATATGGGACACTGCTGACACTGATTGTGGTGCCTTGTATCTATGATCTGTTTACGAGGAACAAGAGTATGGTGGAGGAAGAGATCTAAAAAAACAGTTGACAAACCCCGCGTCCCCTCGTATGATAAAAACAGCAAAAAACAAAGGTTGTGAGAAAGAGGAGTACACATAAACTCTTTGCAGAGAGGGAAGTTCACCGGCTGAAAGACATCCCAGAGAAAGATATGTGGAAGGTAGCTTTTGAACCGGAATGCTGAGAAAGCATAGCTGTATGACAGGATATAAGAACAGGCATTGCAGATATGCACAGGTATTCACGACTCATCCACGTTACAGGATGACCGGTCAGATATGGAACTGGCTGGACATGAGCACCAACAAAGGTGGTACCGCGATCATATTCGCCCTTTGTATTCCGTATGGAATACGAAGGGCTTTTTTTAATTCATAGGAAATTATGTCCTGTGAATCAAAACCGCCTATCTATCAGAACTAAAAAAGGAGAACAGATTATGTGTCAGAATTGCAGCAAAGAATTAGCAAAGACCTACGATCCAAAAAGCATTGAAGACCGTTTATACAAAAAATGGGAAGACAACGGCTATTTCCACGCCGAAGTTGACCGCAGCAAAAAGCCGTTTACCATCGTGATGCCGCCGCCAAACATCACAGGACAGCTTCACATGGGACATGCCCTCGACAACACCATGCAGGATATTTTAACACGTTATAAGAGAATGCAGGGTTACAACGCATTATGGCAGCCGGGTACAGACCACGCTTCCATCGCAACAGAAGTGAAAGTAATCGAGAACCTGAAAAAACAGGGCATCGACAAGCGTGATCTTGGAAGAGAAGGATTCTTAGAAAAATGCTGGGAGTGGCGTGACGAGTACGGCAGCCGCATCATCAACCAGTTAAAGAAAATGGGATCTTCCGCAGACTGGGAGAGAGAGCGTTTTACGATGGACAAGGGCTGCTCTGAGGCAGTACTTGAGGTATTTGTAAAATTATATGAAAAAGGGCTGATCTACAAAGGTTCCCGTATCGTCAACTGGTGTCCGGTATGTAAGACTTCCATCTCAGATGCCGAGGTAGAGCACGAAGAGCAGGACGGATTCTTCTGGCACATCAACTATCCGGTTGTCGGCGAAGAGGGAAGATTTGTTGAGATCGCAACGACAAGACCGGAGACATTGTTTGGTGATACCGCAGTTGCAGTGAACCCGGACGACGACCGCTACAAAGACATCGTCGGAAAGATGTTAAAACTTCCGATGACAGACCGCGAGATCCCGGTGATCGCAGACGCTTATGTTGACAAAGAGTTCGGAACCGGATGTGTAAAGATCACACCGGCACATGACCCGAATGACTTTGAGGTTGGAAAACGTCACAACTTAGAGGAGATCACCGTCATCAACGACGATGCAACAATGAACCATTATGCCGGAAAATATGAGGGCATGGACCGCTACGAGTGCAGAAAAGCACTGGTGGAGGATCTTGAAAAACAGGGACTGCTTGTAAAAGTAGAGCCGCATTCCCACAACGTAGGAACCCATGACCGCTGCGGCACAACCGTTGAGCCGATGGTAAAACAGCAGTGGTTTGTAAAGATGGACGAACTGATCAAACCGGCTGTGGAAGCAGTGAAAAACGGAGACATCCAGTTACTTCCAAAACGTATGGAGAAAACATACTTTAACTGGACTGACAATATCCGTGACTGGTGTATTTCCAGACAGCTCTGGTGGGGACACCGCATCCCGGCTTATTACTGCCCGGACTGCGGTGAGATGGTGGTAGCAAAGACTGCACCGGAGAAATGTCCGAAATGTGGATGTGACCACATGGAGCAGGATCCGGATACCTTAGATACCTGGTTCTCATCCGCACTCTGGCCGTTCTCCACATTAGGCTGGCCGGATAAGACAGAAGATCTGGATTACTTCTATCCGACCGATGTACTTGTAACCGGATACGATATCATTTTCTTCTGGGTCATCCGTATGATTTTCTCCGGCTATGAGCAGATGGGCAAAGCACCGTTCCATACCGTATTGTTCCACGGACTGGTTCGTGATTCCCAGGGACGCAAGATGAGTAAATCTTTAGGAAACGGTATTGATCCGCTCGAAGTAATTGATAAATACGGCGCAGATGCACTCCGCCTGACACTGATCACCGGAAATGCACCGGGAAATGATATGCGTTTCTACTGGGAGCGTGTTGAGGCATCCAGAAATTTTGCCAACAAAGTATGGAATGCATCCCGTTTCATCATGATGAACCTTGAGGGAAGCGAGATCAAGGAGCCGTCACTGGATGAGTTAAAACCGGCAGATAAGTGGATCTTATCCAAGGTAAACACACTTGCAAAAGACGTGACAGAAAATATGGATAAGTACGAGATGGGAATCGCCGTACAGAAAGTTTATGATTTCATCTGGGATGAATTCTGTGACTGGTACATTGAGATCACTAAGACTCGTACTTATAATAAAGAAAATGATCCGGCATCTGCAAACGCAGCATTCTGGACATTAAAGACCGTACTGACAGAGGCATTAAAACTGCTTCATCCGTTCATGCCGTTTATCACAGAAGAGATTTTCTGCACACTGCATCCGGAAGAAGACACGATCATGCTTGCAAAATGGCCGGAGTACCGTGCTGACTGGAATTTCCCGGCAGAGGAAGAAATGTTAGAGCACTGCAAGGATCTGGTAAAAGGTGTCCGTAATGTGCGCACAGAGATGGATGTTCCGCCATCAAGAAAAGCGAAAATCTTTATTGTTGCTGAAGATGCCGCTTTGCGTGATTCCTTTGAACTGACCAAAGAGGCTTATGCAAACCTTGCCGGAGCAAGTGAGGTCATGGTGCAGCAGGATAAGACAGGCATCGGGGAGGATGCAGTATCTGTTGTGATCCCTGGCGCTACACTGTATCTGCCATTAGAAGATCTGGTTGATTTCGAGAAGGAAAAAGGGCGTCTGTTAAAAGAGCAGGCACGTTTAGAGAAAGAGCTTGCACGTTCTAAGGGAATGCTTTCGAATGAAAAATTCTTAAGCAAAGCACCGGAAGCAAAAGTGCAGGAAGAGAAGGACAAACTTGCCGGATACGAACAGATGATGGAGCAGGTCAAAGAACGTTTGGCACAGATGTCAAAATAATTGCAAGATAATGAGCGCAAGAACGGCGAATTGTATCATGTGCTGATTTTGCACATGATATAATAAGACTGCCGAGCGAAGCTCGTGTAGATCATGATCATGAAGCATTGCTTCATGATATAATAAGAAGGAGCTATGCACGATGGGTATCATCTTTACTGGTCAGCCGGTAAAGTGGTGCCTGCCTTGTATAGCTCTTTTTGGTAAAATAGCACCAAAAAGGATGCGTTGTGTTAAAGAATTTACTTGAAAAAGCATAAAAATACTAGTATTATATAAGATAAGGAATATTCTACGTTACTGTATATACATACATCAGAAAGAATTGGGGAGCACGCCTATGGTAACAGAAGAAAAACCAATCGTACGGATGACGGCAGATAGCATGGAAGCGTATGTTATGCTTATAACACCAGACGATGGGGGAGAATATACAATTGAATCATTGCAGAAAGCATTGGATGACAGAGGTGTCAAGTACGGAATAGATGAAGCAGCGTTGACGGAGCTGATTGATGAAAAAAAATATGGTGTGGAGACGTTAGTTGCGCAGGGAACAGAGCCGGTAGACGGAAAAGACGGTTATTATGATTACAATTTTAACTGCAACTTTGATAAAAAACCGTTGATGCGGCCGGATGGAACCGTGGATTACTGGTCTGTAAAGTCGATAGAGTCTGTGGTGCAGGATCAGGTGATCGCGGAGTACCATCCTTGTGTGGAGGGAATGGACGGCAAGACAGTCACTGGAAAGCCGATACCTGCAAAGCGGGGAAGAGAACAGCTTCCACTGAAAGGAAAAGGATTTGAACGCAAGGATGATAATACCTATGTTGCGCTGATGAGTGGTAAGATCGAGACACAGAATGACAGGGTTGTGATCCTTCCGGTACATGAATTGTCCGGCAATGCAGATCTTTCCAGTGGCAACATTGATTTTCATGGTGATGTTGTGATCCACGGAAGCGTGGAAAGCGGCGTTATAGTAAAAGCAAGCGGTACGATCACAGTGGATGGAATCGTCGAGGCATGTACTTTAGAGGCAGGGAAAGATATTATTTTAAGAAGTGGAATGCTCGGTGGAAATAAGGCATCAGTAAAGACAAAAGGCAGTATTACCGCAAAGTTTTTTGAATTTACCCGTATTGAATGTGCAGGCGATATCCGTGCAGATGTGCTGATGGATTGTCAGGTACAGTGCTTTGGAAAGATCATCATGAATGGAAAACGCGGAAGCATCATCGGTGGCCTTACACATGGAGTGTGTGGAATCGAGGTTACGACATTAGGAAATGATGCCGAGAAAAAGACCGTTATTATGGCTGGTGCAAGTCCGGAAGGATATGCAAAACTCAGACAGTTGGAAAAGACGATTCAGGAGTTGAGTCAGGGATTGGCACAGATTGAAGAGGGGCTGCGCAAGTTTGAAGAGCTGGAAAAAGCGCGTGGAGTCAGCTACAAAGACGATCCGAGGCGAGTGACATTGCTCCGTATCAAGATCCGTGATACTGCGACATTAGCACACAGCAAAGAAGAGGCAAAGCAGCTGCGCAATCTGATCGAGAGTGCGAGCGGTGCATGTGTTACCGTTTTGCGGGGGACTTATCCGGGAGCTGTGATCCAGATCGAGGATACCAAGCTGCTTGTACAGAATTATGTAAAAGCAGCTGAGTTTTACAAGCTGCAGGATAAGATCAAGACGAGAGAATGCTCATAAAACTGCTGTCGAATATGGCAGAAGTTTTACGAAAAACTTAATATAAATTTACTTGATTATTGTCACCACTATATTATAATATAGTGGTGATTCTTTTTGCCCTTAATTATGTGGTGGAGAGAAGAATCTTAAAATAGATGTTTGCCATAAACAAATGGCAGAAAAGGACAGGTCGATTATGATTAATTTTGAAGAAGAATTAAAGAATTTTAAACCGAGCTTAGAGGTAGAAGAGGCAGAACAGGCAATATATAATCATGAATTAACAGATATGACAGATGTTTTAAAAGAGATGATGCAGGAGTTAAAACATAATATGTAAGACATCTTTTGGAAAAGTCGAATGTAAATTCATGAAGTGAGGGAAAGAATGAAGTGCTATAATTGTGGAGCAAAGCTTGGAAGGGAAAATATCTGCCCTGAATGCGGCGTAAATGTAAAAATATATAAAAAAATTGTCATGGCATCCAATGAATATTACAATGATGCACTGGCAAAGGCGAGTGTCCGTGATCTTTCAGGAGCAATAGAAAGCTTGAAAACAAGCCTGAAATTCAATAAATTAAATATAGATGCAAGAAATCTGCTGGGACTCATCTACTTTGAGATGGGCGAAGTGGTGGAGGCATTGACAGAGTGGGTCATCAGTAAGAACTATCAGCCTGCTGAGAATGCCGCAAGCCGTTATCTGGATGAAATACAGAATAACAGATCAAGACTTGAGACAATCAATCAGACCATTAAAAAATACAATCAGGCGTTATTGTACTGCAGACAGGACAGCCGTGATCTTGCGATTATCCAGTTGAAAAAGGTACTGTCACTGAACCCGAAATTAGTCAGTGGACATCAGCTTTTAGCATTGCTCTATATTCAGGAGGGCAAATATGATCTTGCCAAGAAGTCTTTGCGCAACGCCGGAAAGATTGATGCAAATAACACGATCACACTTCGTTATTTAAAAGAAGTGAATGCAGGATTAAAGGAGAATACGCCGGGTAAGAAACAGAAGGAGGAACAGATTTCCTACCAGAGCGGCAATGAGACGATTATCCAGCCGAAGTATTTAAAGGACAATTCCGCAATGAGTACGATTCTTAATATGGTCATCGGTATTGCAATCGGTGCGGCAATTACCGGATTTCTGGTTGTACCGGGTGTGCGCCGTCAGGTGCAGAATGATGCCAAAGCGCAGGTGCTCGATGCGAATAACACTGTTTCGTCCAAGAATCAGGAGATCAGTACACTGCAGAAGCAGATTGATGATCTGACGAGCCAGATCACTGAGGTCAAGGACAGCGCAGAAGGTTCCGAGAATAAGATCAGCACATATGACCAGTTATTATCCGCATATGCATCCTATTCGGATGGAGATATTGAGACAGCAGGCAATGCGCTTGGCAATGTCAATGAGGAATACTTAAGTGACAGCGCAAAGAGTGTTTATGAGACGATTAATGCGCAGGTCAATGCTGATTATCTGGAGTCCTTATATAATCAGGGATACAGCGATTATAACAGTCAGAAATTTGAGGAATCCATCACCAGCTTGCAAAAAGTTGTGGACATGGAGGAAACCTACAAAGATGGATATGCACTGTACTATTTAGCACAGGCTTACCGTAAGAATAATGATCTTGAAACGGCAAAGACTTACTATCAGAAGATCGTAGAACTGTATCCGGGTACAGAGCGCGCGGCGAATGCACAGAATTACATCAATATTGAAGAGTAAAAATCATTATAAAAATTAAATAAAGATGATACAAAAGACGTCTAAGTGATATTAGACGTCTTTTTTTATTCATAGGGTATTGAAAGCAAAAGGTGACTTTTAAACCAATTAAAAAAGTAACAGGAAAGGAGCATTTATGGAAGAAAAGTATCAGTTAAAAGAAGGATGTCTGACGATACAGATGCCAAAAGAGTTAGATCATCATGAGGCGGGCAGGCTTAAGATGGAGGCAGATTTTCTGATCGGGGCATATCATGTCAGACGGCTTGTGTTTGATTTTCGGGAAACAGAGTTTATGGACAGTTCCGGGATCGGTGTGATCATTGGAAGATGCAAGAGCATGGGGTTTTCCGGCGGCGAAGTGGCAGCAGCCAATATGAATGAGCGCGTAAAAAAGATTTTTATGGTGTCAGGCCTGCAAAAGCTGATCCGGATCGATACGGTATAAAAATAGACACATGTAATTGACTTGGAAATGGGCCAGGCAGGGAATATCCGCCAGGAAAAGAGGAAATCAGCGAATTTACGCGAACAGTTGAAATAGACCAGACAAGGGAATGTCCGGTAAGAGAAATGGGATATGTGGGATTTTGGAAGAAAATAAGAATAAAAAGAGGAAATGGAGAATCGATATGCAGGCAGATCAGATTAATGAAAACGAAATGAAACTGGAATTTGATGCGCGGTCCGTGAATGAAGGATTTGCCAGAATGGCGGTGGCTGCGTTTGTGGCGGAATTAAACCCGACACTGGATGAGATTTCTGACATTAAGACAGCAGTTTCAGAGGCAGTAACAAATGCGATCATCCACGGGTATGACAGTCCGGAGGAGAAGGTGGAGGTGTCCTGTAAACTGTGCGGAAACCATGCAGAGATCACAGTGAAAGATCATGGTCACGGGATTGCGGATGTACAAAAAGCCATGGAACCTTTTTTTACGACGAGACCGGAACTGGAGCGTTCCGGCATGGGATTTGCTTTTATGGAAGCATTTATGGATGAAGTCGAGGTACATTCAGCACCCGGAAAAGGAACAACTGTTACGATGAAAAAAAAGATCGGTGCAGGGATGGGCGTCTGATATGGAGGGTTTTAAGGAACTGATGCAGCAGGCACATGGAGGAGATAAAGGTGCAAGGGATACGCTGATTGCAGGAAATCTGGGACTGGTACATACTATCGCAAACCGGTTTGAACACCGGGGACATGAGAGGGAAGAATTGTTTCAGATTGGATGTATTGGATTGATGAAGGCGGTTGATAAATTTGATCTCTCGTTAAATCTTGCATTTTCCACTTATGCAGTTCCGGTGATCATGGGGGAAATCCGCAGATTTTTAAGAGATGACGGTATGGTAAAGGTAAGCCGGACATTAAAAGAAAACGCTTATAAGGCAGGGAGGGCAAAGGAAGAACTGTGGGGGGAACTTGGAAGAGAACCGGGATTGCTTGAGATCGCAGAGCGGACAGGGTTGAGCAGCGGTGAGATCATTATGGCAATGGAGTCGGCAAGAGATGTGGAATCCATCTATCAGCCGGTCTATGAGAAAGACGGGGACGAGTTACTGATGGTCGATCAGTTGTGTGAAAAGGAAGAAAACGGAAGGGATGAACCGGAAAAAGAGGCAGTATTAAACCGGATGGTGATCGAGCAGCTCATGGAACTGCTCGATGAGCGGGAACAGAATCTCATCCGGTGCCGTTATTTTGAAAACAGGACACAGAGTGAAACAGCAAAAGAACTGGGAATGACACAGGTGCAGGTCAGCAGGCTTGAAAAAAAGATTCTGTTGTGTCTCAGAAAAAATTTAGGATCGTGTGATTCGTGATGTATCCGGTTGATTTTCCCAGATAAACATGTTAAATTTTATAAAATGCACAGGATTGTGTGCAGCAAAGCTGTGTAAAGTGGAAAACGGCATGAAAAAATAAGAATTTTGTGAAAAATAAGACTTTTGTACAAAAGAGAGGATTGACATGAAATACGAAAATTACATATTTGATTTATATGGAACTCTGGTGGATATCCACACAGATGAAGAAAAAACAGAACTCTGGGAGAAACTGGCGCAGTTTTACGGTTATTATGGTGCGGTTTATACTGCAGAGGAACTGAAAAATGCGTATGCGTGCCTCACGGGGCAGAAAGAGGATGCATTGCGGCAGGAGATGGGATCTGATGCAGCCATGAAAAAAGACGATGCACATGAAGCACATCCAGAGATCGAGATCGAGGAGGTTTTTCTTTCATTGTTTCAGAAAAAAGGGGTACAGGCAGACATAGAACTTGCCATTCATGCTGGACAGTTTTTCCGGATCCTTTCCACAGAATATATCAGACTTTATGACGGGGCAAAGGAACTTCTTGCGGCATTGCGTGAAACAGGAAAAAAGTATATCTGCTTTCGAATGCACAGCGTATTTTTACGGCGTATGAATTGAAACTTCTGGGACTGGAGCCTTATTTTGATGATATCTTTCTGTCATCCTCGTGCAAAGTGAAAAAGCCGGATACGCGTTTCTTTCATCTTTTGCTGGATAAACATCACATTTTGCCGGAAGAGAGTATTATGATCGGAAACGATGCGGTCAGTGATATCAAAGGAGCAAAAGAGGTCGGACTGCATACATTCTACATTCATTCAAATATTTCACCGGACACAGAGAAGAAACCGGACGCAGATCATGTGCTGATGCAGATGGATCTGGCAAAAGTGCGGCAGATCCTGATTCCTGATTAATGTGACAGAAAAAAATGCCGATACATTTATAAAGGAATCGATTTTCACGGATGCAATAAATGGGGAATGAGTTTATGAATTTATCGATCAATGCAAACGGTTTTTCAAATGTACAGAATACAGCGGCAGGGCACAAAGCAGAGCAGGCAAATAAACAGGGAAAAAGCGCATTTTTTGCGGGAAGTCCGGTACTGACAACAAAAAATCAGATCGAACAGCGAAAAAAGATGGCACAGAAAAGTGCCTTAAAACTGGTGAAAGATGCGTGGGATAACGACCAGGCTGTGGAAAAAACGGTCGCATCGCAAAGACAACGCTATGCGGAATTAGACGCACAGCGGACGGAGGCAAAGAAGGCACTTGCCGGTTATGAAGACCAGGAAAAAACATTGAAGGAACAGTGCAACGTAGCAGACGATTCCAAAGAACAGCAGGATTTAAACCTGTTGGAAAAGAGACAGGAATACAGGCGCGGTGTGGGTGAGAAACTGACTAGGGATGAGTGGAAAAAGTTAAATGAGATCGATAAGCAGCCACTCACAGAGTACCAGAAACGGGCACTTGAGATCCATGCCCAGGCGGTAGAAGAAAAGGTTACGATCCGCGATACAACCAGTGGAATGCAGGCTGCCGTCGGCAATGTGAAGCGTATTATGATCGAAAAATTAAAGACACATGGAATGGTGGATGCGAAAAATGCTGCCGATGATATCATGGATGCTGCAAACGATGATGTGGTCTCCATGCTTGTCTCTGATGTGAAAGATGGCATTGATGAGAAGATGGAAGAGGCAAAAGAGGATGCAAAGGATGTCGCAGACGAAAAAGAAAAGCGTCAGGAACGTTTAGATGCCTTAGAGGAAAAACGTGCGGTAGAAAAAGCTCTGATCGAGGGCACCAAAGAGGCTGTGGACCGTGCAAAGGAAAAACAGCAGAAACATGAGGCACCGGATATGAAGTTAGATGAGATGCTGACACTCACGACAGAACATAAGCAGATGAACGGTGTGGAGCAGGGACTTGATGACATTAAAAGCAGCATGAAGGTTTTAGAGGCAGATTTAAAAGGAATCAAGGTTGACAAGGAGGTCTAGTACCGGTTATGGCAAAATACGAAAAAACAGAACGTCTCGAAAAAGTACCGATGGAGTATTTGTGGGAGGGACTTGTTTTATCAGATAATCTTTACAATTATAATGGAAGCGTACTTTTAGTGCCAAGCGGAGAAGTTATCACGAAAAGCAAACTTGATAAACTGATCAATTTCAGTGATGGCAACAATTATATTACAACATTCCGCGGATCTTATGAGTATATCATGAAGGGAAAAGACCGTCCGGCTGAAATACAGCAGAAAATGTTGGAAAACAGGACCGGGTATACAGAACTGCGCAAAGGCATCGACCATGTGCTTCAGATGAGTAAAAATGCGATGTTTGTCAATCATGCTGAAGTGGAAGGCATGATGGAGAAAGTATATGGCAGAATGGTATCCGTGGATGCGGGGGAGATTTTCCAGTGTATTACCGTGCCAAGACCGGTTGACGAGGCATTACAGAGACATTCCCTAAACGTTGCACTTTTAAACGGGATCATGGGACAGTGGTTAGGACTCGATGAAAAAGATATCCGGAGTCTGATTTTAACAGGTGTGCTTCATGATATCGGAAAGACGAAGATCCCGGAAGAAATATTAAATGCACCGCGGAAACTGACACCGGAAGAATTTGAGGTTATGAAAAGACATCCGCTATATTCTTTTGAACTGCTTGGGGATGATATCAGCGAGGATGTACGCTATGCAGTACGCTGGCATCATGAAAAGCTGGATGGAAAAGGTTATCCGGACGGCTTAAAGGCAGAATCTATTTCTTATTTTGCAAGGATTACAACGATTTCTGATATTTATGATGCGATGCTTTCTGCACGCAGTTACAAAAAAGAGAAGATTCCGTTTGATGTACTGCAATGGTTTGTAACCGAGGGCAGCAAAGGAATTGACCAGAATCTTCTCAATATATTTATCAAAAATATGGTAAAAGTATACAAACAACAGCAGGTCATCATGTCAGACGGCAGGGAAGGGTGCGTGGAATATATCCCATTAAACGATATGGATCATCCGATCGTTTCTGTCGGAGAAGAAGTGAGACAGGTGGATGAAGACTGGTACTGCGTACATATGGTTTAAGATTCTAAAGGATCTTCGCAGAGGGTAAAATGATTGCGCTCCGTTGTAAGGAGACCCTCCCGCTGCATTTTTGAGAGTTCTGCAGAAAGTGCACTGCGGTCTACATTCAGGTAGTCTGCGAGCTGCTGTCTGTTAAACGGAATTGTAAAATCAAGACTGTTTGCGGCAGCAGACTGCGCAGACAGATAAGAGAGCAGCCGCCCGCGGATTGACTTTGGTGTGGTGTGGAAGATTCTGCGCGAAAGCAGCAGATTTTTCCGTGCCGAAATAAAAAATAAATTGTGGATCAGGCGGTTGTGATGTGTGCAGCTGTTCGTACAGGTGGTAAGCAGCCGTCCTATATTTAAAAATAACACTTCGGTCTTTGCAGCCGCAGAGACCACATTGACCATCAGAGGTTCTTTTGACAGACTCGCATAAGTTTCGGCGAAGAAAAAGCCGGGAGTTATGTCATCTAGTACACTGTGATTTCCCCAGACATCATCACTTTCAATCTGAACATTTCCGGAGAGCACCAGTCCCATCGAATGCACACATTCTCCAGCATGATAGATGATCTCACCTTTTCCGTAGCTTCTTGTGACTGCACCGAGGCAGGAGAGCATTTCTTTGATTTCTTCCGGCGATTCGCCCGAAAACAGCATTGTCTGACTTAAAAACTGATAATCCATAAAAGAAAACCTTCTTTTTTCAAAAATTTTTAAAAATGTTGTTATGACAACATACTTTTGAAAAAAATTCTAGTATAGTGTACGAGTAATGTCAAGGGCACAGATGACAGGATGAGTAGCCTGAATCTGTGAACAGTAACCTGTGAACAGAACGAAAGAAAAAGAAAATGGAAGCGGAAAACAGGAGGAATTCATATGGTACGCAGAGTGATCCAGATAGACGAAGAAAAATGTAACGGTTGTGGAATTTGTGCGGAGGCATGCCACGAGGGCGCGATCGGCATCGTGGACGGAAAGGCAAAACTGCTTCGTGATGATTATTGTGACGGACTTGGCGACTGTCTGCCAAACTGTCCGGTCGGAGCGATCTCTTTTATCGAGCGTGAGGCAGCAGCTTATGATGAGGCAGCCGTACAGGAAAATAAAAAGAAAAAAATGCAGGCGATGGGACAGGCACCGGTTGGCGGATGCCCGGGTTCAAGAATGCGCCAGCTTGAAAGAAAACCTGCAGAAGAAAATCAGAATGCAGGTTCACCGGTCATCTCCCAATTGCGTCAGTGGCCGGTACAGATCAAACTTGCACCGGTCAATGCGCCTTATTTTGACGGGGCAAAACTTCTGATCGCGGCAGACTGTACCGCATACGCATACGGCAGTTTCCACCAGGATTTTATCCGTGGAAAAGTGACACTGATCGGATGCCCGAAATTAGATGACGTGGATTACAGTGAGAAGCTGACGGAGATCATCAGAAATAATGATATCAAGAGCGTGACGGTCGTTCGAATGGAAGTGCCTTGCTGTGGCGGACTGGAACATGCAGCAGTGACCGCATTAAAGAACAGTGGAAAATTCATTCCATGGAATGTTGTAACGATCTCAATTGACGGAAAAATTTTAGATTAAAAAGAAGGATAGTAGAAGGGAGAATCATATGTTTTGTTTTCAGTGTGAGCAGACAGTGGGATGCAGTGGATGTACAGGGGCAGCCGGCGTGTGTGGAAAGAAAAGCGTGACAGCGGATTTACAGGATGAACTGACAGGAGCACTTGTGGGACTTGCACATGCCTGCATGAATAATCCAAAGACAGAGCAGACAGACCGCATTATAATAGAAGGTTTATTCACAACGATCACGAATGTGAATTTTAATGATGAGACACTGCGTGAGATGATCGCCCGTGTCCGGGAAGAAAAAGGAAGAGTGGTGCCGGGATGTGCAGCCTGCATGTCACCGTGCGGCAATACCAGCGATTATGATATGAAGCGGATGTGGGAGGCAGATGAGGATATCCGTTCCTTAAAATCCCTGATCTTATTCGGAATCCGCGGTATGGCAGCATACGCTTATCATGCCATGGTACTCGGCTATACAAATGAGGAAGTAAACGACTTTTTCTACCGTGCATTATTTGCAGTCGGAGAAGATTTCGAGATGGAAGATCTGCTTCCACTCGTGCTTGAGACAGGAAAAGTAAACCTTACCTGCATGGAAATGTTAGACCGTGCCAACACAGAAACTTTTGGAACCCCGGTACCGACGGAAGTTCCTCTGATGGTGGAAAAGGGACCGTTTATCGTCATTACCGGTCATGACCTTTATGACTTAAAACTGTTGTTAGAGCAGACAAAAGATAAGGGAATCAACATTTATACCCACGGCGAGATGCTGCCGGCACATGCCTACCCGGAATTAAAGAAATACCCACATTTAAAAGGCAACTTTGGTACCGCATGGCAGAATCAGCAGAAGGAGTTTGCAAATATCCCTGCACCGGTTCTTTATACGACAAACTGTCTGATGCCGGTCAAAGAGAGTTATGCGGACCGCGTGTTTACAACGGAGGTAGTATCTTATCCTGAAATGGTTCACATCGGAGAGGATAAGGATTTTACACCGGTCATCAAAAAAGCGTTAGAGCTTGGCGGTTACAAAGAGGATACTGCATTTACCGGAATCAACGGTGGAACAAAGGTTATGACAGGATTTGGACACGGAACGGTACTCGGCGTGGCAGATCAGGTGATCGCAGCCGTAAAATCCGGTGATATCCGCCATTTCTTCCTGGTAGGAGGCTGTGATGGCGCCCGTGTGGGAAGAAATTATTATACAGAGTTTGTAAAACAGACGCCAAAGGATACCATGATCTTAACACTTGCATGTGGAAAATACCGCTTTAACGATCTTGATCTTGGAACGATCGGCGGATTGCCAAGAATCCTTGATATGGGACAGTGTAACGATGCTTACAGTGCGATCCGTGTTGCAGTAGCACTTGCCGAGGCATTTGAATGTGGAGTCAATGAACTGCCGCTTTCCATGGTTCTTTCCTGGTATGAGCAGAAAGCAGTCTGTATTTTACTGACACTGCTCCACCTTGGTATCAAAAATATAAAACTCGGACCGACACTGCCGGCATTTATTTCACCAAATATCCTGAATTATCTGGTAGATAATTATGGAATCGCACCGATTACGACACCGGAAGCAGATTTAGCAGAGATCCTTGGATAAATCAATAAAATGAATGTTTTGGGTTCCTTTCTGTCGCCCTGAATGAGAAAAGGGGGTGTGAAAAATGATTTTTTATTTTTCATACTTCCTTTTTCTGGTTAAATGAAAAAATATACTGTATATTGTCGAATTTTGAGTTATAATAGATAATAAGTTTGTATTCAGGCTTGTCAGGAATGAGAATATTGTTTTTATAAAAAAGCACGAAATGGGGAATGGTATGGAAAGAATCTGGAATTTTTTTGAAAATATGAATGAATATGTTTATGTTGCAGATGCGGATACCCATGAACTGGTTTATATGAATAAAAAGATGAGAGATACTTATGGGATACATTCAAAAGAAGAACTTGCCGGCAAAAAATGTTATGAATTGCTTCAGAATTCAAGCCTGCCCTGTACGATCTGCAATAATGATGAACTGCAGGAGGGACAGTTTAAGGAGTGGCGGTATTTTAACCCGCTTTTAAATAAATACTTTAAAATTAAGGATACTGTTGTGGAGGACAATGGCAGACGATATAGAATAGAGATTGCTCTGAATATAAGTTCTCAGGAACATCAGAAAAATGTGGTACGCCGCTACGAAAAACTGGAAAAAATCGTTAATGAGGGACTGCGTCTTGCCCTTGGAACATCTTCTGCGGATAAATCGCTGGACATCATTCTGGAATATATAGGAAAGGCATTAGATGGAGAGAGGACATATATTTTTGAGCATAATGAGAATGGGTGCGATGACAACACTTACGAGTGGGTTGCAAATGGAATCAAGCCGGAGAAAGATAATTTACAGAACCTTCCACCAGAATTATGTGCCAACTGGTATCGGAATTTTCAAGAAGATAAAAACATTGTAATTGAAAATCTGGAGAACATCAGAGAGGAAGATTCGGAACAGTATAAGAATCTGAAACGTCAGGATATCCATTCACTGGTGGTTGTTCCACTTTATTGGGAGAAAAAGATCATTGGATTTTACGGAGTGGATAATCCACCGGCAGAATCATTAGATTATGTTTCCGATATGCTTCATATCATGGGATCTTTTATTGTTTCCTCCATTCGGAGAAGAAATCTGCTCCGTCAGTTAGAACGCATGAGTTATCGTGACCAGCTCACTCAGTTTGGCAATCGTTATGCGGTCGACTGGTTTGTGGAGCATGAGTGGAATGGGGAACAGATCGGTGTAGTGTACTGCGATATCACAGGGTTGAAAAAGGTCAATGATGAGCAGGGGCATGAAGCCGGAGACCGGTTGATCATCAGGGCATGTGAGTGCTTAGCGGGTGTATTTAAGGGGTATGGTCTGTATCGGATCGGCGGCGATGAATTTTTAGTACTTTGTCTTGGAATTGAGGAAAAAGACCTGAGGGAACACGTTGAGAAACTGCGCATGGATATGAAAGAACATCAGGTTACGATGGCGGTTGGCATGATATGGAAAGAACACGGTCCTAAGGATATTGATCTGCTTTTAAACGAATCGGAGCGCCTGATGTATGAGGATAAAGACAGGTATTATAAGGAACACGGACTGAAACGGCGCAGATAAATCCTTGTATTGCAGAATTAAATGTTATATTTCCTTCATGCTGGTCTCTTTCTGTTTATTCCCGGTAAATCTGTGCAAACCGGAAATTTCTGATGAATAACATG
>ENA-UOJH01000322-UOJH01000322.1-human-gut-metagenome-genome-assembly--contig:-C148-NODE-322-length-48185-cov-8.003262_pt1 | contig 48185 bp, 45 predicted proteins | sample MGYA00242345_ERZ723892 | MGnify/ENA metagenome assembly ERZ723892 | reverse complement strand
CGCTCGGCCGCTCGGCCGATCTCTGCCGGCGCGGCGACACCCGCGGCCTGCCCGGCCGCGCCGGGACACGTGGCGGCCAGCACAGCGCACGTACAGGTCAGCGCGCGGGCCAGATCGCCCGGCTGCCGCCAGAAAAGCCATACGGCGCCAACGCCGATCGCCAAAAGGACGAGCAGCGCGGTGAGGCGTGATGCCGCCCGCTCGAGCCGCACCTGCTCCGGTGTGCGCACGGTCTGTGCGCGCTGCAGGGCTGCGATCGTCCGCTGCAGCGCCGTCGCGTCGCCGATCGCCGTGGGCGTGATGAATGCGCTGCCCGCGCGGTTGAGCGTGCCGGCCAGAACTGCGTCCCCCACCGCCTTTTCCGCCGGCCGGGCTGCGCCCGTGAGGGCGGATGCATCGACTGTGCAGGTGCCGGAGCACACGACGCCGTCGACCGGGACACGCTCGCCCGGCAGAACGCGCACCACGTCGCGCGGCGTGAGCGCGTCGGCGTCCACCTGCGTCCCCACGCCGTCCCGCACGACAGTCGCCGTGCGCGGGCGCAGATGCCGCAGCCGCCGCACCGGTGCGTGAAGCGCGCCGCGCACCAGCTGCGCCGCGTACTTCCCCGCCAGCAGCGCGCAGACGATGCCGCACGGCGCGGGAAAGCACGGCCGCAGGCCCGTGAAGGTCGCATAGGCACTGTACGCAAACAGGATAAGCGCTGCGAGCAGACCGGGTGCGTCCGGCCCGAGACTGCCGCCGCGCAGCACGCGCCACGTGCCGCGCCAGAGCGCTGCGCCCGCGCCGAAGAGCACCGCTGCCGCCAGCGCAAGCTGCACGAGCTCCGGCAGCCGCCACAGCATCAGCGCCGTGAGCAGCACGCCAAATCCCAACCGGCGCGCCAGCCGCTGGCGCGTCCGGCCCTGCTGGGCCTCCTCGCCGCCGCGCTGCGCCGTCAGCTCCGCGCCCGGGCCGAGCACCGCCGGGAGCGCCGCAGCGTCCGTGCCGACCGGCCAGAGCGTCACCATGAAGGTATCGCCCGCGCGCGCAGCGCTGCGCACGCCGACCACCGCCCGCAGCCGCGCCTCCGCCCCGTCGTCCGCGCCCGGGCAGCGCAGCTCCGCCGTCTCGACCGGCACATCAAAGCCCGCGCGCTGTACGCAGCGCGCGATCTCACCGAGGCCGACGGCCGCCTCGTCATACGTCAGGCGTGCGCAGCCGGCCGTGTCGCTCACGAACACCGCATGCACCCCCGGCAGCCCCCGCAGCGCGCACACGATGCGCACCGCGCAGGCGCCGCAGTCCATGCCCGAGATGCGCAGGATCACGTCCGTCATTTTTGCCGCCGCCTTTCGTAATTTACCAACTGGTCAGTAAAAAAGATAGCACGCTGCCACAATTTTGTCAAGGCGCGGCGTGGATTTTCCCGGCCATTTGACGGGCGTCGAAAATCGCAGTATAATCGAGACATCCCAGTAGCCCGGAGGCGACCAAGATGCCGATCATTGTCGACCGTGACCAGATCCGCATGGACATTCTCATGGCGTTTCAGCGCTGCATCGAGCGCAAGCCCATGATGAACGTGTCCCTGCGCGACATTGCAGCCGAGGCGGGCATGAGCCACGCCAAGCTGCTCAACTATTTCGAGAGCAAAAACGATCTCATCCTCGCGTATGTGCGCTATACGCGCGAATATATGAGCGAGAAGTGCAGCCAGTGGTTCGCCGGGCACGACCGCGCGGACTATGCCTCCAACCTCGCGTACATGAACGCTTTTATGGACTATGTGGCCAATGCCCCGGCGCACGAGCAGCGCCCGAACGCCACGACGCAGACCTATGTCCTCGCGCGCTACGACCCCGAGATCGGCCGGCTCGTGCAGGAGGAGTTCCGCGCGTGGCGCACGCTCATGGAGCAGTGCCTCATCCGCATCTACGGCGAGGAGGTCGGTATGCACGAGGCCGAGGCGATGATGATCCTCATCGCCGGCACGTTCATCTGCAACTACAATCAGGCGCTCACCGGCGAGATCAATGACAACATTCTCGGCTATCTCGGCAACCTGAACCGCTCCTGACACCGAAAAAAGTCATCCGCCTGACGGCAGCAGCCGTCAGGCGGATTTGCATAGGGGGGGAAGGATGTGAAAAGGTATTACTCGTTTGGGTGTGCATCACAGTAGTGATGATAGATATTCTCGATATACAGCGCAGCGTCGCGGCCGCGGCCCTCGGCGAGCATGGCAGTGATGCGCGTCTCCTGCTCGATGACCGTCTCCGGCCCCCAGAAGGTCACGCACCGCTCCCAGAGCACGCCGCTCACGTCCGCGAGGCTGTTCATGAGCAGCGGGAAGATGAGGTTGCCGCTCAGCTCGGTGATGGTCGTGTCAAACTTGCGCATCCACCGCGCGTAGGCAGCGATGCCCTCCCCCGCGGCGAGGGATGCGCGCAGCCCGTCGGTGATGGCGCGCAGCTGGTCGATATCGGCCGGCGTGCCGCGCTCGCCGAGCAGGATCATGGCGCCGCCCTCGATCGCGTCGCGCGCCTCGACAAGGGAGCTCTCGATGGCATGGTCGAACTGGCCGCCGTATTTCCCGAGGGCCATGAGCGTCTCAAAATTGCCGTGGCGGGCGTAGTCCTCGATGTAGTTGCCGCGGCGCGGCTCCATGCGCACGAAGCCCATGCGCTCGAGATCCTCGAGCCCGGTGTGTACCATCGAGCGGCTGATGTGCATCTGCTCGGACAGTTCGCGCTCCGACGGCAGCCGGTCGCCGACCCGGAGCTCACCGGAAAAGATCATGCCGATGACCTGATCGACGAACAGCTCCCGGAGCGTCGGGGCCTGAATCTGCTGAAATCCCATCAGACCTTCTCGTCGACCTTGCGGTGGTCGTAGAGCTTATCCAGCAGCGGGCGCACCAGGAAATAGATCGCCTTGTTATCGAGATTGAACCAGTAGATAAGCATGCTCCCCACCCAGACGCCGGCCGCGCCGAGGAGCAGCTTTGGCAGCAGTTTTTTCATCGTCATTTCCTCCTGTTTACCAGCCTTCGTAGTCGTCATACTGCAGCAGGGACGCATCGAGCGGCTCGGCCTGCATGACGGAGTACATGTAGTCGTTGACCTGCTGGCGGATGTCGGCGCGGGAGATGGTGCGGTGGTCGAACATGTCGTTGGAGACCATCATGAGCTTCGTCTGCTTCTCCTTCGCCTGGTCGAGGATGACGCCCGTGAGGCCGAGCGCGCCCTTGCAGGTGATGTCATCGTGCAGGATGACCATGTCGCAGTGGAACTTCTCCGCCTCGTCCCAGAACTCCACGAGGTGCTGCCAGCCGCCGGTCAGGTGGCGGCGCATGACGCCGGTCTCGTAGTTGCGGGCGATGCCGTCAAGGATGGTTTCCTCATCGGTCGTGTCGATGATGACATTGCCGGAAAACAGGTCCATGCCCGCAATCATCAGAATGCCCCAGCAGTTATACAGCCAGTTCGGGAACTGCAGCCAGTAGCACGGCGGACCGCCCCATGTGAGGGCGCGGTAGCGCGTCTTGGGGAAGCAGTTGGTCTTGTCTGCATACGCCTGCTCAAGGATGTGCATGACCTTTTTCTCGGTCTTCATGACCTCGGGATTCCGGCCGCCGGAGAACGCATAGTAAAAGGTATGGAACAGTGCCGGGACCGCGAGCGCGGCGGCGGTGTAGGGTGTGGCCATGAAGTTCCACTTCTCCATCTCGTTGCGCACCTCATCATTGTGCTTTTCCATCATGGCGCGGCAGGCGTCCCAGTCATATGTCTCGCCGGTGTGCTGCTCGACAAAACTGATAACACGGCGCAGGGATGCGCGGGCGTACTTGCGCGTGTGCGGATCCTCCCAGCGCATGGGGATGGCAGCCGGCAGCGTGTCCACGTCGAGGTGGCGCTCGATGAGCTGGCTGTTCATGGTCGAGGAGTCACACGGGGCGTTATTCGAGATGCAGCAGGCGCCGATCTTCGGGAACTCATCGAGCAGCGCGACGCCGGCGGAATTGTTCGACAGGCGGCAGGAATCCGCCGGCAGGCCGACACTCTCCATGGCGTCGATATAGTACGGGTTTGCACCCTGATCCATGTAGCACAGCAGCAGTCCCTGGAACGGCTCGAGCTGCGCGGGGCGCAGATTCTTGAAGCCGGCGAGGATCTCCGGGCACATGGTCTGCTCAAGCACGACCTGCGTGCGGCCGAAGGCATTGTCACCGAAGCGGCGGTCGCCCATCATCATCTCGGCGATGGAGGTCGTCGAGCCCTTCATGATCGTGTTGAGGTACAGGCGCGCCACGCGCAGCGCCGGGCCGCGCAGACCCTCGACGCAGCGATCGATCATGTTCAGCGCACCGAGGTATGAGCCCATCCAGCGGTAGGTCAGCATACCGCGCGCGATGCGCACCGGGCTCTTGGCCACAAAGCCGCCCATAATGCCGAGCACCTTGACCCACTCGACATAGTCGTACCAGGTATCCTTCAGACCGCGCCACTCGCGGTGCTTTGCAATATTGCTGCCGGGCAGAAAACGATTCCCGGCGCCTTTGACCTTCTTGTCCGCCATCACAGTTTCCCTCCCTGAATGTGCTTGATCTCGAGACTCTCCACAAACGCCTGAATGCGCGTGCGCAGCTGACCGGCGCCGGCGAGGGTGTACTCCTTCTCGATGCCGACGGTCGGGATGCCCAGCTCCTCCTGCAGGATGTGCACGCCGAGCACACGCTCATAGCTCCAGAACTCGCAGAACTTCATCTGCTCGTAGAGCACGCCGTCGGCGCTGTATTCGCGGCACAGGTCGCGGATGTAGGTGCGGCGGCCGTCGGAGCGCGCGCGCTCCATGAAGCGCGGGCACTGGCTCGTGCGCAGATAGTGGCGGGCAACGGCGCGCAGCGGCGTCTCCCCGTCGAGAATTTCGATCTGCTCGCGGCCGGGCAGACTGCCGTAGCAGTAGCGGTCAGCCACGACCATCGCGCCGCAGTCCTCGATGAGCTTCGTGAACGCGGGGTCGTCGATCTCGCTGCCGGTCACGACCAGACGCACACGGAACCACGGCTGCGCGTCCGGCTTGCGGCGCTTGAGCTCGGTGAGCGTCTGCTTGAGGTACGGCAGGATGCGCTTGTGCGGGCACACCTGACTCACGAGCTGCAGCACGTGAAATTCATAGCCCGTGATGACGGGGTTCGCCGCCTTGCGCAGGTCGCCGATCTCGGTCATGACGCGGGAAATTTCGTTGTGGTCGCGGATCGCCGCACGGATCGCCTTATCGGAGATGTCAATACCGTAGGTCTCGTGCAGCGGCTCGAGCACGTGCACGCGCAGCTGCTCCTCATAGTGATCGACGGCGAAGTCCTCGTCCGAGAACGGCACGTCCATCATGCTCATAAAAAACTGCGGGTTTTTCTCCTTCACAAGGCCGAGAATCTCGAAATGCTCGTGACCGCGGTGCATCATCTGGCACGTCTCGGACGAGAGCAGCGCGTCGAGATAGTCATAACCGCCCTCGATGCCGCGCTCGAGAATGCTGCGGGTGTAAGAGCAGATCTTGCTCGACATGTAGTACGTGCCCACGTCGATGCTGCCGGTGTTCGGCGCACGCAGGCGGCTCGAGAAGCAGCCGGGCAGGTTCAGCAGCGTCTCCGGCACGAAATAGCAGGTGTAGCCCAGGGCGTGTTCCCCCTCCGCCTTGGCCTGCTGTACCAGCTCGTTGTTGGCCTCCTGCAGCAGATTCTCAAAATAGATCAGATGCTTCAGGTCTTTCATGGTTTGCTTCCACCTCTCACAGTTCGTCGCGGGTCTCCGGTCTTACATCTGGTTCGACCAGAAGCCTTTTGAACCAAAGATAGCATAATTTTTGACAATGTGCAACTGGTTTTCGTCCACTGTCCCATTTTTTATCGCTTATCACAACGTATCTGGTCAGACCACGACCAGAGGCCTGCCAACAAACCGGACAGTTTTTGCACTTTTCCGAACAACGATTGACAAGGCAGGGCGTCAGATTATAATATGATATGGTTTGCCTCACAACAACGCCAAAGGAGTTACACAATACATGAACAGAATCTATGTCACCGGCCACCGGAATCCGGACACGGACTCCATCGCGGCCGCCATTTCCTATGCCGCACTGCGCAACGCGCTCGGCAACCGGGATTACGTGGCCGCACATCTCGGCCACATCAGCGATGAGACGAAGCGTCTGCTCGATCGCTTCGGCTTTCAGGAGCCGGTCACGATCAGCAACGTCCGCACGCAGGTGCGCGATCTGGACTTTGACACGCCGCCGGCGCTCAACTCCAGCGTCACGATGGACCGCGCCTGGCACATCATGCGCGACCAGGACATCTCCGCCATGCCCATCATCAACGAGGACGGCACGCTCTACGGTATGCTCTCCGCCGGCGATATCGCGGCCTACAGCATGCGCACGATCAGCGACCGGCACGTGGACGCGCTGCCGCTGTTCAACCTCCTGAGCGTCATCGAGGGACGCATCCTCAACGACGGCGCCGAGCAGGTCGACCGCGTGTCCGGCGTGGTGACGATCGCCCTGCCGCAGAGCTGCGACAACCTGCTCTTCTCCGACCCCGACAGCATCATTCTCTGCGGTAACCAGCCGGATATGATCCGCCGCGCGCTCGACATCGGCGTGCAGTGCATCATCCTCTGCCAGACCGACGTCGACCCCGCGTGGCTTGAAAACGCCGGCAAGACCTGCGTCATCTCTACCCCGCTCGATGCCAGCCGCGTGGCGCGGCTGGTGTATCAGGCGATCCCGATCTCCCGCCCGTGCAACACGGAGGATCTGGTCAGCTTCCACCTCGACGATTACATCGACGACGTGCGAGAGGTCGTGCTCGAGAGCCGCTACCGCTGCTACCCCGTGCTTGACGAGAACGAAAAGGTCGTCGGCACACTCTCGCGCTATCACCTGCTGCGGCCGCGGCGCAAGCGCGTCGTGCTGGTCGACCACAACGAGATGGCGCAGGCCGTGCCCGGACTCGAGCAGGCCGAGATCCTCGAGATCATCGACCACCACCGTCTGGCCGACATTCAGACCACGCAGCCCATCCGCGTGCGCAACGAGCCCGTCGGCAGCACGACGACCATCATCACCAACATGTATCAGGAGCACGGCGTCATGCCGTCGCCGAACATGGCGGGTCTGATGGCGGGCGCCATTTTGTCCGACACGGTCATGTTCAAATCCCCCACGTGCACGAAGCGCGACATCGCCATGGCCGAGCGTCTGGCCCGCATCGCCAACGTCTCGCTCAAGGAGCTGGGCAACCTGCTCTTTGCCGCCTCGAGCGCGGGCGACAAGTCGGCCGACGAGCTGTGCTTCACCGACTTCAAGGAGTTCCACATCGCCGACCACTATCTCGGCGTCGGTCAGGTCACGTCGCTCGACTCGGCCGCGGTGCTCGAGCGCAAGGATGAGCTGCTGGCCGTCATGGCCACAAAGCTCGAGCAGCAGCACTATGACATGATCGCGCTCATGGTCACGGACGTGCTCATGGAGGGCACGAACCTGCTCTACATCGGCAGTGACGACACGATCCGCTCCGCCTTCTCGGTCGAGCCGAAGGACAACGCCGTGTTCCTGCCCGGCGTGATGAGCCGCAAAAAGCAGATCATCCCCATGCTGACCGCCCTCTGGGGCTGAGGCCGTACCTACCAAAAAAGTCCGCACAGGCAGTGCCTGTGCGGACTTTTTTTGATTCAATCCGTCATGCGCACGATGCGGTAATACGTGCGCGCCGTGAGCAGGTACACAAAGGTGTACAGCAGCGCAAAGACGCCGAACGTTCCGAGCGTGCACAGCAAAAACAGATGCACGTTTTGCAGCCCGAAGGCGAACACGATCTGCTTGATGAGCGGAAATGCGAACGCGATGTGGATCGCCGCCGTCACAAGCGGCAGGAAGAACATGAGCAGCACCTGCGTGCGGATGGTCGCCTTGACCTCCTTCGGCGTCATGCCGACCTGCTGCATGATGCGGAAGCGGCCGCGGTCGTCATAGCCCTCGGAGACCTGCTTGTAATAGATGATGAGCACCGTCGCAAACAGGAACACGAACCCGAGGAAAAAGCCGAGGAACAAAAAGCCGCCGTACGTGCTGCGCAGCGTGGGATAGCCATCGGCGCGCATATCGGTCGTGTATTGCACGTTCGCCGCCTCGGCAGCGGACTCAAACGCGGGGTCGCAGAGCAGTGCGTGCAGCGCGTCGAGCTGCTCGTCGTCCGTGCCGGAGAGGTCGAACTGGTACGTGTAGTTGAGCATGCTACGGGTGCCGCCGTGCTCGCTGGTGTAGGCGTTTTGCTGCGCGCGCAGCTCGAGCACGCTGTCGAGATCCGGCACGACCAGATACAGTGTGTGCAGACCCATGATGGAGCTGCCGCTGACGAGCGAGAAGCTATCGAGCTGCCGCAGCCGCAGCGTATCGCCGCCGAGCGTGAGCGTGTCGCCAAAGGCTGCGCCGTCCGTCCATGCGAGCGCCTCGCCGGGCGCAAGCGTCACCTGCTCGCCGGTCAGGCCGGCATAGCCCTCCGTGTCCAGAACCATGACGGTGTATTCATCGGCGCTCGAACCGGTGAGCTGTTCGCTCGTGAGATCAAGCGCATCGCCGCTGCGCTGCGCGGAAAATCGGACGGTGCGATAGCCGTGCACATTGCTCTGCGTGAGCCCCGCGCGCGTCATGGTGTCGTCCACCACCTGCAAAACCGGCGCGACGTCCGGCACCGTGTTCGTCTGGGGGTCGGTCATGAGCGTGAGCGTCATATCCTGCGGCCAGCGCACGGCGGCGTAGGCATCCAGCCCCTTGTACAGGCTCACCGTGGTCGAGACCGTCACGAGCACCATCGTCGAGAGGATGCAGATGCTCGCAAGGCCGGCCGCGTTGCGGCTCATGCGGTAGATGAGGCCGGAGACGGTGGCAAAGTGGCTGGTTTTATAGTAGTAGCGCCGGTTTTTGCGCAGCGCCTTGAGCACGACGACGCTCAGCGCGATGAACGTGAGATACGTGCCGATGATGACAAGGATGACCGCCGGGAAGAAATTCTGGATGGCGTACAAGGCCACGTTTGTGCGCAGGGAAATGAGATAGCCCGCGGCAAGGCACACCGCGCCGAGCAGTGCGAGGATCCACTTGCTGCGCGGCTCGCGCTCGCCCTCGCTGCCGGCGCGCAGCAGCTGCACGGGGTTCGACAGATGGATGATGCGGATGGTATTGAGCAGGAGCAGCAAAAACAGCGCGCCGAAAAACACCACCGTATAGCCGATGCTCATCAGTCTGATGTTCAGCCCGAACGTGGCCTCCCCGCCGATGAGCCGCACGAGCACGAGCTGCAGGAGCTTGGAGAACACCCCCGCCGCCACGAGGCCAAAAAACAGCGCCATGGCCGCCGTGTACAGCGACTCCCAGAAGAGCACGTAGGAGATGTGGCGCTTTTCCATGCCGAGGATGTTGTAGATGGCAAACTCGCGCTTGCGCTGCTTGGTGAAGGTGCTGTTCGTATAAAAGAGGATGATGGCGGAAAACAGCGCCATGATGAACACGCCGAAACCGAGCACCTGACTGACGCTGCCGCCGTGCTGCATCTGACCGAGATAGGGATCGCTCGCGAGCGTGAGCATGATGCAAAACAGCGCCACGATCACGATGCAGGCCAGCAGATACGGCAGGTAGAACCGGCGGTTTTTCTTCAGATTCGTCGCCGCCAGACGCGGGTAGAGATTACGCATGGTGCTCACCGCCCGTTGCCAGCATCGTGAGCGTGTCAGAGATCTTCTGATAGAGCTGCTCATCCGAGCTCTCGCCGCGATAGATCTCGTGGAACACCTCGCCGTCCTTGATGAACAGCACGCGCGAGGCGTGGCTGGCCGCCTTGACCGAGTGCGTGACCATGAGGATGGTCTGACCGCCGCGGTTGACATCCTCAAACAGGCGCAGCAGCTCATCCGTCGCGCGCGAATCGAGCGCACCGGTCGGCTCGTCGGCAAGCACGAGCTTCGGCTGCGTGATGAGCGCGCGGGCGACGGCCACGCGCTGCTTCTGGCCGCCGGAGAGCTCATACGGGAACTTCTGCAGCAGCTCGGCAATGCCAAGCTGCCGGGCGATGGGCGCAAGGCGCGCGGCCATCTCCGGATACGCCTTGCCGGCGAGCACGAGCGGCAGGAAAATGTTATCCTGCACGGAGAACGTATCGAGCAGGTTGAACTCCTGAAACACGAAGCCCAGCTGCGAGCGGCGGAAGGCCGCGATCTCCCGCTCGGGGATGGTGCTCAGCGGCCGGCCGTCGAGCACGACCTCGCCGCCGGTGGGTTTATCGAGCGCGGCAAGGATGTTGAGCAGCGTGGTCTTTCCGCTGCCGCTCTCGCCCATGATGGCGACGTACTCGCCCTTCTCGACCGTGAAATTCACGTCCGTGAGCGCCTGCACCTTCGTGCCGCCGAAGCGTGTGGTGTAAATTTTCTGAACATGACGAACTTCCAAAAACGACATGACCGTTACCTCCTGTGTAATGACAGGCTCAGTATAAACCGCCGGGGAAATGGCTGCCATGCATCTGGCTTACATTTTCCCGGCGGAAACTTACGATTCTGTAAGGCTCACTCGACCTCGAGCGCGTCCTGCTGCAGACCGATGCGCACCGTCGTGCCCTCGCCGACGGTCGAGGTGATGGCGATCGTGTGGCCGAGCTTTTCAAGGATGCGGCGGCAGAGATACAGGCCGATGCCGGTCGCGCGCTTGTCCGTGCGGCCGTTGCAGCCGGTGAAGCCCTTTTCAAACACGCGCGGCAGGTCCTCCGGCGCAATGCCGATGCCCGTGTCGCGGATGCAGAGCGTTTTCGGCGCCTCGAGCGTGATGGACACTGACCCGCTGCGGGTATACTTGAGCGCGTTGGAGAGCACCTGCTCGATGACGAACAGCAGCCACTTCTCATCCGTGATGACGCTGACATTCAGCGGCGTGTACTCCAGCCGCAGTTTGCGGCGGATGAACTGCGAGGCATACTTGCGCACCGCCTGCCGGACGATATCGTCGAGCGCGTAGTTGCGGATGACATAGTCCGACGACGGGCTCTCGAGCCGCAGGTAGCCGAGCACCATCTCCACATACTGCTCCACGCTCTGCACCTGCTCGAGCAGCGCGCGCTGCTCGTCCGTGTCCGCGTCCTGCAGCAGCAGGCGCATGGCGGCGATGGGCGTTTTGATCTGGTGCGCCCAAACGGTGTAGTACTCCACCAGCTCCTGATAGCCCTGCTGGCTGCGCGTCAGCTGTGCGCGGCGGTCGGCATCGAGCGCGCGCACGAGCGCCTGATACTGCGCCTCGAGCGCACCGTCCGGCTCGGGCAGCTGCTCGGTGCTGAGCGTGATCTCCTGCTCCAGCCGCCGCAGCAGGCGCAGACGCACGGCAAAGCGCCGGTAATCGACCGCAAGCCAGACCAGCAGCAAAAACAGGCACACGAGCGCCGCATACCCCACCGCGCCCAGCGGCAGCCGGTAGAGCCAGAATATGAATGCGAACACGGCCGTGTAAACCGCGAGCGCGATCACGACCTTGCGGTTTTCCCGCACATAGGCACCAAACATATTTTGCCCCCTCACTCGATGAGATAGCCAAGGCCCTTTTTCGTCGTGATATAATCCGACAGACCGGCGGCCTCAAGCTTGCGGCGCAGACGGGCGATGTTGACCGTGAGCGTGTTTTCGTCCACGAAGCTGTCCGTCTCCCAGAGCTTTTCCATGAGCGTCTCGCGGCTGACGACGCTGCCCTTGCGCTCGAGGAGCGTCTGCAGGATGCGGTAGTCGTTTTTCGTCAGCTCGATGCGCTGCCCCTGATACATCAGGCTCGCATCCGCCGTGTTGAGCACGGCGCCGCGATGCTCGAGCGTGGGCGCGGGCGCGGCAAAATCATACGTGCGGCGCAAGATCGCCTGGATCTTCGCCAGCAGCACGTTCAGATCAAAGGGCTTGGCGATGAAATCATCCCCGCCCATGTTCATGGCCATGACGATGTTCATATTGTCCGACGCTGAGGAGATGAACACGACCGGCACGTTCGACACGCGCCGCAGCTCCTGACACCAGTGGTAGCCATTATAAAACGGGAGCGCGATGTCCAGCAGCACAAGCTGCGGATCGAACGCCGTGCACTCGGCGAGCACATTGCGGAAATCCTCCGCGCAGCGCACGTCAAAGCCCCACGTCGTCAGGTGCTTTTGCAGCGCGGCGGCAATGGCCGCGTCGTCCTCCACGATAAAAATGCGATGCATACGATCACCCCAAAAAGAAAATAGCAGGTACCGTTCGTACCTGCTATTTTACGATACTTTGCCGTCGATTGCAACGGCCGTGTCAATCCCGGCGGCGGTTGCCGTAGAGAATAATCAGCCGCAGCAGCTGCGCGAACGACACCAGCAGCGCCGCGACATACGTCATGGCGGCCGCCCGCAGCACGCTGCGCGCACCGCGCAGCTCATCGTCCGTGAGCAGATTGCGCGACTCGATCGCCGCTAGCGCGCGGCGGGAAGCGTTGAACTCCACCGGCAGCGTCGCCAGCTGGAACACCGTCACGAGGCCGAAGAGCAGAATGCCCGCCCAGACGAGCACCGACCAGTTGAAGATCAGCCCCGCGATGAGCAGCGGCCACGACAGGTTCGAGCCGATGCGCGTGGCCGGGATGATGGCCGCGCGGATGCGGATGGGCGCATAGTCCGTGGCGTACTGCACGGCGTGGCCCGCCTCGTGCGCCGCGACGCCCACGGCCGCGATCGACGCGACGCCGTAGACCTCGTCCGAGAGGCGGATGACCTTCGCCTGCGGGTCAAAGTGGTCGGTGAGCTTGCCGGAGATGTGCTCGATGCGCACATCCGTGATACCGTTGGCCTGCAGGATGCGCTGCGCCGCCTGCGCGCCGGTCAGCCCGCTCGTGCAGCGCACGCGCGCATAGCGCGAAAACGCGCTCTTGACCTGGATCTGCGCGATGAGCGCGATGAGCAGCGCCGGCACGACCAGCACCAGATACGTTGTATCAAAGCCATAATAATATCCATGGTACATGGCAGTCATCCTTTCTGATTCGTGCTGCTATTGTACCGCCAAAGCGTGCGCACGTCAACCGGGACAAGCATTTGCATATTGTGTGGTTTTTTCCCGAAAAAACATCCCCCCTCGGGGCTTGCGCGGCGGTCGTTTTTTGTTATACTTGTGTCAAATACACGATAAAGAGTATGGGCGATCCGATCATGATTGATGCACACGACATTCGATTTTCCTACGACGGGCCGGGCGGCCGCCGCTCCCTCAACGGCGCGCAGCTGCACGTCGCCCCCGGCGAGTTTGTGGCCGTGCTCGGGCACAACGGCTGCGGCAAATCCACGCTCGTCAAGCACTTCAACGCCCTGCTGCCGCTGCAGCACGGCACGCTGACCGTCGACGGCATGGACGCTGCCGACCCCGCCAACCGCTGGGCGCTGCGGCGCAAAGTCGGCATGGTGTTTCAGAACCCGGACAACCAGTTCGTGTCCACGATCGTGGGCGAGGATGTTGCCTTCGGGCTGGAAAACTACGGCGTGCCGGAAGACGAGATTCCCGCGCGCGTGGCCGCGGCGCTCGCCGCCGTGGACATGGCAGGTTATGAAAACCGCGCGACGCACACGCTCTCCGGCGGGCAGAAGCAGCGCGTGGCGCTGGCCGGCGTGCTGGCCCTGTCGCCGGACATTCTGGTGTTCGACGAGGCCACCGCCATGCTCGATCCCGACGGCCGGCAGGAGGTGCTGCGCACGATCCGCCGCCTGCATAAGGAGCAGCACAAGACCGTCGTCATGATCACGCACTATATTGAAGAAGCCATCGGCGCCGACCGCGTCTATCTCATCCACAACGGCAAAATGATCGCCGACGGCACGGCGCGCGAGATGCTCACGCAGCCGGAGCTGCTGGCCGCGGCAGGGCTCACGCCGCCGATGCCGGTGCAGATGTACTACGACCTGAAGCAGGCCGGGATCGTGCTCGCCCGCTGCCCGCTGACGCTCGAGGAGCTTGCGGAGGAACTATGCCGATCACAGTAACGAATCTGACGTGTGTCTACGGCGCGGGGACACCCTTTGAGACCACTGCGCTGCGCGATGTGTCCGTCACGGTCGAAAACGGCAGCTTCGTCGGCATCCTCGGCCGCACCGGCTGCGGCAAGTCCACGCTCATCCAGATCTTGGCCGGCCTGCTCACGCCGACGGCCGGCACCATCATGCTCGACGGGCAGGACATCCACGCCCGCCGCTATGACCGCAGCATTCTGCGGCGCAAGGTCGGCATCGTGTTCCAGTACCCGGAGTGCCAGCTCTTTGAGACGACCGTGGAAAAGGACGTGGCCTTTGGCCTGAAGCACAGCGGCCTGAGCGCCGCCGAAAAGCAGGCGCGCGTGCGCTGGGCGCTCGAGACCGTGGGCTTCTCGTTCGAGAAAGTCCACGACCAGCCGCCGATGGGCCTCTCCGGCGGGGAGAAGCGGCGCGTGGCCATCGCGGGCGTGCTGGCGGCGAAGCCGGAGTATCTGATTCTTGACGAGCCGATTGCGGGACTCGATCCGCTCGGGCGCGAGGCGTTTTTGCAGCTCATCACCGAGCTCAACCGCGGCGGCATGACCATCCTCATGGTCTCGCACAACGCCGACTGTCTGGGCGCGTATGCGCAGCGGCTGCTCGTGCTGGAGGACGGGCAGCTCGTGCGCGACGGCACGCCGGAGGAGATCTACGCCGACCTCGACTGGATGCGCGCGCGCCGGCTGGGCGTGCCGCAGAGCCGCACCGCCGCCGCCCTGCTCCGGCAGGGCGGGCTGGACATTCCGCAGGACATCGCAAGCTATGACGCGCTGCTCGCGGCCGTGCTGCGCGCGAAGGGCGGTGGCCGCCCATGAGAGAACACCTGACCGGGCAGTTCACTCCCGGCACCTCGATCCTGCACCGGCTGGACGCGCGGGCAAAGTTTTTCGGCTTTCTTATCCTCATCGCCGCCACCGTGTGCACGGACGCCTGGCTCGGCTATGCGCTGCTGCTCGCCGTCACGGCCGCCGTCGTGGCCGTCTGCGGTCTGCCGCTGCGCACCGCGCTCGCGTCCGTGGCGCGCATGGGCTGGTTTTTCCTGCTCATCTTTGTGATGAACGCCCTGTTTTTCGCCACCGACGACGCCATCTGGCACTGGTGGATCCTCACGCTGTCCGTGCCCGGCATCGTGCAGGGCGCGCAGGTGACGGTGCGGCTCGCGCTCATCCTCGTGATGAGCAACGTGCTCACGTGCACGACGCCGCCGCTCGAGATCACCGGCGCGATCCAGACGCTGCTCAGCCCGCTGCGGCTCGTGCGGCTGCCGGTCGAGGACATTGCGATGATCCTGTCCGTCGCCGTGCAGTTCATCCCGACGCTGCTCGAGGAGACCGACACCATCCGCAAGGCGCAGATCGCGCGCGGCGCGCGCTTTGAAAGCCGCCACCTGCACGAGCGCGCACAGGCCATGCTGCCGCTGATCGTGCCGATCTTCCTCAGCGCCTTCAAGCGTGCCGACGAGCTCGCCATGGCCATGGAGGCGCGCGGCTACCGCGGCGCGCGCGGCCGCACCCGAAAAAAGTCCGTTCCCCTGCCCCTGAGCGGCTGGGGCGCGCTTGCGCTGTGCGCCCTTGTGTGCGCAGCGGAAATACTCCTGTAAATTCAAAATCAGAAAGGAACCGAAGTCCGATGCAAACCATGTCTACCGTCAAAAAATCCATCATCACCGCCGTGTGCATCGCCCTGTGCTATGTGCTGCCGCTGCTGTTTCACGGCATTCAGGGCGCCGGCCAGATCTTCTGCCCGATGCACATCCCCGTCTTTCTGTGCGGCCTCGTGTGCGGCTGGCAGTTCGGCCTGCTGTGCGGTCTGGCCGGCCCCGCGCTCTCGAGCGCACTGTGCGGCATGCCCCCGGTGAGCATCCTGCCGTCGATGATGATCGAGCTGGCCGTCTACGGCCTGATCGCCGGCATCATGATGCGCTGCGTACGCACGCGCCACGTGTACGCCGACCTCTACATCAGCCTCATCGTCGCCATCGTCGCCGGCCGCGTTGTCAATGGCCTGGTCAATGCGCTCATCTTCGCGCGCGGCAGCTACTCCATGGCCACGTGGGTCGCGGGCTCCGTCGTCAAGAGCTGGCCGGGCACCGTCATCCAGCTCGTGTTCATCCCGAGCATCGTGTTCGCGCTCATGAAGGCACGCCTCATCCCCGAGCGCTACCCGAAGGAGGTGCCTGCCGATGATTGAACGCAGTGACGTCATTTCGTTTTTCGACCGCTGCGCCCCGGACTGGGACGCGGAAATGATCCGCAACGAGCCGGTCATCCGCACCATTCTCGACAATGCGGACATCCGCGCGGGCGTGGACGTGCTCGACGTGGCCTGCGGAACGGGCGTGCTCTTCCCGGACTATCTGGCGCGGGACGTGCACAGCGTCACCGGTGTGGACATTGCCCCGGAAATGGCCCGGCGCGCCGCCGAAAAGTTCCCGGATGCGCGCGTGACCGTGCTCTGCGGCGACATTGAGACCGTGCCGCTCCCGCAGCAGTTTGACCGCTGCATGGTCTACAATGCTTTCCCGCACTTTCCCGATCCGGCGCGCCTGATCGCGCATCTGGCGACGCTGCTCAAGCCAGGCGGCCGCCTGTCCGTCGCGCACGGCATGAGCCGCGCCATGCTCGACCGGCATCACGCGGGCGCAGCCAGCTCGGTCTCTGTCTCCCTCATCAGCGAGACGGAGCTTGCCGCGCTCATGGCCCCGTATTTTGACGTGGACGTCGTCATCTCGGACGACCGGATGTATCAGGTCTGCGGCACGAAAAAATAAAAGAATCCCTTCCCTCTTCTTTCCCCAAAGCGCAAACGCCCCCGAACCAAAGTTCGGGGGCGTTGTGCGTATCAAAAACCCTCGCAGAGTTTACCGCCCGCCGGCGGCGCACAAATTCTGCGCGCAGCAGACTGCAAGCCTTTTGTCGGAAAACCACTGCGGTTTTCCGGCAGTCGAAACACCCCCGAACCGAAGTTCGGGGGTGCTGCTGTTTTGTGTGTTATTTGCCGATGAATGTGCTGAGAATCTTGGCCATCTCGGCACGGGTCGTCCCGGCGTTCGGGGCAAGGATCGTGTCGCTGCGGCCGCGGATGAGCTGTGCGGCGTTCGCCCACTGCATCTCCGCCAGCGCCCAGGACGGGATCTCCGCCGCGTCCGCATACGCGGACAGATCCGCGCGCTGCGTCGTGTCGCGTCCGGCAAGCTTCGCGTACCCGCACAGCATGACCGCTGCCTGTGCGCGCGTGGCCAGCGCGTTTGGCCGGAACGTGCCGTCGCCGAAGCCGCTGACGATGCCGTTGGCCGCCGCCCAGATCACGGCGTTCGTGTACCACTGACCGGCCGGAACGTCCGTGAACGGGTTATCCGCCGTCACATCCGGTTCGTCCGCCAAGCGGTAGAGGACGGTCACGAGCATGGCGCGGCTGAGCGCCTGGTTCGGCGCAAAGCGCGTGTCGCTCACGCCAAGCATGAGGCCGCGGTTATACACGCGCTTGATCGCGCTGTACGCCCAGTGGTTGTTTACATCGGTAAACGGCAGGAACAGCCCCGGCTCGTCCATATAGTTGGCAGTGAAGAGCACCTCGATCACGTCGCCGTCCGAGATCTGGTAGTCTTGCATGGCAACGTCCGGGAACTCCCCGTTGACGCGAAAGACCCAGCCGGAATTCGGTCCCTTGCTGAACTCGGCCACTTTCGTGCCGTCCGGCTTGATGACGGCCTGCACATAGCTTCCCTTCGCCTCATAGGTGTAGCCGTTGGCCGTGAGCACCTGCCGGAACACGTCCATCGCCGTCGTGCCCTCGGGCTGGTCGTAGACGACGGTCGGCTGGATCCACATTTCGGTGTCCGTGTGCAGTTGGAAGGTGACGGTGCTGGTCGTGACCTGCGGCTCGTCGCTCGTGGGTGCGGTGCCGCGGACGATCAGGCGCGCTGAAACGGCCTGATGGCTCAGCGCCTGGAAGTCGGCATTGTCCGGGTAGCGCGCGGCGTACTTGCCGAGCGTCTCGCTCGAGAGCTCGCTGACAATCGTGACGGCCTTATGCTCCGTCGCGCGCGTTACGAGCAGGTTTTCGTGGCTGATGACGGCCGGATTCGTCGAGCGGAACAGGCGCCACCGCTCGCTGGCCTGCCAGCCCGGCAGCTCCGAGGGGACAATGCCGTGGTTGGCCTGATCGTCAATGTCGTACACCCAGACGAGCTGGCCGTCGGCGTCCAGATACGCCTCGCGGAAGGCGTGCAGGTTGCCGGTAATGTGCTCGGGATCGGGATTGCCATTGCGGATACCGTCAAAGTAATGCGCCTTGACCTCGGCCATAAGCGCAAGCTCGTCGTCGATTTCCTGCTGCGTGAGCGGCTGGACGGCGATGACAAAATCGCGCGAGACGGCGATGCCGGTCTCCTTATCCTTGATCGTCACGGTGACGGTGACGTCCTTTGCATCCTCGCCGGGCAGCGGACGGTAGACCTCCACGCGCGCGGCGTTGTTCACGCCGGGGGGCACGATGGTGTCCGCATCGCTGCTCGTGATGATGACCGGGGTATACTTGCCGTCCACGCCGAAATCGCGCGTGTTCGGGAAGTGGATGTCGTTGGCGGCGATGTACTTGCCGTCGCGCTCCTCCAGGACCTCGCCGGTCACGGCATCGCGCAGGCCGCCATAGGCGGCAAAGCCCGCGTCGAGCTTGGCCTGAAGCTGCTCGCGCAGCGTCGCCTGCGATTCCTGCGAGGCGGCCACCGTCACGGTAAAGGCCTTCGTCAGCGTCAGTCCCTCAATGCTGTTGCAGACGATGGACGCCGTGAGCGTCACCTGCTGGTCTGCCGCGGTGCGGGTGAGCGTCGTGGCGTAGGGCGCGTAGTACGGCGTATAGGGTGCCGATCCGACCTTGACGATCTGGTCGTTGGCGCTCGTCCAGGTGACGGTCGCCCAGGTGTTGAAGTTGTCGTACTTGCTGTAATCGACCTGCGACGGGTCGATGCCTTCCTTGACCGGGTAGCGCGGCAGCGTCAGAGACGTGACCGGCTCGGTCGGGAGCGTGATGCGATCCAGCTCCGCCTGCAGCACGGCCTGCGCGCGCGCCAGATCCCAGGTGATGTGCACATAGACTTCTTTTTCCACGCTGGCGCCGTCCAGACTGAGGACAAACGTCGCGTAGAAATAGCTGCTGCGGCTGCTCATGCCGGCATCGAAGTAATAATGGATCGTGCCGTCGGCGTCAATGGAGGCCTTTGCGTCGCCCGCGGCGGCCTTGACCGTGACGGTCACATCGTCGTAGCCCTTGGACGCCAGCAGCGCGGCAAGGGCGTCGGCCGCGTTCGTATCCTTGCCGTAGGCCGGCTCAAACGTTTCGCCCAGCGTCTGCGCCGCCTGCGCAAGGCGCGCCTCGGCCGCGGCGGCCGCAGCCGAATAGACCGTGAGCGTATAGTCGCGCGTCTTTACCGTGCCGTCGGTGTCCGTAACCGTGGCGGTGAGCGTCACGGTCTGCACGCCGGAGGCCGGCAGCGTGACCGTGCCGTCGGCAGCCAGCACCGCCGGGGCGCTGCTGGTATAGGTGATCGTATAGCCGTCACCGCTCGTGGGCAGCGTGAGCGCATCCGCGGTGCGGATGGTGCCGTCGGCCGGCAGCGCGGCTGCTACCGCGTCAAACGCGATGCCGAAAACATCCTTCGTCCAGACGGCATAGAGCTTGTAGATCTCGTTGTCTTCGCTGCCGTCGTCCCAGTCGCCGTCTTCAAAATCACGGTGGATGGTCGCCTGATCGGCATACTTGACCGTCGTGCCATAAGACGACTCGCTCCAGCCGGCAAACTTGTAGCCCTCGCGCTGGAACGTGCAGGCAGGCAGTTTGTAGTCCACGCCGAACGGGACGGCCACGGTGGCCATCTCGCCGGTCACGCTGCTCTTGTCGCTGTATCGAACGTTAAATTCGACCTGATACTGATAGTCTCTCCAGTGGGCATAGAGCGTGATCTCGGATTCGGTGAAGACCGTGTCCTGCGTCACGCGCTCGCCGCCCTCTTCGGCGGTATACCAGCCGTCGAGCGCCTTGTTGGCCGGGTAGCTGTACTCCGACAGGTAGGGCAGATTCTTGCCGACGGCATCCTTGCGCACGGTCTTGTCCGAGATCTTGCCCTTGTAGCCGTTGCCGTCAAAATGGACGGTGATGCCCTCCTGCCAGTGCGCATAGAGCGTCACGGGCGTGGCGTCGGCGAACTTGGTCTGGTTGGTGATCTCCGTGCCGCCCTCCGGCGCGTCGAACCAGCCGAGGAAGATGTAGCCCGTGCGGGTGGGATCGGGGATCTGGTTGTAGCGGGCGCTGCCGTTCTCGTAGATGTAGTTATAGTTATAGCCCACAACGCCGATGCGCACGGTCGGCTCGGAGCCGTCGTTGCGATTCACCGTCACCGGCACCGGCTGACCGGCCCAGACAGCGTAGAGCTTCACGACAGCGGTGTTCTCCGCGCTCAGGTTCTTGACGGCCGCGCCGTCGGTATACTGCACGCTGCTGCCGGAAGCAGAGGTGTTCCAGCCGCGGAAGTCGTAGCCCGCGCGGGTGAAGGCGTTGGCCGTCAGCGCCTGCTCGGCGTCATAGGTGAAGGTCTGCGCGGCCATCTCGCCCGTGCCGCCGTTGGGCAGGTACTGCACGGTGTAGGTGTTGGCCGTCCACGCGGCCGTATAGGTCGTGTCGTCCGCAATGACCGTGTCCGCCGTCAGCGCGGTGTCGCCGGCGAACCAGCCGCCGAACGTATAGCCGGTGCGCGTCGGCTGCGGGATGGCGCCGGCGCCGATGGCCGTGTCGCACGCGATGGCGACCGTGGTGTCGGCTGTTGTGCCGTCGTTATAGGCAAAGGTGACGGTGTACGCCGGCGTCCAGACGGCGTAGAGATCCATCGCCTCCGTGGGGTTGAGCTTCGCGCCGTCGGTGTAAGCGACTTCCCCGTCCGGTGTTGTCGCCCAGCCGGCGAACACGCCGTCCGCCTTCGTGAAGGCGTTGAGCTTGAGCGCGGCCTGACCGTAGAAATTCTGCGTGTAGTCGGCGCCCACGCCGCCGTTGGCGTGGAAGGTGACGACCGTGGCCTCGCCCGCCGTGAAGTTGCGGACATAGACGCAGTCGTCGGACTTGTCGCCGCTGCTGTCCTTTGCATAGGTCAGCGTCAGCACCTTGCCGGACTCGGCCGAGAGCGTGTAGGTCTTCCAGCCGAGGTCGCCGCTCTCTTTGACCTTTTCCGCCCCGTCATAGGTGATGGTGAAGTAGTCGTAATTGGGCTCGGACGAGACCTTGTACTCAAATGTGAGCTCTGCGTCTGCGGTAAAGGTCAACTGCAGGGTGCTGTTGGCTCTGCTTTTTCCGGCTCCGCCGGACTTGAGCACATAGTCCCCGTCCAACGAGGCCACTTTCCATTTGTTCGTGCTGTTCGGGGAGCCGGGCTCCGTCTCGGCGTTGGCCGGGACGCTTTCAAAGAAGCTCTGGAAGCTCGGCTTGTCCGCCGCCAGTGCCGCCGGCATGAGGCTGAACACCATTGCCAGCACCAGCAGCAGGGACAGTAACCGTTTTTTCATGTGTTTCCCTCCTGAAAGAAAAAATTCTGCCCGCCGAAACCGGCGGACAGGTGCAGCAAAACCGGCCGAACGAAATTCCTTCGTTCAGCCATGCAACTTCCGGTTCCGGCAGAAATGCCTGCAGCCTTCGGGTATTCTGACTGATCCGCCTTCCGGCGGCTTCACAGTGACCGACTCGCGGGGCTTTGCACCCACATTTCCCCTGCCGCCCGAAGCGGCGAAGACTGCGCAATATACAGTTCTGAGCGTAGTGTATCACAGGCCGGAACGGTTGTAAATCTTTTTCCGAGCGTCGGCACGGATAAAAAAATCTCCTCCCGGCGGTTACGGGAGGAGATTTTTTGTGCGGAAAACCGCACATTGGGGGGCGGTCACCGGGAGGCGGTTACTCCCGGAAACCTTGGAGAAAAAAACAGAAATGGATGAAAAGTAGCAAAGGAAAATGAGATCAGCGACGGATGCTCACGATGTCTCTGCCAAGCAGGACCGTGTAAATGCCGCCGATCACGAGCGCAAGCACACCCAGCAGCGCCATCGCAGCAGAGCCCGCGGAGTACGTGCTCATAAAGGAGACAGCGACGATCTCGATCGCGAGAAACGCAACGAACGCAAGAATGTTCAGCCAAATGTTTTTCATAGCAGCTACCTCCTGAAATTTTTTGGTTCTGGGGAGGCCGTCGGCCAATCCCCTCGCTTACAGTTGCATGATAGCATATCGCGCGCCTGTTGTAAAATTCACAATTCCGAAAGGTACATTTTGCGTTTTCGATTCAATTCAAAATTTTGATGATATTCTTTCGCAAAAATGATATTTTCATGTCAATCCTCCCCTGTCACCTGTTGGATAGGCGAAAAAATGCTTGACGTAGGCCGGATTTGCGACGTATTATAAGCTTGAGATAAAAACGGAACCAAATCGGGATAAGGAGGCATCGCCTTATGGAACTTCGTTTGCTGACCACGTTTTTAAAGGTCGCGCAGCTACAGAGCTTCTCCAAGGCCGCAGAATCCCTGGGGTATTCCCAGTCCGCCGTTACGGTGCAGGTCCAACAGCTCGAAAACGAGCTGGGCGTGCGCCTGTTTGACCGCATCGGAAAAACCGTATCCATCACCCACTACGGGCAGGAGTTCATCCCCTACGCGCGCGATGTCGTGTCGGCCGCGGCGCGCGCCGTGTCGTTTACGGTGCAGGAGCGCGATCTGACCGGCACGCTGCGCATCGGCACGATCGAATCCATCATGACGGCCAGCTTCGGGGAGATCCTGCCGCTGTATCATGAGCACTGTCCGCATGTGAACACGCAGCTGGTCGAGGGCGACACGAAAACGCTCTCGGATATGCTCATGCACAATGAAGTCGACCTGATCTACACGCTCGACGACATGGGTTACGACGCGCAGCGGATCAAGCTGTTCGAGTGTCCGCAGGAGATCGTCATCGTCGCCAGCCCCAAGCACCCGTTCGCCGCCGCCAAGCAGCTCAAGCTGGCCGACCTCGTCAATGAGCCGTTCGTGCTCATGCCGCAGTTCAACAGCTATCGCCACCAGTTCGACATGGAGCTGGCGCACCAGAAGCTGTCGATCCGGCCGTTTCTGGAGCTGGAGAGCACGAGCATGGTCATGCAGCTGCTCGAGCACAACCCCTATCTGTCCGTGCTGCCGCGCTACACGGCGCGCCGCCGCGCGGAAGAGGGCCGGCTTGCCATTCTGCCGGTCACGGACTGCCACATGGAGCAGTGGAGCCAGCTGGTGCACCACCGCGACAAGGTGCTCACGCCGCAGATCCGCGCCATGGTCTCCGTTATCGCGCAGGTCGAGAACATCCCGCTGCACCTCGGGGACTGACGCGGCGCAAAAGAAAAAGAAAAATCGCCCCCATCGTTCGATGGGGGCGATTTGCTGTCTGTGAACAGAAACTCAGTCGGTCACGTACGGCAGGAGGGCGATCTGACGCGCTCTCTTGATGGCCTCGGTGAGCTCGCGCTGATGCATCGCGCAGGTACCGGTCGTGCGGCGCGGCAGGATCTTGCTGCGCTCGGACAGGAAGCGGCGAAGCTTCGCGGTGTCTTTGTAGTCGATATAAGTGCACTTGTCCACACAGAACTGGCAAACTTTTCTGCGTTTGCGGTTCTTGCTCTTATCTCTGTCAAAAGCCAAGACTGTAATCCTCCTTTATCAAAATCAGAACGGCAGATCGCCGTCATCGTCGTCCAGCTCGGAAAATGCGCTGCCGCCCTGGGGGACATTGTCATATCCGCCATAGCTGCCGCGATGAGCCGGGGCCGATGCGCTCGGCGCTGCCGGGCGAGACGTATCGCCGCCGTCGCGGCGCTTGCTCTCGCCGAAGTAGACATTGTCCGCCACGACCTCCGCGGTCGTGCGCTTTCCGCCTTCGCGGTCAGTCCATTCGCGGATCTGCAGACGGCCGCTCACGGCGGCCATGCTGCCCTTGGTGAAGTACTTGGAGACAAACTCCGCCGTGCTTCTCCAGGCGACAATGTCGATGAAGTCCGTCTGCCGCTCGCCGCCGTCACGGCCGCCGAAATCACGGTCGACCGCCAGCCGGAACGACGCCACGGGGATCTGGGACTGGGTATAACGAAGCTCGGGGTCACGGGTCAGACGGCCCATGAGCACAATGTGGTTCAGCATTGCCGTGCCTCCTTATTCCGGGCGACGGGTGATCAGGGAGCGGAGAATACCGTCCGTGATGCCCAGCACACGATCCAGCTCGGCCGGGAAATCCGGGCCGCTGGTGAACTTGACGAGCACGTAGTAGCCCTCAGAAATGTAGTTGATCTCGTAAGCGAGCTTGCGCTTACCCATCTCCTCCATTTCCTCCAGCGTGCCGTTCTGCTCGACAAGCGCCTTGAACTTCTCGACGACTGCTGCAGTCTCTTCCTCCGACAGATTGGGGTTGATGATATACATCAGTTCGTACTTTTCGGTGGTTTTTGCCATTTCAGTTGCACCTCCTTCTGGTCTAGTGGCCCTCATCTCAAATGAGAGCAAGGATCACCCACGTCAACACGCAGGCCATATTATTATACCTGAAAAAGCGAGAAAGTCAATCCCTTTTTGCACTTTCCGGCGTATCGAGCACGTGCACGTTCATCTGCGGGTAGGACATGGACACGCCGTGCGCGTCAAATGCCGCTCCGACGGCCTCCATGAGGTCATAATACACGGTCCAGTAATCGGCCGTTTTGCACCAGACGCGCACCGTATACTCAATATTGCTCTCCCCGTAGCCCGACACGCGCACGAATGGCGCCGGCTCCGGCAGGATGCCGGACACGAGCGACACGGCGTTGTGCAGCGCCGCCTTTACCTGCTCCGGGCGGCAGGTATAGTCCGCGCCGAAGGTCAGATCCACGCGCCGCTGCGGCTCGCGGCTGTAGTTGACGATCTTGGACGCGGAGAGGTCGCTGTTCGGCACGTAAATGTCCTTGTTATCCAGCGTGCACAGCTGCGTATAGATCAGGCCGATGTCCTTGACGGTGCCGCTCACGTCGCCGGCCTCGACGAAATCGCCGTCCTCGAACGGCCGCGTGAGCAGGATGGTGATGCCGCTCATGGCGTTTGACAGACAGTTTTGCACCGAGAGCGACAAAGCCAGGCCGAGCAGGCTGAACACGGCCAGCAGCGCCGTAACGTTAAAGCCAAGACTGTCGGCCACGATGAGGATGGCCATGAACTCCAGCGCGATCTTGAGCACCTTGAGGATGAACCTGCTCAGGCTCTCCGACAGCCGCGAGTGCGCCGAGATGCGCCGCGCGACGCGCATGACGAGCCAGATGACGAGCACGCAGATCACGAGCGTGATGGCGGAGGTGATGAGCTTTTCGAGCGTGAGATTGCCGAGGCTGAAGCCGATGGCGCTGTTCACGTCCTCGATGCTGTCTTTCGTGGATTCGAGCGCGTTCTGATAGGTGTCCGTATTCAAATGGCGGTCTCCCCTTTCGTGCGGGATTTGCTATCTAGTATACGCCATGCCCCGCCGGTTTTCAACACGTTCCGGCGGGCAGGGCGTTGGAGAAGGCTTGCGGTGGTGCCTTTTTGCGCTTAAAAGTGCAAAAAGGCGGGGCTGAAATCAGCCCCGCCTGCGTGGGTAGGTAAACTTATGCCTCGTCGTAAAGCTGCTTGAGCTTGAGCAGGTGCTCGTAGCGGACCTTGGCGTTGGCCTCGGACTTGGCGAACAGCTCCTCGGCACGCTCCGGGAACTCGTTGGTCAGGCGGGCGTAACGCGCCTCGTTCATGAGGAAGTCGCGGTAGCCGCCGGCCGGCTCCTTGCTGTCGAGCGCGAAGGGCTTTTCAGCGGACGGATCGTAACGGAAGAGATTCCAGTAGCCGCAGTCGACCGCGCGCTTCATCTCGCCCTGGCAATTGGTCATGCCGCCCTTCTTGATGCTGTGCATCTCGCAGGGGGCGTAGCCGATGATCAGGGACGGGCCGGGGTAAGCTTCCGCTTCCTTGATGGCCTTGATGGTCTGCGCCGGGTTTGCGCCCATGGCGACCTGCGCCACGTAGATGTAGCCATAGCTCATGGCGATTTCGGCAAGGCTCTTGCTCTTGAGCTCCTTGCCGGCAGCCGCGAACTGCGCGACCTGGCCGATGTTGGAGGCCTTGGACGCCTGTCCGCCGGTGTTGGAATAGACCTCAGTGTTGAAGACGAACACGTTCACGTCCTCGTCCTGCGCCAGGACATGGTCCAAGCCGCCGAAGCCGATGTCGTAGGCCCAGCCGTCGCCGCCGAAGATCCAGCAGCTCTTCTTGTTGAGGAAGTCCTTGTTGGTCATGATGCGCTGGTAGCGCTCGCAGTCACAGGCGGGCTTGGCCTCCATCACAGCGAGGAACTCCGCCGTGGCGGTCTGGTTGGCCTCGCCGTCGTTATAGGTCTCAAGATACTTCTTCGCAGCCGCGACCTTGGCGGGATCCTTGCCGTTTTCGGCGATGTAGCGGATGTCCTCCGCCAGATCGTCGCGGATCTTCTTCTGGCCGAGGTACATGCCGAGGCCGTGCTCAGCGTTATCCTCGAACAGGGAGTTGGCCCAGGCGGGACCCTTGCCTTCCTTGTTGACGGTGTACGGGCTGGTGGCAGCCGGGCCGCCCCAGATGGACGAGCAGCCGGTCGCGTTGGAGATCATCATGTGATCGCCGAACAGCTGCGTGACCAGGCGGGCATAGCTCGTCTCGGCGCAGCCGGCGCAGGAGCCGGAGAACTCGAGCATGGGCTGCCGGAACTGGCTGCCCTTGACAGTGAAGTCCTGAAGCTCTTTCTTCTCAGCAACCTTGGCGACCATGTAGTCGAACACGGGCTGCTGATCTTCCTGGCTCTCGAGCGGCTGCATCGTCAGCGCGCCGACCGGGCAGACGTGCGTGCAGACGCCGCAGCCCATGCAGTCGAGCGGAGAGATGGCCATGGAGAACTTGTAAACGCCCTTGCCGGCGCCGACCTTAAAGTCGACCGCCTTGGTCTGCGCGGGCGCGGCGGCCAGCTCGTCGGCCGTGAGCGCGAACGGGCGGATGGTCGCATGCGGGCAGACGTAAGCGCACTGGTTGCACTGGATGCACTTGGTGCTGTCCCACTCGGGCACGGAAACGGCCACGCCGCGCTTCTCATACGCGGAGGCGCCGAGCTCGAACGTGCCGTCGGCGTGATCGACGAACGCGGAGACCGGCAGGCTGTCGCCGTCCATCTTGTCGACCGGGGTGAGAATGTCGCGCACCATCTTGACGGTGGCCGGACGGCCGGTCAGTTCCTTGGCAGGCGCTTCGTCGACAGCGTTGGCCCAGTCGGCCGGAACGTCGATCTTCACATACGCGGTCGCGCCGAGGTCGATGGCCTTGTAGTTCATCTCGACGACGTCCTCGCCCTTCTTCATGTAGGAAGCCTTGGCCTTCTCCTTCATGTAGCGGATGGCGTCCTCTTCCGGCATAATCTTCGCCAGGGAGAAGAATGCGGACTGCAGGATGGTGTTGTTGCGCTTGCCCATGCCGATCTTGATGGCCAGGTCAATGGCATTGATCGTGTAGAGCTGGATGTTATTCTTGGCGATGTAGCGCTTGGCGGAGGCGTCCAGATGGTGGCTGAGCTCCTCAGGCGTCCACTCGCAGTTGATCATGAACACGCCGCCCGGTTTGACATCCTGGACCATCTTGAAGCCCTTGGTGATGTAGGACGGGTTGTGGCAGGCCACGAAGTCGGCCTTGTTGATGTAGTACGGGCTCTTGATCTCGTGATCGCCGAAGCGCAGGTGGCTGATGGTCACGCCGCCGGTCTTCTTGGAGTCGTACTGGAAGTATGCCTGAACATATTTATCGGTGTGATCGCCGATGATCTTGATGGAGTTCTTGTTCGCGCCGACGGTGCCGTCGCCGCCGAGACCCCAGAACTTGCAGGCGATGGTGCCCTCGGGGGAAGTGTCGGGCGCGTCCGTCTCCGGCAGGGAGAGGTTGGTCACGTCATCGACGATGCCGATGGTGAACTGACGCTTCGGCGTGTCGCGCTTGAGCTCTTCATAGACCGCGAACACGGAGGACGGCGGGGTGTCCTTGGAGCCGAGACCGTAGCGGCCGCCGGTGACGACGATGTCGTTGCGGCCGGCATTGGCCAGCGCGGTGACGACGTCGAGGTACAGAGGCTCGCCCTGAGCACCGGGCTCTTTCGTGCGGTCGAGCACGGCGATCTTCTTGCAGGTCGCCGGGATGGCCGCGATGAGCTTGTCGGCGCGGAACGGACGGTACAGGCGGACCTTCACGAGGCCGACCTTCTCGCCGTGCGCGTTGAGGTAGTCAATGACTTCCTCGGCCACGTCGCAGATGGAGCCCATGGAGATGATGACACGGTCAGCATCCGGAGCGCCATAGTAGTTAAAGAGCTGGTAGTTCGTACCGATCTTGGCATTGATCTTGCCCATGTACTCCTCGACCAGATCCGGCACGGCATCATAATATTTATTGGACGCCTCACGGTTCTGGAAGAAGATATCGCCGTTTTCGTGGCTGCCGCGCATCTGCGGATGCTGCGGGTTCAGGCCGCGCTGACGGAAGGCATTGACCGCATCCATGTCCACCATCTCGGCCAGATCGTCATAATCCCAGACGGCGATCTTCTGGATCTCATGCGAGGTCCGGAAGCCGTCAAAGAAGTTCAGGAACGGGACGCGGCCCTTGATGGCGGCCAGGTGCGCCACGGGGGACAGGTCCATAACTTCCTGCACGTTGCCCTCGGCGAGCATGGCAAAACCGGTCTGGCGGCAGGCCATAACGTCGGACTGATCACCGAAGATGGACAGCGTGTGCGACGCGAGCGCGCGCGCCGTCACATGGAACACGGCCGGGAGCAGTTCGCCGGCCATCTTGTACATATTCGGGATCATGAGCAGCAGGCCCTGAGAGGCGGTGTACGTCGTGGTCAGGGCGCCGGCATTCAGCGAACCGTGGACAGCGCCGGCTGCGCCGGACTCTGCCTGCATTTCCTGCACACGGACCTTCGTGCCAAAGATGTTCTTGCGGCCGGCAGCAGCCCACTGATCGACCAGGTCGGCCATCGGACTCGACGGGGTGATCGGGTAAATGGCAGCCACTTCCGTGAACGCATAGGACACGTGGGCGGCAGCGTTGTTGCCGTCCATGGTAACGAGCTTTCTTGCCATAAACTTCATCTCCTATTTCTCTTATATGTTATCCTATATTCGTGCAATGGGCACCTATCCGCCCATTCACGTCAATAGGATAACACAGTTTCAAAAAAACGTAAATAATAGTTTTTTTGATTCTTGTTTCAATTTTCGAAACGCAACTATTGAAAACGTGCAAGTTTCCGGGTGAAAACCGGCGTTTTCACGGAAAATGTCCAGTTTTTTCGCTAATTTTTCGCTTGTGATTTCTCACCTATTGTTATATAATATATCACTGCTGTTAAGAAAGGGGCTGTCTACATGGTCTAAATCGAACAATCGAATGGCACCATCAGCATCACCAATGAAGTATTCACCAACCTTGCAGGCGACGCCGCGACCAGTTGCTTTGGCGTGAAGGGTATGGTCGGCCGCAGCAAAGACAGCGGACCGTTCCAGCTCCTGCGCCGCGAATCCATGTCCAAGGGCGTCAACGCCACGTTCGCCGATGACGGCAGCATCTCGCTCGAGCTGCACATCGCGGTCGATCACGGCGTGAACATTTCCGCGCTTGCCCACAGCATCATCAACGAGGTCAGCTACAAGGTCAACCAGGCCACTGGCGTCCCCGTGGCGCGCGTGGACGTGTACGTGGACACCATGTTCCTCGATTAAGCGGGGACATTTCGCACTGCTTCCCACCCGGGAGCCGCGCTTCCGGGCCATTTTCATTCCCCCTGTCGGAGGTGTACAGATTTGAGAGAAATCATTGATGCCGCAGCGCTTCGGGAAATGCTCCTGTGCGCAAACGCGGCACTGGAAGAAAACAAACAGAAGATCAACGAGCTCAACGTCTTCCCTGTTCCGGACGGCGATACCGGCACGAACATGAGCCTGACGATGAACTCGGCCGCCATCGAGCTCGGCCGTAAGCAGACCGACACCGTCGGCGCCGTGGCCGACTGCGCCGCGAGCGCGCTGCTGCGCGGTGCGCGCGGCAACTCCGGCGTCATTTTGTCGCTGCTGTTCCGCGGAATCGCCAAGTCCCTCAAGGGCCGCGAGACTGCGAGCGCGGCGGAATTTGCCGCCGCCGTCTCCGCCGGCGTGGACGCCGCCTACAAGGCCGTCATGAAGCCGGCCGAGGGCACAATCCTCACCGTCAGCCGTCTGGGCGCGCAGGCCGCCGTGGCCTTCGCCAAGGACAGCACGGACTTTGAGGGCATGCTCGATGCGCTGCTCGCCGCCGCGCGCGAGGCGCTGGCCGACACGCAGAACATCAACCCCGTGCTGCGCCGCGCAGGCGTGGTCGATGCCGGCGGCGAGGGCTTCGTGCTCGTCATGGACGCCATGCTCGGCTATCTGCAGGGCCGCACCGCCGCCCCCGTGGCCTCCGCCGCTCCGGCTGCCGCGCAGGCGCCGAAAGAGGGCGCGGACTTCTCCGAGTTCGACACCGGCGAGATCACGTTCGGCTACTGCACGGAGTTTATCGTCGCGCGCGAGAACAGCAAGAGCCCGGAGCTCCTGCGCTCGTTCCTGAAGAATCTCGGCGACTGTGTCGTCGTGGTCGACGACGACGAGATCATCAAGGTGCACGTGCACACGAACGTGCCCGGCGAGGTGCTGACCGAGGCGCTGACCTACGGCCCGCTCCAGACCGTGAAGATCGAAAACATGCGCAACCAGCACACTGCGCTCTCCGGCAAGGAGACCGAGGCCGAAGCTGCCGCTGAGGCGGAGGCCGAGCCCGAAGTGGCCAAGCCCGAAAAGCAGTTCGGCGTCGTGGCCGTGTCTGCCGGCGAGGGCATGGCGAATCTCTTCCGCGAGCTGGGTGTGGACCGCGTCGTCACCGGCGGCCAGACCATGAACCCCTCCACGGAGGACATCCTCACCGAGGTCAATAAGACCCCGGCGGAGGTCGTGTTCGTGCTGCCGAACAACAAGAACATCATCATGGCCGCCCAGCAGTGCATCCCGCTGTCGGACAAGAAGGTCATCGTCATCCCGACCAAGACCGTGCCGCAGGGCATCACCGCGATGCTCTCGTTCGACCCGGCGAGCGCCGAGGACGTCATTGAGGCGGAGATGAGCGCCGCGATCGAGAGCGTGCACACCGCGCAGATCACCTACGCCGCGCGCGACTCCGACTTTGACGGCCACAACATCCGCAAGGGCGAGTATCTGGCGCTGATGGACGGTGCGCTGCTCGGCAGCAACGCCGACCTCGACAAGGTGCTGACCAAGATCGCGGACGCCGCCAACGATCTCGACCCCGAGATCGTCTCCATCTACTACGGCGAGGACGTGCAGGGCGACGCTGCCCAGCACGCGGCCGACCTGCTCGGCGAGCGCCTGCCGATGGCGGACGTGAACGTCGTCAACGGCGGCCAGCCGGTGTATTACTACATGATCTCGTTTGAATAAAACGTGCACCATCATACAGCAAAGCGCCCGGACGAAATGTCCGGGCGCTTTGCCGTGTTTCCGCTTTTCTGCGGCAGCGCGCCCCGGCCTCAGCCGGGGCGCGCCGTTGTTTTTTTATTGTTCCTGCGCGCGGATGAGATTCTTGTAGAAATCGACCGCGCCGGGCAGGCAGCAATATTCGATGTTCTCGTTGATGCCGTGCATGGCCTTCTAATGCGCCGGGCCGTTGAACCCGGGGCCGAAGCGCGCGCACCTGACGCAGATCTCCTGATAGAAGTGCGCGTCCGTCGCGCCGGTCATGACATAGGGGCTGACGGGCAGGCCGGGGAACGTCTCGCCGATGACCCGCTCCACCTGACGGAACGCCTCGCCGTGGATGTCCACGGGCTCGGAGTAGTCGTTCGTGTGCACGACCTCCATCTCCAGGCCGTGCTTCTCGGCGAGCCGGCGGATGATGGCCAGACTCTCCTGCTCGCCCTGATGCGGGATGAAGCGCATATTCGCGCCCAGCGTCGCCTCCTGCGGCAGAACGTTGTACGCATCCGAGCCGGACTGCATCGTGAACGCGATCGTCGTGCGCAGCATCGCCCCCGCCTGCGCCGACACGCGCGGCAGCACGACCTTCATCAGCGGGGCAAACAGCCAGAGATTGCCCATTACGAGCCGCAGGCCAAACGGCGCATACGGTGCCAGGCGCGTGAACATGGCCGTGACCTCGGGCAGGAACTTCTTGCGGAACGGCGCGTGCTTTTCCACATCCGTCACGAACGCGGACAGGCGCGCAATGGGGGTGTTCGCCGTCGGGGCGCTGGCGTGGCCGCCGGTGCTGCGGGCGGTGAATTTCACGTCCGCCTTGCCCTTTTCAAACACACCGACCATGGCGAAGTTGCCGGGGATGCCGCCGATCGGCTCGGTGATGATGCCGCCGCCCTCGTCGCAGACAAGAAACGGCCGCACGCCGCGGCGCTTGAGCTCGGCAACGAGCTTCGGCGCGCCGTCGCCCGCCCACTCTTCTGTGCACGACGAGGCGATATAGACATCGTTGGCCGGCTCGTATCCGGCGGCGAGCAGCTCCTCGACCGCCTGGAAAAACGCCATGACCGAGCACTTGGTGTCCGACGCACCGCGGCCCCAGACCTTGCCGTCGGCAATGTCGCCGGAAAACGGCGCGTGCTCCCACGTGCCCTCGGCGGGCACGACGTCCTGATGGCTCATGAGCACGATCGGACGGTCGTGCGCGCGGCCCGGCCAGTAATAGAGCAGGTTGCCGTCAATGTCCGTGCGCTCCAGCTTTTCATGCACGAGCGGGAAGAGCCCGGCGAGCAGCGCGTGGAAGCGCTCGAACTTTTCCGGCTCGCGGACGTTGGCGTAGGATGTGGTGTCGCACCGGATCATGGCCGAGAGCTTCTCGGCGTAGGCCATGGCGCGGTCGGGATCCGGTTGCGGCTGATAAGCGGACGTTTTGCGCGGTGTGAGCGCAGCGTGCGCCACGGCCGCCCCCAACGGGGCCAGCGGCGCGAGCGCGAGATAACCGGGACGGAATTTCATTTGACATCTGCCTCCTTTTTCTGCTTGCGGTACATGCTGTAGGCAATGCCGATGGCCAATGCGCCGCTCGGAATGATCATAAAGCTCGTAGAACTCGTCAGCGACGGGACGAGCATGAACAGCAGGCTCATCACGACCAGCGGAGCGACGGCGACCTGCACGTTCTTGCGGAAGTACTGATACGCCATCGCGCCGAAGAGCGCCGGGACGACGTTGGCAAACGCCGGCTGGAGCACGGGGCTCTGCAGCACGGGCTGCAGCGGCACGAGCAGCGCCACGCCGAGCGCGAGCACGACGATGGTCACGAGCGAGGATGTTGCGATCGAGAGCGTCGAGATGATCTCGTTTTCGGCCGTGCCGGTCTTCGTGCCGACGATATCGCGTGCGTTGACGGCACACGGGATCTTCATATTGATGAGGTTGCCGGTGATGAAGGCGAGGTAGCCGCCGCCGGCGCCGAGCATGGGCGTGTAGATGAGAAACTCCGCCACGCTGCTGACCGTCCACACGAGGCCGACGGACAAAAAGCCCTTGGCGACGGCGCCCATGTCAGGCATGGCGCCGAGGAACGTGCCGATGAGAAACGGCGCGCCGACGAGCAGCACGAGCGTGATCGCGCTCACGATGCGGCCGAGGACGTGCGTCCGGCGGTTGAACTGTTCGAGATATGCTTTGCGTTCGGTTTCGTTCATGATGTTCCCTCCTCACAGCCGCACGAGCACGGCCGCCGCCATGCCGATGAGCATACTGCCGGCGATAGAGAAGCTCTCCAGCCAGGCCATGTTCTTTTTCTCCGACAGGTACACAAACAGCGCCATCACCGCAGCCGACACGGCCACGACGATCAGCGGCGTCCAGTCGCCGGTGCAGGTGAACAGTCCCTCGCCGGACACGAACGCGCCGATGTAGCTGCCGATGTACGCGCACACGAGGCCGATGAACATGGCCGTCATGGCGCTGTCGCCGAAGCCGACGCCGGAGGCGGACTTGGCCCCGTCGTTGCCGAGGCGCTTGAGGTAGCGCTTGTTGAAAAAGATCGACAGGATCATGCCCCACATGATGCACACGCTCATGAGCAGGGCGATCGTCGCGAAGCCCTGCGGCGTCATCTCGGCGGCGGACAGGGCGTGCATGCCGACCTGCTCGGCCGCAGCCTGCGCGACCTGCGTCTCATAATGCAGCGCGCCGATGACGGACAGGCGCAGCCACGGCCACGGCGTGCCGAGGCTGCCGGACAGGGCGATGACGCCGAGCAGGATGCCCACGCTCGGCAAGACAGAGAACGTGGCGCTCGACGTGATGGCGCGCTTCATGCGCGCGGGGTCGATGCCGATGGCAAGACCCGCGCGGTAAGAGCGCACGAGGAAAATGACGCACACCACCGCAACGAACGCGATGATGCCGCCGCAGATTGCGTACATGGGTACGCTGTTGAGCTGGGCCAGGATGTTGTTCATAGACGTTTCTCCTCTCCGGCGGATGCCGGTCTCTATATGGAAAGGCCCGCATGGCAGCGCCATGCGGGCTTTTCACAGCTTATTGCGCGCCGCCGACCGGCCCGGACACGGCCGGGCGGATATTGGATGCGGTCAGGTAGGACTGAAACAGCAGAATGCCCGCGATGGCCGCCAGCATGAGCTGCTGCCCGCCGGCGCGGTCATCCGGCAGCGCCGTGATGCACAGGAAGGCCGCGAACTGGCTCCAGAAAATGCTCTTGATTGCCTTCGGGCGGCCGTAGGCGAAGCCGGCAAACTCATAAGACGCGATGAGCGCGGCGCACAGCGCCAGGATCTCGACCGCGTAGGCAGAGACGGTGGGGTTGATGATATTAACCTTGTAGCTCACGATCAGCCAGAACGCGAGCAGCACGATCGGCATGGACGCGCACACGACCGCGCCGGACGCCGTCTCGGCATCGCCGGGGGCGAGCATCTGACGCGCGAACGCCGCGCCGGCCGCGATCGCCAGCACGGCCAGGACCCGCTGCAGCCCCGGCGACGCGAGCGTGCCGCTGCCAAGCAGCAGCCACAGGCCGCCGACTGCCAGCAATGCGCCGAGCACGATGCCGCCGATGGTGCGCACACGCGGCGACGCGGCAAGCGCGGCCGGAAGCGAATCCGGAAAATACGTATGCGGCTGGTTTTTCATCCGAAAGCACACCACGGCCAGCACGACCGCTGCGATGACGATCATCAGCGCGACGGCGTACGGCCAGATGCTGCCGCGCACGGCAAGGCCGGTGTCGGCCTCAAAACAGACCTGATCCTGCAGCCAGCGGAAAAAGGTCCCGAACGCTGCCAGCACAGCCGTGCAGCAGCAGATTACCCAAGCATTTTTGCGCATAACAAACTACCTGTCCCAATACATATTGAATAGACTTATTTTATACTGATTTCCCCCCTGCGTCAAGGCGCAAAACGCCTCCGCAGGGCAGAAAGGAGGCAGCGCACGTGCGCAAAGTTTTCCTGCTGTCGCTGCTGCTCGTGGTGCTCTCGCTCGTGATCCCGTGGCTCGTGGTCACGCTCGGCCCGGCCCAAGAGCCGGCGGTGCAGCCCATCCCGTCCGTGACGGCGTCGGCCGCCGTCGCGCCCGACAGCGAGACGGCCATCACGGCGCTCAGCGGCGGCGAGCTCGTCGAGACGACGATGGCCGACTGGCTGCCCGGCGTCGTGGCCGCCGAGATGCCCGCGTCCTTCGCGCCCGAGGCGCTGCGGGCGCAGGCGGTCGCCGCGCGCACGTATATCCTCCAGCGCATGCGCGGCGGGGCAGCCAACCACCCGGAGGCCGGCGTCTGCGACCAGTACACCTGCTGCTGCGCGCGCAAGGACGACGCCGCGCTGCGCGAGCAATGGGGCGCGGACTATGCGCACAACATGGCGCGCATCCGCCAGGCCGTGACCGACACGGACGGGCAGTACCTCACCTACGGCGGGCAGCTCATCCGCGCGGTGTTCCACGCCTCGTCCGCCGGGGCGACCGAGAGCAGTGCCGCGCTCTGGAGCGGCGATGCGCCGTATCTCGTGAGCGTGTCCTCACCCGAGACGGCGCAGGACGTGCCGAACTACGTCTCTACGGCCGAGATCGCGGCCGACGCCGTGCGCGCGGCCGTGCTCGACAGCTACCCGGACTGTGTGCTCGGCGACGATCCGGGCACATGGTTCGGCACGCCGGAGCTCGATGACAGCGGCCGCGTGGCGCGCATCCCCGTCGGCTCCGAAACGCTCACGGGCGCGCAGGTGCGTGCACTCTTTTCCCTGCGCTCGGCAGCGTTTTCCGTTGCCTACAGCGGCGGGACGTTCACCTTCACCGTCACGGGCAGCGGCCACGGCGTCGGCATGAGCCAGTACGGCGCGAACGTCATGGCCATCCGCGGCAGCGGCTATGCCGACATTCTCGCGCACTACTACCCCGGAACGACGCTCATCCGCGCGGAGGGGTAGATGAAGAAAAGAGACGTTCTCAGAACGTCTCTTTTCTTCGTTGATCGTGCAATTTACTGCATCGTTTCGTCCGCATAGGCGTTCTCGTCCACATAGTAGACCATCACGGACGCGGTGGCGAGCAGTTCGCCCGCATCATTGAACACCTCCGCCGTCACAAGGCCGGTCGTGCGGCCCTCCTTGACGACACGGCCGTGCGCCACGAGCTTGGATGTGTCCTTGCCCGGACGCAGAAACTGGATGCTGCTGTCGAGCGTCACGGTGATGCGCCCGCCGGTACGCGCGGCAACGCCGGTCGCCACATCGCACATACTGAAGATCAGCCCGCCGTGTGCCATGCCGAGCGGGTTCATGGCGTCCTGCGTCATCTCGACTTCGACGACGCTCGTGCCTTCGCCGACCTCGGTGACAACGATGTGGTTGTGTGAATTAAAGCCGTGAAACGTGTTGTAGCGAAACGGGTCACGAAATGCGCTCAAATCTTGCTGTACTTGGTTCTGCTCCATGCTGGGGTACGCCTCCGTCTGAATGCTTTATCATTTTTTACATTAAGACGTTATCGTACCACGTTCGCGCGTTTTCGTCAAAACAATTTTTCCGTCGTGCACCTCCGCCGTCACGACATCGCCCTGTTGGAGCGTGCCGTCGAGCAGCATGCCCGCCGCCTGATCGGCGATCGTGCTCTGGATGGCCCGGCGCAGCGGCCGCGCGCCGTACACGGGGTCATACCCCGTGGCCGAGAGCGCATCGAGCGCCGCGTCTGGCACCTGCAGCTCCACGCCCGCGCGCTCCATGCGCGTGTTGACCGTGTCGAGGAGCTTCTGCGCGATCTGGCGGATGTTGGCGCGCGTGAGCTTGTGAAAGACGATGATGTCGTCGACGCGGTTGAGAAACTCCGGCCGGAACGTCTTTTTCAGGTCGGACATGACCATGCTGCGGATCTCGGCGTCCGTGCGCCCGGCGCCCTCGCTCGTCTGCTGCGTGAAGCCGAGGCTGCGGCGGCTGTCCGTGATGGCCTTCGCGCCGACGTTCGAGGTCATGACGACGACGGCGTTGCGGAAGTTCACCTTCCGCCCGAGCGAATCCGTGAGCTGGCCATCCTCCATGACCTGCAGCAGGAGGTTGAACACATCCTCGTGCGCCTTTTCGATCTCGTCGAACAGCACAACGGAATACGGCTTGCGGCGCACCTTTTCCGTGAGCTGGCCGCCCTCCTCGTGGCCGATATAGCCGGGGGGCGAGCCGATGAGCCGCGAGACGCTGTGCCGCTCCATATATTCCGACATGTCCACGCGGATGAGCGCCTTCTCGTCGCCGAAGAGCGCCTCGGCCAGCGCGCGGCAGAGCTCCGTCTTCCCGACGCCGGTCGGGCCGAGGAACAGAAAGCTGCCGATCGGGCGGTTCGGGTCGCCGAGACCGACGCGGCTGCGGCGGATCGCGTTCGAGACCGCGTGCACGGCCTCCTCCTGCCCGACGACGCGGCGGCGCAGCGACGCCTCCATCTGCAGCAGCTGCTTGCTCTCGCTCGAAGTGATGCCCGCGACGGGGATACCCGTCCAGAGCGAAACGATCTCGGCCACGTCCTCGCCCGTCACGGCGCGCACGGGGCCGGCGTGCGTCTGCTCCCACTGACTGCGCAGCTGCTCGAGCTCCGTGCGCAGCTTCTGCTCGCGGTCGCGCAGGCGGGCCGCGCGCTCGAAATTCTGCGCGCGCACGGCGTTTTCCATATCCGCGGTCGTGTTCGTCAGCTGCATCTCCAGCGCGTGCACCCGCTCCGGCTGCACGAGCGCCTGCATGCGCACGCGCGAGGCCGCCTCGTCCACGAGGTCGATGGCCTTGTCCGGCAGCCAGCGGTCGCCGATATAGCGCACGGAGAGCGTGATGGCCTTGCGCAGCGCATCGTCCGTGATGTGCAGGCGGTGGTGCGCCTCGAGCCGTTCGCGCAGACCGCGCAGGATCAGCAGGCTCTGCTCCGGCGTGGGCTCTGCAATGCGCACGGGCTGAAAGCGCCGCTCGAGCGCCGCGTCCTTTTCGATATACTTGCGGTACTCCTCGAGCGTCGTCGCGCCGATGATCTGCAGCTCGTCGCGCCCGAGCGCGGGCTTGAGAATGTTCGCCGCGTCGATCGCGCCCTCGGCCGAGCCCGCGCCGACGATCGTGTGCAGCTCGTCGATGAAGAGAATCACATTCCCCGCTCGCTGCACCTCGTGCAGGACGCACTTGACGCGCTCTTCAAAGTCGCCGCGGTACTTTGTGCCAGCGAGCATGGCCGTCAGGTCCACACTCACAATACGCTTGTTGCGCAGGTCCTCGGGCACGTTGCCGTCCGAAATGCGCTGCGCCAGCCCCTCGGCCACCGCCGTCTTGCCGACGCCGGGCTCGCCGATGAGCACGGGGTTATTCTTGCTGCGGCGCGAGAGGATCTGGATGGCGCGCTCGATCTCCCGGTCGCGGCCGATGACCGGGTCCATCTTCCCGCCGGCTGCCAGCTCCGTGAGGTCGCGGCCGTACTGGTCGAGCGTTTTCGTGTCGGCGGCGCGGCGCGTCTGGGACCGCGGGGCCGACTGCTGCGGCCGGGGCTTATACTCCGGCCGGCCGAACACGTCCATGATGTCCGTGTAGATCTTGTTCAGGTCGCCGCCGGCCGCCACGATGATGCGCGCACCGGCGCTGTCCGCCTCGCGGAGGATGCCCATGAGGATGTGCTCCGTGCCAACGTAACAGTGACCGAGCCGGTTGGCATCCTCGGCGGCTAGTTCGATGACGTGCCGCGCCCGGGGGCTGAGCCCCTGCTCGGGCGCGCCGGGCACGCCGCGGCCGACCGTCTCCGTGACCATGCGCGTGAGCACGGCGTCCGTCAGCGCGTTATCGGTCAGAATGCGGGCGCCGAGCCCCTCCCCCTCCCGGATGATGCCGAGCAGGAGATGCTCCGTGCCCACATAACTGTGCCCCATGCCCAGGGCTGCGTCGTGCGCCTTTGTGATCGCCGTGGATGCCCGCTGTGTAAACCGTTCGCTGCCGCGCATAGATCGTTTGCCTCCTTCGCTGGTCATACGCCTCTATTATCCCCCGGCCGGCACAAGGAAACTGCCGAATCCGGGAAGCTGATTTTTATTATTTCCACCCCTTCCTGTATTTTAATCAACATGCTTTTCCGAATTTCGAAAATGACGGTTGATTTTTCGGATTTTTGTGCTACAATGACTCCATACCAGAGGAAGAGAAGTCTGGTCAAAATCATAGGAGGTAATTACAATGGCATTTGTTATTGGCGACGATTGCGTCATGTGCGGCACCTGTGCTGCGAACTGCCCGGCTGAGGCGATTTCCGAGGGCAATGGCAAGTACGTCATCAACGCGGACAGCTGCATGGAGTGCGGCACCTGCGCTGCCAACTGCCCGGTGGGCGCGATCTCTGTCGACTAATTCGACCGAGAACAACGCAAACGGATGAGGCGATATGCTCCAGGCATATCGCCTCTATCTATTTCAGACGATTTTCGCGGAAGGAGCGGATGCCATGCCCCCCTGCGTACAATATGACGATCTGTGGCCGGGCGGGCCGCGGTTTGCGCGCTCCGGCGCCGGGTTCGCCCTCGGCACGGACAGCGTGCTGCTGGCCGATTTCGCGGCTGACCGCCGCGTGCGCCGCTTTGCCGACCTCGGCTGCGGCGCCGGCGTGCTGACGGTGCTGCTGCTGCACGCGCTGCCGCAAGCGGCGGCCGTCGGCGTGGAGCTGCAGCCGGACGCGGCGCAGCTCTGCCGGAACAATCTCGAGGCCAACGGCCTGACCGGCCGGGCGCAGATCCTCTGCGCCGACCTGCGCGAGCACCGCGCGGTGCTCCCGGCCGGCAGCTTTGACCTCGTCGTGGCAAACCCGCCGTACTTCGCCGCGGGCAGCGGCTATACCTCGCCCGACCCCATGCGCGCGCACGCGCGCGACGAGCGCACCTGCACCATGCAGGACATCTGCGCCGCCATGACCTATCTCACGCGCTGGGGCGGCTCGGCCGCGCTCGTGCACCGGCCGGAGCGGCTGAGCGAGCTGCTGTGCGCGCTCACGGCCGCCGGGCTCGAGCCCAAGCGCCTGCGCACCGTGGCGCACACGGCGCATGCGGCGCCCAGCCTCGTGCTGGTCGAGGCACGCCGCGGCGGAAAGCCGGGGCTCAAGCTCCTGCCGCCGCTGGCACTGTGCGCACCCGACGGCACGGACTCGGAAGAGATCCGCAGAATTTATCACAGGAGGACGTGACTATGAGCGGAACACTGTATCTGGTCGGCACGCCGATCGGCAACCTCGGCGACCTGTCCGTGCGTGCACTCGAGACGCTGCGCAGCGCCGACTTCATCGCCGCCGAGGACACGCGCGTGACGGCGAAGCTCCTCAACCATTTTGAGATCAAAAAACCGTGCGTGAGCTACTATGAGCACAACAAATACGCCAGCGGTGAGAAGATCGTCGCCCGGCTGCTCGCCGGTGAGACGTGCGCGCTCGTGACCGACGCCGGCATGCCCGCCATCTCCGACCCCGGTGAGGACATCGTGCGCCAGTGCGCCGAGCAGGGCATCGACGTGCAGGTCATCCCCGGCCCGTGCGCGGCCATCGCGGCGCTGGCCGTGTCCGGCCTGCCGACGCAGCAGTTTTGCTTCGAGGGCTTCCTCGCCGTGAGCGGCAAGACCCGGCGCGAGCATCTTGAGCGCCTGCGCGGCGAGACGCGCACGATGATCTTCTACGAAGCGCCGCACAAGCTGCTGCGCACGCTCTGCGACCTGCGCGACACGTTCGGCGGCGCGCGGGAGATCACGCTCGCGCGCGAGCTGACCAAGCTCCATGAGCAAAAGCTGCGCACGACGCTCGACGGCGCGGTGGCCTACTTCACCGAGACGCCGCCGAAGGGCGAATTCGTGCTCGTGCTGCGCGGCGCACCCGAGCGCTCGGAGCCGGTCGTCACGGCCGAGCAGGCGCTCGAGATCGTGGCACGCTACCGCAGCGAGGGCCGCGCGCTCAAAGAGGCGTGCAAGCTCGCCGCGGCAGACACCGGCTTCGGCAAAAATGAGCTGTATCAGATGGCGCTCAACGCCTGAGCCCCCGCAGACGATAAAAAAAAGTCCCCGGACCGACGGTCAGGGGACTTTTTTGCTCCGTGCTCAGAGCTTCTCGTTCATGGCGCGGATGCAGTCGGGGCAAATGTTCTTGCCTTTGTAGTTGATGATGTCTTTCGCGTTATCACAGAAGATGCAGGCCGGCTGATACTTGCGCAGGATGATGGACTCACCATCCACGAAGATCTCGATGCGGTCTTTTTCCTCAATGCCGAGGGTTCTTCTCAGCTCGATGGGGAGCACGATACGGCCGAGCTCGTCAACTTTTCTCACAATGCCTGTGGACTTCATGGTAAATGCCTCCAATACGAATGGAATAAATTGAGAAAGATTCGATCATTCATTTCAACACCTGCATTATACCAAACGTTGACAAAAAGTCAACGAATTCGCGGCAACTTGTCCGATGAATTGCGTTTTTCTACCATTTGTATATTTTTGCATGCTTCAAATTCATCTGTTTTGTGAATAATCACCGAAAACATAAAATTTTTTAATCATCAGCGACCACGCCAAATCGTCCTAATGCCGTGCGGCAAAACATATACTGCACTGGTTGCCCGTGCCGGCGCCGGCCGCACACAGCCGGACGCAGCGCCGCGGACAACCGCAGTTTTCAGGAAAGGACGCAAAGGCATGGCATTGACCTGGGTCTGGGTAGGCATGGTGTGCGTGGCGCTGATCTACGGCGCGGCGACCGGGCAGAGCGCGGCCGTCGGCGCGGCGGCGGCGCAGGGTGTGCAGCAGGCGGTGACGTTTTGCCTGACGGTGGGCGGCATGATCTGCCTGTGGTCCGGCGTGATGGAGGTCATGCGGCGCAGCGGCATCGCGGCCGGGCTGTCCAGACTGCTGCAGCCGGTGCTGCGACGGTTGTTCCCGCGAGCGTCGCGCGATGCACAGACGCTCGACGCGCTGAGCATGAACGTGAGCGCGAACCTGCTCGGGCTCGGCAACGCGGCAACGCCGGCCGGCGTGCGCGCCGCACAGGCGATGGCGCGCGAGCTCCGGGGCAGCAAAGCCAGCGACGAGCTGTGCCTGCTGGTGGTGCTCAACACGGCGTCGATCCAGCTGCTGCCGGTCACGATCGCCGCGGTGCGCGAGGCGGCGGGCGCGGCCGTGCCGTTCGATATTCTGCCGGCCGTGTGGGTGACCTCCCTGTGCTCGGTCACGGTCGGACTGCTGACCGGGAAGTGCCTGGCGCGCGTATGGCGATGAGCGACGTGTTGGCGCTGACCGTCCCGGCGCTGCTGGCCGGTGTGGGGCTCTACGGCGCGCTGACGGGGACGGACGTCTTTTCTGCGCTGACGGCCGGAGCGCTCGACGGGCTGCGGACCGTGGTGCGCATCTTCCCCGCCCTGGTGGCGCTGCTGGCGGCTGTGAGCATGCTGCGCGCTTCCGGGACGCTCGATGCGCTCACGCGCCTGTGCGCGCCGGTGCTGGCGTGGCTCGGCATCCCGCCGGAGACGGCGATCCTCATGGTCGTGCGGCCGGTCAGCGGCAGCGGTGCGCTGGCCGCGGCCAGCGACATCATCGGCGCCTACGGGCCCGATTCCCGCATCGGCCGCACCGCCGCCGTCATGCTCGGCTCGACCGAGACGACGTTCTACGTGCTGGCCGTGTATTTCGGCGCCTGCGGCGTCCGGCGCAGCCGCTGGGCGATCCCTGCCGCCATCGCCGCCGACCTGACCGGCTTTCTCGTGGCCGCCGCGCTCGTGCGCTGGATCTGGGGCGCATAGCGCCGCCGACAAATTGCACAAAAGCGCCCATCTGGACTGATATTTTCTTGACGAAACGCCTATTTTGCAAAAATTCGCACTTTTCACTTTACAACGCCGCACGAATGTGTTATAAAATAATCACGTTAGTTAATAAATTAACTCAACGTTCTTCCGATTTCTTTCTTTTCTCTTCTTATTTTTGCTCTCTCGACAGCAGCGTGTCGCCACTCTCCGGCGGCACGCTGTTGCCGTTTCTGTCCGGAAGCGCAAAAATGCCCTCCCCCGCGTGCGCGGTGGGAGGGCATTTGCTTGTCTCAAAATTCCGGTCACATTTTTTCCGGTGCGGTCACGCCGATGATATCCAGACCGATCTCGAGCACGCGACGCGTCGTGTCGGCCAGCTTCAGGCGCGCGTCGCGCACGGCGGGCTCCGCGTCCTTGATGCGGCAGACATTGTAGAACCGGTGGAAGCGCGCGGCCAGCTCCGTCACGTAGCGGTTGATGCGGCTGGGATCGTAATCGCGCGCGGCAAGGTGGATCTCCTCCGGGAGCATGGCGATCTGCTTGATGAGCTCGTGCTCCTGCGGCGTCGTGAGCAGGGCCACGTCCACATCCGCCGCAGCGGGCACGGCGCAGCCGACCTCGGCCATGGCGGCGAGCAGCGTGCAGATGCGCGCGTGCGCATACTGGACGTAGTAGACGGGGTTTTCGCTGTCCTGCCGGATGGCGAGGTCGAGGTCAAACTCCAGATGCGAGTCCGGCTTGGCGTTGAAGAAGAAGCGGCAGGCATCCACGCCGATCTCGTCCATGAGGTCAGCGAGCGAGAGCGCCTTACCCGTGCGCTTGGAGACCTTGACGATCTCGTCGCCGCGCATGAGGCGCACCATCTGCATGATGAGGAAGTCGAGCTTGCGGCCCTCGAGCCCCAGCGCGGGCGCGCGCATGGTCGCGGCGAAGCGAATGGCGTGGCCGTGGTGATCCGCGCCCCAGACGTCGATGACGCGGTCAAAGCCGCGCTCGATGAATTTGTTGCGGTGATAGGCGATGTCGACCGCGTAGTACGTATAAAACCCGTTCGAGCGGCGCAGGACCTCGTCCTTATCGGCGCCGAGGTCGGTGTTGCGCAGCCAGAGCGCGCCGTCCTTTTCATACGTCAGGCCGGCGTCCACAAGCAGCTGCACCGTCTCGGTCACGTAGCCGGAACTGTGCAGGCTGCTCTCAAGAAACCACTGATCAAAATGGATGCGGTAGCGCTCGAGGTCGCGCTGCATACGCGCAATGTTGTACGGCAGGCCGAAGGCCACGAACGCCGCGCAGCGCTCGGCGCTCGGCATGGTGAGGTACTTGTCGCCGTCACGCTCGTAGATCAGTTTGGCAAGCTCCCGGATATCGTCGCCGTGGTAGCCGTTGTCCGGGAATTCCACGGCGTCCTCGCCCTGGATGAGCTGAAGATAGCGCGCCTCGATGGACTTGCCGAACAGGTCGACCTGATTGCCGGCGTCGTTGACGTAAAACTCGCGCCAGACATTGTAGCCCGCGCGGTCGAGCACGGACGCGAGCGCGTCGCCGAGCACGCCGCCGCGCGCGTTGCCGATCGTCATGGGCCCGGTCGGGTTGGCGGATACGAACTCCACCATGACCTTTTCCCCGTGGCCGTCGTCCACGCGGCCATAGTCCGCGCCGGCTTCGTCCACGGCAGTCAGCACGTCCTGATACCACTTGTCGGACAGGCGGAAGTTCAAAAAGCCCGGCCCTGCCGCCTCAACGGAGGCAAACCACGTGCCGTCCAACTCCATGTGCGCGATGAGCGCCTCGGCGATCTTGCGTGGGGCCATGTGCATGGTCTTGGCCGACGCCATGGCGTGGTTGGCGGCAAAGTCGCCGTTGGCGGTGTCCTTCGGCTGCTCGACGGAGCCGCGCACGTCCGCGCCCTCGGGCAGATCGCCCGCCGCGGCGGCGCGCAGATATGCTTCCCGGATGCACGCATCCACGGCGGCGCGTGCCTGTTCGATTCGATTGGCCATAATCAGTTACCCTCTATTCTATAATCTTATTGTTCTCGGACGGTGATCTTCAGCTGGTTGCGGTTGGCGCAGGCATGGTCAAAATCCACAACATACAACAGATCCAGCACCCCGCCGCGCTCGCCCAGCGTGGAGCGGTAGCGCTGCGTCTCCAGCCCCACCGTGCTGGTGCCATACGGCGTCTGGTACAAAAACGTGTTGCGCGCGCCGGGGGCAAAGACCATCCGGCTCGTGACGGTGCCGGTGCGCTTGAGCACGGCGCTCGACGGCGTGAAAGTGATGGTCGTGAGCGTGCCGGCCATGCCGGTCAGCTCGCTCTCGGGATAGGTGAGCACCCCGCAGCCGTCGACGCAGGTATACTCCCCGTCGGTCGAAAACTGCACCAGCTCGTCCGGCTCCTGCTCGAAAACATCGGCCTGGGAGCCCTCGATCGTGATGACGACCTGCATACGCCGCCTCCTTTACATAACAGTGCGATTCTATTATCATATACTGTTTTGTCCAACTTCGCAACAGAAAAATGGTGTAGAATTTCCCGCCGCCGTTTGCTATAATGGTAGCACAAGCGCATCCGCCGCCGACCGCTGCGGATGCCAGCCATTTTTCGGGGGCGCAGGCTCCCGTCGGGAGGGATGACCGGATGAACATAGAACTCACCGACAAGGAGTTCCGGCGGCTGCTGGATCTCGTCTACATCGGCAACTGGATCCTCAACTCCACACGCGAGAAAGACCGGTTTGAGGATTACGATATTTTGCAGGAAAAGCTCTTTGCGCAGTGCGCCAAAAACGGCATGAACGCGCTCATTTCCCGCTGGCAGGGGCACATTTTCCCCTCGCCCGCCTACGAAAACGGCGGCATTCACGAGGCCATCGCCGACTATGAGGACGCCGTGTTTTTCGACATTCTGGCCGAGGAGCTGGCGCGGCGCGACCTGGGCTGTCTCGACAGCGAGCCCGCCGACTATACCGAGCTCAACGCCCGCATGGATGAATACATGGACGAATTTGAAAAGTCCGGCGTGGAAAATCTGGTGCTGGAGACATGAGCACACGCACCATCGAAACGCCTATCGGCCTGCTGACGCTCCAGGCGGACGAAGCCGCCGTCACGGCCATCCGCTTCGGCGCAGACGGCGCGCAGGACGTCTCACCCCTGCTCGACGCGGCCGAGGCGCAGCTGCGGACATTCGACCTGCCGCTCGCCCCGCGCGGCACCGCGTTTCAGCAGCGGGTCTGGTCGGCGCTGCGCGCCATCCCCTACGGCGAGACGCGCACGTATGGCGAGCTCGCCGCCGCCATCGGCAGCCCGAGTGCCAGCCGCGCCGTCGGCATGGCCAACCACCACAACCCGACCCCGATCGTCATCCCCTGCCACCGCGTCATCGGCGCGAACGGCACACTCACCGGCTAAGCCGGCGGGCTGGAGATTAAGCGAAAGCTGCTGGCGCTCGAGGGGATCACCATTTTAAAATAAGCAACATATGGAAAAATGACCGCCGGCAAGACTCTTTGCTGCGCCCCGCGAGCAGTCCCGTGTTTTATCTCTGCCGCTTTTTTTCTTCACGAGCTCCATCGGACTTCTTTGGCTCGCATACCGAACGAGCGGTTTTCGACATACAAAAAACCGGTACATAGTACATCAAACATACATTTGTAAAAAACAACAAGCGTCTCCGTGCATGCCGTGCGGAGGCGCTTGTTGCATAGTTTTGCGCGCGCGCGGCCATACTGTGCGCAGGAGATGAGGACAATGCGCATGAGCAACGAAGAATATGCGGCGTTTGTCGATTCGCTCTCGCCGCGCTCGCCCATCTGGGGCGACCTGCTGCGCGCGGGGCTGGTCGGCGGCGCGATTTGCGTGGTCGGTCAGGCACTGGTGAACCTGTATGAACACTGGGGCGCATCGGCGGCTACAGCGGCAACGTGGTGCTCGATCACACTGGTGTTTCTCGGCGCGCTGCTGACGGGGCTGGGCGTTTACGACGATCTGGCGCGGTTCGCCGGGGCAGGATCTCTGGTGCCGATCACGGGGTTTGCAAACTCCGTGGTGTCCCCAGCGCTGGAATTCAAGACCGAGGGCTTCGTCACGGGCACGGCGGTCAAGATCTTCACGATCGCAGGGCCGGTGATCGTCTACGGCATCAGCGCAAGCGTGATCTACGGGCTGATCCTGGCCGTCTTCGGACTGGTCTGACAAGGAGGAACACATGAAAGAAGATAAACGCGGCGGGCGCAAGCCCGCGCCTGTGCCGACCGGGCACGATCAGCGCGCGGCGGCGCGCGACCACAGCGTCCCGCACGGCAACCGGAAAAACGACGCCATCCCGCCGAGCAAGGCGCACGCGCCGGACGGCATCTCCGGCTACTGGGGATAAGCGCACCCATCTCGAATGGGATCGTTTGCTTTTGTCTATGCTCCGCAAGCCGGAAAGCCGCTGGCAGTCGGCAGCCGCCTCGAATGGGATCGTTTGCTTTTTTCTGCGCACGGCGCAAAGTGGAAGCCCGTCGGCAATCGGCGGTAACTTCCAATAGGCACCCCCACTCCCGCGGAAAACTTCTGAGCAGCGGGGGAGCTCGAGGGGGCGAAGCGCCCGCCTCGAATGGGATCGTTTGCTTTTTTCTGCGCACGGCGCAGAAAAAAGCGGCCGCTGATCACTCA
>ENA-UOJH01000320-UOJH01000320.1-human-gut-metagenome-genome-assembly--contig:-C148-NODE-320-length-48262-cov-20.598253_pt1 | contig 48262 bp, 27 predicted proteins | sample MGYA00242345_ERZ723892 | MGnify/ENA metagenome assembly ERZ723892 | reverse complement strand
TCAGGCACTTATAAATAATGTTAAACTATAGTGTTGCGGAATTAAGGATAATAAAAAACAACGACAATGAATCTATCCCAAAAGCCAATAATCCCACTATACAAGGAACGCACGTTCACACAGAAGTTCAACGACACCTTCGACTATTTCGGCAGAAACTGGAAGGTATATCTGCGTATGCTGACTTATATCCTTCTGCCCTTAAGCATGTTTCAGGCACTGAGCCTCAACACTTACATGCAGGGAATGATGGACATAGACAAAATCAACAACATGTCGGGAAACGACGGATTACTGATGCAGTTTATCGCCGGCAGCGCTGCAACGATGGTTTTCTCCATCATAGGCATGACACTGGTCTTCGGCATGACATACGCACTGATGATGGCATACGAGGAGAACAAGGGTAACATCAGCGGAATGACCTTCAAGGAACTGCTGCCCAAGCTGAAAAGGACGATGCTGAGAGCTGCAACTGCCATGGTAACTATAGACTTGATTGCGGCGCTGATACTTCTCGTATCTATCGGCATCGCAATGGTATCGCCATTTCTCCTTGTGCTGCCGCTGTTCGGTTCATTCGCCCTGTTCATCCCTATGTCACTGTTGTTCCCTGTCTACATCTTCGAGCGCATCTCCATAACAGAGGCTCTGAAGAAAACGATTGTCTGGGGCTTCAAGACTTGGGGAGGAATCTTCGCCATCTGTGTCGTGATAAGTCTCATCGTTAGCATGGTGGGCAACATGGCGAGCATCCCCTACTCCATCCTGCTGGCGATGAAGTCAATGGTGGGAATAACATCCGACCTCTCCCCCATAGTGAACAGTCCTGTATACACCATAGCGACATACATCATGGGAGTGCTGACCACATTCGTGTCGTATCTCGGATATTCGATATTGGCTGTGGCTATCGCCTACCAGTACGGCCATGCCGCCGACAAGCTGGGCGATGAGGGAATAACAAGCCAGATAAACGATTTTGACAATCTCGCCAACGACGGCCGGAACAACAGCGGCAATAACGACGACACCGGAAAAAACGACGACACCAGGAACAATGCCGGCAATTACGGTTATGGCAATGGAAGCGGATACGATTCAAACAACAATCAAGGCAACACCAACGGCAAGCCCCGCTTCGACGAGATTGACGACTTTGAAAAACTCTGACGCCAATGACTGACTCACTGACCATAATGACAAGTCCACTGACCATGGACAGTCTGCAGATTGAAAATCTGCGACAGGAATATGACTACGACTCACAGATAGTGAAGTCGGGAAGTTCGTATTTCGACTTGCTGCGCGAAGCTCTGAGGAATTTAATTGATTCCATCTTCGGCAGCGACACATACGCAGAAAACCAACAGCTGATATGGTCGCTGATAGCCATTGCCATCGTGATAGCCATCGTGGCGGTGATAATGATAAAGAGGCCCGACCTGTTCTTCTCCAGGAAAAGCAGAGGCGACAAGATGGAATATACTGTGAGCGAAGACACTATCTACGGCATCGACTTCGATACGGAGATAACCCGTGCCGCCGGAAACGGGAACTACAGGGAGGCAATAAGACTGACATATCTGAAGACGCTGCGACTGCTCTCGGACAGGGAAATCATCGACTGGCAGCCTTTCAAGACGCCTTCTCAATACACCCGGGAGTTCCAGAACGAGAAACTGCGCATTATGACAAACCATTTCCTGAGAGTGAGATACGGCGACTTCGATGCAGACAAAGACCTCTTTGCCACTGTATGCTCACTCGCCGACGGCATTGCCGGAACGATAAACGAAAACAAGCTAAACGACACGCCATGAAGACAAGCAGAGGATTCATAATGACAATACTGTCACTGCTCGCCGTACTGATAGTGCTGCAGCTGTCCATGCCACATAAATACGTATGGCTGGAGACTCACGACGGCAACGACAGCGAGCCTTACGGCTGTATGGTGTTCGACAGCGTGATGCGGAGCAGTATGCCGAAGGGATATGAAGTGACGGACAAGAGACTCAACCAGATTGCCGACGGCAGACACAACGTGCTGATAGCGGCTGAGAAGCTGAATCTTTCTGAAACCGAAGCGGACGCCCTGAAACGGATGCTGAACAACGGGGCCACGGTGATGATTGCCGTAACCAATTTTCTTAGGGATGAAACCGACAGCATACTCGCCTACGACTACGGCGTGGTGCACTGCAAATATCTGTTCAGAGACGTCAGCAACCTGATAAACCAGAATAACGACAATGATTATCGGCCATACACCACGATATTCTACGACAAGAGCAACGGTTCTACACCAGAAAAGATGCAGCTGTATGACTTCATGTTCGGCTCTTATCTCATCTGCGATGAGGAATCTGAATACAGAGAAATCGCCCACGTGTTCAACCACGACCGGGCAAACCCTTATGCAAGGATTTACTTCAAGTCCAACCAGCAGCGGCAAAAAGAGATAATGAAGGAACCGGACGAAGGAACGAGGTTGAGAAAGCTGGAGGACTTCAACGAAGAATTCTACAAAGGCAACGACGACTATAATGACGACCTGCCGCCGGTAAAGCATCCCGTGGCTATAGAGAAGAAGGTCGGCAAAGGCAGACTGATTGTGGTGGCGAGCGCATTGCCTTTCTCCAACTACGGCATACTGAGCCGGAGGAACACCCGACTGACGTCGCTGCTCATGGCTGAACTCGCCGACAAACCGACGCTGCGCAGCACAAAGGGTACGAGCAGGTTTTCTGACTCCATGCTGCCCGGCAAAGAAGAGAAGACTCCGCTGGACTATGTGTTCAGCCAGCCGTCGCTCACCGAGGCATGGCAGCTCATGCTGTTCACCATCCTGCTGTTCCTGATTTTCAACGCACGACGCAGACAGAGGGTGATACCAGTGTATAAAGCACCTCGCAACCACAACATTGAGTTCGTGAAACTCATCGGAACGCTCTATTGGCAAAGACACGACAACAACGACCTGCTGCAAAAGAAATACGCCACCTTCGTTGATGCCATACGCCACAGCACAGCCGCCGACATCACCAACATTGCCGACGACGAGGAAAACTCCCAGACCATCGCCGCTCTGACCGGGATGCCACACGACAGGATAATCGAGACGCTGAAACAGCTGAGATTTCTCGTCAGCAACGAACTGCAGGTTTCTGACCCGGAAATGAAGAAGGCTATCGACAGCATGAACGAGATAACAAGAAAACTATCATAACCCCAAACATCACAAGATATGGAAGCAAGAACAGACCTCTCGCTATTCAACGAGAGAATATCACAGATAAGAAAGAGAATATCAAGCGTCATCGTGGGACAGCAGGAGGCTGTCGACATGCTGATAACCTGTATCCTCGCCAACGGCCACGTGCTGATAGAGGGAATGCCAGGCGTGGCGAAGACGCTCATGGCAAGACTCACGGCAAAACTCATCGATGCGAAGTTCTCAAGAATACAGTTCACGCCGGACCTGATGCCGAGCGACGTGCTCGGCACATCGGTATTCAGCATGAAGACGTCGGAATTCGATTTCCATCCCGGTCCGGTGTTCGCCAACATCGTGCTTGCCGACGAGATAAACCGTTCGCCGGCAAAGACGCAGGCTGCCCTCTTCGAGGTGATGGAGGAAAGACAAGCCACCATCGACGGCAACACATACAAGATGGACGACGTATATACCATCATCGCTACCCAGAACCCTATAGAGCAGGAGGGCACCTACCGCCTGCCGGAGGCCCAACTCGACCGTTTCCTGATGAAGATAACGATGGGATTCCCGTCGGTAGACGAGGAGGTGGAGATTCTGAAGCGCCACAACGGCAATTCACAGTTTGCCCGCATCAACGACGTGGAACCGATAATGACAAAGGAACAGCTCACGGATATGCGCAGAATGATGGACAACGTGGTGATGGAAGAGTCGCTGATGCGTTACATCGCCGAGATAATAAGCCAGACACGCAAGAGCAAGGCGGTGTTTGTGGGTGCGTCGCCACGTGCCACGGTGGCGGTGATGCAGTGTGCCAAGGCTTATGCCCTGCTGCAGGGCCGCGACTTCGTGACACCCGACGACATCAAGGCGGTGGCACCATACGTCATACACCATCGCATTATCCTCAATGCCGAGGCGGAGATGAGCGGACTGACTCCCGACAAGGTGACGAGGACTCTCATCGACAAAGTGGAGGTGCCGAAATAACACACACTCACGGAATTGCAACAAAGATAACTCACTGACGGTATGTTCTTAAAGACAAGACTATACATAGCACTGACAATGGCCATCTTCATCATCGCCGGCGGACTCTATCTGCCGGTGCTGCGCGAGATGGGATGGACTGTGGTGGCTGTCATCGCCACTCTGTTCGTAGTGGAATTCTTTGCGCTATACCACAAGAAGGGGATCAGCGCCGAACGACGCTGCGCCGACAGATTCTCGAATGGCGACGACAACATCATCGGCATACATATAGAAAACCGTTTCCCCTTTGCCGTGAGACTGTCGGTGACCGATGAGATTCCGTTCATCTTCCAGCGGCGCGACATCGACTTCAGAGCCAGCGTGGGAAAGGGCAGGACAAAGGACATAGAATACAGACTCAGACCGACGAAGCGCGGCGAATACGGGTTTGGCAGAATCCGCGTGTTCGCATCCACACGTATCGGACTGATTGAGAGACGCTTCTCGTGCGGCAGCGATACCACGGTGAGGGTCTACCCGTCGTATCTCGCACTGAGGCAGTTTGAATTCCTCGCCATCAGCAACCGTCTCACCGAACTGGGCATCAAGAAGATCCGCCGGCCGGGCAACAAGACTGAGTTTGAACAGATAAGAGAATACGTGAGCGGCGACGACTACCGCTGCATAAACTGGAAGGCATCGGCACGCCGCCACAGTCTGATGGTGAACACATACGAGGAGGAGAAGTCGCAGCAGGTGATAAGCATCATCGACAAGGGGCGCATGATGCAGCATAGCTTCCGCGGCATGACGCTGCTCGACTATGCAATAAACGCCAGTCTGGTATTGTCGTATATCGCCATATACAAGGAGGACAAGGCGGGCATCGCCTCCTTCTGCGAAGACTTCGACTCCTATGTGCCGCCCGCCAAGCTGCCGGGACAGATGCAGACGATACTGGAGTCGCTATACAAACAGCGCTCTACATTCGGCGAGAGCGATTTCTCGTCGCTCTGCGACAGCATACGCCGCCACGTAAGCAAGCGGAGCTTGCTGGTTCTCTACACCAACTTCAACGGCAAGGCGAGCATGGAACGCCAGCTGCCATACTTGAAACAACTGGCAAAGGACAACACGCTGCTCGTGGTGTTCTTCATCGACAACGATCTGAAGGAATATGTAGAAACGCCATACTCCTCTACCGAGGACTACTACCGCCACGTGATAGCAGAAAAGACAATGGCGGAACAACGGCTGATAGTGTCGCTGCTCCGCCAGAACGGTATTCTCAGTATTCTCACCCCGCCCGAGAATCTATCGGTAGACGTGATAAACAAATATCTGGAAATCAGGAGGAAGTCTTAGCTTCCCACATTATCGCCTCCTAATTTGCCGCCACCGCCGCCGCCCGACTTAACGTCGTCGTTGGTGATTGTGCGCTCTGTCTTCTTCACACCGCTCTGCAGCTTTCCGATGCGATAGCTGACGCCAATGGAGAATGACTGTGGTATGAACTTGATTGAAGAAGATGTGGCGAAGTTCTTGCCGGAGCTGTTCGACTTGATATGATAGTATTTCTGGAACGGGTTGTCGGCAGTGAACGTGATGTTGAGCCTGTCGTTGAGCATCGACTTCTGCAGACTCAGCGTATGGCTGAAATATCCCATCGTCTTTCCTTGCAGATTGACGCCCGGCGTCATCTTAAACACACTTGCCGACGCTGTCCACGTCTTGGCTATCGTCTGCTGTAGCTGGGCATATACGCTTATGTTCCATCCGTGGTTTTTCAGACCCTGGCCGTCGCTGAAATGACTGTAGCCTCCCCATGTGTTGGCTACAAGTCGGGTGTTGGTGAACGGCGACCAGCTGGCATATCCGCTAAAGGTGGCGCTCTGGGTCTTTCCCATATTATAATATGTGGTGTAGAGCACCTGCTTGCCTGTAGGATTCTGCAGACCGGCCACTTCATTGTCGGTGACCATCTTCTGAAAGCTCTGTATGCTGTTGTCGGTGAAGTTGTAGCCCACGGAGATGTTGTAGCTCAGCTTCTGGGCGAAGCTGCCGAACTGCAGGTCGAACGAGTGGTTCTTCTCTGATTCCAGATTCGGGTTTCCCTGTGTCAGCTGTTCGCGGTTAGTATCTGAGAGATACGGATTGAGATACCATATTCCCGGACGGCTGATGCGCATCTTGTAGTTGAACGAGAGGTTCTGGGTGTCTGAAATCTTGTAGCCTATCTTTGCCGACGGCACGACGTCATCAAAGTCTTTGCTGAAGTCAGAACCTCTGCCGAGCAGATATTTCACCTTTTGGAATGTGTGCTCATAGCGCAGTCCGAGTCTTGCCGACCATTTGTCCACCGACAGTCCATAGCCGAGGTATGCGGCGAGGATATCGTTGCGGTGTTTGTAGTGCGAACTGTTTTCCGCGTCGTATTCCTGTTCCTTGCCGCTCTCCGACAATGCCGAATACCTGTCGTCAAATGCCTTGTTCTGGCGCAGGATATATTTTGCGCCGGTCTCTATCGTGTGGTATTTGGCAAACGGAGTGGTGAAGTCCAGCTGGAAGGTATGCTCCGTAGTGCTCTGGTCTCCATCACTGCGCACGTCCTCCAGCAATGCCGTATAGTCTGCCCAATCGGCAGTAGTGCGCAGGTTGGTGTAGCGATAGTCTGAAAGGGTCGTGCATGGATTGCTCTCCAGACGATATGAGAAGGTGAGCAGACGGCCAGGCGTCTTGAAAGAGCGCTGATAGTCGATGCCGGCGCTGATGTCGTTGTAGGTGCCCTTGTTCTTTCCGCTGATGTCATGGCTGAATAGGAACTTGTTGTCGAGGTATGGAGCCACGGAGGTGAAAGAACCCACACCTGGGGTATTCCACGATGCCCTGTTCATCGAGAAGGATGCCGACACGAGGCGCAGGGTGTCTATCTCATAGCTCGCCTCCAATGTTCCGCCATGCCACTGGTTTTTTGTCTTGCCATGGGCGTCTTGAGTGGTGGTGCGGAGATAGTTGCCTTCATCGTCGAGTATGGACTGCAGGTCCACTTTCGTCGCCTTTCCCTGGTTGTCGAAGTTGCTGTTGTAGTTGACGCTCATGGTGAACTTGCCTTTCTTCACCGTGGCGAAGAGTCCTCCTCCGCCGCCTTTCGTTCCGCCATTGCCGGAGAACGTTGCTGTATATCCTTCCATTCCGCTGCCGGCGGTGACGATGTTGAGGATGCCTGCCACTCCCTCGGCGTCGTATTTCGGACCGGGATTTGTTATCACCTCTATCTTCTTGATTCCCGTGGCAGGCATCGACTTGAGCACTTCCTTCGGATTCTTGGTCATCATGTTGTTCGGCTTGCCGTTGACATACACCTTGAAGGATGTGGAGCCGTTCACCTTCACGTTGTCCTGCCCGTCAACGCTAACCATCGGAACCTTCTTGAGCATTTCCATCACGGTGTTGGTCTGTGATTCGGGATCGTCTTCCACACTGTATGTCAGCTTGTCGATGTCGGCCTTTACGAGTGGTTTGTATGCCACCACCTCCACGCCTTTCAGCTCTGTCTTGCTGTCGCTGACGAGAAGCGTGCCGAGGTTCTGGCTTCTGGATTGCTTGCTGACGGTGAAAAAGCGGCGCAACGGCGTACGGCTCACCGATTTCACTTCGAGCACATAGTCGCCCTCGCCTTTCGACGTCACCTTGAACTTGCCGTTGGCGTCGGTAACTGCCATCTGAACGGCTTTCTCCTCATGTCCCTTGCGGTATATGCTGAGAGTGGCGTAGGGTTCTCCCTCATGCGTGATGGAATCTTCCACCACACCATATATCGTGTAATCAAACTGCTGTTTCTGCGCCATTGCCGAAATGAAGGCAACGGCGAGAAGAGCCAAAACGATTAGTCTTTTCCTGATTTTCATACTCTCTCTGTTGATTGTTGTTATTCTTCAAACTGTCATTACTCAGGAATCCTCTTTTCCTGCCACTATCCGCCATAGTTTCTGGAATCAAAGGCATTTCCCGCTTTTCTGCGTCTCTGTGGCGCATTACATACATTAGACGAAGCGAAGACCAGAAAAAATACAAAAGAGAGCACACATTTAAGATATATTAATATTGCCGCCCGGCAAAAAAAGACCGTCATGAAAAGGCTGAAAGTGAGCATTGTCCCACGTACGCTGTGCTGATGCCGGAAGTCCGTAACGGAACACTACAAGCCCCTTCGTGATGAAGTCCGCAAGCACAACAAGACACTGAAGGAGGGCGGGAAGACGCCGAAGGTGTTACCACCTAAATTGACGAAGAACCAATTCTTGGTTATATTGAAAATCAGCGTTATGGGCAACTTTTACTAATATCGATTAACTTAAATTCCAAACGGTCTAATGACCGATTTGGGTTAAATACTTGTTTTTTTATTTGCGGCATTTGTCGAATCCGGAAATTATCGACTGCTTCGTTTTCCTCCTACTCGATTTGAATGTCAGATACTATGATTGAAGGCTATTTCCGTCCCAACAACCAGTCAATGGCCGACACAATGCGGATACTTTTACCACCAACTATATAATCACGAGTGATGGTAAAAGCAATGAGAGTCAACCTATCACAACGCAAGACAGAAGAGGCCCTGATGAGCGAATCCGTCTCTCGCTTGAAAGTTTTTTCACCCTCTATATCGTAGGCTACCTGAATGAGTTCCACTGCCTTGTCTTGATTACATACAACGAAGTCGATTTCCTTAGAACGAGGATTCTCCTTGTAATAATAAATATCCAAAAAAGAGTTTGTGCATCGGCGTAAAAGCTCAATGTAAACGACATTTTCCAGGCGCCACCCAATGTTCTCTGCAGCAAAAGCATTGTCGCGATTATTTTGAAGACCGGAATCTACGATATAAGCCTTGGCATTTCTGATGCGCTCCTTACTCTTGAAGGAATGCTTGGTGAGTAGTTGTATAAGGAAAGCTTGACGCAGATAATCCACATACTTCTTAACTGTCACATCCGACATGTTCAGGATTTTTGCTAAATCATCATAATTTACCTCTTGGCAAACATTGTTGATGAGGTGGTTGGCAATCTTTCGCAAAGCATTAACGTTACGTATGTTGAAACGACGCTGTATATCCTTGGTAACGATGGCTTCCATCAAACTTTGTACATAGCCACGCTTGTTGCGCATATTTTGCATTTCAGGAAATCCTCCATCGGCGATGTAGTCCAAAAAGGCTCGCTTTCTTTCAGCGTCAGCCTTGGTGGTGATGCCAACAAGGTCAACATGATGAAACATGCAATATTCATAAAAGGAGAAAGGGAACAAGTGAATCTCATTGTAACGTCCTGTGAGATGAGTGGCAAGCTCGCCACTCAACAATTTTGCATTGCTGCCAGTCACCACTAAATGTAAATTGCTGCGGAGCAGGCGATTGACAAATAAGTGCCATCCATCTACATCTTGAATCTCATCTAAAAATATATATTTGATATCCGTGCCATACACTTGATAGATGCAAGAGAGAACGGTATTCAAGTCTTCTGTTTTCAACTTTGCCAAGCGATCATCATCAAAGTTGGCGTACCCATATTTCACATGATGCTCCAATAAAACCTTATGACAAAGTGTTGATTTGCCACTTCGTCTCACACCGATAACCACTTGTGCAAGCGGACTATCTAATTCAAAAAGGTTTTCTTCATATCGGCCGACCCACTTTTGGGGTTCATAACTTTGAACATATTCCTGTTGCTCAGCCAAGACTTGCAATATCACTTTTTCATCTACCATAGTTGCTCTATTTGAGGATTATTTCTTATTTCGATTACAAAAGTACAATAAAATCTTTAAAACCAGTAGGTTACTATACTTAGACTTTGCTAAAATGCATACTTTAGCCCTTCAAACTTTGCTAAAATGCATATTTGACACATTCGAACTTTGCTAAAATGCATATTCTACCCCAGTTCGGGATAAGAAATAGTTTATAAAAAAGTTGGTAGCCTCACAAATATTTTGTACCTTTATAGGTGAAAATCGATTTTTTACAAAAATATTTAATATGACTACCGATTACAAAGTTACAGAATTATTTTGTTTCTTTGACAACAAGCCAAAGGCATTGCAAGGATACTGCATCGAAGACACTAAGCAACTTTCATTGTTCTAAGGACAGAATAATCTCTTTCGATTCTTTATATATAGCCCATGTCTGATGACATGGGAAGAGAATTCGTGTATCTGCCTTCACATGCAACTAATCGCTTTTTTATACCGAATTGGGGTGATATTTACAAATTATTTTCTGATAATACATGCAGCTCTCTACTCATATTTATCAAAATAAATAAATATCCCCAGCAAAACATACTGTCATTACACATGTTTTGCTGGGGATTAAGCCCAAATCGGTCATTAGGATTTGCTTGGTATTTTCATCAGAACCTTGTCATCACTTCCACCACAATCTTGTCTCGCTCCGAAGGAAGGGCAACGCCGCTGTTGCGATAGAAATATTTCTCGTAGTTCAGACGGATGTCGCTAACGAAAGGTTTCTTCAGACTCAGAGTGACACCGCCGGTGAGACGGGAACGCTGGTGGTCGTTCACTGTCAGTTTGCCCATCTCGTCTGCCTTGCCGTCGAGATAGCGCTTGCCGTCGCTGTGGTCGCTCATATAGTCGTAACGCAGGAGCGGTGTGACATAGCGGATGAATCCGTTGCCTGTCGGAATATCATAGCTCACGAACGAGTCGAAGGCATGGACGGCACGGAAGGCATCGTCGGCATAATGTTTATAGAGATACTCAGCCTCAACGTGCCAGCCTTTGGAATGCCAGTAGGCACCGGCGTCGTACATATTCACAGCCACATTGTCGGGCTTTATCTTCTGAGTGCTCAACGTGAGGTTGAAGCCATGAGGGAGAAAGAACTGTGCCTTGGCGGAGTAGTTCACGCTCTTGGTCCAATAGTCTTTCTGGTTTGTCAGTCCGGAACCATTGAAGAGTCCAGCCTCCAGCACTACCGGTATGCCGACATTGAAGGAATAGCCCACGGCGCAACCCACGTCACGCACGTTGCCCACCTGCTTGGCGATGAAGGAACGGTTGGCGAAATACTGCTGGTGTGGCGAACGGTGGGCGTCGATGGTAAACGGCACACGGAACTGACCGAGAGTAAACTGCAGTCCGCTGACTGGTTTCAGCCGTGTGTATGCGTCGAGCATCTTTATCTTGCCCTCATCGCAAAGATCAATCTCCGCCTTATACTGGATGATTGACGAGAGGCTGCCGTCAACGCTGATTCGGGCATTGCGCACTTCGAAGCGTCCCTCTGCCTCTTCGGTCTGGTATTCATACTTGGAGCGTATCGTACCGTGGACGTTTACGGCAGATGGTTTGTCCTTCTCCTCTTCTGTCTGAGCCATTGATGTTCCAGCGAGAAGACAGAACAGAGCTAAAGCTGTAATCCTTGTTTTCATTTCCATTATTTGGATTTGTTCATTTATCCTTTCGTTTCCGGTTGCAAAGGTCATGATTCAAGATTACTGGGAAATGTCAGATGCATTACAATCCCGTTACAATAAATTGTCGCCAGACAGAGACAAAGAAAAGTGTAAACGCAAAATGGGATGCAGCAAACTGATTGCCACATCCCATCTATGCTATGTCAACAAGGTATTACCTTAGAAAATCTGGTATCTCCTTATCATTTCTTGCTGTATTTCTTGCCTTTCTGTATCACGATGCCCTTGTACTCCTTGCCAACCTTCTGGCCAGAGAGGTCATACATCGGAGCGTTGAGGTCGAGAGCGCCGTTGGCAGAAACGCCGTTGATGCCGTCGAGTTTAGGAACGTCAGCCTCATTGATATATATATAAGGTATTTCAGCAGCGAAGCGCAGGTATGCACTGCCCTGTGGCACCTCGATATCATCGGCTGTAGTGAACGCCACCTTGTCGGTTGTCGTTCTGCCCAATGTCCATACAATGTTCTTCTCGTCAGCCTTTGCCTTGTAAGCCTCATCAGCGGTATTGATAAGCAGGTTGGTCTCCACTGCCTCAGCGTCAAGAGCTACACGGGCGGTATAGTCGCCGGCGGCAGCCACGAGGATGACACCTGTCTTGGTTGGCACCTTGGCAACCTCTGCCATCACCACGTATGCAGCGTCGTTCTTCATCTTCACTTCAGTAACGACATAAGCCTTCAGTCCGTCGCAAACGGAGAAGTCGAGTGCCTTGTCGGAGCTATAAGCGAGGTATCCGCCCTCTGGCATCACGATGTCTACGGTGAGAGCCTTCAGTTCTACGGTACCGAAGTCGTAGTCACCTGTAATCTCTACAGAGTCTGTCAGAGCGTATGGCTCGTAACCTTCAGCCTCGAAAGCGAACATGTATTTTACGTCCTGTGGAAGAGCGACAGTGAACTTGCCATCAGCATCGGTAGTCAGCTCTGTCTCCATTCCGTAGGTGTTCTTTGAAGTCACCTTCACCTTTGCACCGGCAACAATCTCATCACCACACTTCACCACACCGGTGACATTGGCGTCTGGCTTGTCCATGGCAATCTCTGCCACGTTCACGTCGTCGTTCTCAACCACCAGCGGTTCTGCTGCGGTGTAGTCGTTGAACTTCTCGCATGTTGCTTTGAGAGTGTAGCTCTTTGAGTGGCGCACGGCGTCAAACTTGAATGTTCCGTCCTCGGCAGTTACTGCCTCAAGACTCTCCTCTGCATCATCGGTCAGAGTGACCTTGGCTCCGGCGAGAGGCGCTTTGCGATAGGTCACGAGACCAGACACGGCTACATAAGTCTTCACGAGATTGATGTTCTTTGTCAATCCGGCAGACACGTCAACCGGTTCTGTCTCAGCATAAGCGTCGAAGCCCTCGGCAGTGGCAGTAACCACATACTGCTTGTCGCTCTGGAATATGCTCATTGTATATGTACCGTCCTTGGCGGTAACCGCGGTGTAATAGACCTCACCGCTGGTGAGCTTCACAGTGGCGTTGGCAACAGGTTCCTCTCCGCATGTCACCTTACCAGATACCGTAACAGGATCGGCTGTCACGCCGAATACTGCAACAGGTGTCTCGCAGTTGGAGAACGAAGATGATGAAGTCTTCTTGTAGTAAGCTGTCTTATAGTTTGTATCCAAGTCGTAGTTCACCTTTACGTAGGTGTTGCTCTGAGCATGGGTACGCACGCGGATTGCCTGCACACCGTCCCAGACGATAGGCTCTTCAAGTTCTATCTTTGTGATGAACGGTTCGTCGGTCTTGAATGAGAAAGCGGCATCCTTGAAGAATTCCGTCTTCTGCATTCCGTCTTCCTTTTCGCTCGGTGTGTATGTAGCCTCATCAACTGCTCCCACACAGGCATAAGCGTTGAGGGTCTTGTAATCCTTGTTAGTCAGCGGTGTTCCGGTGTATGTGACAGAACAGATCTTCTGTCCTGCAGATAGACCGAAGTTCTTCAGCATGTCTGCCGGGTAGAGGATGTCGGTGTCGGCACCCAGCACGTTGTCGGCATTGAAGAAATAGAACGGTACGTTGTAGTCCTGCTTCAAAGCCTCACCTACCACGATGTCCTTGCTTGCCGTTTCCTCGCTGACAGTAACGTCAACTGCGTCGGACTTCAAGATGAATCCGTCGGCAAGGCTCTTGAACTCAATGTATACAGGGAATGTGCCCACCTCATGAGGAGTCATGGAGAGTTCGAAAGTAGCTGTGCCTGCTACGGCAATCTCAGGTTTCTCAACAGCCTCGCTGACCTTCTCGCCGTTGACATAGAGGGCAACCTCATAAGAGTCGGCAGCCTCTGCCAGAGCGTTGAGATTATCCAATGTAATGCTGGCTGTATAAGTGTTGTTCACCATTCCCTTGGCAGGAATCTTCTGCTCCTTCAACACGAGGTCGTGGGCAACGTCGAGTTTCTGGAATCCGTAGATGTTGTCGATACAGCTATAGCCGGCAGCGAAACCGATATAGTAGTCACCGGCAGGGATATTGTCGATTACGAAGGTTGAGAGCTCACCGAATGTATATGTGTAAGACACGGCACGTGTTCCGCTCATCTCCGTACTGCTGATATTCTTGGCGAGAGTCCAGTTGCGGCGGTCTGTAGAGTAATAAACCTTCAGATAAACGCCGTCGCCGGAGGTGTTGAAGTATGTACGTGCCACATCAACGGTCATCTTCTCTCTCTCTGCCACACGGAGCAGAGGAGTGACGAACTTATCCTCAGAGTTCTGAGTGCCGTTGCTCAGTAAGTATACGTTGTTTTCAGAAGAATAGTCGCGCTGTGCTATCTTCCATGAACCCTCAGCGTATGAACCGGCAGGGAGTTCCTGGTTCTCGAAGTCTACAAAGAACTTAGACGGGTCGAGCACTGTTCCTGACACTCCGAAAGAGAAATCGTCGAGTCCGGTAGCCGTCAGTGTCACGTTGCCGCTGAACACTCCTGTAGTGGCTGCGGTGAGAGTGAGGTTGAAGGTCGACATTTCGTGAGGCTCGATAGTGAGAGGCAACTGCAGGTCGGTAGTGAATCCGTCTGGAACAGTCACTCCCGTGACTACGAGCGGTGCTGCTCCTGTGCTCTTGATTGTGAACATCTTAGAGGTGGCAGCCTGCACCATGCCGTAGGCAAAGTTGTCTGTCTTCGCCACCTTGTCGCCGTCGCTTGTGCGCAGCTCCATGACGGGAGCGTATGGCACAGGCTCATACCACTGTTTGTTTGTACTTACAGTGTTAGACACGTTTTCCTTCACGGTATATCCGAGATAGCCGCTGTATGTGGCATAATCGGCAGTACCGGCAACGGTGAACTCTGCTGACTCGCCAGGAGCAAGTGTCTGGTCGATATCTTTCGTTCCGAGAATGCCGTTGTTTTTCACTGCTACAACAGAGAGGCTGTAGTTCTCGTCGCCAGGGTTCAGCGTCACATCACCGTTGTTGGTGACGGTAGCCTTAAGCTCGATGGTGAAATGTCCGGTAGGGTCGCAATCGACGCTATAGCCTGTGTTCGAAGCCTTCGTCACACTGGTGATCTTCAGCGAGCGGGCCAACTCCTTGTCCACCTGCTCGGCGGCAAAGTCGTCGAGATATACTTCAGAAGCGCGTATTCCGATATACTGGCCCTCAACGGCAGGGATGTCTACCTTGACATACTCCGAAGTGGAGAGCGTTGGGATGGTGACGCTCATCTTGTCGCCTTGCACGAATTTGCCTGTAGTGGCATCCTTGGTCACCTTGTAGAAGGAGATGCTGCCACTGCTATAGGCTTTTTTCACATAGATGCTCGAAGTTCCTGTCACGGCAGGAGTAACAAGCAAGTCATTCACGGCCTGCGAGTTTGACCATGAACCGATAGTCTGGTCTCCTACTTTCAGAGCACCGGTACCGCCAACGCCCGCAGTAGTAGAATAGGTGTATGTAACCCAATAGGTTTCCCATTCCTCATCGTCGTAATAGCTCTCGGCAATATGGCCCCAACCTGAAGCCGCCTTGAACTCATGGTCGGTCACATCAATAGACGTGTTGAAATCCATCGTGTAGTTTTGCACTACGTCAGCATTCGCCACACCGGTCCCCCACAGCAATGCCATGAGAAACGACAATAAATAATTCAAGTGTTTCATAAGCGAAATATATTAATTAGTTGTAGTTTATACGTTCCCAGTTGCAAATTTACAGTTTTTAAACCATAAACACAACACAAAGTCAGACAAATATAAAGTATTGACGTTATTTTATCACAACTTTATGCGTTTTGCCATCTTTTCTGACGACAAATATTCCGCTCGGGAGTTTACCGTCCCCTACTTTCATGCCATCGATGGTATAGACACCGTCGGAAGCATTGTCCGCGGCTGACGCCTCAACGCTCTCAATGGCATTCACCTTACCGTTAAGCGTGGTGCTCATGGCATTGGTTACGTCGGCTTCAAGGAAATTACTGTCGTCCACGGTATCGAAATACCTTGTGGCAAGTGCCACCACGCGCATATCGTCAGCTTTCCAATTCTCTGGCAACGTGAAGTTATAGGTGGTCTCATACTTGCCGTCTACGATGTTCACCTTGTCGCCTACAGAAGAGGTGAGATACGTACGGAACACCTGATTGTGGGTATAGTTGTTGTCTGTCACCACTGTGTTGCCGTTCAGCACCTGCTGAGTGGACTTCACATTGTCTTCGGTGAGCATCAGCGTTATGCCGAGGTTGCCAAGCACTGAAGGATATTCGTCTACCACGTTTCCCGACACTGTGACAGTGAGCTTGCGGCTGGCATCATTGAATGTCGGCTTCAGGTCGATGCTTGCAAACGAAGGATTCTTGTCGGCCTCGGCAGCGAGCATCTCCACCGACTGTGCCGCGATGTCGGGCATTATCATGACGTAGTCGTTCACGTCGAAGGCGACGTATGGCTCTGACATGAAATAGAAGCGGTCTATAGTGAAGCACGGATAGGTGTAGGCATATAGGCCGAAGAGATAGTCTGAGGACGGATCATTCAACGGCTCGTTCTCACGGTAGATATTAACGAGACAGATGTTGTCTTTGGAGTTTTCGCCGCTCATGTCCTCATTGACGAGGGCTGACTGATAGCTCTGCTGACTGTTATACTGCTCCACATAATGCTTCTGACGCGGCAGTGACTGGGTGTAGACAACAATGTCGTTGTATATCATCGACGCTGCATCTTCTGCCGGAGTCTCACCGTCAATCTTATCTACGAAGAACTTTATCTTATGGTCGCCCGACGAGAGGTTTTGCGGAAGGGCGAACACCTGTCCCACACTGCCCGTAGCACCTGAGGCGACTGCCTCTGTATGGTCGATATACTGCGGCTCTTCATTGTCGATGCTATAGCCGATGCGCACGGAATTGATTGCCTCAAGACCCGTGTTGCTGAACATCACGAAACCGTCAATCTGTTCACCCGGCTTGTGATACTTGTTGCCGGTCAGCAGATTCTGCAGCTGCACTGCCTTTGCCGGCAGATTGCTGACATCCAATATGAGCTGCACACACAGGTTGCCGAGTCCGTCGATGTTATAGAAAGCCCCTTCTTTCTCTATCAGAGAAGCGTTATCGTTGACTGCCGACGAGACGTCGAAACAGAGGGCTCCCGCTTTGTCTGCCACCATATCCTCCGTCTCGTTATAGGCAAAGCCGAAGAGCAGCTGCTCGCTGCCGGTGATGGTATACTCCTGGGCTGTGTTGAAACGCACCTCGTTCCATCCTTCTGCAGTACGGCGAACGGTACTGCTGACGAGCTCCGACGCCTTGCTGTCTACTATATTATATAGGAATGCCGATGACTTGCCTATCGACTGGCTGAGGGCGAAACGCATTCCGACTATCTTGCAGCCGGCATAATCAGACAGAGTGGCAGGGGTTATTATGGCACCCACCTTGAACGTGCCTGCCTTGCCCACATACACGCCTCTTGTGGTGATGCTGTCGCCTTTGACGTAGCCGAGAGTACGCTCCGTAGCCGACAGGACACGCTGCGGACGCTGGCCGTCACCGTCGGCTGGCAACTCTCTTACTGTGGGTATGCTGATGTTCCGCAGGGTACGCATGGAACCCAAAGTTATTTCCTGTGCACCGCAAAGTGACATCTGCAGCAGCATCGCTGATAATATCGCTATTCTTTTCATGACTTTACAAATATAATGTGAAACAATTGTCAGAAGCGCACCTTCATGACCTTCTCTCCGCTCTTCACCACATACACGCCCTTAGGCAGTGATGATATAGATGTGGCGATGCGCTGGCCTGAGAGGCTATACACTTCGGCATCGGCTGGTATTGCCTCAACAGAGGTGATGGTACCGATGGAGCTGACTTCTATGTTGTAATAACCCTTTTCCGACACCGCAACCTGATACACTGCTTCTATGGCCACGGTGTGTGTGCCTGCCGTGATTCCGCGGAGCGTGAACTCCGGCGTGGTCGGCTCGCCCACCTTCTCTGAGTCGAGATATACGTTGTAGTTGACCACGTTGCCATAGTCTACCGACGAGGCGCTGCCTGCTGCTGGACCTACCTTGAAGTCGTCGAGCTGGGCAAAGAAGGTGTCGTATGAGATATAGTGTATGCCGATGCGCACTTTCTTGCCTACATAGTCTGTGAGCGGAGTGGTGAATACCGACCACTGGTCGGCCGGCATCTTGGCTGCAGTGCTGATCTTCACGAAGTCTGTAGGGTCGTCGCTGCCCTCTGAAACGGCAAACTCCAGTGTCTCCGGATAGGTATCGGCATAGCTCTTCGCCGTAACCTGCAGTTCATAACCATCGTAGATTGTCAGCTCCGGCGAGATGAGCCATTTGTCTGCCTGACTTGTCTGGGGAGAGAAGAAGATGACATACTTGTCGCCGGTAGGGGCATACATAGCCTTGTCTGTAGGTACCATCGCCGGTTCGGTCTTGGCTGGATTGAACACCATAGGAGGTATTGCCGTAGGACTGGACTGAGTGCCGGCCCCCGGGAAGTTGATGATATATCCGCTGAGACTGATAGGATAAACGGGCATCTTGTCGTTGTCTATCGACTTCCATCCTCCGAACTCTCCTGTAGCGAAGTCGGCATAATCCTCAAAACTGTCGGTGAAGCCGAGGTCCTGGTTCCATTTCAGCAGTGCCGTCTGCGTACCGTCATCGGCTGCGGTGAGGTCGGCGGTGATGTTGTATGGCGTGATAACATTGTCTTCGAGCGTCAGGTCATACTGTGCATCGGCGGTCAGGTCGATGTTTACCGACTGCTCCTTGAAGGCGCCGCCTCCGATATTCATAAGATACTGTCCCTTTGAGAGTGCCTTGAACGATGCCTTGCCGCCTTCAACGACAGCGGTATATGTCTCGCCGATGGCTGTTGAGAGCATGTTCAGCTTCTGTCCGTCGGCAGTGAGCTTGCTGTTTGAAGATACGGTGAAGTCTGCTGCCGCATATCCGTCGTGGTTCACGTCTATCGTCGTGGTCACCATCTCACTCTCTGTCATGAGATATTTCGCCTTCACTCCGAAGGTGTGGGTACCGGCTGCCACATCATCTATATTATATGTATATCCGTCAGTAGTGGCAATCAGCGCATCATCCATATATACTTCGAAACGCTCGTTGGGGTTGGCTGGCGAGAATGCCGCCATATCGGAAGCCACTCTGTGTGCCTTGGCTGCAAGCTGCTTTGCCGCCGCAGTCTGGGCGGTATAATCCGGCTGGCCCACATAGAAATTGTCTACCATCAGCATGAAGGCTCCCGTAGTGGAGTTTGCCTCACCTACATAGCGTATGGCTATCTTCACTTTCCTGCCGGCATACTGCGAGAGGTCGTACTGCATCTCGTGCCATGACTTGTAGTCCACGCTCTCGGCATTGCCTTTGGTGAGGAGGGTGAAATCTGACTGCACCGGACTGTCGGTCTGGGTCGTGATATATACAAAGAATTCCTCGTTATACTTGTCGGCCGCCTTGGCATAGAAACTGAGGATATTGTCGGTGCCCACGGTGATTTCGGGCGATATGAGCCAGTCGTCGTTGGCTTCACCGCTTGCGGTGCGCACGAAACCTACATACTGTTTGCCGTCATAAGGACGGAGCACCGGGTAGGAATACCACCATATAGGGTCTACGGTGAGGGGATTGATGATCTGTGCATACTGCATCACGCCTCGGTTGGGATAGTCGCCGGTGAGCGGTGCCGCCATGAGATGGTCGCCGTCGATACCGGTCCAGTCGCCGAAGGTAATGGTGAATGGATCATAGCTCTCGAAATCATCGAAGAATGCCGGTGCTTCGGTGTTCCATGTCAGCGCCACGCTGTTCTTGCCTGTGAACGGGTCTACATTGAGCTTGGCGTTGAAGGCGAACGGCTTGCGTGTCTTCTCCACCAATGTGAGCGACACGTTTTTCTCGGTTTCACCGTCGGCGATGTTGAATGATGTCGTTGCCGGTTCATATCCGTCGCGTGTCACGGCAACGGTGTGGTTTCCGGCGTATGCCTTCAGTGTGGCCTTGCCCTCGGCATTGAGGGTGACGTTTGAATATGCCACGTCGTAGTCGGTCTGCTTCACGCTGACCGGCTGTCCGCTGAGATTCTCGCCTGTAGTGGCGACAACGGTGATGTTCAGCGTCTTGTCCTTCTTCTGTGCGGATGCCGGGAGGATACTGCCGAAGAGGACGAAGAGAAACGTAAGGATAAGGATATCTTTTCTCATATCGCGTTGTTTTTCGTTTATATTGTTTCCTGATTTATCTGCCTATACCATAGCTAACTGCGGCTGCGGCAAAAAATGCGGGAAAATAAAAAAAAGGTAACGGGGTGTCCCGCCTGCTGGGGCGGGACTGTTACCCATTACCAATACTAATTTTCAAAGATTTTTATTTAACAGTTACCTTCATGGTCTTCACACCGTCGGCGGTCTGCATCCTTACGACATAGATGCCGTTCTCGAGCTGGTCGAGTGTCTGCATTCCGGTTCCCTTGGCGAGCTGCGATCCGTTCAGAGAGTATACTGTGACTGCAGCGTTCTGTGCGTCTTCAGCACTGATGCCCTGGATGTTGCTGCCTTCTGCCGGCACGAAGTCGGTGAACGTGAAGTCATCGTAGAATGCCTCGAGAGCGAATGTCTCGTTGTAGTCGCGCACTGCCACATAGATGTCTTTGCCTGCATAAGCAGAGAGGTCGATGACGTAATGTTTCCAGTTCTCGCGGTCGAGGAACGGTAGTTCCTCAAGCGGCAATACCTCTGTGAACTGGTCGGTGCTGCTGTTGCCTGTCTCGCTGACGAGCACTGCCACCTTATGCTTTGCTGATGGCAACACGCTCTGCAGACTCTCCAGATTGCGTGCCCAGAAGTCGAACTGTGCGCCTTCTCCAGCCTTGAGCTTCTGACTGATAATCCAGTTGTCGCCCTTGATGTTCTCCGACTCCGGTGTTCCTGCCATGAGCACTGCGTCGCCTGATATTGGAGCGATGCCGTTGTGGTTAGGACGCTCGTAGACGATGGTGAAAGCGAAGACGCCACCGCTCTCCGGACATTCTGTGCCGTAGTATGTGAAGCGTGATGTTGCAGCTCTGTCCACGTCAATCATTGTGAAGTCTTTCTTCCAGTTGTGGTCGAGGTCGTTGTCCTCGAATGAATAGTAGTATACGTTGCTTGCCAACGCTGTTCCCTCAACAGGGAGCGAAAGGGTGTAGCCGCTCTCGAATGTCACTGTGAGGTTGTCGCTTACTGTAGAAACGGCATCCTTGGCATTGAACTGCACGTTGAACTTCTGTCCCTCGCCGGCTGCTATCTCGTCGCCTGCCTTGATGGATGTCTCGAAGTTGCCGGTTGCGAACGTTGCGCTCTTGACCTTCAGCGTATTTGCACCCTTGTTGATGAGTGTGAAGATGTCGCCGGAATTGGCTGCCATGTTGTAGTTCACCTTGCCTGCGTTCCATCCGTTCTTGTTGAAGATTGCCTTGTCGCCTTCTTTCTCTTCCAATACCACATTGTCGAGAGCTCCGCCTGAATCCTGGCCGCTGTAGCTGTAGTGTGTCCAGCGGAACTTCACTGTCTTGCCTGCGTATTCTGCGAGGTCGAACGACTCTCTGATCCAGTAGATTTTCTCCTTCTCCCAGTCTGTTGACATGCAAGAGAGTTCTTTCCATTCACCGTCGGCATAGATTTCGAAGGTCAACTTCTCAACGCCGTTGTTAGGCTCTATGTTTACTTTCTTTTCAATGCCGCTCGCATCTGCCACGAGGTCTGTAGGATGACGGTCGCCCCAGTCGAATGATATTGCCATGGTCTTGTTGGCAGGGAGCTTGAACTCTTGTGTAGACACTGAGATATGCTCGCCGCTATTGAGCCATGTAGCATAGAGGCATGGCATTGGATTGCCTGCTGCTGTATTGACGCTCCATTCACGGTTATACTGCGACTCGCCTTCTGTTGTCCAACCTGCCGGCAGTTTGCCTTCGCCGAAGTCCTCGGTATATGGATAGTCGGCAACCGAAGCGTCTTTCTGTGTGGTGAAGCGCCATTCCGGAGATTTCGTTGCCTGGCCTGCAGCGTTGTATGCCACTACCTTCCAGTAGTATGTAGTCTCATAGTCGGCTGTTGGGAGTGTATAGGTGAGCACGTTGCCCACGTTCTGTCCGTCGATCACGTTGTATACGCCTTCTGCTGTTCCCACATAGAGGTTGTAGCCCTCGGCGAACAATGCCGGTGTCCATTCGAGCTTGATGTCCTTAGGATAGATGTCTGTTGCTTTGTCCTTAGGTGTCACCACCTTGCAGGTGTCGGGCACGCCGTCCTGTCCGTAGAGTGCAGGAAGGAGGATACGGTCAAGATAGAAGTTGCTGCACTCCGGCACGTCGCCGTCGCTTGATGTCACGCCGGTGTTCACCCAGCGCACGTATGAGTTGTCTGTTCCTGTGCCGAGGTCAACGCTCTGTGTCACCTTCACATTGCTCTTGCTGACATCTTGGTATGGGAATATCCATTTCTGGGTCCATGTCTTTCCGCCATCGGTAGACACTTCCACCTTGATGTCGTTGCTCTGGTATGTAGAACCGTCTTCGCTGGTGAAATCATTATAGTATTCGAATATAACCTTGCCGCCATTGGTGAGGTCGAGGCGTGGCGTAGTGATGTAATTGTCCTGCATGTCTACGCTTGCCACTGCCGAGCGGTCGCCCTCAAGGGCTGTAGATGTTGCTGACCATCCTGAGTTCTTCCATCCTGCCGGTGGGAAATATGCCTCGAAGGTTTCCTCTGTCATGCCGTCGGGCAGCATTTCCTTGGTTGCCTTCAGGGTGATGGTGAGGTCGCCGCCATTGGTATGGAGCACCACGTCGGCCGACGATGGGCTGGCGAGCGAAGCGGTATACGACAGCTGGAAGCTGACTGCCTCGTTCTTGTCGAGGTTCACCGTAGTTGGGTCGAGTGTCATCTTAACGCAGTCCGGCATGTCGACGCCTGTTATCTGCAGGCCTTTCTTGCCTACATTGGTGAGGGTGAACTGCTTGGTATAGAATTTTTCTCCGAGATACATCTTGCCGTAGTCATAGCTCGTAAGGTTGAGCTTGCCCACTGGTGTAGTGGCTGGAGTGAACTGCTTCACAAGCACGTTGTCCAACGCCATGGAGTTTGAATTGGTGGTGAGCATCTTGTACACAAAGGCGATCTTCACCTTCTGGCCCTTCCATTCGCTGAGGTCGAGCTTGCTTGACTGTGTCTGCCAGCCCACGAAGTTGGTCACTCCGCTCTCTTTCAGGTCTTCTGGATTCTGAATGGAGAATATCGTCTCGGCATTAGCGATGTCACCGTTTTTCACGATGCGCACCTGCAGGTCGTACAGGGTCTTGGCACTGAATGCCACCTGCGAGGTCTGCCAGTCGAAGCTCAGCTGATATGTGTCGTCAAGGTCGAGCTCAGGTGTGAGCAGGATTTCCTCTCTCGGGCCGGCACCGTCGGCACCCGAAAACATCTGTCCGTCGCAATATGCCACGTGTTTACCGGATATCGTACCTTTCTCATAATAATAGTTGGTCCATTTATACTGGGGGGTCTCGCCGGCGTAGGTGTCCACCGTTGTCCACCCTTGGCCGCTGGCTACAGGACGCGAGAATGGAGTGTCTTCTTCCGTAGCTCTCACATAGTCGGTCTCAAAACCCTCGTCGAGCAATACTTTCTGTGCGCTGACGCTTACAGAAGTAGCAAACATTGCCGCTAACAGCATTAAAGATTTAAACTTTTTCATTGGCTTTGCTTTTTGGGATTATTATTGTTATATCTATTTCGTTCCTATCTCCCTAAACACATATTTATATATATAGTGGGAATAATATTTGTGAATCAATCATCACATCGGTTGTTCCTTTCTGCCGACAACTGACTTTTTGTATCATCGTGTCGTTTCATCGGCAAAAGTAATAAAAAAACTCACTTTTTGCTAAAGTTTTATGCGAAAATACGGCAGACAATCTATTAAAATACAATTTGTCGCATTCATTTGCAACACAAAAGATGCAAAACGCAAGGTTAGAGCAAATCATTGCCATAAAAGTTACGGATTAAAATCAGTCAGAGAGAAATAGTAACAATGACAATCATAATAAGCATATAAAAATTAAAAAACCGTAGACTGGACACACAATGCCTTGCCTACGGTTTTCTTGTTCGCGCCCGAACAAATACTACATGTTATTTAATCATTACCTTCAATATAATTTATTCATTTCTGCTAAAAATGTACTTGGAAATATTATATATTATGTCTGTTCTTTCTCATTTATACTGACTATCATGACCTACTCGCAGTTTCGCGTCTTGGAGGAATTGAATGGAAATGACCAGAAATCCTCATTTGACCGGCTTTTCTACGTCAAGATACATTTTTGAAAGACTTTGGATGAAATGTCTGGATTGGGTTAGCAATTGACTTTCGACCTTAAAAAACTATGAACCTATCATTTGTAGTCGTTATGACTATAGAGATTGATGAATAATGTAACGGCTTGTGGTGCCGGTTAATAGTTGTCTCTAACGGGAGAATCTGTCATTTTCGTTGACGCTCCCACAAAAGTTGATTTCACGATTTCTTGTCCTTTTTATATGCTTTCGTCAGTAGTATCGTATGTTTCCTTTAATTAAATTATTACTATGTTCCTTGTTTTGTTATTACGCTTGCAAATATATTGCTTTATTTTATTTTCACAAAACAATATATCACTTTTTTTCGTGTTTTTTGAAAATATCGCAAAAATATACGCTTTTTTAGTACACAATGTCTCTACTACATTATATATAAGACAATGTAAATGCAAAATCACCGTTTTGCTACAGATTGAAAGGAAACAGCCCCATATCACTTAAACGATATATAGATATGACAAAAACCAAGCTACATATTGAAAGGAAGAAAATTGAATAAACAATTTATGTTTTATCATAAAGAAATGACAAAATGTCACTTACCCATGAGTTATATACATTCGGAATTGGAAAAAGATTGACAATAACATAGGAAACGGAGAAAAAGAAAGAAAAAAGTAAGTAGATAAATCATTACCCTGCTCAGAACAAGGAACCAGAAGAATATCATACAAGAAGTGGATGGCAGCCTGACGAAAAAGTCAGAACGTGTATTGACAAATGTCACAGCTCCGATCAGTCAGGACCTCTTGTCAGGTAAGGATTCGTAACACACAAACTAAAATCACTTGATTGAAAAACTGCCGGAAAATAAAAGTTTTTTTTCGATGAAACCGCCAATTCTTAGATTACAATCAACTATTAGGGCTTGCTTTTAGATGGTCGAAATATGATTGCCTTTTAACCCAAATCGGTCGTTAGGGCTTGCTTGGATTTTGTTTTCAGGAGGATGGATTTTGTTTGGCTTTTAATGAGTAATAGCGGGCTATTGCGAATTAAAAACAGACGAAAGACGCCTTATGAAAATCTAAAGACTGCAAGCAGTTATTTGAATTATATATTAAACGGCCTAATGACCGATGGGGGGTTAACGATAATCAAGCACAAAATATACACATAAGAATGTTTTTTACGGGAAAAAGTATCATAGTATCATTTTACGACCTCTCAGAACGGCTAAAATCCTGCAAGCCAACGAGTAACGCCAATGATACTTTTCCGAACTCTTTACAGAAAAGTATCATTGATGTATCATCGAAATATCATACAGCTTTATGTTTTTTTTAACCCCAATCGGTCATTAGAACCATCCTGACCTTCCTAATGGGAAGGAACAAGTTACTCTGCATATTGACATCAGCACCCACCTATCCTCCCCCGTAGGGGAGGGACTGGTTACTCTTGGCTACCTGATTACCAGTGGGTTATCCATAATTTTGCAACTTGGCCACCAATGATCATCTGTATTCGGAGTAAACTGCACCACCAGTTTATGGCAGAAACGGAATAAACTGCATCACCAGTCTATGGCAGAAACGGGATAAACTGCACCACCAGTCTATGACAGAAACGGAGTAAACTGCATCTCCAGTCTATGGCAGAAACGGGATAAACTGCACCACCAGTCTATGGCAAAAACGGAGTAAACGGCATCTCCCCTTCGGGGGAGAACGAGAGGGGGCTGAAGTCAGAGGCAGAGTAATCTGTTACTTCCCTTTGGGAATGTTAGGTTGAAACCAAGAGCGTATGGGTTACAGATAAAACACCATAAACACATTTGTCATTCCGTGATATCGTTGTGTCCCCAGCCTATGGTTGATGGACAGCAGTTTATGATCCTGTCAGAGAGTACAAAATCTGCCCAACTGGGGCAACGTGCTTGCCCATGTTGGGTAACGTGCTTGCCCCACTTGGGCAGAAAATGCACCAGGCGGCTGCCCAATAAGTTAATGTTGTAATATCCATATTCCTGCTTTCTGGATTCTGCCAACACATGCAATTCCTGCCATCTGAATTCCTGCCATCTGAATTCCTGCCATCTGATACTTCCTCTCATCAGCAAACCATCCAGACAATTGCCTGACAGTTGTCTGACAGCCAACTGCCTGTATATCAAAGCACTACATCAAAAAACCAGACAATCTGACAGTTTTGACGATTTTTTAGTGAAATAACAATTCTATAGTCACCATCATTGCTCCCTGTCTCTCCGTCAGGGATAGTGTCATCAATTTCAAGTCAGGACACACAACAGGAACAAGACCACTAAAGAGCAGTATACTAAAAGCTGTAAATCCTTGTTTTAAGGACAAAAGTTTGGAAGTTTGGAAAATATGACGTAATTTTACAATATCAAAGGGTTAACACCGATGAAATCGGCATTTTTTGTAGAGTTTCGCCTTGTTGCGCTACCAAGACAATGCACAAAGCGGAGAATTGCCATGAGATTGAAACGAAGACGGAAATGGGAAACGCCACAGAATCCGCATGGCAAAATCCATGTTCCAAAGGAACGAAATACGGCATAAACAATAAAAACAACAAAATATACAACAAAATGGGAAAGATTATACTCACTGGCGACCGTCCGACGGGACGCCTACACTTAGGTCATTACGTGGGATCGCTGCGCCGCCGCGTGGAACTGCAAAACGAGGGTGATTTCGACAAAATGTTCGTTTTCATCGCAGATGTGCAGGCTCTCACTGATAATGCAGACAATCCAGAAAAGGTCAGACAGAACATTATCGAAGTGGCTCTCGACTATCTCTCTGCAGGTCTCGATCCGGAGAAAGTGACGCTCTTCGTACAGTCTATGATTCCGGAGCTCGCCGAACTGACAGTATACTTCATGAACCTCGTCACCGTGTCGCGTCTGCAGCGAAATCCTACGGTGAAAACGGAGATTCAGATGAGAAACTTCGAAACGAGCATCCCTGTAGGCTTCTTCACATACCCTATTTCTCAGGCTGCCGACATCACGGCTTTCAAGGCTACCACCGTGCCGGCAGGAGAGGATCAGGAGCCGATGCTGGAGCAGACCCGCGAAATAGTGAAGCGCTTCAACTATATCTATGGCGACGTGCTCGTGGAACCGAAAATCATGCTGCCTACCAATCAGGTGTGCTGCCGACTGCCAGGAACCGACGGTAAGGCGAAGATGAGCAAGAGCCTCGGAAACTGCGTATATTTGTCGGATTCATCGAAGGAAATGCAGCAGAAAGTGAAAGGAATGTACACCGATCCGGGCCATCTGCGTGTGGAAGATCCGGGAAAGGTGGAGGGCAACACCGTGTTCACATATCTCGACGCATTCTCTACAGAGGACGACTTCGCTGAGTTCTGGCCAGAGTATAAAAATCTCGATGAACTGAAGGACCACTACCAGCGTGGCGGTCTGGGCGACATGAAATGCAAGAAGTTCCTCATCAAGGTGCTCGACAAGCGTCTTGAACCTATCCGCCAGCGCCGCCATGAATTCGAACAGGACATCCCTGAGGTTTACAACATCCTGAAGAAGGGCAGCGAGGCAGCACGCGAAGTGGCAGCAAAGACTCTCGACCAGGTTCGCGAGGCAATGAAGATAAACTACTTCAACGACGCAGCCCTCATCCAGCAGCAGGCTGAGATGTATAGAAATAAATAATTGCTGACCGAGAGACAAAGGAACAATCATCGGAATGAAATCCTGACAAAAAAAACACCACGATACTCCCCATATTGCGCTTCATGCCGTATGGGGAGTCTTTTAATAATAAGAGGTATAAAGGTTATCAATTTGACACTTTAAAAGAAAGATTTTAATCATATTGCCAATTTTTATCTAATATTTTTTGAATTTTATTTGCACATCTCAAAAAATATCTCGACTTTTGCAAGCGGAACGTTATTCAAGAAGCAAAATTGCAATGAGGAAAGATGAAAAACAGTACAAATTGCAACAAAGGAAACGTTAGAGAGAAACATACAACAACTGATTAAATTATCAACTCAATAAATTTAAGCTTATGAGAATACTTACTTTACTTTCGTTCGCGGCCATCTTCGCTGCACAATCTGCAAATGCACAGAACCCTGTACAGAACCAGCGCATCTCACTTGAGAGCACATCAGGTGTTTACGCTCCAGCACAGAGCCCGGTAGCCAAGAAGGCGGTTTCTGACATCATGCGCCCTGCAAAGGAGCAGATCTTCTACAGAAACGACAAAAACGACGGATGGGCAGAAGAGGCAGCCGAGGAGTACACTTACACCTATGACGAGAAGGGCCGCGTGAAGACAAAGCTCAGCTATAACCCTAAGGCAGAAGTTGCAAACCAGAAATACTCGCGCTACACATACGAGTATGACGAGAACGGAAACGAGACGCTCGTACTCTTTGAATACAGCGGCGACAACGAGACATGGAAGGGCAATTGGAAGATCGAGAAGACTTGGGACAACGTGGTGAAGGGTCTGCAGACTGGTGCCATGATGTATGAATACAGCGTCGTGACAAAGCAGCTCACCAAGATGTCTCCAGAGAACTGCTTCCGCACAGAGATTACCCGCGACGACAAGGGCCGCGTGACTCTGTATGTGAACTACAGATACAAGGACAAGAAGACTGAGTATATCAACCAGCGTATCACCCCAACATACGACGAGGCTACCGGACACCCATCAACAATAATGTTTGAGGATCAGATTTACGACAGCGCTACAGACGGATACGTATTGGGCGAAGTCAAGAAATTCTCTAACCTGAAATGGCAAGAGTGCGACGACCAGTTCGTGAACGTAAACGAGAACTTCCGTATGGGCGAGCGCCGCGCTACTGAATACAGATATGGTTATCGTGGTGTTGACGCAGGTGACTATGTAATTACATACGGCGAGAAGTATCCTGAGTATGTAGCTAATTATACATACCTCGACGGATCTGGCAGTGACGTCATGACAAACAAGCTGATCGACGACAACGGTTCTTACTACTACTATGACGAAGCATGGTGGGACAAGAACGGCGACGGCGAGAAGGGTAACGACGAGATGGCTTACAGCAAGTACGTTTACTACTACAACGAAAAAGGTGTGAAATGTGGCGAAGAGCAGTGGGGAAGCGGATACGGCTCTCCTATGGAGCTCTACTATGCCCACAAGGACGTTTACACATACGATGCTGCCTATGACTACCCGACAGAAATCGTGGCTTACACATTCGACTTCTTCAACAAGGTTCTCGAGGACGGCACTGTAAACTACACTCCAAGCCAGCGCACCGTATACACTGAGTTCTCAAAGGTAGGCGAAGTTGACGCTATCGACACAGTGAAGGCTAACGCTGAAGGCTTCACCACATACTCTCTCTTCGACCTGCAGGGACGCTGCGTAGAGAAGGGTGCTATGAACAGCAACATCGGTAGTGGCAAGCACGGCGTATTCATCCTCCAGATGAGCAACGGCTCTGAGACAAAGAGCGTACGCATAGCAAGATAATGACATAGACCTGACTAACATCCGATACAATCCCCGTGGCATCGAAAGACGCCACGGGGATTATTCGTTTCTACGGCCGATAACGCCCACTTTGTAAACCCGTCTTGACAAAGTCAGCACTATGGATTGACAAACCTCACTAAATAGTGTGAATGACATAAAATATTTACATAAGGGGACGGGGTATATCAGATTTTCTTTGTAATTTTGCCACGTAAAAAGAGCCATACCGTTATCGTGGCAGCTCCAGAGCGAGCCATGTTTGCCAACCACGGAAACGGAAACGGCATGACAAGACTCGAAACGGTATTAGCTACAAGCCGGCAGACGGCATCATCGACAGATCGGGAAACGACAACAACGACAAATCGAAAACTGCATTATCGAAAATCGAGAAGGTATTAGTGAGACACAATACATTATAATATTATAATAACATTATGATTTATTCAACAGAAGTAAAGAACATGTGCGTTGTGGCCAAAGGCCCAAACCACGGACCAGCTCCTATCCCAGAGGAAGGAAAATGGGTTTATGCTAAAGAAATCAAAGACATCTCCGGCTACACACACGGTGTGGGTTGGTGTGCTCCTCAGCAGGGCGCCTGCAAGCTGTCTCTCAACGTTAAGGACGGCGTTATCCAGGAGGCTCTCGTTGAGACTATCGGTTGCACGGGTATGACCCACTCTGCTGCCATGGCATCAGAAATCCTGCCAGGCAAGACAATCCTCGAGGCTCTCAACACAGACCTCGTTTGCGATGCCATCAACACTGCCATGCGCGAGCTCTTCCTGCAGATCGTTTACGGACGCACACAGAGTGCATTCTCTGAGGGTGGTCTGACAATCGGTGCCGGTCTTGAGGACCTCGGCAAGGGACTCCGCTCACAGACTGGTACTCTCTACGGTACTGTTGCCAAGGGCACACGCTACCTCGAGCTCACCGAGGGATATATCACACGCCAGTTCCTCGACAAGGACAACCAGGTTTGCGGTTACGAGTATGTACACCTGGGCAAGATGATGGAGGCCATCAAGAACGGCATGGACGCCAACGAGGCAGTGAAGAAGTTCACAGGCTCTTACGGACGCACCACCGCTGAGCAGGGAGTTGTTAAAGCTATTGATCCACGTAAAGAATAATAAGGAGAAACAAAGACATGATTAGAAAAGTAAGTTACGAAAGTCAGGAGCGTCGCGAGGCGCAGGTTCTCGCTGCCCTCAACGCTGAGGGTATCAAGAGCGTAGAAGAGGCTAACGAGATTTGCGAGGCTGCAGGTGTTGATCCTTATCAGATGTGTGAGGACACTCAGCGTATCTGCTTCGAGAATGCAAAGTGGGCATACGTTTGCGGCGCTGCCATCGCCATCAAGCGTGGCTGCAAGACTGCTGCTGAGTGTGCAGAGGCTATCGGCGTGGGTCTGCAGGCATTCTGCATCCCTGGTTCTGTTGCCGACGACCGTAAGGTTGGTCTTGGCCACGGTAACCTCGCTGCCCGTCTGCTCCGCGAGGAGACACAGTGTTTCGCATTCCTCGCCGGCCACGAGTCATTCGCTGCCGCTGAGGGTGCCATCAAGATTGCTGAGATGGCAAACAAGGTTCGCAAGAATCCTCTGCGCGTTATCCTCAACGGTCTCGGCAAGGACGCTGCCATGATCATCAGCCGTATCAACGGTTTCACATACGTACAGACAGAATTTGACTACTACACAGGAGAGCTGAAGGTCGTTAACCGCATCGCTTACTCTGACGGTCCACGTGCAAAGGTGAACTGCTACGGTGCAAACGACGTTCGCGAGGGTGTGGCTATCAACTGGAGCGAGGATGTAGACGTTTCAATCACAGGTAACTCTACAAACCCGACACGCTTCCAGCACCCGGTAGCCGGTACATACAAGAAGGAGCGTCTCGCTGCCGGCAAGCCTTACTTCTCTGTGGCTTCAGGTGGTGGTACCGGACGTACTCTTCACCCAGACAACATGGCTGCTGGTCCTGCTTCTTACGGTATGACCGACACCATGGGCCGTATGCACTCTGACGCTCAGTTCGCAGGTTCTTCTTCAGTTCCTGCCCACGTAGAGATGATGGGCTTCCTCGGTATGGGTAACAACCCGATGGTTGGTGCTACAGTGGCTATCGCCGTAGCTATCGACCTCGCCCTCAACAAGAAGTAATTATCTGTCCATAAGATATTTACACAATATCATCCTCCATAATCCTTATAGCGATTATGGAGGATTTTTTTGTATCTGCATACCTGTTGGATATTGGTTTTTCTGGTGAACTTGTGATTGAGGGGGGATGCCATATTTCCCTTTATTTAACGTGGAGAATGGTGGAATTTCGGAGAATATATATATATTTGCATCAAGCGACAATATATTCTATATGGAGCAAGAATTGTAAATGACCTGATAGAAAAGCTAAGAAGAAAAGAATAACAATGGATAAAGGACAATTTCTGTTATACCAAACTCCTGACGGTGATTCACAGATAGAGGTGAAGCTGCAAAACGATACTGTCTGGCTCTCACTTGACCAGATGGCGGAGTTATTCCAACGCAATAAATCCACGATATCACGACATATAAAGAATGTGTTGGAGGATGGAGAACTTGACGCAGATTCAGTTGTTGCAAATTTTGCAACAACTGCCACAGATGGGAAAAATTACAGTGTGGCATACTACAACCTCGACATGATTATCAGCGTAGGCTACCGCGTACATTCCTACCGTGGCGTTCAGTTCCGCATATGGGCAACCAAGGTGTTGAAGGAGTATATTGTGAAAGGCTTCGCCATGAACGATGACCTGTTGAAGAGAGCTGGAGGTGGCAATTACTTTGACGAGCTGCTTGCAAGAATACGTGACATCCGCTCCAGTGAAAAAGTGTTCTATCGCAAGGTATTGGAGATTTATGCCCTCAGTATCGACTATGACCCACGAGTGGAAATGACACAAAAGTTCTTCAAGACTGTACAGAACAAGATGCACTATTCTGTTCATGGTCATACTGCGGCGGAAATAATTTACGAAAGAGCCGATGCTGAGAAAGACTTTATGGGACTTACAACATGGTCTGGAGCTATGCCTACAAAACCAGAAGCGGAAATAGCCAAGAACTATCTCACCCACGAAGAGATAAAATCACTGAACCGCATCGTAAGCCTGTATCTCGACTTCGCCGAAATGCAAGCCGAGGAGCACCGACCTATGTATATGAAGGATTGGATAAACATTCTCGATGATTTCCTCCGTATCTCCCGAAAAGACATCCTGACCCATGCAGGCAAAATCTCCGCCAAGCTCGCCAAAGAGAAAGCCGACCAGGAATACGACAGATTCAAGGAGCGCACCAAGAACGCCCTCTCGCCTGTAGAGATTCATTTCTTGGAGAATTTTGAGCGCGAGCAAAAGAGATTATCTGGAGGAAAAGACAATAATAAGTAAAGTCTGCTCTACATATCAGCCACACCTTAATTATATCAGAATACAAGTCCTGATGACCGATTGTGCTTAACTCCCAATCGGTCATCAGGCTGTTTTTATCTCACCACGATTTCATCGGTGAAGAGCCATCCGAATTCGGTGTCGCAGCTGCCCTGCACTCTCACGTAGCGTGCCTTCTGGCTGCCATGCCATGCCTGAGTGCGGTAGCCAACACGACAGGGGTCGCGCTGCGGCTGGTCTTGAGAATACACCTGAGTGAATGTCTTGCCGTCTTCGCTCAGAGAAACCCGATATTTGGTAGGATAATAAATCCACGGACCGAGCGACTGCATAAATACCGCCGACACCTCATGCAGCTTCTGTATGCTGCCCATGTCTATCGTCACGTCGAGGCACCATCCCTCGGTGCCTGTGAAGCCCTGCCATTTTTTGTCGGCATAGGTCCATCCGCCACGCACTCCGTCAACAAGCGCCTGTTCGCCACCGGCAGTGTATTTGGGATGCAACGGAGTGTTGTAGGTCACACGGCAGCCGCGAGCCTTATGCTCCACGGGAGTGAACGACTCCTTGCGCTCTCCTATCTCATGACGAAGGTCGAAGGCGTGGATTCCCATAGCCCTCACCGTGTCACACTCTGCCAAGGCACGACGGTGGAAGTCGGCATAGTCTTTCTTCTCTGCTCCGTTCCATCCTATCTCGACTATCGCCATCGCACGTGGCCAGAACATATACTCCATCTGCTCGTCAGACGGTATGTATTCCGCCCACAGGTTAGCCTGCAAGCCCGTGATATGGCGGCGCTCGTCGGCGGTAAGGTCATCGCCCGGCACGTAGTCATACATCTTCTTGAGTGTGAGGTATCCGCCCATCGCCGTAGGCTGGGTGATGGGAGCATCCTGATATCTGTCGATATAGCAGTAGTCGCCCGGCGAGAGCACCACATCGTAGCCGTGCTCGATAGCCTTGCGTGCCAGGTCGGTCTCTCGCCACACCATCACAGTGGTATTGGGGGCGAGACGGGAGGCTATCACCTCGTCCCATCCCACGAGACGTCTGCCGTGGGCATTGAGGAAATTGCCGAAGTGGGTGATGAGATGTGCCTGCAGTCCTGCCTTGTCGGTATGCAGCTCTTTCATCATGCGCTGGCAGAGCAAACAGTTGTCCCAGGCTTTCATCACTGCCTCGTCGCCTCCCACATGGATATATTCCGAAGGGAATATGTCCATCACCTCAAGGAGCACGTTCTCAAGGAAATCGTATGTTGCCACACTGCCGGGACACATGTCGGAATCCTTGTATGGCTCATGCGAGCATGACAGTTCGGGATAGGCGGCGAGCACTTCTTCTGAGTGGCCCGGCATCTCTATCTCCGGCACTATCGTTATGCCCCGGTCGGCGGCATAGTTTACTAGCTCACGCAGTTGGTCCTGGGTGTAATACCCGCCGTAGGCTCCCTGTGTGCCCTCCTCCACGTATTTTCCGCCGTTGTCGGTCCACTCCTGCCATGTGGCATAGGGACGCCAAGCGGCGAGGTTGGTGAGCCGGGGGTATCGCTTTATCTCTATTCGCCATCCGGCGGCATCGGTGAGATGCAGATGCAGACGGTTGAACTTATATCGCGCCATGGCGTCGATCTGACGCTTCAGGAAGTCGATGGAACGGAAATGGCGCGACACATCGAGCATCATCGAGCGCCACTTGTATGCCGGTGCGTCAACCACATCGCAGCATGCCACTCCCTTCTTCGTAGTCAACTGTCTCACCGTAGCCCAAGCCAGACGGAAGCCGTCGGCACTGGCGGCTCGGATAAGGATGGTGTCGGGAGAAACATGCAACTGGTAGGCTTCGGCTTCTGCCCCATCTTTCAGCGTCAGTCCGGCTATCGACTTTGGAGACAGCCTGTCGAATATCATCACCTGGCGGGCGCCTTCCTTGTTGGCAGCCATCCATGGCTCGGAATAGATGTTGCGTGCGATGTCCCCCACCCTGTTCTCCACTCTCACTTGTCTGCCACGGGTCTGGAATGTGCCTTTGGCTGGCGCATACGACTGTGGTTTGGGCAGTATGCCCTGTGCTGACGCCTTGCTCTGCGGTGTGGCCACGGCAAAGGTGAGGACAAGGCTCATGGCGAGTGTCTTCACGCTTTTGCGTATTCTTCTGTCTATATTCATATGATATTATGTTTTCTGTATTCCAACTTAGGTTTCCTGTGTTTTCTATGTATTTGCAAAGATAATGCAAAAAAATGAAAAGACACAAGACTTTCATTTAATCAAGTCCGAATTCAGAATCTGCACGAGATTGATGCAGTTTTTAAAGGAATCTGCACGAGATTAATGCAGAATTTGAAGAAAACTGCACAAATTTTATGCAAAAACGGGTATAAACTTCGTGTAAAAGATATTTATTGAATTAAACCATATGCGAGAAAGGAGTGAAACAGATTATTGAAACAACATCTCATACAAGGGAAAGCGGCATGAAGGAGAAATCAGGAATCTCCCTACATGCCGCTTTATTTTCGAATAAAACAATCTCCTAAACCCCAAGTCTGACATTTACGTCAGACTGGATATGGAGCTATCTTACTATCACTTTATACCATTACGAATAATGACATGCAAAAACACGATGAGGGCTGTCCCATATCAACAGGACAGCCCTCATAGCGTTTATTGTTTTCAGAAAGAGAATAGCGGAAACTGTGGTCCACCCTTCTCTTAATCATGTATAGTCAGAATTAGTTCTCCTCAACGGTCTGCTTGTCGGAGTAGTCGATTACGTTCTTGCGGTTTGCCTGCATACGGTCGTGCTCCTCCTGAGAACCAACGATGATTTTCTCAAACTCGCGAAGACCAGTACCGGCAGGGATGAGGTGACCGCAGATAACGTTCTCCTTCATACCCTCAAGACGGTCTACCTTACCGCGGATAGCAGCCTCGTTGAGCACCTTGGTGGTCTCCTGGAAGGATGCTGCCGACATGAAGCTCTTGGTCTGGAGGGCAGCACGTGTGATACCCTGGAGAATCTGAGTAGATGTAGCAGCCACTGCATCACGCACCTGAACGAGCTTGAGATCGCGGCGCTTCAGACTTGAATTCTCGTCGCGCAGACGACGGGCTGTAATAATCTGTCCCTTCTGGAGTGTGTCGCTGTCGCCAGCATCCACTACAACCTTCTTGCCCCAGATGCGGTCGTTCTCCTCAGCGAAGTCGAGCTTGTCAACCATCTGCTGCTCGAGGAACGTGGTATCGCCCGGATCGTTGATCTGAACCTTACGCATCATCTGACGAACGATGATCTCGAAGTGCTTGTCGTTGATCTTCACACCCTGCAGACGGTAAACGTCCTGTACCTCGTTGACGATGTACTCCTGAACGGCGGTAGGACCCTTGATGGCGAGGATATCGCCAGGGGTGATAGAACCGTCGGAGAGCGGTGTTCCGGCGCGTACGGCGTCGTGCTCCTGCACAAGAATCTGCTTAGAGAGCGAAACGAGATATTTACGCTGCTCGCCAGTCTTCGATGTAACGATGATCTCACGGTTACCACGCTTTACCTTGCCCATTGTAACCTCACCGTCGATTTCTGACACTACAGCAGGGTTGGATGGGTTGCGGGCCTCGAAGAGCTCTGTTACTCGTGGGAGACCTCCCGTGATATCTCCTGCCTTGCCGACAGAACGTGGAATCTTGACGAGAGTGACACCGGTTGCCACCTTCTGACCGTCTACCACTACAACGTGACCACCCACAGGGAGGTTGTATGTTCCAATCACCTCGCCGTTCTCATCTATGATGTCGCAGGTTGGCACCTTGCTCTTGTCCTTAGACTCGGTGATGATGGTCTCGGTGAGTCCGGTGGTATCGTCGGTCTCTGAATGGTAGGTAACGCCCTCGATAACGTCGCGGAACTTCAGCGTACCGGCATACTCTGTAACGATGACGGCGTTGAATGGGTCCCACTTGGCGATTACCTCACCCTTGGCGAGCACATCGCCTGCCTTGTGGTAGAGCGAGCTACCGTAAGGCACGTTCATAGAAGAAAGCGTGATGCCTGTATGTGGATCGATGAAGCGGATTTCAGCCAGACGGCTCACAACCATCTCGCACTCGCGGTCGCTGCCATCGTCGGTTTTTTCAACGAATGGCACCGTGCGCAACTCATCGAATTCAATCTTTGAATCGTTCTTTGCTACGATAGTGGCATTGGCGGCTGCGTTGGCAGCCACACCACCGGCGTGGAACGTACGGAGGGTAAGCTGTGTACCTGGCTCACCGATAGCCTGTGCGGCGATGACTCCTACTGCCTCACCCTTCTGAACCATACGGCTGGTAGCAAGGTTACGTCCGTAACACTTCATGCAGACGCCGTGCTTGCTCTCGCAGGTGAGCACTGAACGGATCTCGACGCTCTCGATTGGAGAGTCCTCGATAGCCTGGGCGATAGACTCTGTAATCTCGTCGCCGGCAGCCACGATGAGCTCGCCAGTCTGAGGATTCACGATATCGTGTACTGACACACGGCCGAGGATGCGCTCATAGAGGGTAGAGATAACCTCGTCGCCGTTCTTCAGAGCTGTGCATACAAGTCCGCGCAATGTGCCGCAGTCTTCCTCGTTGATGATGACGTCGTGAGAAACGTCAACAAGACGACGGGTCAGATATCCGGCGTCGGCAGTCTTCATGGCGGTATCGGCAAGACCCTTACGGGCACCGTGGGTAGAGATGAAGTACTCCAACACGCTCATTCCCTCCTTGAAGTTAGACAAGATAGGGTTCTCGATAATCTGTGCACCTTCTGCACCAGCCTTCTGTGGCTTGGCCATAAGTCCACGCATACCGGCAAGCTGACGAATCTGGTCTTTAGAACCACGGGCTCCGGAGTCAAGCATCATGTATACGGCGTTGAATCCCTGGTCGGCCTCTGTCATCTGCTTCATCAATACATCACCGAGCTCGTTGTTGACGTGGGTCCAGGCATCGATTACCTGGTTGTAACGCTCCTTGTCGGTGATGAATCCCATATTATAGTTGTCAGTAATCTGACGAACTTCGTCATTTCCACGCTCAACGAGTGCTTTCTTCTCCTCTGGGATGATGATGTCGTCGAGGTTGAAGGAAAGTCCGGCGAGGTATGCCATACGGTAACCGAGGTTCTTGATACCATCGAGGAACTCGCAGGCACGGGCGAAACCTACTGCCTTGATAACATCAGAGATGATGTCACGCAAGCTCTTCTTGGAGATTACCTTGTTTACGTAACCTACCTCGTCTGGAATGATGCCATTCACGATTACACGACCTACTGATGTCTCTACGAGTTTCTGCTCGTAGCCACCATTGTCGGCAAGGTCCTTGACAACGACCTTGACCTGGGCGTGGAGATCACAACGGCCTTCGTTGTGGGCGATGATAGCCTCTTCCGGACCGTAGAATGTAAGGCCCTCTCCCTTAGCACCCGGACGGATCTTGGTGATATAGTAAAGACCAAGCACCATATCCTGTGACGGCACCGTGATAGGCGCACCGTTGGCAGGGTTGAGGATGTTGTGGCTCTGGAGCATCAGAATCTGTGCCTCGAGCACTGCCTCGTTGCTCAATGGGAGGTGGACAGCCATCTGGTCACCGTCGAAGTCGGCGTTGAACGCAGTACAAGCCAACGGATGGAGCTGGATTGCCTTACCCTCGATGAGCTTAGGCTGGAAGGCCTGGATACCGAGACGGTGAAGCGTAGGGGCACGGTTAAGGAGAACCGGATGACCCTTCATCACATTCTCAAGGATATCCCAGATAACAGGCTCACGACGGTCAACGATCTTCTTGGCGCTCTTCACGGTCTTCACGATGCCGCGCTCGATGAGCTTGCGGATGATGAATGGCTTGTAGAGCTCTGCTGCCATCAGCTTAGGAAGACCGCACTCGCCCATCTTCAGCTCAGGACCAACGACGATAACTGAACGTGCTGAATAGTCGACACGCTTACCGAGGAGGTTCTGACGGAAACGTCCTGCCTTACCCTTCAGAGAGTCGGAGAGAGACTTCAACGGACGGTTTGACTCGCTCTTCACGGCGCTGCTCTTGCGGGAGTTGTCGAACAAGCTGTCAACAGCCTCCTGGAGCATACGCTTCTCGTTGCGGAGGATTACCTCTGGAGCCTTGATCTCGATGAGTCGCTTCAGACGGTTGTTACGTATGATGACACGACGATAAAGGTCGTTGAGGTCGGATGTGGCGAAACGTCCACCATCCAGCGGCACCAACGGACGGAGCTCCGGTGGAGTGACAGGGATGATTTTCATGATCATCCACTCAGGACGGTTCACGTTGCTGCTTCCACGGAATGCCTCTACCACCTGCAGACGCTTCAGAGCCTCTGTCTTGCGCTGCTGTGATGAATCGGTATTGGCGCGGTCGCGGAGTTCGTATGAGAGTGAGTCGAGGTCGAGACCTGCCAAGAGGTCGTAGATAGCCTCGGCTCCCATCTTTGCGATGAACTTGTTAGGATCTGAATCATCAAGATACTCGTTGTCCTCTGGAATCTGATCCATAAGATCGAGATACTCGTCCTCTGTGAGGAGGTCCATCTTGTGGGAACCGTTGAGTTCCTCTTCCTTCTCAGGATCCATTCTGCCAGCCAGCACACCTGGCTGCACAACGATATACTTCTCATAGTATACCACAGAGTCGAGCTTCTTGGTAGGCAGTCCGAGCAGGTAGCCGATCTTGTTCGGCAATGAGCGGAAATACCAGATGTGGGCCACTGGAACTACAAGCTCGATATGGCCGGTACGCTCACGACGTACCTTTTTCTCGGTGACTTCCACACCGCATCGGTCGCAGACGATGCCTTTGTATCTGATACGCTTGTACTTTCCGCAGGCACACTCGAAATCCTTTGTAGGACCGAAGATGCGCTCGCAGAAGAGTCCGTCGCGCTCCGGTTTGTATGTACGGTAGTTTATGGTTTCAGGCTTGGTAACCTCACCGAATGAATTCTCGAGGATTTCCTCTGGCGATGCTAAGCTGATGGTAATCTTCGTGAAATTACTCTTTATCTTTGTATCTTTCTTAAAAGCCATAATTCTTGTTTATATATGTATGAGTAAAGAGTTGCAATATTAGTCGAGGGTAACGCTCAGACCAAGGCCACGCAGCTCATGGAGCAACACATTGAGAGACTCTGGGATGCCGGCTGTCGGCATAGGCTCGCCCTTGACGATTGCCTCATAAGCCTTGGAACGACCTACTACGTCGTCTGACTTGATGGTCAGAATCTCCTGCAATACATGACTTGCACCGAATGCCTCGAGTGCCCAGACCTCCATCTCTCCAAAACGCTGTCCACCGAACTGCGCCTTACCACCGAGTGGCTGCTGGGTGATGAGTGAGTACGGACCGATAGAACGGGCGTGCATCTTGTCCTCTACCATGTGGCCGAGCTTGAGGAAGTATGTGATACCCACTGTAGCCGGCTGGTCGAACATCTCTCCTGTCTCACCGTCATAGAGGTGCATAGAACCGAGGTTTGGCAAACCTGCCTTGTCCGTCCACTCCTTGAGGTCGTCGAGGTGGGCACCGTCGAAGATAGGAGTAGCAAACTTCACGCCGAGACGCTTTCCGGCAGCACCGAGGATAGCCTCGAAAATCTGACCGAGGTTCATACGTGAAGGCACACCCAATGGGTTGAGCACCAAGTCAACAGGACGGCCGTCCGGCAAGAACGGCATATCCTCCTGGCGAACGATCTTCGACACGATACCCTTGTTACCGTGGCGTCCGGCCAACTTGTCGCCGACACCGATCTTACGCTTCTTGGCGATGTATACCTTTGCCATCTGCAGAATGCCCGATGGCAGCTCGTCGCCGATGGTGATGGCGAACTTGCGACGCTTGTTCTCTGCATCGAGAAGCTTTGCCTTCTTCAGGAAGTTTGTGATGAGCTTTGAAATCAAGCCGTTTGTATGGTCATCGTCAGTCCAGTTGTTCGACTGGATTTCCTCATAGTTGATGTTCATGAGCTGGGTAGCGGTGAACTTGCTGCCCTTTGTGATGATCTCGGCACGTGAATAGTCCTTGATGCCCTGGCAAACCTTGTCCTCGGTGAGAGTCAGGAGCTTGTCAACGAGGATATCCTTCAGGTCGTCGATCTTTGCCTCATACTCCTCGTCTATCTTAGCAAGGATAACCTTGTCCTTCTGCTTTGAAGCACGGGTCTTGATAGCACGAGAGAACAGCTTCTTGTCGATTACCACACCGCTCAATGATGGGTTGGCCTTCAATGAAGAATCCTTCACATCACCAGCCTTGTCGCCGAAGATGGCTCTCAGAAGCTTCTCCTCTGGTGACGGGTCGCTCTCTCCCTTAGGAGAAATCTTACCGATGAGGATATCGCCTGGCTCTACACGGGCACCGACACGGATGATACCGTTGTCGTCGAGGTCCTTGGTTGCCTCTTCGCTGACGTTAGGAATATCGTTTGTGAACTCCTCAGTACCGCGCTTTGTCTCACGCACGTCAAGAGAGAACTCGTCGACATGAACAGATGTCAGCACGTCGTCACGGACGATACGCTCGTTGAGCACGATGGCGTCCTCATAGTTGTAACCCTTCCATGGCATGTAGGCCACGAGCAGGTTGCGACCGAGTGCGAGCTCGCCATCCTCTGTAGCATAACCCTCTGTCAGGATATCACCCTTCTTCACTCTCTGTCCCTTGTTGCAGATAGGACGGAGGTCGATGGTCATGTTCTGGTTGGTACGACGGAACTTAGGTATGCGGTATTCCTTGAGCGCTGGCTCGAAGCTTACGAATTCCTCGTCCTCGGTTCTGTCGTAGAGGATACGGATAGTGGTAGCGTCAACATATTCGATAACGCCTTCGCCCTCGGCAGTGATCATAGTACGTGAGTCTACACATACCTGCTTCTCGACTCCGGTACCTACGATAGGTGCCTCATTGTGGAGCAATGGAACTGCCTGGCGCATCATGTTGGATCCCATCAACGCACGGTGAGCATCGTCATGCTCCAAGAATGGGATGAGTCCGGCAGCGATAGAAGCGATCTGCTGTGGAGAAACGTCCATGAGGTCAACGTCTGTCGGTGGCACGACTGGGAAGTCGGCATCCTGACGACACTTGACAACTTCACGGATGAACGTACCGTCGTCATTCAACGGAGCATTTCCCTGACCGATCACGTGGTCTTCCTCATCCTCAGCGGTAAGGTAAACGACATCCTCGTTCTTCAGGTCTACTACACCGTTCTCAACCTTACGGTATGGAGTCTCGATGAATCCGAGTTCATTTATCTTGGCATACACACAGAGAGAAGAGATAAGTCCAATGTTAGGACCCTCAGGACTCTCGATAGGACACAGACGACCATAGTGTGTGTAGTGAACGTCACGAACCTCGAATCCGGCACGCTCTCTTGACAGACCGCCAGGTCCGAGGGCAGAGAGACGACGCTTGTGGGTTACCTCAGCAAGCGGGTTGGTCTGGTCCATGAACTGTGACAATGGGTTGGTGCCGAAGAATGAGTTGATGACACTTGAGATTGTCTTGGTGTTAATCAAGTCTGTTGGCTTGAACACCTCATTGTCGCGCACGTTCATACGCTCACGGATTGTGCGGCTCATACGAGCCAGACCGATAGAGAACTGGTTGCTCAACTGCTCGCCTACCGTGCGTACACGACGGTTGCTCAAGTGGTCGATATCATCGACTGTAGCATTGGAGTTAACCAGCTGGATGAGATACTTGATGATCTCGATTATATCTTCTTTGGTCAGGATACGAACATCCTCGTCGGTATCAAGACCCAGTTTCTTGTTGATGCGGTAACGGCCCACCTTGCCCAAGTCATAACGCTTGTCTGAGAAGAACAGGTTCTGGATAACCTCCTTTGCACTTGCCTCATCAGCAGGATCAGCATTACGCAGCTGCTTGTAGATGTAGAGCACGGCGTCCTTCTCAGAGTTTGTCGGGTCTTTCTGCAATGTGTTGAACACGATGGAGTACTTGTTTGCAGACTCGGCATCCTTGTGGAGAAGGATAGTAGAAGCACCGCTGTCGATGATGTCCTCCATGTTCTCCTTTGTGATGACAGTCTCACGCTCCATGATGACCTCGTTGCGCTCGATTGATACAACCTCACCGGTGTCCTCGTCAACGAAATCCTCATTCCAGCTCTTCAATACCGTTCCGGCAAGAGTTCTGCCAACGGCCTCCTTCAGATTCTTCTTGTTCACCTTAACCTCCTCGGCAAGGTCGAATATCTGCAGGATGTCCTTGTCTGACTCAAAACCGATGGCACGCAGAAGAGTGGTCACAGGCAACTTCTTCTTACGGTCGATGTAAGCGAACATAACGTTGTTGATGTCAGTAGCAAACTCAATCCATGAACCCTTGAACGGGATGATACGTGCAGAATAGAGTGCAGTACCGTTGGCGTGCACGCCCTGGCTGAAGAAAACGCCAGGCGAACGGTGCAGCTGAGATACAACAACACGCTCTGCTCCATTAATCACGAAAGTACCATTACTCGTCATATAAGGGATCGTACCGAGGAATACATCCTCGATAACAGTACCGAAGTCCTCATGCTCAGGGTCCGTACAGTATAGTTTCATCTTGGCCTTCAAAGGCACACTATATGTAAGACCACGCTCCAGACACTCATCAATAGAGTAGCGAGGCGGGTCGATATAGTAATCCAAGAACTCAAGAACGAAATTATTACGAGTGTCGGTTATAGGGAAATTCTCAGAGAACACCTTGTACAAACCGTCGTTCTCTCGTTCCTCAGGCGGAGTGTCCAACTGCAGGAAGTCTCTAAAAGACTTTAATTGCACATCGAGGAAATCCGGATACGGCATCGGATTCTTGATGCTGGCAAAGTTTACTCTGTTATCAACGATTTTAGAAGCCATTACAGATTTTTGTTACCGTTATATAAGCCACCATTGAATATATAGAAGACTCTCAAAGGAGAGCCGGAGCCACTGCTGCGGTGGTTAACAACAGAAGCGCAAAGACACAAAAAGGTTAAGACTCTTCTATTGGAAGAACCTTAACCTTAAATATTTTTTAATACTCAATTACTTGAGCTCAACCTTAGCACCAGCCTCTTCGATAGCCTTCTTCAGGTTCTCAGCCTCAGCCTTAGCCAAACCCTCCTTCAATGTAGAAGGTGCACCGTCAACGAGCTCCTTAGCCTCCTTCAGACCAAGACCGCAAGCCTCCTTAACAGCCTTTACAACCTGAAGCTTAGCGCCACCTACCTCAGCGAGAACAACGTCGAAAGAAGTCTTCTCCTCTGCCTCAGCTGCACCACCAGCAGCAGGACCAGCAGCAACAGCAACAGCTGCAGCAGCAGGCTCAATTCCGTACTCGTCCTTCAGGACTGTTGCCAACTCGTTTACTTCCTTAACTGTCAAATTTACCAATTCTTCAGCAATAGCTTTGATATCTGCCATTTTATTCTAAATTTTTATTGTTTTTTTAATGTTAATGTTAGTGACTTTAATTGTTTTTATTCAGGACGCTCGCCTAAAGTCTTAAGCACACCGTGGATAGTGTTTGCACCTGATTGGAGAGCTGAAACGACGTTCTTTGCAGGAGACTGAAGCAAAGCAACAATGTCTGCGATAACCTCGTTCTTGCTCTTGAGAGCTGCAAGTTCCTCAAGTTTGTCAGCACCTACGAAGAGACCTTCCTCAGCATAAGCACCCTTGAGTGTAGGAATACCTTCCTTGACATAGCTCTTCAGCAACTTAGCAGGAACATTAGCTGTGTTACAGAACAAAACAGCTGTGCTACCCTTCAAGCAGCTGTAGAGAGGCTCGAAATCGATTTCAGAAGCCTCGAACGCCTTGCGAAGAAGATTATTCTTCACAACAACCATCTGAATCTCACTCTTGAAGCACTTGCGGCGCAAGTCGCTTGTCTTGGCAGCGTCCAGTCCGTGAACGTCAACCAAATAGAAGTGAGCGAACTCTTTGAGTTTCTCGCCAAGTTCAACAACTATAGTATCTTTTACTTCCTTTTTCATTTTACAAAACTTTTAGAGTTATTCAACTGATTTAGGATCAATCTTGATACCCTTACTCATCGTACTAGAAAGATAGATACTCTTGATATATGTACCCTTAGCAGCAGACGGTTTCAACTTGATTACAGTAGCTATGAATTCTTTAGCATTCTGATAGATCTGCTCTGGAGTGAATGAAATCTTACCGATTGATGTGTGAATAATACCAGACTTGTCAACCTTGAAGTCAATCTTACCGGCCTTTACCTCCTTGACAGCCTTAGCTACATCCATGGTAACGGTACCGCTCTTAGGGTTAGGCATGAGTCCGCGAGGACCAAGCACACGGCCAAGAGGACCGATCTTACCCATGCAAGAAGGCATTGTTATGATAACATCAATGTCAGTCCATCCACCTTTGATCTTTTCGATGTACTCGTCAAGACCAACATAATCAGCGCCAGCTTCTTTAGCAGCAGCCTCAGCATCAGGTGTGCAGAGACAGAGAACACGTGTAACCTTACCAGTTCCGTTAGGCAGTGTAACAACACCGCGAACCATCTGGTTGGCCTTACGTGGATCAACGCCCAAACGCACATCGATATCAAGAGAAGCCTCGAACTTGGTAGTGGTAATTTCCTTTACCAACTCTGAAGCCTCCTTCAAAGAGTATGCTTTCCCTGCTTCAATCTTATCAGCTACTGATTTTTGATTTTTTGTCAGTTTACTCATTTTCTTAAGTTGAAGTTATAAATTATTTACCAGGGAAGTCCCCATTTACAGTGATACCCATACTTCTTGCTGTACCTGCTACAAGTCTCATTGCAGACTCGACAGTGAAGCAGTTCAAATCCGGCATCTTGTCTTCTGCGATAGCCTTGACCTGATCCCAAGTTACAGAAGCAACCTTCTTACGGTTTGGTTCAGAAGAACCCTTCTTTACCTTGGCAGCCTCGAGCAGCTGAACAGCAGCAGGAGGAGTCTTTATCTCAAAGCTATATGACTTGTCAGTATAGTAAGTGATAACAACAGGAAGAATCTTACCTGCCTTATCCTGGGTCCTGGCGTTGAACTCTTTGCAGAATCCCATAATATTAATACCCTTAGAACCAAGTGCAGGTCCTACTGGAGGTGAAGGATTCGCAGCGCCACCTTTAATCTGTAATTTGATTAATCCAGCAACTTCTTTAGCCATTTCTTTGTTTATTAAAAATTGATTATTATAAAAGAGTCACACACCCGTAACAGCGAGTTACTCTTTTGTTACTTGCATAAAACTCAACTCAAGCGGTGTCTTACGTCCGAAGATCTTAACCATAACCTTCAGCTTGTGCTTCTCAGTATTTACCTCTTCGATAACTCCAGTGAAACCACTGAATGGTCCGTCGGTCACCTTCACGGTGTCGTTGACAATGTATGGGATTGCAACCTCATCCACGATCTCAGACTCCTCGGCGCTTCCGAACATACGGTTGATATCAGACTGCTTTACAGGAGTAGGATGATCCAAACCGCCAAGAAAACCCAAAACGTTTGGCATGAACCTCAATGTGTGAGCGGTATCGCCTTTCAACTCCGCCTCGATAAGAACATATCCCGGAAGAGCGATTTTCTCTTTCACGACACGCTTACCATTACGCAAAGTAGCATGTTTTTCTGTAGGTATGAATACCTGAAAAACATACTTAGAAAGCAATTCGTTGTGTTTTAATTCTGCTTCGATGTATTCTTTCACCTTAGCTTCTTTTCCGCTAACGGCACGAAGAACATACCAGTTTCTCTTAGTTTCAGCCATTTTCTCAAACGATTAGTTAGGATAAACCACACTCATGACAAAGCTAAACACGGAGTCCATTGCGAAGACTACAAGTGCTATGATCAAGGAAGCAGATAATACAACCATAGCATTGTGGGTCAACTCGCCCCGCGTCGGCCAAGTAGTTTTATGCGCAAGTTCGTCGTAACAAACCTTGCAATAATTTCCAAACTTTTTGAACATAATTATTGAATTAGCACGGGAAGAGAGGCTCGAACTCCCGACACCTGGTTTTGGAGACCAGTGCTCTACCAACTGAGCTATTCCCGTAAAAAAGAGTTCCGCTTTATTCCAAACGGAACTCTTGTATTTATCTGAAGACTATTGATTAGTCATCGATGATCTCTGTGATCTGGCCAGCACCTACTGTACGACCACCCTCACGGATAGCGAAACGGAGACCAACGTTCAGAGCAACAGCGTAGATCAAGTCTACAGTGATTGTTACGTTGTCACCAGGCATTACCATCTCAACTCCCTCTGGAAGAGAGATCTCACCTGTACAGTCCATTGTACGGAGGTAGAACTGAGGACGATACTTGTTTCCGAATGGAGTGTGACGTCCACCTTCCTCTTTCTTCAGAACGTAGATCTGAGCCTTGAACTTCTTGTAAGGCTTGATCTGTCCTGGGTGGCAGAGAACCATACCACGCTTGATCTCGTTCTTGTCGATACCACGGAGCAGCAGACCAACGTTGTCACCAGCCTCACCCTCTTCGAGGAGCTTGCGGAACATCTCAACGCCAGTTACAACTGACTTCTTGTCCTCACCGAGACCGAGCAGCTCAACCTCGTCGCCAACCTTAACGCGACCAGTCTCGATACGACCAGTAGCAACAGTACCACGACCAGTGATTGAGAATACGTCCTCAACAGGCATCAAG
>ENA-UOJH01000318-UOJH01000318.1-human-gut-metagenome-genome-assembly--contig:-C148-NODE-318-length-48680-cov-88.107044_pt1 | contig 48680 bp, 30 predicted proteins | sample MGYA00242345_ERZ723892 | MGnify/ENA metagenome assembly ERZ723892 | reverse complement strand
GGCCGAACTGCTCAGGCGCGACGGGTTCGAACATGTCAGCGAGGCGGTCGGCATCAACGCGTGAAACTTTTTTAATTCCGATTTAAGTTGCGATTTAAAAAGCGATTTTTCGGCAATATAAAGGCGATTAATAAGTAAAAAACAGAGGCGCGTCTCCGTGGGAGGGCGGGCATCCTGTTCACGACACACTCAAGGCCGTTCGGCCAAGCTTACGGTCGTGAACAGGATGCCCGCCCTCCCACTCGTTTTTTTGTTATGTTGCGTTGGGTTGTGGCTACTTTTCGCAATAAAAAAGAGGAAGAAGGGAGGGGAAGGGTCAGCGGAAGGCGCCGCGGAGGTATGGCGGCTGGTAGGGGGCTTCCTCGACCGGCACGTCCAGTTTGTGGGCGGCACGGAGCGGCCAATACGGGTCGCGCAGTGCAGCGCGGCCGATTTCCACGGCGTCGGCGGCGCCCGACTTCAGAATCTTCTTCGCCTGCTTCGGCTTGGTGATGAGCCCGACTGCGGTGGTGGGAATGCCCGCGCGACTGCGCACCTGTTCGGCGAACGGCACTTGGTAGTCGGGCTTCACCGGAATGGTCACGTCGGGAATCAATCCGCCTGTGGACACGTCAATCAGGTCCACGCCGTGGGCCTTCAGAATCTTAGCCAGTTCGACGGTCTGGTCAAGGTCCCAACCGCCTGCGGCCCAGTCGGTGGCGGAAACGCGCACCAGCACCGGCATGGTATCGGGCACGACGGAACGAATAGCATCCACGACTTCGACCAGCATGCGGACGCGATTGTCGAACGATCCGCCGTACTCGTCGTCACGCTCGTTGATGAGCGGGTCGAGGAACTGCGACAGCAGGTAGCCGTGCGCGGCATGGACTTCCACCGCGTCGAAGCCGATGTTCATGGCACGCCAGGCGGCGTCGCGGAACTGGTCCACGATGGTGTGGATCTCATCGACGCTCAGCGCGCGCGGACGAGCCAGGGAACCGTATGCGTTGGCGCTTGGGCAAACCGTCCGCCATCCGCCTTGCTCTTCCGGCACGCTCTGTCCATCGAAACCGATCGCGTGGCAGCCGGTGGAACCCTTGCGTCCGGCGTGGTTGAGCTGCACCGCCATCGTGGCACCCGCTGCCTTCGCGTCGGCCACGATCCAACGCCACGCATCCATCTGTCCGTCATCCCACAATCCCAGATCGCACGGCGAAATGCGGCCTTCCGGCGCGACGGCGGTCGCTTCCATGATGATCATGCCGAAGCCGCCCATCGCACGCGAAACGTAATGCTGGTAGTGGAACGGCGTCGGCTTGCCGTCCTGCGCCAATGCGGAATACGTGTCCATTGGCGGCAGCCAGATGCGGTTGCGCACGGTGACGCCACGCAACGTCATCGGATCGAACGGTTTGACCGTCTTGTTCTGCTTGCCGTTCTTCTTGTCTTCGCTCATTGTCATCTCTCTTATGAATCGTTGGTATCGCCTGAATCGTCGATATCCGCACCGCGTTCCCACGCGACGGGCATGGTACCGATTGCATTGTAAGCAGAACGCCCGCCGGTTGGGGCGGGCGTTCATGGACTGTTCACTTTGCCATGCGATTTACGCTCCGGTGACGTGGGCAGTCAGTGCGGTCAGTCAATGCGGGCAGTCGGCATGAATAGCCGACAATCGCAACTATTGATGCTGCTGACCATTTTGCTGCTCAGCAGGCTGTTGCTGCGATTGCTGCTGCTGGCCTTGGTTGGTCTGCTGCTGGCTTTGCTGCTGACTGTTCTGCTGGCGCTGGTATTGGTACTGGTTGTATGTTCTGGTGGCGCCCTTCGAAACCGTGTACTTGTCGGCACCCTTTCCGTAATCGTTGTCAATCGGCGCGTTGATGGCGGCAAGATACGTGTTCATGAACTGCTTCCACGCCGGCGTTGCGATGTACATGCCGTACCAAGACGGGCGGTACACGCCGTTGATGGTCTTGTTGTCGAAGGTGTTGTTGATCGGGTCCTGCGCGTCGGCGACCGCGACGAACGCCGCGACCTGGTTCGGCACGAAACCTGCGGTGGTCATCACCGTGTTCTCGTTGGTACCGGTCTTGGCGAAGGTCTTGCGATTGTTGTCAAGCTGCGTGGTCGACGCTTCGCCGCCAGGCTGCACGACACCTTGGTTCAGCGCGTAGGACACGGTCTGCGCGATGTCCGGGTCGATGGCCTGATGGCAGTTCGCGGACGGCACTTTCACCTTGCTGCCACTGCGGTCGGTCACCTTGGTGATGGCGATCGGAGTGCATTCCACGCCGTTGGCGCCCATGGTGGCGTACACGTTGGCCATGGTCAACGGCGACGCCTGCACCGTACCGATGGTCATTGGCGGCTGGAACGAGTTCGCGGAGTAGATGTCGGACGCGTTGGAGATGGCGTTGTGGTAGCCCATCTCCTTGGCCGCGTCGGCGATCGCGCACAGGCCGATGTTCGACGCCATCGAGGCCTGCGTGGTGTTGTGCGACTTGATCAGACCCTGCAGCGGGCTTTCCGGAGAGGTGGTGCCGCCGCCGGAATTCTGCACCCTCCACGGGCCGACGAAACCGTAGCCGTTGCAGTTGAACTTCGACGTGTCGTAGACTGTGGATGTGACGAGCGACTCGTTGATGGAGTGGCCTTTCTGCATCCACGCCACCATGTTGATGGGCTTCCAGGTGGAGCCGACGTTGAAGCCCATACCGCCGCCGTCCTCCTGATCGACCATGTAGTTCATGGAGGTCTTGGTCTCATCCGTTCGGGCGTCATCCGTGGCATCGTAGGTTCGGTTGATGCCGAACGACAGGATTTCGCCGGTGCCCGGCTTCACGGCCGCTATCATCACTTCGAATCCGGACGGGTCGGTGGCCGGCACGGTGCTGTTCGCCGCCTGCATGGCCGCGTTGTTGGCGTTGCGGTCGAGCGTGGTGACGATCTTCAGACCGCCTTCCTTCAGCAGCTTCTCACGTGCCTCGTCATCCTTGCCGAACGCCTTGTTCTTCAGGATCTGGTTGACCACGTATGAGCAGAAGAAGCCGGTGTTTTCAATGGCCGACTGGCATCCGGAACTCACGTCCTGCAGGTTCAGCGTATCCTTCAACGGCGTGTTGATGGCGTCTTTGAATTCCTTTTCGGAGGTGATGTAGCCCTGGTCGTGCATCAGCTGCAGCACGATGTTGCGCTGGTGTTCGGCTTCCTTCTGGTTGGCTTCCACGGAAGGATCGAAGTTCTGCGGATTCTTGGTGATTGCCGCGATGGTCGCCGCCTGGGTCACGTTCAGTTCCGAAGCGGAGACGTTGAAGTAGCGTTTGGCGGCCATTTCCACGCCGCACAGGTTGTTGCGGCCGAACTGCGCGATGTTGAGGTAGCCCTGCAGGATCTCAGCTTTGGAGTATTTCTTTTCGATCTGCACCGAGATCAGCATTTCACGTAGCTTACGTGCCACGGTGTCTTCCGTCGCATGGTATTCGGCGATCGGATCGTCGTCTTCACGGGCTTGGGTGGACAGCACGTTCTTGACGTACTGCTGCGTCAGCGTGGAACCGCCCTGCTGGTCGCCGCCTCTGACGTAGGTTTGGAAGAACGCTCGGAACACGCCCTGCACGTCCACGCCGGTATGTTCGAAGAAGCGCTTGTCTTCACGGGCCACGACGGCCTGCTGCATGGCTTTGGAGATTTTCTTCAGCGGCACGACCTCGCGGTTCTGCGTATAGAATTCCGCGAAAGCGGTCTTGCCGTCGTTGAAATACATCGTCGAGCGTTGCGGGAGCGAGGTCACATCGAAATCGATGCCTTCGACCGCAAGGGACGGAATGACGGCTTTGGCCGCGTTATTGGCGGCGAACACAGCGGGCATAAAGAAAATACTCGTCACAACGCCGCCGCCCACGCATAACGTGATGTATGCGATTACCAATGCGAGCACACGTTGAACGGTAAGGGTCTTCTTCTTGGGCATGACGCCCATTCTAAAGTGGCGGGTCTACTAAACACATGCCCGTCAACGCATGTGCCGGAAGCCGTCACGGGTTTCTCACAAAACAGACAATTTCTTAGGAAAAGTTGGAAATCAGCCGAAAACCAGCCGAATGTCATCGTCTTGATCGGCGAATCAGCATGCCCGGCTGGTAGATGATGATGGACCGGCCTTCCCTGGCGATCCATCCGCGGTTAGCGAAATCCATCAACGCCTTGTTCACCGTTTCGCGTGAGGATCCGACGAGCTGCGCCATCTCCTCCTGTGTCAGATCGTGTGGCACCTTCAGGCCGGCTTCGACCGGTTCGCCGAATCGTGATGCCAGATTGAGCAGTGTTTTGGCGAGTCGTCCGGGAACGTCCATGAACACCAGATCGCAGATGCGTTCGTTGTTGCTGCGCATGCGGTGCGCCAATACCTGCAGCATGTCCACGGCCACGCGCGGATGTTCGTCGAGCCAGTCGAACAGCGCGTCATGTTCCAGCCAGACCACACGCGTGCCGTTGGTCATCGCCACCGCCGAAGCGGTACGCGGTCCGCCATGCGGATCGAACACCGGAATCTCGCCCAGCACTTCGCCGTACGCGTGGATGCTCAGCAGCTGCACACGCTTGTCGGAGGATTGTCTGGTCAGTTTGACGCGGCCTTCCTCCAGCAGATACATGCGATGGTCGGTGTCTCCCTCGCGGAAGATGAAATCGCCCTTGTCGTATTCGGCATGCTGCAGATACGGCAGCAGTTCCCGGGCTTCTTCGGACGAAACCTGCTTGAACAGCGCGGTGTGCAGCAACGTCTCACGCTCATCGTCGAAACCACCAAAACCATTGATCCCATTGGTTCCATTCGGGGTGACCATCGACGTGCCTCCGTTCCGACGTGCTTCTGCGTTTTCCGTTGTCGACATCCATGCCAACGCTCGTTAAGTCGGGCACCATCGACCATTCGGGCTACATTGTAACTCGAACGGCGGCGTCGACCAGTCGCGCCACTACCTCGTCTCGGCCCATGCCGGTTTGAGAGCGCATGGGATCGACATGTTTTGCCGCTGATTTCACCGCTTTGTCGGACATTTTCTCTCGTGAGATGTTCAACACGCGTGTCATCTTTTCCGCGTCGATGTCGTAGGCGAGCGTGACGTGGTGCAGAATCGCGCCGGGTCCGCCGTGGGTGGGCGCGAACCGGCGTTGCGCGGCGCCGCCGAGTTTGCCGTATTGTGTGGCGATGTCGTTGAGTCCGGCGAATCGTACGTTGAGGCCGAGGGCGCGTAACGCTTCGACGAGCCAGTAGTCGCAGAGTTCGTAGGATTCCTCGACGCTCATGCCGTGGGCGAAGTCGAGCGGGGCGTACAGCGAGTACGTGATGGTGTTGCCTGGTTCGATGAACATCGCTCCCCCGCCGGTGCAGCGGCGGACTATGTGGAATCCTTCGTCTTGCGCGGTGTGCACGTTGACTTCGTCTTCGAGCGACTGGAATCTGCCGATGACCACGGCCGGCTCGGCCCATTCCCAGAAACGCAGGGTGGGTTCGCGGGTTCCGGCAGCCACTTCGCGTGCCCATTCGACGTCGAGGTCCATTTGTTCCTGCGGTTTGCGGGGGTCGTCGTGCACGATGTTCGGTTTGAGTGCGTGCCAGCGTCGCGCGTATTCCGCCCAATTGCCGGTTTCGGCGATTTCGCCGGTTCCAACGGTTCCAGCGTTTTCGTCGCTTTCCGCGGTTCCAGCGTTTTCAATGTTTTTTGCGATTTCCGCGGTTTCTGCGGTTTCCATTGGGCTGGTATGCCGCCGAATGCGCAGGTCGTCGCGTGGTTCCACTTTCGTAACATCATTACCGCCGATACCGGCAATGCCATCGGCGCCATCGATGCCGTCAATCGCACGTTGAAAGGCGATGGCGATGCCACGCGCGCCCATGCCGACGATGCGCACGTCCGGATGGTGCAGCATCGTCCGTTCGACGGCGGCGGTCACGTCACGTTCGGAAACCATCGAACCGCTGAGGCAACGGGCCGCGCACTGTTCCAGCGCACATTCCATGGAATGCAAGAGATTCCGCGTTCCGGCATCGTCCCCGTCGAGGAAGAAATCGCCGTCGATATGGCATTCGATAACAGTCGATGATGCAGCCGGCCCAGCGTATGGAACCGTTTTCACGGCATTCGTATGAGCCGAATCAATATAGTCCGAATCGGCGTAATCCGAATCGGCGTAATCCGAATCGGCATGAGAAAGCCGGACAGTCACTCCAACGAGTTTGCCGCCCGGCTGTTTGTAAAGTCCTCGAGTCATCAATCCTGCAGTTCGACGCCTTGAGCGTCACGGTGCCATTGCGAGCCGTAGTGGGAGCACAGAATCAGGATGCCTTCCACCAGTCCCCAGATGCCTGCGACGGCTGGGCCGATGATGAGAATCCAGCCGATGACGGTCAGCAGCAGCTGTGCCACGGCCTTGCCGGTGTTGCCCAAGTAGAAGTTGTGCACGCCGAAGCAGCCCAGGAAGATGCCAAGCAGACCGGCTGCCAGTTTCGACTTCTGGGCGTATCCGGCCGGTGCGACGGGCTGGCCGTATGCCGGCTGCTGCGCGTAGGCGGGCTGGGTATAGGCGGATTGGTTGTAAGACGGGGCCGCGTAGCCTTGCTGTCCGTAGTTCGCTTGGTTGTAATCCGGCTGGGCGTAAGCGTTGTTGGGGTCATACGCCGGGGCTGCCGGCTGACCGTACGACGGCTGCGCAGATTGGGCAGGCTGGGACGGCTGGCCATACTGACCGTACTGGTTGTACGATGCGGCGTTCGGATCATATACCGGAGCAGCGGGCGTGGCCGGCTGAGCCGGCTGGGTATAGACGGGAGCCGTACCGTATGCCGGGGCCGGAGTCGCCGGCTGACCGTATGACGGCTGAGCGGTCTGGGCCGACTGTGCGGTCTGGCCATACTGGCTGTATGCGGAAGCGTTCGGATCGTACGCCGGAACGGCAGGCTCGGCCGGCTGAGCGGGCTGAGTGTATGCGGCGGAGTTCTGATCGTATGCGGGGGTTTCCGGCTGCGACTCCGGATGGTTCATCTGCGCATCGTTCTGTTGTGGAATGTACGGTTGGTTGTAGTCGGCCTGGGCTGCGTTATCCGACGTTGGATTGTTGACTTGACCGGCACCATTGAAATCGGCGTTGTTATCACTCATGCCTCAACAATATCCCAAGGTTTGCCCGTCATCGGGCGTTTACCACTGGCACGAACCCCGAAAAACCCCTGAAAAATCCCCTGATTATGCGAAAACGCCCACCGTTCCAAGGAAAACCTTGTTTCGGCGGGCGTCTCACCAAATGGAACATCCAAATGGAATGTCAGCGAATGCCAATCACATGCGGGCCAGGATGTCGCGTCCCACCTCGTCGGTGGTGCGCGTGGTGGAGCCAAGCTCCTCGATGTCAGCCTCAACGGCGGTATGGATCTTCTTGGCAGCGTCGTCGAAACCGAGATGCTCGAGCAGCATGGCGGCGGACAGGATGGCTGCGGTCGGGTTGGCCTTGTTCTGGCCGGCGATGTCCGGAGCGGAACCGTGGATCGGCTCGAACATGGACGGATACTCGTTGGACGCGTTGATGCAGCCCGAAGCGGAGTAGCCGACGCCACCGACCACGGCACCGGCCTCGTCGGTGATGATGTCGCCGAAGAGGTTGTCGGTCAGGATCACGTCGAAGCGGGACGGGTTGGACACCATGAAGATGGTGGTCGCGTCGATGTGCAGGTAGTCGTGGGAGACCTCCGGGTATTCCTCGGCCACCTTGTCGACGATGCGCTGCCACATGTCGCCGGCGTTGACCAGCACGTTCTTCTTGTGCACAAGGGTCACATGCTTCCTGCGCTTCATGGCCAGCTGGAAGGCGTAACGCACCACGCGTTCCACACCGTAGGCGGTGTTGATGGACACTTCGGTGGCCACCTCGTTCGGGGTGCCACGGCGCACCGCGCCGCCGGCACCGCAGTACAGGCCTTCGGTGCCTTCACGCACGACCACGAAGTCGATGTCACCCGGGTTGGCGAGCGGCGAGGTAACGCCCTTGTACAGCTTGGACGGACGCAGGTTCACGTACTGGTCCAGGTCGAAGCGGAGCTTGAGCAGCAGGCCGCGTTCCAGAATGCCCGCCTTGATGCGCGGGTCGCCGACGGCGCCCAGCAGGATGGCGTCGGTCTTCTTGATGCGCTCCTCTTCCTCTTCCGGAAGAATCGCGCCGTCACGCAGATAGCGCTCGGCACCCAGATCGAACTTCTCATATTCGAATTCGGCGACGCCTTCGGCCGCCTTCTCCAGAGCCTTCTGAGCCCACGGAGTCACTTCCTTGCCAATGCCATCGCCCGGAATGACGGCGATGGTGTACTTCTTTGCAGAATCACTCATAGCACGCGACTCTAGTCAACGGACCAGCACGTGGACACGTAACGCTCAACTAGTGGACACTCCTTGCCGCGTTCATGTGCGAATACGGTTTCACCCGGCTTCAAACGCCACGAACAACGAACGATCCAATGATCCGGACGCAACAATCCATACACCGTACATGAAAAAGGGGGCCGACCTGAAGGCCGACCCCACCCTTGGATTCCAACACTCAGCGAACGCTCTTGGGTTTCACATAATCCTCGGCGACGGAACCGAAATTCGTGCCCGAGAATTTGCCCGATTGTCTCACTATGGCATCGAACGCTGCCAACCCGTTCAATCCCGTGTAGGAATCGGAATACGCGCCGGAATAGCTCGTCGAAGATCCCGTCGAACCGGACGATTCCGGCTTCACTACCCTGTTCTCCCGCGACCACAACGCATACAGCGTGCCGTCGCGATCGATGGGCATCAACGATTTCCCGGACGAATCAAAGGAGACCACGCTGACTGCGAGCGCGTCGTCTTTCACCGTGCTCCACCCTTCGAAGGTGTAGCCGTCAAGCTGAGGCTCGTTGGCGATGTCCGCCGTGGGCGAGACCAGCGAATCACCGTCGTAGACTTTCCGCTCGGCGTACAGGGTCTTCGCATCCTTGCCGGCGGGCGCATGCCCTCCGTTCAGATCGAAGGTTATGGTCCACTGGTGCGCGGTGCGCACCCACTGCGCGGTCAGGGTGATGTCGCCGGTCACCTTCGAGCCGAAATCGTAGCTTTTGCCGTCATACTGCCAGCCGGTGAACCGGCAGTCGTCGCGTGTCGGCGACGGATCAGGCGCAACGGCCACTCCTCCATCGTCCACGGTCTGGCTGTTCACGGCACTGCCGCCGGCCGTGTCGAAGGTGACCGTCCATGTCTTGACCCACTTGGCATACAAGGTCATGTCGGCGGTTACGGCGGTGCCAGCATCATAGTCCGTCTTCCGCTGTTCGTCGCTGGTCAATCCTGCGAAACGATATCCACCGCGGGAAGGAGCGGAATCGGGGATCGTAAGCTTCTCCCCTTCCTTGACGAACAACGTCATATCCTGCGGCAGGTCCGACGAATAATCGTCGCCGTCATTCAAATGAATGGTGACGGTATGGTACGTCGCGCCCGCATCATCCCACTTGGCATACAGCGTGATACCGCCGGTGACGGGCATGCCGAAACCGTACGGCGTGGTGCCGGCCGCATCCGTGGTCCAGCCGACGAACGTGTATCCGTCACGGGTCGGTGTGGCAGGTTGCGTCGCGTAACCACCGTACGCAACCTGTTGCGCATCGACCGCGCTGCCGCCTTGCGAGTCGAAGGTCACGGCGTACATGTTCGGCGTCCACTTCGCATACAAGGTCACATCATCGTTCACCGCAGCCGTGAAATCGTATTCGCTACCCGAAGTGTCGGCGCTAGTATACCATCCCGCGAACGCGTATCCCACGCGCTCAGGATTTTCCGGTCGTACGGCCAATTTCCCTATTTGCACCTGTTGTGCGGCGATCTCGCTGCCGCCTTGGACGTCGAAGGTCACGGTTTTCGCTTCCGTCCACTGCGCATACAACGTTATCGTCGCGCTCACCGTGGTGGCGAAATCATACTCATGTTCACCGGCCACGTCCGTGGTCCACTTCGAGAACACGTAGCCGTCGCGAGTAGGCGTTTCGGGAACGCTCGCAGTGCCTCCGATGGCGACCGCCTGTGCGGGAACGCTGCTGCCGCCTTGGGTGTCGAAGGTTATTCCGGCCACGTTCACCGGATGCGTGTACACGGTCGGATCCCCGCTGACGATCCAGAATTCCGCGACGCCGTTTTCCACGTTTCCCGCGGTCATGCTGATCACGGATTCCGGAATCTCGCGATCGTTGTCGTCGCAGTCCTTGCCGGTCCATGATGAGCCACCGTTGCGAATGATGAACCATGGGTTGCGCACGCCTTTGGCTATCTGGCTCAGCGTGTATTCCGCGACCTCGCCGAATTCGTCATGGGAGGTGAATTCCTGGGATTCGCCGCTGGTGCTTTCCGCATACCAAGACCACAGATCCCAGCCTTTCCACGCGTCGGATTCCATGCTGTATTCCTGATAATTGCCGTCGGGACGGTAATAATGCAGTTTGATGGTCAGGTTTTTCGGATTTTTGATGTCATTCGGCTGCGGTGTCGCCGAGGGAGACGCTTTTTCCGAGGATCGGTCGGAAGCGGTATCGGGTTGCGCGCCGTCCACCCACGCTTCGATGGCACCGCTCACATGCGCGTCACCGAATTTGGCGAGTTTCCACACGCTCGCCTCATATTGTTCGACGGTTCCCGCGGACGCTCCAGTCGCATCGGCACCATCCACGATTCTGAAATGCACTGTTGCCAGATCGCCGTCCAGTTCGCCGCTGGCTTTCCTGCCGTATTGCGTTGGCGTGCTTTCGAATGGAATATACGTGGCGCTTTCCATGTCGTCGCCGTTCCACACCTTCACGCCGGATGCGTTCTCACCGACGCCGGAGACGGAACGGAAGTTGACGGTCACTTTGGTTTTCGCCGCATGGTTGCGCGTGTAGGGCACGCCCGTCTGCTGCCGGTGCCCGCTGACGTTGATCATAGTGGCGCCGACCTGTGCCGTATATTCCGTTCCCCGCTTGCCCCCGTTCCAGTCCGTGGAGTCAGATTCCCCGGATTGTGTGGATGCGAAATGGTATTTCACCGCGCTTAGGTTGGCCCCTTCCGGCAGATCGGCCTTATACCAGCCTGCCGCATTCGTGGAATCGGCTACATCGACCGCGCTCATCGCAATGCTACCGCTGCCGTTGTCGGACGTGTAACGCACATACACCTGCCCGTCCCACGATTCGTCGGGCTTGTAGTAGATGGTGAGGGTTTTGTCACCTATCAGCGAACTGTTCGGCGAATCCTTGTATTGCGGAGCGTAGGTGCCGCTAGGTTCCGTGGTTTCCGTCCACGCGCCCTTGACCGCACCGGCATAGATGGCAATGGCGCTTCGTTTGCCGATGGTCGCTTTGGCGTGACCGCCGCTGACGGTCACGGTTTGCGAGCAGGTGCGGGAAGCGTACACGTTGCAGTATTCCCCGTCCGGCAACGATGTCGTATAGTCGACGTCATGCTCCTGCAGGGTGTTGTTCAATGCGAGCAGACCCTTGCTTTTCCCGTTGGCGTCAACCCTTTCGAAGGCGATGTCGTTGGATCCGGATTCCTGCCAGTTGCTTACGCTGGTGCCGTTCACGGCATTATGGAATTTGATCATGCCTCGGATTGACGTCCACCGCTGTTGGCAGTTCCAATCGCCATACTCCATCTGCGTTGGGTCCTTTTGCGTGGAGCACACGTCGTCCATGCTGATTTTCGGCACGGTGGTGTCAGTCGAATCCTTGACGCCGTCATCATATTGGGTGCTTTCATTGAATGCGTAGTCTGAAAGGATCTTCGGATGCCCGTAGTCGTACCCGAGCATGAACGCGTTGGCGAGCTCGTATCGGGCGCCGGAAACGGGTTTGAGCGTTTCCGAACCGCGTGCGGTATCCCAGTTGGACACGAATACGGTGGCATTATCGGCGTCGTCGAGCAGATCGCTGGTGATGTTCTTCAAATTGGTGATGGATCCGTTGAAATCCTTCAACAATGAGTACGCGTACGAGAATTCGGTGACCTGTCCGTTCTTTTCGTATCGTTCCGGCGCGAATTTTTCGGATTCTCCATTATGGTAGATGACTTCCTGCGACCATGGGAAGCTTTGTTCGTCCGTAATGCCCGCTTTGGTCATGAACTTGCGTTTGATGGATGCGATGTCGTTGGGATCCATATGTTTTGCGGAGTCGATGCGGAATCCGCGTACGCCGTCTTCCCATAGGTGCGCCAAGTATTCGGCTTGGATGTTTTGCACGCGGTCGCTGCCGGTGTTGATGTCCCACATGGTCGACAGTCGGCAGTTCCACACTTCGTCGGCGTTGGTGTAGTCGGAGATGTTGTCTGACACGTTCGACTTGCAGGTGTGGAAGTCGCCGCTGGGAAGGCCGTATTGGTGGTTGTTGCCGCTTTCCTCATACTGGTAGATGCCGATTCCCGGGTATCGTCCGTATGATCCGTTGTATTCGGTTCCGGCCACGCCATACTGGTCGTCAACCCATGACACGTCATGTCCGGTGGTGTGGTTGAGCACCATGTCGGCCACGATTTGCACGCCAGCCGCGTCGCATTGGCTGATCATGGTTTTGAACTCGTCTTCCGTACCGAAACGCGAGTCGAGTTTGTAGCTGACCGGCTGGTAGACGGTCCACCATTGCGTGCCTTGGATGGATTCCTGCGGCGGGGAGACCTGCACGTATTTCACGCCTTCCGGACCATAGGTTTTCGTGCATTCGTCGCCAATCGTCTTCCATGATTGCTGGAATGCGATCATGGTCACGTCAGTGGCTGCCGGATTGGTCGGATCGTCATTGCCAAAAGCCACCGATTGCGCGCTGAGCCCCGCGAGGGAAAGCGCCAGGCCAAGTGCCGCGGCCGCGATGCGGCGCACCGAACGCATGCCGGTATGTCGTGCAGCCGCGTGACGGGCCATGCGGTAATCCATCCGATTCCCCTGTTTCGCTCCGTGACGCCTCATCGCGCGTCTCCTTCCTTGTTGGTCTTGTTACGTTTGGCGATGCCGTAGCCCATGCCGATCATGCCGAGCGCCACTACCGCGAGAAGTGTGCCGTAGCACCATCGTTGCCCGCCCGTGGAGGGAAGCACGATGGAGATGGTGTTGGTGATGGTGGAGATTCCGGTTTTTCGGTCATCGCTGATGACCGGCTGGCAGTAGCCGTCCACTCCGCTGATCGCTTCGCCCTTTTCGTTGGTTTCCTTCACCGTGTACACCTTGTTTTCATCTAGGTCGGTGAACGTGTATTGCCAGTTGTTGCCGTCGCTCAACGCCACCGTCTTGCCGGTGGATTGGCCGTTCGCATACAACGTCGCATATACCGCTTTCGGACGTTTGCTGCTGTCGCCGTAGTCCTTCCACACTTTATGCACGCTGTGGCTGGTATGCCCCGGCGTGTAGGTGTTGGTCAGCGTGTACGCCCAGGATTCCGCATTCTGACCGCTTTCGCTTGTTTCATCCGCCTTGTCGGATTCGCCCGACTCGTTGGCCTTGCCCTCGGCGCCGTCAGCCGCAGCGACTTTGCCTCCGGTGAGCGTCGGCGTGTAGTTCTTCACGGCCTCTTCGGTCACCGAATACTGAATTTCCTTGCCCTTGTAGTATTTGGGCAGGTTCGTGAAGGTGTAGGTCCACGTGTTCGCGCTCACCTCTTGCGAAGTGGTCGCTTCGCTTGTTCCGTCAGCCCCGTTGACGTTGGCCGTGGTGGCCTGCGTCGCTTTGGCGTTCTCCGAGGTCAGCACCATGCAGCTCACACCCCATGGATTCGTGCCATCCGTCGCGCCGGTGTTCTTGCACTCGCTGTTGTGTTGCGGTGAGGGCCATCCGGGCAGCGTCTGGTTCTTCGCATCGGTCCACACGCTGGAAAGCACCCAGATCGTGGCCTTGTCGCCCGGCCGTTTCACATTGCTGGGCGCATCAGTGTCATCCCACGTCTTGTCCACGCTCAATGTCGTGGTTTCGGGCGTATGCGTGTTGGTCACATCGAACGCGCAGGATTTGACCGTGCTCGTCACCGCACAGCGTGTTTCCGTACCGCCGGCGAGCGTCACGTCGCTTGCCGTATAGCCATCTACGGATTCCTCGGTTACCGTATACGTGTACGGATTGTTGTACAGGTTCTGCTTGGGAAGACCTTCGAACGTCCACGATTGCGTGTTGCTGCCGTTGGTTCGCACGGTTTGCACCACCAATTGTTCGGTCACGTCTTCCGTTTCGTCGGTACTGCCGCTCTTCGGCTGTTTGCTGGTTCCCCAAATATGGAAGGTCAGCGTCTTCGGCCGTTTGCCATCGTTGTCATCCTGATCGTTCCACGTTTTGTTCACCGTGATGCTTGCCGTTTCCGGCTCCCGAATGTTCAATACCGTGAATTCGGCGCCGTCGATGTACGGACGTTTGATCACGGAAACGCGGTATTCCTTACCTGTGAGCTCTTGGGTCAGTTCCTCGTCAACCGTGTAGTTGTACCTGTTGCCGTCCGCATCATATCGGGGCAGATCGGTCCACGTGTACGTCCAGTCGCTGGTGTTCTTGTTGTCCAACGTCCGCGTGTACTTCGCATCTTGCAGCTGCTTGGAGTTGCGCAGCAGGTGGAATGTCACCGATGTCGGACGCTCCGAATAGTTATGGTCGGACCAGATTTTGCGCACGCGCACCATGGTCGTATCCACGCAATCCTCGACGCGGATGGTGTTGCCATCCACCAGCTTGCCGTCCACGTATGCTTCGCCGCGGGAAATGGTGAAGTTGACCGCGTTCGCCTTTTCATACCCGACCGGCGCCTTGGTTTCGGTGAGCTTGTAGACGCCGTCCTGCAGCTGGAATTGTTTCGGCAGTCCGCCGCCGCTGGTCCAGGTGATCTCGTCGATCGTCTTGCCTTCGAAAGTTTTGCCGGTTATGGAGAATTCCGCTCCAGCCAGCTCGGCACCGCCGCCGACCTTGGTTTTGGAGAACAGGATGCCGCTTTTGCCCGGCTTGTCTTTCATGACGACGGTATTGGAATCCTGCTTCTTACCGTCGATGGTCACGCTGCCGTCGAGCCCGACGCTGAATACGATGTCATCCGCGGTTTCATAGCCGTCCGGCGCCACCTTTTCACGCAGGGTGTAGGTGCCGGGTAGCAGGGTGAGTTCGCCGGGTTCGCCGCCTTTGCTGGTCCAGGTGATCTCGTCGATCGCCTTGCCATCCAAGGTGGTGCCGGTGATGCTCATCTGCGCGCCGTCGATATTGGTGATGCCACTGGTGAGACTGTTTTTATTGACGGTCACCTGATGCGTCCGGTACTGGTCGGTCATCACGATGGTATTGTCCTGCACGTCGGCATATGTGCCATCGGTTTGCTTGATCTGCACGCTGAGCTTGCCGGTGACGGCGTCGCTCACGACTTTGAATTCGACCGGATCCGCTACCAGATAACCATCCGGCGCCTTGGTTTCGGTCAAGGTGTAGGTGCCGGGCTTGAGCTTGATGCTCTTCGACTTATCCCGCTCACTTACCCAGGTCTGCGTTTTGAATTCGGTGCCATCATTCAGCGTACCGGTGAGGCGCATGGTGGCACCTGCGATCTCCGTACCCTTGAGGTCCTGCTTGGAGAACCACACCTCCTCGTTTTCGGGGTGGTGCGTGTTGGTGATGGCGAAACCTTGGGTTTGCGAGCCGGTGATGTGCGTGGTGTAGCCGCTCACCGTATCTTCGCGTATGGTATACACGATCTTCTTGCCATCCTCGTAGACGGGCAGATTGGTGAACGCGCTGTCGTTCCGCCAGTTTCCAACCGCATCGAGTGTCACGCTTTGATCGGTTTCCTCTCCGTTTTTCAACAGATGCACGGTTACGCTGTCAGGGCGCTTCTGGTCCTGGTTGTCGGCGTCGTCCCATGCTTTTTCAACGCCGATCGACGTGGTTTCGGGCGTGTGCGTGTTGGTGCATTGTTCGGTGGCAGCCGAACCGTCGGTGTTGTATTGCACGTCAGCGCATTGCGAGTCGTACCCGCCCAGCGTCGTGGTTTCGACGGCCATGTAGGCCGCGGTTTTGCCGTCGACTTTCACCGGCAGTCCCGTCCATTGCACGTTATCGTTCTTGTCGGGATTGAGTATGCGGCTTTGCCCGTCGACTTTCGTATAATCGGCATCGCCGTCGGTCTTGCGGTACAAATCGAAGGTGACGGATGCACGTTTGCCGTCCTGGTTGTTATTGTCGTTCCATGTTTTCGTAACAGTCAACGACGTGGTTTTCGGTGCGTCCTCCGCCTGCACGTGACCGATGCCGTCGCTACCGGTCACATTTTTGCCGTCGACGGTGATGGTGCCGTCTTCGCCGACCAGAATGATGATCGGATCCATGACTTGGTATCCGTCCGGTGCGTTGGCTTCGGTCAGCTTGTACCGTCCGGGCAGGAGTTCGAGCGTTTTCGTCTCGCTGCCGGAGGTGGTCCATGTCCAATCGGATTCCACCTGCGACGATCCGACACGAGTCAGCTGCATGGTGGCACCGTCGACGGGTACACCGGCATTCGCCGCATCCACCTTTGTGAATTGCACCTTGAACTTCGTTTTGTGGTCGTTGCTGCAGTTCCAACGGTAGTTGCCCAATGTGGTCGTCTTGCCGTCGCTGTCTTTGGCTACGGCGACGATCAATTTGCCGCTTTGCCCGTCTACGGTAACGGTTTTGTTGTCGTATCGTCCGTCGTATACACCGGCAGCGGTCTGCGCGTCATGTCCGGGGAATATCACATAGAGCGGAGCGGATTTCTCGTATTGCGAATCAGTGCTGCCGGGCACTTTGCCGTCCGGACCTGTCAGCTCGGTGACCTTATATACGGTGTCGTAGTCCAGCTGCAGTCGGTCGGACAGTCCGTTGGATGCTCCTGTGGTCAGCTGCTTGGTGATTTCTTTGCCAACCGTACCATTGCAGGTGCCGTCGGCATCGGCCGTAGACGACACGAAGTTGCATCCGGTGACGCTTTCCACTTTGAAGGTGGCGCTGCCCGCCGGCTTGCCGAGATCGCCATCCGCGTACTTGTAGATCTGCAGTGTGCTCTGGTCGTATTTCATGCCGCCTTTGCTCTGCTGCACGGTTCCGGTGATTGTGTTCTGCGAGGTTCCGCCGTTGTTCTCATACCCGGCGAGCACGATTTTGTTGCCGCCCAGCGATCCGAAGCTTTCGCCTGGTTTGAGCTGCACCGCGGCCGTGTAGGTGATGGTGCATGCACGGGCGTCGGGAATGGAGAACACTAGTTCGCGGGTCTGCGGATTGTATGACCATGTTGCACCGTTGATGGCGGTTCCATTGTCGGAGTCCATGATCGACACGCTGTTGGCGTTGAGGTCGAGTGCCTGACCCATGGTGTCGGTCAGAGTGAGGTTGTTGCCTTTGTTAAGCGTGTCCGCATTCGGGTTGACTTTGACCGTGTAGTTCACGTTCGGCGCGGTCGTGGCATCGTATTTGCCGTTTTTGTCAAGAAGTTTCGGCTTGCTCGCGCCCACTGTGGCGGAAGCGTCGCCTCCGGCGCTGCCATCAATGTCGATGTGCGCCTTGTTCTCATAATTTCCCCAATCAGGTGCGGTGATCGGGTCGATGCTCGTCTCATACACGATGAGCACACCAGCCGAGGTCTTCGCCTGGCTGAACGCCGGGGTACCCTTGGCTATGGTGAAGGTCACCGTGCCGTCGCCGTTGTCTTTGGCGCTCACTCCGGACAGCATTTTTGTGGTGCTGGAAGCGTCGAAGATCTTCAACGATTTCGCGTCGTACCGCGTGTGGACGGGCAACGTATCGGTCACCACGATGTTTTCGGCGTCCGACATCACGTCATGCACTTTGATGCGCCAGCGGATCACGCCTTTGGAGTTGGCGGTGTAGCCGTACCCGTATTGGTCCCAATACTGGTTGGCGTCTTCCTTGCCGAGCACGTCGCCGCGATGCTGGTGTTTCGCCGTGGAGGTTTTGTTCAATGCCGAAGCTCGGTTCCACACGGTTTCGTCGGTCACACCGTCGTTGACGGTGGACTGGTATTGCACGTACACCGTAGTGCCTTTGGGCAATGATGCGAACACGATGGTGAATCCCCTATCGGTGGCCTCTGTCGTGTATCCGCCCGCGTATTGCTGCGTCAGGGCGGCGTCGGTGTACACTTTAATGCTGTCTTTCACCAAGGTTTGCTTGGATCCCAGATCCTTGCCGCTGTCGTCCACATCCAGCTTGTCGGTCAGTTCGGCGTTGGTGAGGTCTTCCAAGGCTTTCATGCTGGTCACCCACGTCAGGTTCTTCGCTTCGGATGCCGGCGACGTGCATGTTTTCTTCAGTTCGACCGCGTCCGTGCCGAGTTGAGGTTCGGCCGTGGCTGTTTTGCCGGTTCCATCCTGAGGTTTTACGGTGACTTCGTTCTTGTATTTCTGGTGTTCGCCGCTTCCTTCGACCGGCACGTTTTTCGCTTCGGTCCAATACTGGATTTGGAAATGGTCGTAGCCGCCGGAGGGCAGGGTCACGGTGCCTGCTACGAGATCGCTCCAGCTAAGTTTGATGTAATGCTGCGGATTGTACGGGTCGTCGTCCGTATATGCGCCGGGCGAGCCGGTCGGACACACGGATTTCCAGTCGCCGCTGTTGTAGCAGCTGAGCACCAGATCTCCGGTCGGTTCCTTGAGGTTGTTCTTGTCGAGCAGATCTTTGACGGTGGCTCCGTCGACGGATTGGCCTTCGCCAGCGCCGATGGTGATGTTCCAAGTGAAGCCTTGCGTGCCATTTTCGTCTTTTGCTGCGGTTGCGCTTTTGTTCACATACCAGTCGCTGTAGTTGAACCAGATGGAGTTGCTGGTTTCCTTCTTGTTGACGTCTTCGTTGCTGGAGTAGGTCACCTTGTTTTTGTTTTCGGTGACATTGCTGCAATTGCCGGCCTCGCGGCATGCCTTGATGACGCTGTCTTTGTCGGCGTTCACCGAGTAGCGCACGTATAGTTTCTCACCGTCGCCCATGGAGCCGATGGTGACGTTGAAATTATGGTCGTCGGTTTTGGAGGATTGCCATGCGCCCGTGTATTCGTTCTTGCAGTCGGCGTCGGTGTAGATGTGCACGGATCCGTCCACGAAGGTCAGCAGGCCGCCCATGGTGTCGTCCATGGTCACGCCGGTGTTCGTGCCTGTAGAGGTCACTTCCAAAACGAAATCGTAGGTGGATGCGTCGGAAGTGGAGATTGCCGGGCGTTTGACCACGTTGACGCTGTGTTTGCCCTCCACGTTCACGGTGATGGTGCCATATCCGGGGAAGGTAAAGCTGGTATCGCCGCCAGCCGAACCACCGGTTTTGTTCGAGGTGATGGTTCCGTCAGTGGTCACGAACGCTTCGATGTTGGACCCCGCCGATTCGCCGCGGGTGTAGGTGGCCACCATTTTGTCGCCGTCGATGGTGTAGTAGCCGACCACGTCGCCACCGTTGTAGATCGGGTATTTCTCGTTCGATTTGTATTCCAGATTGCTGGGAAGGTCGTAGACGAAGGTGTCGCCCTCGTTGATTTTGACGTCGTTCGGCACTTTCCAATGCAGTTCGGTGCGGATCTGATCACCGTAGTTGACTTGCATGCCGGAAATGTACGGCTTCCACGTCTTGCCTCCGTCGGAACTGATTTCGAAGGAGGTGTCGTCCTTGTCAACCCAACCGAGATCGCTGATATTGTATTCCTCAGCATACGCATGAACGGGCCCGATCAATACGCATGCCAGCATGGTCGCCAATGTCACCAGCATGGCGGCAAACGTTTTCATATAACGCCCTGCCGGTAACTCCTTGCGCTTATGCATAATCCCCCCGTTTCAACAACTAAGGTGGCGGCAGCCACTACCTTGCCCCAGCTACCGCCACCTTTACGCAATCACAGTGCCACGACATCAACATCAACGAATGAAACACAAAATTTGTGATCATTTTGTTGCAAAAACACGCCGAAAAGTGTTGCATCAAACGTTTGACAATGAGGTTACCCCCACCGAAGCGAAAACAAGAATCGCCGCAAAAGTCCTGCAACAGATTATGCAAATTTTCTGAAACAGAAGCCACTTTTGCAATTGTTTGCAAAAGTGGCTCCGCCACACTTTCTCACCCGAACACGGGATCAACTGGTGACGCCCATCACCGACAAGCACCAAGCGTTCTCATAGGAGACTTCCTCCCATTGCTTGTACCGCCCGGACGTACCCCCATGGCCGGCTTCCACCTCGATTTTCGCCACGGCGTCCACACCGGCATGCTGCAGCCGGGCCAGCCATTTCATCGGCTCCACATACAGCACGCGGGTGTCGTTCATGGATGTGGTAATGAAAATTTTCGGAAAAACGGCAGTTCTTTCGTCATTTTCACTATCTGGCGCATTCTCGTATGGCGTGTACGACTTCATATACGCGTACACATCCGCGTCGTGCAGCGGATCGCCCCACTCGTCCCATTCGGTGACGGTCAGCGGCAGCGAAGGATCAAGGATCGAGGTCAGCGCGTCCACGAACGGCACATCCGCCTCCACGCCCGCATAGCATTCCGGAGCCATGTTGGCGACCGCCCCCATCAATAGGCCGCCCGCCGAGCCGCCGTTCGCCACCGTACGCAGCGGCGAGGCCAGTCCGGCACGTTGCAGCGCGCGCGTGGCGTCGATGAAATCCTCAAACGAATGCTTCTTGTTGAGCAGGTGCCCCTGCTCGTACCAGGCGCGTCCCATTTCGCCGCCGCCGCGGATGTGCGGCACAGCGTACAGCACGCCGCGGTCGAGCATGCTGATGCGTGACACCGCGAATCCCGGATCGGAACTGATCTCGTACGCGCCGTAGCCGGTGATGAACATGGCGGAATCGCAGGTCGGCACGTCACGCCGCCATACCAGCGAGACGGGGATGCGTTCGCCGTCGCGCGCGGTGACCCACACCCGGCGTTCCATGTAGTCGCGCGGATCGAAACCACCCAGCACGGTGGCGCGTTTGAGCAGACGGTCCTCGCCGGTGTCCGGATCGTAGTCATGCAGCTCGCCGGGGCGCGTGTAGCTGGCGAACGAGTAGCGCATGCGCGGCGCGTCATACGAGGGGTTGCCACCAACGCCGATCGAATACAGGCGGCGCGTCTCCCCCGGCATGCGGTCGGCGGTGGCGCCGTCCGACGACGTCATCGCCCGACGCGAGACGCCATGCACGGCCGATCCCTTGCCTTGCGCGGCGGCGGCCGCGTCCAGTTTGCCCCAGATCTCGGCGCGTTCCTCGTTGATCTCGTCCACGGATTCGTCGACGTCCCAATCGTCCTCCAGCGCGTGCGGCACCAGTTCGGTGAACCGCCATGGCCGGCCGGCCAGGAAATCCTCGGCGGCGGCCTGCTTCGTCATCACCGCGATGTGCGGCAGGCTTTCCGCGCGGTATTGCAATGCGACGAAATGCCGATGGATCGAGATACCCTCGATGCCCAAGCCGTGCGCGCCCTGCAGAATGGCGGGATTGCAGGGATTTGAATACGGGGTGCCGATCGGCATGGAGGAGGCGCCGGGGTCCACGTCGTCGCCATGCTCGCAACCGTAGGGCGATCCGACCGCCACGCGCACGCCTTCGCCCAGCCGGTATGGAGGCTCGTGCGTCCGCATATCGATCACATCGATCTCGAAATTCGGATTCAACGCGTTGTGGTACACCACGGCGAGCGGAATATCCTCGCCATGCTCCCCCGCGCCTTCGAAGCAGGCGAAGCTCACATCGTATTCCACGTCGGTTTCGCGCGGAATGAACGCCCGGAACGAGCCCTCTGGGGTGTCCACCGGCAGCATCAGCACCTCGGTGGTGGTTTTCGACCCGGTGCCGATCACGATGTTCCGTTCGTCGAAGGACAGTCCGATGCCCACCCAGAAGCGTTCATCCGCCTCGCGGTACACCTCCACGTCATCGGTCACGGGGGTGCCGACGCGGTGGCGCATCACCGCGTATGGACGCCACGCGTCGTCCAACAGCACATAGAACACCCATTGCGCGTCCGGCGTGAAGCAGGCTCCGCCGATGCCTTCGAACCGCTCCTCCAGCTCGTCGCCGGTCTCAAGATCACGGATGCGGAAATCGTAGCGTTCGTCGCCAGTCGTGTCGGTGCCGTACAGCATCCAACGGCCGTCCTTGGAAATGTCCATGCCGCCGATGCGGAAGAAATCGTGGCCTTGCGCCTCGGCGTTCGTATCGAACACCACCTGTTCGCCGTCGAGTGGCACGCCGGCCTCCACTGTCGGCGGATCCCAATCGTCCGCGCCGCGGATCGGCACGCGGCATTGCGTGGCGTATTGCCGCCCCTGCATGGTGCGGGTGAAGTACCAGTAGCCGTCCATGCGCGTCGGCACGGACATGTCGGTTTCCTGCACATGCGACTTGAATTCCTCGAACAACGTTTTGCGCAACGATGCGAGCGGTGCCATGCGCTGTTCGCAGTAGCGGTTCTGTGCCGCCACGTAGTCTTGAACGTCCTGCGATTGCTTGTCCCGCAGCCATTCGTATTGATCGATGAAGGTGTCGCCATGGAAGACGCGCTCCTTCGGCACCCGTTTCGCGCGCGGAATCGCGCCGAACCCATCCTGCTCCGATGCGGACGGGTCGTTCATGCCCCGAAATTCACTCATGCACGCGATTATACCGGCCTGCGCCGCCTAACTTTCCGACGGCGATGTGCGCCGATGCTTCCGGCAGCCGCACCGTGCAGCCATGCATGCTGCCGGATTCCGGGCCGGTCAGTCGGTTTCGCCATCCGCGGCTTGGGTGGCGCGCAGGTACGGCAGCATGGTTTTCATGATGTTCGACCCGGTCGCTCCCGTAAACACCGGTACGTCGGTGACCGGCATCGGCTGCGTGTTCGCGCGCCCCGCAACGGAACCGATGTTGCCCGCCACCTCGCGCGGCGTCAGCTGGCGGATGCAGATCGCCAGCACGCGGCCCGGATAGCGGCGTGCGATCGTGGCGTATGTGGTCGGATCCTTCTGCCCGTCGTCGCCGATGAGGATGAATTTCATATCCGGAAAATCGGCCATGAGCTGTTCGGCGTATTCCAGCTTGTGCTGCACGCCGGACGGCACGAACGTCTTCGGCCTCGGGTCAAGGTCGCGCAGCAGCAGCGGACCTTCCGGAAAACCGTGGTTCGTAATGAAATGGCGGATCGAGCTTTCCACATTCCATGGCGAAGTGGACAGGTAGAAGAACGGCGCGTCCGTGAACATGTCCGCGATGCGGTTGAACAGCAGGTTCATGCTGGCCACCGGCACTTTTTTGCGCGGATTAAGCAGCAGCAGATTGTAGGCGGCCTTCATCAGACGCGGCGCCTGCGTGACCATGATGGTGTCGTCCACGTCGGAGATCACGCCCACTTTGGTGCCGCTGGGAATGGTGAAAAGATTGGCGTTGACCGGCTTGCGGCTACGCACTTTGTACGAGACGTTGTGGATGCCCGGTTCGAGCGAATGCTCGGCGACGAGGTCGAGGTAGCCGGCATCGTCGGATGCCGCGAATTCGCTGGAAATATCAGGATTGCTGTCGATCGCGTCGTATACTTCCGACGCACCCACCTGCACTGTTTCGATGGGCACGTCATCGATGGCGATCCGCACTTTGGTATGCGGGGACGGCACCATCAGCATGCCACGGATGCCGCGAATCAGGCGGCCGGCCTGCCGTTTGAACGGGCCGTATACGGTACGGCAGATCAGTCGGGAGTAGTGTTCGGTGCCGTAGCCGACGTAGGGTTCGACACGTGGATACCAGTCGAGCGACCGTACCAATGCGGTCGAGAATTTCAGCCAGACACTGAATGCTTTGGTGATCGTGCGGCGGAACAGCCTGGTCAGCGGCGGTTTGACTTCAAGACGCTCATGTCTGGAGGCCGCGTCGAAGGTGGTGACCACCTTGCGTGCCGGAATCGGCACGGTGGGCATGTCATCGCAAGAATCGTCCATCCGCTCCCCCATACGCTGCTGTTCGCGCTGCTGGTCATGCTGCGGCGCACGCTGCGGCGGGAACTGCGGCAACGGCTGAATTTCACTCATATGCCCACTATAGGGGTCGCGTTCGAACAAACAGTAACGCCACCGAGAAAATCAGGGAACTTTCAGGGCCCCGCAAGGCACTTCCCATAAAAAGGCTGCGGCCGGCGGGTACGATGCGCGACCGTAAGCCCGGCCGAACGGCCTTGAGTGTGCCACGCATCGCACCCGCCGGCCGCAGCCGTAATTAAAACTAGACGTCCGTGCTATTCAGTCAGCCACAATCTTGGCATACTCGTCAGCGCTAAGCAGGTCAGGCTCGTCATCCTCAAGCTCGATCTTGAAAATCCAGCCCTCGCCGTACGGATCGTCCGTCACAATGCTCGGATCGTCCGCAGCCTCGTTGTTGACGTAGCGGATGGTGCCAGCCACCGGCGAGACCAGCGCGGTGACCGCCTTGGAGGATTCGAATTCCGCCACTTCGTCGCCAGCTTCGACCTGCGTACCGACTTCAGGCAAATCGATGTACACGAGTTCGCCGAACTGTTCGGTGGCGTATTCGGTAACGCCCACCATGGCGGGTTCAACGGAGGAATCCACCCACACGTGCTCGTCGGAGTATTCGAGGTGCTCGGGCACGTCGAGGTTCACTTTGCTATCGTTTGCTTCGCTCATGCCGCCCATTGTACGGCGTATGCGAACGCCGCGCACCCGCGCCACGCGTAACGGGTCAGCGTACCGGTCCGGATGGCATGGCGCCGACTACCTGCACGATGGTGCCTTCCGGACAGTTGTCGTAGATCCACTTGGAATCGGCTTCGTACATGTTCACGCAGCCGTGGGAGCCGTAGTGCGCCGGGTCGCCGTGGGCGATGCCGTAATTGTTCCAGCTTGCCGTGTGGAAGCCTTCGCCGCCGTAGAAGTAGCTTACCCACTTCACACCCTTGGACAGGTAGCGCGAGCCGTCGTCGTTCAGGCCGGTCATGTCCTGGATCTGATACTTGAGGTAGATGTAGAAGGTGCCCAGGTCGGTTTCGTGCTTGCCGGTGGTGCCCGTGCACACCGGGAAGGTCTTGACGGCCTCGTCGTTGTGATACACGGTGGCAGTTTGCGCGGTGCGGTCCACCACGATGCGGTATTCGCTCTTCTTCTGCACGGTTTTGAAGTTCTGCACATCACCGTCCACCGGAATGGTGGCGCCTTGGCCGTTTTTGAGCGCTTCGCCGATCTTCGGTGCGAGCGCCTCCATGTTCTTGACCTTCACGCCGTTCACGCCTTTGACGATGGTGGCCAGCACTTTGCCGCTGTTGTCGACGGCGTCTTCCTGGTCGACCGCGTCCTGGTTGAGCTGGGCTGGGACCTGCTGCTGCACGTAGTTGGTGATGGCGTTGTCATCGTAGGACAGCGAAAGCGTGCCGTGTTCGAGGTCGGCGTCGGTTTTCAGCCATGAGGCCACGACTTCGGCTGGAATCTGGAAGGTCTTGCCTTGTCCGTTGTCCAGCACAATCGGCGCATTCAGTCGCGCGTTTGCCTGGTCGGCCACGTTTTGGGCTTCAGGCAGTGCGACCGGCACGTCGATGGTTTCGTACGTGATCGTCACGCTGCCGCTGTGCCCCGGGTTCGCGATGGCTTTGGCGACCGCGTCGATCACGTTGTCCACCTTCGGGGACCTGCCGCCGCGGCCTTCCACTGCGACGAAGGCGCGCGCGTTGGCATCGTACGATGCGGTGGACGGTACCGCGCGGTCGGTGTCCTGCACGAATTTGTCGGTGACGAACGTCCTGAGGGCCAGCTTGTTGGATTTGGCGTTCAGCGGCACGTTCTTCTTGACGAACGGGTTGACTTCGTTGATGTATTCGAGTGCGCCGTTGGTCTGGTGCTTAGCGGCGAGCAGTTCCGTGACCGTCTTGTCGACGTTGTAGCTCACGCCGAGGTCGCTCAGGCTGCCGGAAGCGCTGTTGCCGTTGCCGTCCTTGATGTTCACGGTGGTGTTCTTCACGGCGGCCGTCACCGTGTTTTTCAGCTGGTCGGCGGTCTGTCCAGCCACGCTGGTTCCGCCGAAGGTCACGCCCGGCGCGGCCTTGTCTTGGAAGTACCAGCGTGCGGTGAAGAAGCCGGCGATCGCGGCGACCACCAGTACGGCGAGCACGATTCCGGTGATAATCAGTGGCAGTTTGCGTTTCTTGGCCACGACGGCTTCTCCTTCGACCGGCATGGTGAGCACGGGAATGGCGGGAGCGGGCGTGGATGAGGGCATGTCACCGGTAGGAATGGCACCAGTGGGAACAGCTCCGTTGGGGACAGTTCCGGCAGGCGTGGTTTCGGCGGCACCGGCCGTCGGGAATGACTGGAACGGCTGGGTCTGGTCCGATGCGAAATTCAACGGCGGCATGGTCTCGGTGGCGGCGTTGGACACGTCGTCCTGTTCGGACACATCGGCCACGTCGGCGAGATTGATCGTATCGCCGTTCTCACCAGACTGCGGCGGCACGGCATTCACCCCTTCAAACGAGATGCCGGCGAAACTGTTGTCCGCATCGTTCTGCCCACTTCTATCAGACATGTATGTGGTTTCCTCATTCACTCTCTTCACGGTACATACCATGCAGCATGATACGCAGACGAGTGCCCAAACGAATACCTAAACAAGCTCCCCCGGCAACCGCCCCGAAGACAGGCTCAGCCGATACCACCTTTTAATGGCAGGTCTTGTCACGGCAGGTCGTGGCCGAGCCATTCCTCAATCATGTAGCGTGCGATCGTGGCTTTGCCCGGAGCCTCCATACGTCCCGAAACCAGTTCGCTCATGTATTCGTCGCGTGTGACCCAACGCGCCTGCAACGTTTCCTCGCCGTCCACGTGCACGTCGGTGGTGACCGCCACGCCTTTGAACGCCATCATGAGAGACGAGGGGAACGGCCACGGCTGGGAGCCGAGGTATTTGAGTTCGCCTATTTCGATGCCGACTTCCTCTTTGGCTTCGCGCCGGCATGCGTGCTCCAGGTTTTCGCCAGCCTCCACGAATCCGGCCGAAACCGAGTACAGGCCGTTGTTGCGCCACGCGCTGTTGTGCTGCAGCAGCAGACGGTCATCATGGTCGACGATCGCGGTGATCACCGCTGGCTCGATTCGGGGGAACAGCAAACGATTGCCATCCTCGTCGTTCGTGCAGTGCTGAGCCCAGCCGCCGAGCGCCGGTTCGACGGGCGCGCCGCACGTCGGGCAGTGACGCTGCCGGGCGTGCCACATGCTGAGCGAGATGGCGGAGGTTGCCTGTCCGGCTTCGCGTGCGCTGGCGTGGGGCGCGAATCCGCGCAGGTCCACCCAGTCGAATCGGGTTGCCGCGCTTTCCAGCAGCGATTTCGCGTTTTCCTGCGATTCATGCGCCGGCACTTCGGCGAACGCGTCGTCCGCTCCCCCGCTGCGAGCCGTCGCAGCCGTAATCGTCGTATCGTTCGGCTGGACGTGCGTCACGTCCACGGCGACGACGTGCTCGCCCAATCGTCCGCCGTACGAGCCGAGGAATATCGCGAGCGCCGATGGGTGCGATTCGAGTTCCGCGGCAACGTACGCGCCCGGCAGTTGGGCGAGGCGCATTTTCACGTTGGCGTAGTCGGCGATGGCGCCTTGGCCGTGCGGCACGGCCACTTTGCCGTCTTTGACGAGGATGACTTTCGTTGCCGGTTCCGCCAGGACTTTGGCGAACAGGTCGGGTTCGCCGCGTCGTGCCACTTCGTAGTCGATGTCTCCTTGGGCGAGTGGCAGGAACGGCAGGGTCTGCGTCAATGCCAGTGGTGAGAACACGCTCATGGTTGTGTTGCCTCTTTCATGCGTGTTATATACGGAATATATTCGTTATACATACGTAGTACATATTTCGTATATACGTTTTATATATTTTCTCTATATCTTGTCGATACGCCGGATGGTCTGCCACAGATAATCGTCGCAGCCGGCTCAGCCGACTCGCTTCACCAGTTCCAGCAACGCGGCGGCCACCTGGTCGGGGTGTTCGTACGCGCTGAAGTGGCCGCAGTCGTCGATCACCGTCATCGTCACGTCGGTTTTCGTCATCGCGTCGGCGACCGGCTTCATCACTGCCGGCGGGCTGGACGGGTCCTTGTCGCCGCAGATTACTGCGACTGGCACGTTGATGTTCGGCAGCACGTCGTTCAGGTCGGGACGGCCAGCGGCCATGCGTTCGCGCCAGGCGATGCCGTCGGCGGGCTGTTCGTTGATCCACGTTTCGAACTGCCTGCAGTAGGCGTCCGACTGCTTCACGGTGGAGTCGGCTTCCGACGGCACGGCGAATCCCATGACCGGCTCGTGTGTGCCGGTCGTTTCGCAGTCGGTGGCGATTGCGACGCGCTTCAATCGCATGTCGGCGGAGTCGGCGTCGGCTTTCGTGTCGCACAGGGCGAGCGCCGCCACCGCTTCCGGATGCAGGCGTTGGATGTCGAGAATCAGGTAGCCGCCCATCGACAGGCCCACCCAGATGGCTTTGCCGTAGCCGGCGGCGTGCAGCAGGTCCACGTACGCGTCCGCCATGCGGTCCAGTCCGTATGGGAACGCGCCGTCGGCGTCCTTGCCGCCGCTGTCTTCGTCGGACGGAATCGGTCCTTCACCGGCGCCGGGCATATCCGGAGCCCAGATCGCAAATGGTTTCACGCCTTGTTTCACAGCTTGGTCGCGTAAAGCCGCCGCGCACTCGTCCCACATGCGGTGGTCCACCGGGAAGCCGTGCACGAGCACCACCGGCGTGGTTTCGGTATCGTTGCCGCCGTCCGTATATACGTTGTTGTTCAGTTCAATCGTCATATTTTTCTAATCCTCCCCTATCTGCCTGTTCGCCTAGTTTGACTAGCTCTTGCCTCGCGTGCGCGGCTTGTCCTACTTGCCGGTCCATGCGAGCGCCTGCCGCACGATGGTGCCGTAGCCGTTGGCCATTTGCCCGACGAAGGTGTCGAGCATGTCTCCGAACGGGTCGACCCATTCCACATCGAGCGTCTCGTCCTGCGGCTTGCAATCGCCGGCAATCGGCACCACGTAGCACAGCGCGATCGCATGTTGGCGTGGATCGTAATAGTCGGATAGGCCGGGTGTCGGGAAGAATTCGGCCACGGTGAACGGCTGCAGGCTGATCGGCAGCTGCGGCAGGGCGATATCGCCCAAATCTTTTGCGACGTTGCGCGCCACCGCTTCACGCAACGATTCGTGGTAGAGCACACGTCCGGCGATCAATGTGCGTTCGATGCCGCCGTCGTCAGTGACGCGCAGCAGCGAGCCGATTTGCGCCACCCTGCCGAGATCGTCGGTGCGCACCGGCACGACCACGACGTACGGAATCGGTATTTCGCGGCGCATGCGGTTGATTTCGTCCGATGGGAGCCATCCCGGAGGGTTGCCCATTCCGCGGATGAAATCCTCCGGCGTAATGTCGTCGAATTCCCCGCGATGGCGGTTGGCGTCGAAATCGCCCTCGTCGGGCACTTCATCATTCATCACTGGCATGGTTCCATTATCACGCACGGCATGTGAATGTCACGTGCTTCCGATTCTTCCCATAGCGCAATCGGGTGCGGCAGTGTGTTTGCGTGGCGTGCGGCTATATACTTTTCGCAAACGGGCTTTCGCAATATTGCGCAGCATTGCACGATATTGTTTTTTGAAATCGGCTTATAGCGTAAGCCGGGGAATGGGGAACGCATATGGCAACGCATGCAGTCACTTCGCAGGATTTCAACCAGGTCGTCGAATCCAATGATCTGGTGTTCGTGGATTTCTGGGCCACGTGGTGCGGTCCGTGCCGTGCATTCGGCCCAACGTTCGAGAAGGCAAGCGAGGCGAATCCGGACGTCTATTTCGCGAAGGTGGATATCGATCAGAATCCCGATCTGGCCGCCGCGGCCAAGGTTCAGGCAGTGCCGACGCTGATGGTCGTCAAGAAGCAGCAGATCATCTTCCAGCAGGCCGGCGCGTTGCGCGCTTCCGATTTGGATGATCTGATCAGCCAGGCCAAGGCGTTGGATATGGATGCGGCCGCTTCCGATGGGGACACCGCTTCCAGCGGAGACGCCAAAGTGAAAACGCCAAGTAGTCAGTCGGAACGATGATTCGGCCCGTCGCCTGCGCGTTGCATACGTTATCTTCAAGTTCCTTGGGGTGCGGTAGACTATATGCAGTTGCGCGCATTCCGGCGGAACCCTAGCGGTTGTGCGCCGTGCCCTAGGCACGGAATCCGCCGAGGAATTGTACCCGATGTAGGAGCAGAATGGCTAGCCATAAGAAACATGCCCAACCAACTACGTTTGCCTTGCCGGGCAAATCTCAGATGGTGAAGATTGTCGCAACGGTTGCGGCAGTGGGGCTGTTGGCCACTGGCGGCATCGTGTCGCATAATCTGTACGCCACCGCGGAGAAGTCTCCTGCCAAGCAGGTCACCGCGTATTCCGTCACCGACAGCATCGAAGCCTCCCGTGGCAACGCCCGTGAGGCGCTTTCCGGAGATACTTCGTACGTCACCGTGAAGATCAACGGCAAGACCCGCGTGGTTCCCGGCATGCATTTCACCGACGTGAAGTCCGTGCTTGACGCGGGCGACATCACCCTTGATACGGAAGACACCGTTTCCCCGTCTTTGGATACGAAGGTGAACGAGAACACCGTCATCAAGATCGAACGTGCCGGCGCTTCCGTTGAGGTGTCTGATACGGATATCGCGTTCAACACGGTCAAGAAGGAGACCTCCAGCCTGCCGAAGGGCCAGGAGAAGGTCGAGACCGAAGGCGCGAACGGTGTTATGGAGACCACGAACCTCGTCACCAAGTCCGGCGGCAAGGTCATGTCTTCCAATATGATCAGCTCTTTCGTGAAGAAGGCTCCGACCGACAAGGTGATCCTCGTCGGCACCGGCTCCTCGTCCACGCCGTCCGCGGCCGCAGCGTCGATCGGCACCACCGTGCCGGCTGGCGAAATGCAGCAGTGGGCTCACGATTATCTGCTGTCCAGCGGCTATTCCGAAGCCGATTTCACCGCCACCGTGTACATCATTTCTCATGAGTCCGGTTGGAATGTCGCAGCCACGAACCCAAGCTCCGGCGCGTACGGTCTGCCGCAGGCGCTGCCCGGTTCGAAGATGGTGAGCGCCGGTGCCGATTGGGCCACCAACTACCAGACCCAGCTTAAGTGGTTCTGGGGCTACTGCGCACAGCGCTACGGTTCCATCCAGGGTGCCTACACCTACTGGCAAGCCCACCACTGCTACTGAGTTTTAGTTTTTCAGACAGGAGAGGCTCCGCACACATTGTGCGGAGCCTCTCCTGTCTTATACGCCTTTTTATATTTCATATGGAAAGATGCAGGCCATTCATGGCGTTACGGTTGTTTATGCACGCAATTCATTCATCGCTTTTATCGCGGCCCTTTTGGCCATCTTACGCGTGAGCGAACGGCCAGACGCAACGGGCTCGAAAAAGCCGTCATGCTCTTTTTCCACCGTCCATCGCCAACCAAGCACGTTATTTTGAGCGACTCGAATACTGAACGAAGATCCTACACGCCCGCTACCTGCCACATTCATTCCAAGCTCCCTTTTTCAGGATTTTTGGGCTGGATGCATACGTACTCATTATTAGCGTTTATGGACGATTCGCACAGCCTATCAAGATACTGCATATAGTACAGCACTCACATCAAGAGAACTGTACTATATGCGATTTTTCAAGCTGAGCGGAATATTGTTCACTTACTCGCCATCTTTGGCCGTATGATGCGAACCTTTGCGGGGGCCGCGCTTGCCGGATACACCCTTTGAGGCATCGGCCACAGCAAAAATGACAACCTTCTCATCCGGGTAGGACTCGCCATTCATGGCGAAATAGGCAATCTGGTCGTCTGCGACCGGCGGGAAAGTGAAATACTTCTGCACCGCTACCAGCACATCGGTGGTACGCACGGTCACGGAAAAAGCCTTTCCTGCAGCGTCAGAGTCGACGCCATCGGCCTTGCTCCGCTTGGTCTTGCAGAACTTGATGGCGTTCTCGTCTTTGGCATCGCATGCCTGGACTGCGATCTTCTTCTGCTTGTCATTCACCAGCAATTTCACGTATGCCGGGCATCCGAGCGCTTCGGTCACGCCTTTGGAAAAGCGAACGGATGATTCCATGACCGTCATGGTCATCTTATTGGTGGTGGTCTTTTCTCCCACTGCTTCAAATCCGTCAAGAACAGACATGCCAACCCCTTGAAAATATAGGATATTAATTACATGCAATATAATACAACAATTCGCATAAATACACCCTTTTTTCACTAATAAAATAGGGGGTATCTCCGCTTTCCGGCAGAAATACCCCCTGTATTTCCAAGAATATAGCAATAATTCATAGACTTCATTGAACAAGTTTTCATTGAGATGAATTCAAGGAAATCATGCACCAATAATGTCGAGAATTACCGCGCCATATTTCAATAGTTGTATTTCACATCATTGGTCATTTTGCCACACGGCGTCTGATCGAGCTTCATATCAGCCGTGGCCTTGTCAGACACGGTCACGTCGAACTCGTACGTCACGCTCTTGCCAGGTGCGATGTACGCCATACTGGAGTTCAACGGCTTGCCGTCCATGGTGGCATTGCTACGGTCACGCACATCACCGGTCACGGCGATTGATCCAATCGAACCACCTGCAGGCGCGTAAATCAGCACACGCTGCGCGGATGTGCCACTCGGCGCCACGGGCACGCCACCAACGCCCTTCTGCTCACCACCGAGAATGTAACTCGTGCAGGTAGCCATTTCCGTGGAAGTCATACGGTTGGTCAGCGTGTACTTCACGTGGTAGGTCTTGTCCCCTGTCTTGGTCACTTCGCTGGTACGGTCGATATACCAACCCATCTTCGAAGGATTCTGCTCGCTGATGTAAATGCCCGTTTCCGGATTGGTCTCGCTCTCAGGCGCATTCTTGGCGAGTCCAGCACCTTGGAAGTACTTCGCTTCGTCTTCGTGGAACGTGTAGGCGTAGAAGTGGCGGTTCTCGGCCAAATCACCGATGCTTTGCGCCACCTTCATCATCTTGTCCACAGTCATGTTGCCAAAAGCGCCGTCCATCACCGTTTTGGCAATGTACTCGAAGTATTCGTCCTGCTGTGCCACAGGAACGTCCTTGTAGATGGTGTTGAGCATGTATTCGGCGGTGTTCTCGCCGGTAAGCACAGTGCCGTTGGACAAGGTGACTGGTCCGTTGATCTCCACCATTTTCTGGATGAACACCGGATCCACGGAAATCAAACCGTCGATGTTGCAGGCATATTGCGAACGCTGCCATGAAGCGTTGAGCATTTCCGCGTTGCGGGAAACATCCGGCACCGCGAAGGTGTCTCGCACGTCGAAGGAGAAACCCAACGGCCTGTTGAATACCGCATGTTCCTCAGCGGTGCCGTTGTTGCCATTGACGAACTCACCATTCGGGTGGAAGTCCCCCACCGCGATTTTGCCATTATCCGCAGTCATGGTGCCGAGAGAGCCAACCAAGCCGCCGCCGGAACGTGTTTCGGATGTGGTCTGTGCCGCCAGCAAGTATGTGCGGGCACCGTTCTGGCCGAGGAAGGAAGGCAGCATGTGAGTGGCGTTGCTGACCTGTCCGACCAGATCGGCGATATTGTCAAGCTGGTCCTTGCCCTGCTGATAGGCTTTCTTCACCATGCCGATTTTCGGCTCGGCAAGACTGTTATACTGCTTGTTCTGCTGCTGCACCTGCTGGTTGAGCTTGTCGAAGTTGCCTTGCGCATCGGCGATTGGCTGCAGATTAAGTTGCCCTTCCGCACCGGAAAGATTGGCATCGGCAAGCTGTTGCACCGCAGTGGTCAACGATGGCAGTGTCTGCTGTGCAAGGTTGTCCACGACTTCCGTCATGCCTTGCACAGTGGCGATGTCACTGCCGACGAACGGCATTTTCGCAGCCACGTTCCATAGTGAACCGTGCGCAATCTGCTTGGCCTGCGCCGTCTGCTGCTGAGCCTGCGCGATGGACGCCTGCGACGCGGCGGCATCCTTGAGCTTTGCAGGGTCATTGATTGCGGATAGTGAGGATATGGCTTGCGATTCGTGTGCCTTGACGCTTTTTGCCTGCTTATACAGTTGCATACCGAACACTGCGGCGATGGCGAGTAGCACGATCAGCACCGCAAGTACAATAAGCGTCACATTCCGTGCCGTATGTTTTTCCCGTATTGCTTGAGCATGTTGCCCCATGCTTTGCTCCTCAAATCATTAAGCACTCAATTTGACTATTCCAGCGCACTATTGTGCCACATGGCACCCCTTTTTCGGTCTCCAAATAAAATCTTTCCCTCTGTTCCATCACAAGAACAGAGGGAAAATCACAGAAAACCCACTTATTGGCTCAGTACGATCCACGGCCAGTGAAGATTACCATCACGGTTTTGACAAGAATCGCAAGATCTCCAGCGATGGACCAATTCTCAATGTAGGAGACGTCCAAATATTCGCTTTGCTCCTGTGAAAGATCGGACCGGCCGGACACCTGCCACGGACCGGTGATGCCCGGCTTGACCAGCAGTCGGGCGGAATATAGGGAACCATAGCGGGCCACTTCTTCCGGCAATGCCGGGCGCGGACCGACCAGAGACATATCGCCCTTGAGCACGTTGTAGAACTGCGGGAACTCATCCAAAGAAGTCTTACGGATGAAGTGACCTACCTTGGTGATACGCGGATCATCTTTCATTTTGAAGATGAACCGGTCTTCCTGCCCAGTTTCCTCAGCGAGTTTCTTCTTCAGCTCCTCAGCATTGGTGACCATGGAACGGAATTTATACATTTTGAACGGCTTGCCGTGCAGTCCGATACGGGTCTGAGAGAAGAACACCGGACCGCCATCATCAAGCTTGATGGCGATGGCGACGCCGAGAAGAATCGGAGAGGAAATAATCAGCGCGCACAGTGAGCCGATGATGTCCAGCAAACGCTTGATTACGTTCGCAGCTCCCGTGTACTGCGGCAGGGAAGCCAACAGAACCGGCTGTTCCGTGGTGTTTCGCAGATACAAACGGTGACCGCTCACATCCGCCAGGGAGACCGCCAAGGCAAGTTCCATACCCAGCGACTCCACCGCAAGAGAAAGACCATGCAGCATTTCGGAATCACGCGAAAGCACGTCCGCCACATAGACTTCCTGTACACCGAGGCTTTCGCAAATACGTGGGAATGCCGAGTTGAAAGGAATCACCTTGAGTTTGCTGGAGCCTTCGATATTGGCATCCGGTGTGTATGAGGTAACCACATAAGCGTCTTTTGAAGCTGGATCCGCTTCAATTGGGCATACAGCAACTGGTTCGTACCCCCAATTCATGCAGTTGCGCATGGTCTGCAAGGCTTTGTTGATGCCATCGGAAGATCCGATGACCACCGTTCTGTACTTGCAAGAGCCTTTGCTGCGGTGACGGTGCAACGCTTGACGCATCTGCCAGCGTGCGATGATATCCAAGAAGAAGGCGATGACTGGCGCGATAATCAACGCAGTACGGGGCAATGCAAGTTTGAAAATAAATGCAAGGCTGCAGTATGAGATGATGGTCAGCAACGACGCATTGATGATTTTGGCATACAGCTCATAGCCGTCCGCCATAACATGGCGGTGGTATGTGCCCGCGAATGCCAAGCACAGCAACCAAATCAGGCTGAACAGAATGAGGAAAAGCCAAAACGGCATCACATCGCCGATGGCATCGAAAGCAGCACCGTTGATTACAAGGCTGACGGTCAACGAAAGCAGCATCACTGCCAAATCGATGGCGATCAGGCTGGCGACGAAGGCGAAACGCCACCGGGGAGTCGATTCAGCCTTGCCGCGCCTATGTCCTTCCTTTTCCGCAGGAAACGGGGTATTGGAAAAAGTCATCGGCTCGAACTGCTTTTGCAGACGCTGATTCTGCATGGACGCGTATGCCTGTCGATGCGCATTGGACGAGACGATATGAATCTCTTGAGTCCTCATACCTTGCTCGCCGTTTGGTGCGCCGGATTCACCGGTATTCACGCCTTGCATGTATCTCCCTCCCCTTCAGCTGCATACGGCAAACAATTTACCACAGCCCCCCCCAGAAATTAAGAGGGACCTATGGGGGTACCATTCGCTATATCCAAATCCTTCTCCGGTATGGCTTATTCGCCAGCAGTACCTGTATCTGAGTTGTCGTTACCGCCGTCCGAACCACCATTGCCATTGTCGTTCGAATCGCCATTACCACCGTTACCGCCGGTTGAACCACCGTTGCCGTTCGAATCGCCATTACCACCGGTCGAACCGCCATTACCGTCGTTAGAACCGCCGTTACCGCCGGTCGAACCACCGTTACCGTTGCCGGTCGAATCGCCATTACCACCGGTTGAGCCACCATTGTTATTGCCACCGGTCGAACCACCACCGTTCACACCGTTTCCAGAGCCCGGACCAAATTGCCACGTATATGTGTAGCGCCGGTTCGTAGTGCCGTTATTGGTATTCGAATTGGTATTCGACTGGGCATTAGCCGCAGTTTGCTCCGCCACAGACTTGTTCACGCCGTCAGAAGTCGAGGAAATCACCTTCGAAGCGTTCTGCATGGCCATAACATCAGTGCTTTTGCCATCAAGGAGTTTCTGAGCAGCGTCAATCGCCTTGGCAAGCGCGTCACGTGTCGACTCGTCCGCGACCTCGCCTGCAGAACCGTCAAGCAACGTCTTTGCGTCAGCAATGGCCTTCTGCAATGCGGCAGTCGTCTTATTCACTTCCAAAGCTCGCTTGCTGGCGTCCACAGCTGTGGCTGCTGCGGTAACGGCCTTGGTCTGTTCTTTGATATTGCTGATCTGCTTGCTCATGCTACGGGCGTGCGCACGCAGTGTGGTTTCGGACAGCAACACCGAGCATCCGCCGACCGTCTTGAGGTTTTGCGCCTTGGTCACGGCCTGAGTGAGCTGGTCGATTGTGGCGGCATCCGCCACCTGGTTTGCCGCAGTGCCCTGCAGACTAGTTGCCTGTTCGATGGCGTTTTGCAGTTTTTCGTTGGCTTTGGAGTATTTGGATTTCGCCTTCTCACATACCACCACTGCCGCACGCTGTTCTTTCGAATTGATACGATTGCGTACCACGATGACACCGGCAATAGCAACCGCCACTGCCGCAATCGCAGCGACAATGGCAATAATCTTTCGCTTGTCCGCAGACGGCTCTTTCGGTGCGACCGGAATGGTTTTCAGCGGATCATGTTCCGGATCTTCCGCGGCCAGCTCCTCTAGGTCGGTTATGCCACCTGATGTATCAAAGGCCTGAGTTGCTTCGACGTCCTGTTCATCTGTCGAAGAGACGAGGGGTGGCAGAGTAGCGGTTTCCTCGGCATCGGCTGGTGCAACCGCATCATCGAAATCGATGGTGTCGAGCGGCATACTGGGTATATCCGCGATTGTTGGCGCAGCCGAAACCGGCTGTTCCGTTTGCGCAGGTACGGAGGAAGCGATGGTGCGGGGCTCAGCAAGCGAAGCCCCATCCGCACCATCGGCTTCTTCCGAATCGGTAGGCTGCAATTTGGGGAAGGTCAGCGGAGGAATATCCCAGCTGGTGTCCACCACATCCCGAGATATGTTGGACAGAATACCGTTCATAGACCGGGAATCATCGTTCTCAGTTGCCATACACCCCTCATTCCATGGAGAAGGGAACCATCAGTGCCGCTTCTTCCCCTTCGCGCGATGGCTGCTGCGCGGCGCACCATCCTCATAGTAATAGTAATAATTGGAATGCGTATTGGTCTTCTTCGGATCTGCACGATTGAAGATGAAGCCAAGCACCGGCACCTGCGCGGTGGCGAGCGTGTCGGACGCCTCCTGCAGGGACTTCTTCTCGCACACGTTACGGCTGACCACCAGCAGAAGGCCCTTGGCCCAACGGCCGAATACCGCTCCATCGTTGGACACCGTCAACGGGGCGGTATCAATAATCACGTAATCGTATTGGGTGAGCGCCTGCTCCACCATGAGCTTCATGGTTTCGGAACCCAGCAGCACGCCAGCGTTCGCCGGCCTCTTGCCGCCAGGCAGAATGTGCAGGTTCGGCTTCCAGTAGCTCTGCACCACGTCCTTCGGGCCCATCTGTCCGGACAGCACGTGCGCCAGACCGGCGGCACCTTCAATGCCCAAGTGGTGAGCAACGGACGGGTGGCGAAGATCAGCGTCGATAAGCAGTACTTTCGCACCATCTTCAGCAAGGGCCACCGCAGTGTTGATAGCCATGGTGGTCTTGCCTTCGGACGGCTGCGCAGACGTGATGACAAGCAGCTGGCCCACACCTTCGGTGCGGTCGGTCTGCAAAAAGTCGATATTCGTGTGAATACGACGGAATTCCTCGGCAATAGCGCCGTTAGGCTGGCTCACCAGCACCGGACGCTTATCATCAAGCGAAGCGTCCATCGGAACGGAGCCAAGGGAGGATGCTCGGACGATGCCGCGCACGTCGGAAGTCTCTTCAACCTTGGTGTTGAGGAGGTCCTTGATGAGTGCGGCGAACACGCCGATGATGATGCCGAGCACCACACCGACAGCCAAATACAGGGCAGTCTTCGGCGAAGACTTAGACGTCGGGACCTGTGCCTTCTGCACGATGGAAAGCTTCACCGGGGACTTATCTCCGGAGTACAGGTCGCTTTCAATGACGTTCTTCAGCGATTCGGCAACGGAATTGGCGATGTCCGCGGCCTGCTTCGGATCTCCATCCACCACGGCAATGTTCACGAATGCGGTGTTGGTCGGATTGGTGACGGTGACCTGGCCGGCGAGATCCGTCACAGTTTCGTCCAGACCGAGATCATCAATAACCGGCTTGAGCACTTTTGAAGTGGTGGCAAGCGTCGGATATGAGGTGATTTGGTTGGAAATGTAGCTGCCGCCAGCGGACTGCTGGTTAATGTCGACACCATTTTGAGAAGCATTGTAAGTAGCCATGGTCTGAGCCGTAGCCGTATACTTCGCCGGAGCGAGGAAGGTATAAGCGCTCACGCCTGCCACCACCACCACGAATGCGATAATCGCGGTGACCAGATGCTTACGAATGATTTTGAGCAGATCCATCAGAGTGATGCCGTCATCCGCTTCCTCAACTACCCCTTGCGGTGCGGTAGGCTGCTGCACATTAGCGTTCTCTACAGAAGTCACTGAACTTCCCCATCTCACGTTGACAATATCCTTTCCAACAATAATCTTCCCCCTCGAACTATTCGGGCACTACCGGGAGAACGACAAGGCAAGCTGGAAGAATACGCTGTCCCGTCAGCAAGGCGTGTATGTAATTACCAATACCGATAACGGGAAACTGTATGTGGGAAGCGCCACCGGAAGGAACGGCATATACCAGCGTTGGCAGGACTACATCCGCGATGGTCACGGAAACGATACTGGGCTGATTGCCATTGTGAAACAGCACGGGTTGGAGTACGTGCAGGCGCATTTTCGCTACACGCTTCTGGAACATTACGACTTCACCGTGCCTAGAGACGTTGTTCTCGCCAGGGAATCCTATTGGAAGGAGGCTCTGGATACGCGCAAGCATGGGTATAACGGTAACTAGATATCTCCAATACGGCAACAATAAGCACAATGAAACCACCGCTTTTAGCAGAAAATTGCAAAACGCGTATATTTCTGGATATAATCTCAGTATCAAAGGAGCAAAATATACTTACGAGGCAACCCGATGCTGATTGATTTTAGTTTTTCGAACTTCAGGAGTTTCCGAGACGAGCAGTCTTTCTCCATGACTCGCGAAAAACGGTTCATGGAATCTGATGAGTCTCTCCATTCTCCAATCGCAGCCATATACGGCGCCAATGCATCGGGAAAGTCCAATTTTCTGAAGGCATTGCGCGCTATGCGCAACATGGTGGTAAATAGCTACAGCCAAGGGGATGCAAGCAGTCCTATTCCCAGGGAACCTTTTCTGTTACGAAAGGATCCTTTCTCGCATTCGTCCATGTTCTTCCTTGCATTCATCGCGAACGATGGACTGAAATACCAGTATTGGTTCCGCTATGACAATGAACGGATTCTTGAGGAAGATCTCATCTTCTTCAAAAAACTGCAAGGACGTTTTTCCACGCACTCCTCTCTGCTGTTTTCCCGTTCCTCAACGGATGGGGTGAAATTCGGTCCTTCCTTCAAAGGACCTCGCTCACAAGTACGCAAGACCATAGAACTCAGGCCGAATGCACTTCTGCTTTCCGCAGCCGCAGCTGCCGGTATTGAGTCCATTCGGCCGGCATTTTCATTCTTCCAAAGTGGCATAGCCTATTACGAAGCAAGCGCTTTCGAACAGGAGCAGCCTACGCTGTTGGATGAGTTCAAGAAAGAGACACCGCTTTCGAAACATCTGGCCACATTGATTAGGTATGCAGACTTCGGCATCAGTGACGTGAAAAGCGTTCCTGTGGACGTCCCACCGGATCTCTGGGCTCAGTTCAAGGAAGAGATGCATAAGCAACTCGGCATGGATGAGAACAAAGTGGATGAGACATTCAATGTCAAGAACGCTTCCCAGCTGATGTTCACTCATACCGGCGAATCATCTTCCGCAGGATTCGGTCCTGATGATGAGTCCAGGGGCACCGTTGCTGCGCTGTCATTCTTCTCGCTTGCTCTTCGCCAGCTGTCGAAGCAGTCGGTGACGCTTATCGACGAGATCGATACCAGTCTGCATCCGGCTCTGGTGAAGGAGCTGGTGGCGCTGTATGCCGACGCGGAAACGAATCCTCACGGTTCCCAGCTTATTTTCACGACTCATGACGTGTCGCTGATCAATCAGTCCGGTTCGGCAAAGCGTTTACTGGCACCAGATCAGATCTGGCTTGTGGAAAAGAACAAGGAAGGCGTTTCGGAATTGTTCCCGGTGACCAATCTGGGTATTCGGAATATGGAAAACATCGGCAAGAACTATCTCAACGGCGTGTACGGCGCCATACCACGGCCTGATTTTCATACCGCTTTCGCCCAGATCGTGAATGTGGTTGATGCCTGATGTCGAAAAAGCGAAACGTTCCTGCACATGGACGTAAAGCCGCACGGTCGCGCCGACCGCGCAAGAGACGCTTTCTTGTCGTGGCCGGCGGAGCAGTCACTGAGAAACAGTATTTCAAGCAGCTTGAGTCCCTATACGATGTCATCATTGACTATCAACAGAAGAACAACAGCCCTAAGCAGCTCGCGAAGCTCGCTGTTAAGTTGAAGAGGGAAGACAAGCGAGATACTTCTACAGATTGTTATGAACGAATCTGGGTGGTGGTCGATGTTGACGATTTTCACGACCACGGCGAAGCAGCGAGAATCTGCAATGACAATGGAATCGAACTCATCATTTCCAATCCTTGCTTCGAGGTCTGGCTGCTCGACTATGTGAAGGCTTGCCCGTCAAGCTATACACTGACACCTGATGTCGAGTCAGCTGCAGCAGAAGCTAAAGTTGTCGGCGGAAACCGTAACAAATACATCAATACCGAGCTCATTGACAAAGAACATCTCGATGCCGCCATACGCAATGCAGCCCGACACAACACAGCGGAAAACAGCCAGGGGCGTAACAGACTCGCGCCTAATCATGAGCAGGAATACGCCCCTTGGACCGATATGCCAAAAGTAATCGAAACGCTGAAATCTAATAAACAGAGCTGAAAGGAGAAACATGGCTCTACCCATCCGGGTAAATTTCGAAAACCCCTTCATAGATATTCACACTGGACGAGGTCAAGGTAGCTGCACATTCGCAAATGGATTCGACTGCATCTGTTCATGCGCAGGTATCGCACACGCCCAATTACTCAGAATGGTCCTTACTCTCGAAAACAGTAAGAAACTACCTGACAAATATAAGAAGGCTCTTGCTGATAAAATCCAAACTGTCCAAGCCCATATTGTCGATATTCCACACGATAAAGCAACGGCAATCATCCATTCGCAGAGACAACCTGAGCGCGTGTTCTTTCTTTGCGAGGATATAACTCATCCCATAATTGATTATTGCCGAGTAATTGATATACCTCACTGGGCAAAAGAGAATTCCATGACGAGTCAGCAAGTGTCAAGACTTTGCGCTTGTGTACAAAGACACGGCATTGATTCTTTCAAGGATTTAGCCCCTAAAGCCGGCGAATATTTGTCCCAAGCACACGTACTTTGCGACATCGTAGCTTCTATCGCATTCGCGCTCAGCGAAGCCGCAGACACGATTCCGGATGAAGATACGTTTATCAATGCCTGCAAAGCAGCATTCACTCTCTCACGACGTAACTCACTAGGATTCGGCCCATCGCGAAATAGACATAGGAAAAACACAGTCGCAGCACGCAAATCACGGCAGGAAAACGATGATGAGGAAAGCCAAAAACGATACTCTGATGGAGACTCCATCTCAAGTAATCTGCTCACCAAGATTTTAATGGATATCAGTAAGGACGTTTACGCCCTACTGATGGAGTACAAACCCCAGACGAAGCAATTCCTCCAAGCGGTTCAGGCCACAGCAATATTGTTTTGCCCCGATCCGGATAGCCATAAGCTCACATGGGACGTGTGCTTCATTCCACTATTCCAAACGGAAATCTGTGATGACCTGCGTAGCAAGTTGAATCAAGACATCATTACTGCACTTGAATATGGGAAAACGGATATCTGGGACAACGGGGCTAGGGCATACTGGTAGGCAGAGCTGACTTGATGTGGCGCCTTGAAGACGCTGCATCAAGTCAGTTCTTTTGGTTGGGGACGAGCATGATCTCGCCGTCGGCAATGCCCTTGAGATGCTGGCCGTAGGGGCTCTTGCCGTAACGATCCGCGGACTCCATGAGCTCGTCGCGCGTGATCCAACCGTTCTCGAAGGCGATCTCCTCCACGATTGCGATCGGCAGACCCTGCGCACGCTGCACGGTACGCACGAACTCCCCCGCCTCGAACAAAGAATCCATCGTACCGGTATCCAACCACGCGTAACCACGACCCAACGTACGCACGTTCAGCATGCCCGCATCCAAATACATACGGTTCAAATCCGTGATCTCCAACTCGCCACGCGCACTCGGCTCCACCCGCTTCGCGTACTCGACCACGTGCTCGTCGTAGAAGTACAGGCCGGTCACCGCGTAATGCGACTTCGGCTTCGCAGGCTTCTCCTCGATGGACACGGCCTTCCTGTCCTCGTCGAACTCGACCACGCCATACCGTTCCGGATCGTCGACATAATAGCCGAACACGCTCGCGCCCTCGCCGGACTCGGCCTTCGCGACCGCGCCACGCAGAGTCGCGCCCAGACCGTTGCCGTAGAAGATGTTGTCGCCCAACACCAGCGCGCACGGCTCGCCCGCGATGAACTCCTCACCCAACAGGAACGCCTGAGCCAACCCGTCCGGGCTGGGCTGCACCTTGTACGAGAACCGCACCCCGTAATGCGAACCATCACCCAGGAGCCGCTCGAAGTTCGGCAGATCCTTCGGCGTGCTGATGATCAGGATGTCACGAATCCCGGCCATCATCAGCACGCTCAGCGGAATATGACGCATCGGCATGTCCAATGTCTCGGCATTCCAACAATATAATTCCATCACTCCTCACGAAATTGGCATACGCCAGAAACCAAGCCCCACCCAGCCGGTGAAACGCACAGCAAACACTCATATCGGCAAAACGATTCCCATCAAGCAACATAGACAGTGCAATAGAGACCGCGTCTTCGAGACACGGTCAAACAAATCACTCGTGCGTTTTGAGACGATAGTGCTTCTTGCCACAATGAAAAAGCAATCCCATATCGACGTGCATTTAAACTAACGAGCTACAACCTTGCACAATGCAAGCCAACCACTAAAACAACTTACGAGAAATGAATACTCTTAATCTTGGGAACGGGAGCACTCCCCTCACGCAGTCGTTCCACCCCCGTAGAATTTTCGGGAGAGAAACGGACCAGGAGAAAGAAGTATGATGGACGAAAACAGCCAGAGCACAAGCACGAGCGGCAGCGGCGTACACGTCAGACAAGCCGCGCCGGCACACTCCAGAAATTCAAATGGGGGGGGTGCAGGAATTCCAGCATCGAGCTGCTGCGCATCATCGCGATGTTCATGATCCTCATGCACCACTTCATCGTCCACAACGGCTATGACGTGCTGAAACTCCCCCTGGGACCGGAACGCATCTTCTTCCAGCTCGTGATGCAGGGCGGCGGTAAAGTCGGCGTCGTCATCTTCTTCTCCATCTCCGCTTGGTTCTTTCTCGACAAAGAGCAAACCATCAAATCCAACCTCAAACGCGTGTGGATCATGGAACGCGAACTCCTGTTCTGGAGCCTCATCCTCGTGGCGTTCTACCTCGTGTTCGACCGGACCGACCTCGGCATGAAACTCATGGTGAAGAGCATCGCGCCATTGAGCATGGGACTGTGGTGGTACGCCACCGCATACGCCATCTTCCTGGCGCTGCTCCCCTTCCTCTCCAGGGGACTGAAGGCGCTCGGACGCGAATATCACTTGGCGCTTGCTGCAACAGTACTGACAATCTGGGGACTGTTGAGTTTCATTCCTGGAGCGCAGTCGCTATCCGACAACGTTTTCGGCTTCATCTACGTGTTCATCCTCATCTCCGCGTACAAGTGGTATATGAAGCCGTTCACCACCAAACAGATATGGCTGCTGACCGGCATCGGATTCGGATTCTTCCTTCTCTACACCGTCGCATCCGCAACGCTGTCTCTGATGGGACATGATATGGGCATCTTCATCACCGGATCGTGGAAGCTGCCCGTCGTCATGGTCGGCTTCGGCATGTTTCTGCTGTTCGACCGCGTCACCTTCCACAGCCGCGCCGTCAACCGGATCGCGCAATCCGCGTTCTCCGTATACCTCATCACCGACTACGCCGCCTCCGAGAAACTGCTTTGGGTACGATTGTTTAACCTGCAGAACCTCTACCAGCAGCCGTGGGCGATTCTGCTGATCCTCGGCATCCTGCTGGCGATCTACGCAATCTGCACTCTGCTTGATTTCATCCGCCAGGCACTGTTCGCCGTCACCATCGATAAGCGGCGTGGACGCTGGTTTGAGCTGCTGTGGGACAAGGCCTGTGAACGGAAAAACAGCCAGCTGCCCCCCCGCTGACCGATTCAGCTAATACCCGATGAGTTCCCATTGCTATAGGAATCTGACCTTCCTTACCTATCTTTCATAATTCTGACATGTAAGAGATAAATCTTACATGTTAGAATTATGAAAGGTTATGAAAGGAAAGTGATGTTACCAGATCGGGAATCTCTGACTGTCGAATTCAAAAGCGAGCAGCGCCGCCCGCAATCAGACGATGAAATCGTAGATAACGTCGTTGCCCTCGCGAACACACAAGGCGGCACGCTCTATCTCGGAATCGAAGATAACGGCATAGTCACCGGCGTCTCCGAACAGCATTCCAATATCAATGGACTCGCGGCCTTCATATTCAACAAAACCGTACCGCAGCAGACCACCCGAATCGAGTCTTTTCACGAACATGGCTGCCAAGTGGTAGCAATAGAAGTAGATAACAGTCAGCAAATCGTATCCACAAGCAACGGCAAGACTCTGCAACGCCGGCTCAAAGCCGACGGCACTCCCGAAGTAGTGCCGTTATTCGTCTCGCAATTCATCAGCCGTCTCTCACAACAACGCAGTTACGATTACAGCGACATGCCAGCCCCAGGCGGCGAGCTCACAGATTTGGATACCGAAGCCCGGAACCAATTGCGCCAGCACATTCGCGAGACCAATACAAACAGTTCACTGCTGACTTTCGACGATACGGACTTCGACAGGGCTCTTGGACTGGTGTCCGGCAATGAGGGTGAAGAGCTTCCCACCATTGCCGGGTTATTGACCATTGGCACCACCGAAGCCATCAAGCGCTGCATACCCACAGCCTCAGCCACGTTCCAGGTCATGGAAGGTACGACACCGCGAATAAACACGGATCCATTTGTGCTGCCGCTGGTTGACATGTTCGGCAAAATCAGCGATTTGATACAACCATGGAACCCCGGCCACGAAATCATGAGCGGATTGATACATATGAACGTGCCGGATTTCGACCCTCAGGCTCTCCGCGAAGCCATGGTAAACGCGTTCTGCCATCGCGACTATGCACGGATCGGCAGCGTGCGGTTCATGATTGACACCGATGGCCTGACCATTTCCAACCCGGGCGGCTTCATCGAGGGCATAAGCGAAGACAACCTCCTGTCTGCACAGCCTAGATCGAGGAATCCCCGACTGGCCTTGATTCTGAAAACCGCTGGATATGCCGAGCAGACCGGACGCGGAGTGGATAAGATTTATATCGGCTCATTGGCCAATGGAGGCGCAATGCCCGATTATTCGCAATCCACCAGCACCGAGGTCAATTTGTTCATTCGCCGTGCCGTGCCAGACGAGTCGTTCATCAGGATGGTGTCCGAAGAAGAGAAGCGACGTGGCAGCAGTCTCTCGGTATGGGCACTTATCATACTTTCTTTGCTTAAAGAGCATCGTCGTCTGACTATGTCGCAGCTTCACGAGTTTTCCCGATTGGAAGAACGTCGGGTAGTTGGCGCAGTGGAGGATTTGGTGGAGGCTGGCGTTGTGGAGGCGTCCGGCAGCGGCATATCCCGTTCGTACATTCTGAGTTCCAAGGTGTACAAGGCAGACGATGCATTACCGGCATACGTCAGGCAGAACAATATCTCAGCGACACGTCAGCGAGGACTGGTACTTGAGCTAGCCGAAAAGAACGACGGCGAGGTGACATCTTCGGAAGTCATGGATTTATTGGGCTTGAGCTATATCAGCGCATACCGGCTACTTAAGAAGATGGAGGATGAGGGCAAACTGATGCATGAGGGCAAAGGACGTTCCTCGCGATATCTCATCGCGTAAACAGGATGTGCCAGCACCTGGAGATGGTGCCGCCAGCGAATGGCTGCGAAGCTACCTCCAAGAAAGCATCCGCCCCCCCCGTTTGGCCATATGGCCAGCATACCGGGAATCCTTTGCCAGCCAACGTTCCAGTCACTGCCTGGTCGGATAACCCAGGTGCTCGACCACCTGGGCCGTACCACCTGGGCCGTTGGCCTCGGCGTGGCGGAATACAGTTCCACCGCACGCTGTCGTTCTTCGGGACCGGACATACGAAGATTCTCTCATTCAGTCTCCAAGAAAACGCCAGCATCCCCTAATGCCCGAAAAGTTGCGCACTTTGGATCATGGCCGTCCATGGCGCGATGACCGGTTCGCTGCCTGTAGGGTGTCATCGAGCCGGGACATGTCGAGATAGCGGCGTGCGCTCCATTCGTTCGCTGTGACGTGCCTGATCCTCGCGCAGACGAGCATGAGGGCGCTGTTGCCGTCCGGGAAGCTGCCCACGACGCGCGTGCGCCGCCGGATCTCCCGGTTGAGCCGTTCGATCATGTTGCTGGTGCGTATCCTCCTGCGGTGCCCGTCCGGGAACTCCGGCAGCAGGTACGTGGTCGTCTCGCCGACCCCCCCCGCGCAGGCAGTCGGCCGCGGCCTTCAGCCTCCCGCCTTCCATCTCCGCGGCGACCTGTTCGGCCTTGGCGAGGGCCGTCTCCCGGGATTCCATGGCGAACACGGCCCTCAACGCCGCGGAAGCCCAATCCCTGTGGCTTGGCGGCGTCTTCGAAAGCACGTTGCGCATGAAGTGCACCATGCACCGCCGGCATCTCGCCTCGGGGAGCATGGGGGTTGACGGTGGCGACGGGCCCGGCGCACCGGTCACCGACCACCAATCTGACGACTTTCAGCCCGCGTTCGATCATGCCCCTGACGGACTGCTCCCAGCCGGCCGCGTCCTCCCTCATGCCCCCGGCCACGCCGATGACCTCGCGGTGGCCCTCGGGGTCGACGCCGATGGCGACCAGGATGCCGGCGTTCTCCACGCTTCCACCCCATGATCGCTTGTGCCACACGCCGTCCACGAACACGTACGGATATTCCGATTCCAACGGCCTGCTGCGCCATTCGTCGATCTCGTCGTACACGCGCCTGAGCTTGTCGCCCAGGGTCTGCGAGGGCATAGGGGCCGGCTCGACGCGGAGCTGCGCGCGATAGGCCGCGCCAGGCTGCTGGTCATCGACGAGCTGGGCTACCTGCCGATCGACATCGACGGGGCCAGGCTCCTGTTCCAGGTCGTCGCGGATTCCTACGAGAAGCGGAGCGTGGTGTTCACCACGAACCTGGAGTTCGGACGGTGGGGCGAGGTGTTCGGAGACGGCGACATGGCCGCCGCGGTCATCGACCGCATCGTGCACCACGGAAGGATCGTCAGGTTCCGTGGCGAGTCATACCGCAACAGCCACTCCCTGATGAAATAAACGAAAAGAGCGGAACCAACCCGGCCGCCGGTGACGGTGTCCATTTTGAACGCCGATGGTGTTCAGATTAACTGGTGACGACACGCAGATTTATTTGACGAAAGACACCACCGTCCCGGTCACGTCGGTCTCGGTCTCGGGTGACGGCGTGAAGGACGGGAAACTCAAATTGGAGTCGGGCGCCTCCGCGCAGCTGACGGCGACCGTGAGCCCGTCGAACGCGACGGACCGGAAGGTCTCGTGGACGAGCTCGGACAGCTCGGTCGCGAACGT
>ENA-UOJH01000313-UOJH01000313.1-human-gut-metagenome-genome-assembly--contig:-C148-NODE-313-length-48905-cov-55.578465_pt1 | contig 48905 bp, 40 predicted proteins | sample MGYA00242345_ERZ723892 | MGnify/ENA metagenome assembly ERZ723892 | reverse complement strand
GGTTGTTCCTATGTGTGAGAGTGGAAGGAATATCCTAGCTAAGCATAAGAAAAAAGCCAAACGAATTGGCTTTTTTCTCGTGTTTTAATGTTGGTACGATAAGAGTCTTATTTCTTCATTTGTGGCTTTATCTGACTTTAATGTTATCTCCGCCATCTCATGACCAAACTCAACTGCCTCTTTTAAGGAGCATCCTTCAGTAAATTTATCAATGACTCCGGCAAATAAGGAATCCCCACTGCCGGTAGTGTTCTTTATGTTTATTGCCGGTTCTACTTCAACTCTTTCAATCACTTTATTGTTCTCACCAATATAAATATCTTGAGGTCCATGAGTGATTACCACATTCTTTATTCCTTTCTTGAATAAAGATTTGATCAATTCTTCTCCTTCTAGATTTCCATCAGACAACGATTGCCCTTCATGGAAGTTCCCTTTTAGTAAAGTTATTTGATTGAGATATGGTTTAAGTCTTTGGGCTTTGGCAGGAGAAATGCATTCGCATAAAATCTTCTTATGCTTAAAAGTTTTGAATATATAGTCTATTGTTTCTTGAATTAGATTTGTGTCTATAGCTATATATTCATATCCTTCTATTATCGGCTTTAAAGATTCTAGGTATTCAGGACTTAAATCGGAGATGATTCTGTTATCGCATAAGGCTAAAGCCATATCGTGATTTGAATCGTTTATAGCTATATACGTAGAAGTTGGTAAGTTAGATTTAGGGCAATAGACATTCATTCCTAAATTTGCTAAACCTTTCTTCATCTTGATTCCTAAATCATCTTCACCTATAGCTGTTATAAAAGGGCAGTAATTTCCTAAGAAAGCTAAGTTCTCAGCAACATTTCTCATGACTCCACCGAATGAAACAGCTAAAGTTCCTATGTTTGAAACACCAGGAATAAGTTTATCTCTAGAATCTCCGATATAATCGATATTTGATCCACCGATCAATATGAGTTTCTTGTTAGACATGAGAAATTACTTAAGCTTTGAATATTCAGCTGCTATTTGAGCACCGAGCTTAGCGTTGTTCAAAACTAAATGAATGTTGGCTTCCAAAGATTCACCACCAGTCAATTCGACAATTCTCTTGAGCAAGAAAGGAGTCTCATCCTTTCCATGGATTCCTAAGTCTTCCATTTCTTGTTGAGCCTTATCTATAGCTTTGTCTATAATCTTTTCATCCATAGAATACTCTTCTGGAATAGGATTGCAAATCAAAGCTCCACCATCTAGTTTGTATTCTCTCTTAGCCTTTACTATTTTTGCTATTTCCAAAGGCGATTGAGCATTGTAATCAGGCTTGTATGTGCTAGTTCTTGTATAGAAGCGAGGCAATGTTTCGCTTTGATAAGAGATTACAGGAACACCTTTTGTTTCCAAATATTCCAAAGTTAAAGGCAAGTCCAATATAGCTTTAGGTCCAGCACAAATGACTGTGACATTTGTCTTTCCTAATTCATCTAAGTCAGCACTTATATCAAAAGTCTTTGTTGCACCTCTTTGACATCCACCTATTCCACCTGTGACAAAGAAATTGATTCCAGCCAAATTTGCAAAAATCATAGTAGCAGAAACGGTGGTTGCACCCCATAATTTCATAGCGGTGACGATAGGAATATCTCTTCTAGAGACTTTGATAATTCCTTTCTTCTTTCCAAATTCTTCGATTTCATCAGGTGTCATACCGATGATAGGTTCACCTTCAATGATTCCTATAGTGGCGGGAACTGCACCATTATCTCTTACAGTTTTTTCTACAGCCAAAGCACATTCGACATTTCTTGGATATGGCATTCCATGAGAAATGATGGTAGATTCTAAAGCGACAACAGGTTTTCCTTCTTGGATAGCCTTCAAAACCTCAGGGTTGATTTTCATTTTAAAGCCTCTCTTTTTTCCAAAAGAGAATTATAAATAAAAGGAAGTATTTATTCTATATAAGAATAGATTTTGAAAGTCTTTTCTAAAAATACAAACTAGTTATTATTCTTCTTAACCAAACAATCAGCACATGTACAGTAAAGAACAGTTCTTTTGTAGTCGAGTTCACAACCGTGTTCTTGTTGAACATGATCATAGAATGTTTCTAGTTGTGTGCATTTTAAAGGAATTATCTTTCCACATTCCAAACATACCATTCTTCCGTTTGAATATCCAACTTCATCTAAAACGATATAACGAAACAAGGATTTCTTTCCGTCAGATGATGATATTCTTGCTACTTTTCCTTCTTCTGCTAATTTATCTAAGAATCTATATACCGTGGGGTATGAGATATGAATGTCTAGTTTTTCTAAATCACTTATCAAATCACTGACTGATTGGAATTCGTTCTTTTTACTTTTGAGGACTTCTAATAATAGTCTTTTTTGCTTTGTAGTATATGAAGCCATAATAGTCCTCCTTTCTTTTCTCTTATTATACGAAAATTTATATCAAGCGTTAAACATTATAATAAATGAAAGACAAAAATGAATGGAAAATTAGTCTTTTATAAGTGATATACAATTTGCAAAAAACATAGATAACCACTATATTTTTCTTGCATTTATTTTTAATAATTGCTATTCTAACAATAGAGGTGAAAAGAAAATGGTCACAAAAGATTTAATCGATGATGTAGCTTCAAAAGCTCGTCTTTCTAAAAAAGAAGCTGAAGCAGCTATTAATGCTGTATTTGCCGGTATTACTGATGGACTTATCAACGATCCTGAACATAAGGTTCTTGTCTCTGGATTTGGAATTTTTGAAGTAAAAGAGACCAAAGCCAGAAAAGGCGTTAATCCTGCAACTCAAGAAGCGATTGAGATTCCTTCATCCAAGAGAGTTTCTTTCCGTGTCTCTAAGACTCTCAAAGAAGCAGTTAAGTAATTTAAGTAAAATAAAAAAGAGCCATTTGGCTCTTTTTTAGTCTTGTTTTTATTTGTTTTCTAATTTCATTTGCTGCTCGTCATGTTTCTTTTGATACATATAAAGAGCAAATGAGATAGCAAATCCAACAATCAATAAGCCGATTCCTAAGGATAAATCAATAGGCATAGAGACAGCGTTTGGATAATTTGTACTTTTGTCTACTACACCAGCCCAAATCTGATAAACCTCATATACATCGCTGTTGAAGAAGATCGATACGATTGCTCCAGCAGACAAACCTACAATAGCGAAGAAAGTTGTTTTTCTAGATTTTTCAAATAATTTATTTAAAAATTTTGAAGTTAAGAATAACCCAACTAAGAATCCAACAATCAATGCTGCATATATTCCAAAGATTTTAGGATTTTGTTTCCAATACTCTAGATGGAATGAACCCATTAAAGCATTAAAGTATCCTATCATCATCAAGAAAGCTGAGGCTGATAGTCCAGGGACTACTTGAGTTATACTAACGACAAATCCTATGACTAAGAATACTATATACTCCCACCATTCTATTGTAGCAAAGGCGGTTCCATCATTTCCATTTCCAGTCAATAGTGTCACACAGACTGATAACACGATAGGAATTAGGAATCCAATTATCAACAATGAGATTCTAAGAGGTGTTTTCTTCTCGCCTTTTATTTCATCGTTGACAGCAGGAAAAGCACCTATCATCAAACCGGCAAACAAGCAAATGATAGCAAAAGGAATGTAATTCAATGCTGCTTGTACTCCAAAAAATCCACCGATGAATCCTATGATTGCTCCTATGACAACAGGAAGCAAATACAAGCAGCAAGTCTTAAATTTTTTGAATAGATTCGATACAGCATTCAACAACTTGTCGTAAATTTTAAAGATAATTGTTATTGTGGCGCCGGATATTCCAGGAACAATAACAGCTAATCCAACAAAGAATCCAACCAAACAGTTTTTTAACCACTCCTTGGTATTTTTGGGAGGGGCAATCTGAGTTTCAACTTCAGATGTCTGATCTTCTGGCTTTTTTTTATTTTCCATACAATTCATTGACCTCTTTTTTGAACAACAAAGTAGTTTATATAATTCTTATAAAGACTTTTCAACTATAATTAACTATATTCATTCATAACCAAGGAGGCATTTATGGAACTAAATTTTAAAGATTTGAACTGGAGATCCATATTTTTGAAGAGATATAAAGGACTTGGACTCACAGAAAGTGATGCCATGGTTATTTTGATGGCTGATGAAGTGATGCAGATGGATGGGGAAATACCAGTTACGGCTGATGCATTATCACAGTATATGTCTTTATCCAAAGAAACTATTGATGATTGTTTATTGAGATTGATGGACAAGAAGTATGTCGCATATAGCCCTAAAGGAGATTTAACTTTACAGCCTCTTTTTAGTAAATTGTTCGATGATTTCAAAAAAGATATAGTCTTATCTTCTGACTCTCGTTCTCAAAAGAAAATTGATGATGCTTATGCCTTCTTCCAAAAAGAGATGGGAAGACCATTGACACCATTGGAAGTCGATAAGATAAATGGATGGTTAGGTGAAGGTGCTACTGTATCTATGATGCAGGAAGCATATGCAAATATTCAATCTAAGCAAAAAAGAGTTACTTTCCCTAGATTAGAAAAAGAAATTTTGCGTTTAGAAAAAGAAAAAGATATTAATAAAGAAGGTTATACTGCAAGGGATGATGCGCATAGATCTAATGAGTTACCTAAGATTATCTCTCACGATTGGTTGAACGATGACTAGACAAGAAAAAGCAGATCAGGTAAAGAATTTCTTAGATGATAGATTTGGTCTTGTCGATTGCTTTTTAAAGCATAAGACAGATCAGGAGTTTTTGATTGCAGTTATTCTTTCTGCTCAGTCTAACGACAAGTCAGTTAATAAAGTGACTCCAATATTATTTGATAAGTATAAAGACTTAGCTGCTTTATCTAAAGCCAACGTCGATGATGTCATCAGTATTATCAAACCGGTAGGATTAGCAAAAGCCAAAGCTAGTCACATAATTGAAGCATCTAAAATTCTTGTCGATAAATATGATTGTCAAATTCCAAAAGATAGAGAAGTTTTGATGACACTTCCCGGTGTTGGATTTAAAACATCGGGAGTGGTCTTAGGCGAGTTATATAATTTTCCTTATCTACCAGTGGATACACATGTAGAAAGAGTATCTAAGTTTTTAGGCCTTGTCGATAAAGATTTAAGACCAGAACAAATAGAATTAAAATTAGAAAAGTTATTTAAAAATAGCTGTCTAATCAATACTCATAGACAGTTAATAATGTTAGGTAGAACGATATTGACAGCTAAGAATCCAAAGTTAGATGAACTACCTTTTCCTTGGATTAAGAAGGGTTAGAGTTTTGGATTATCAGGATCTAATTGAGAATTAAAATAAGCTTTATCTATAGCATCCAATATATAAAGTCTAGGTGTAAAACCTTGTTTGATTAGAATTCCGTTTTCTATAAAGAAATCTCTTTTAAATCCTTGATGGGATTTTTCTTTTAATATTCTATCTACTATGAAATGCGCATCTAACAAATAAACTTCGTTTCTTTGAGTGAATGATACGACAAAGAAGCCTATTCCACCTAGTTTTAAGACTAAATCTAGATGAGTCACTTGTTGAGGTCTTATGTTTTGAAAGTGAAGAGTGTCTTCCTTAGTCTCTTTGCATTCGAAATCGATGTATTTAGATCGATAAACTCCAACAAAATCAGTTGTTGATTTTTGGTCAAAATGAGCCTCGATAATCTTGTTTGGATTAGATTTGTCAACTTTATATACTCTAATAGGAGTTGGTCTTTTATAAATAGAAGCTATTCCAAGATTTCTATAATAGTCACAGGATTTGATTACATCGTTTTCCAAATGCATTCCCATGTTGGCTCTATCAGCTAGACCATTTCTTTTTCTTTTGATGATTCCCTCTTTTTTCTCATCTTTTACAACTTCTTCATAAGTCTTTCCGTTAGGATACTTGATCGTCATGATAAGTAATCCTCAATGGCTTTGTTGAAATCTTTAGAGGATACATCTTTTCCATTACACAAATCATCTATAAATGGCTTGGATATAATGAAGAAATCTTTTGAAGTTAGAAGATTCTTTTTGAATTCGCGTAATGTTATATCAGGTCTTTTTATCACTTGAATGAATAGATTCATTAAGTTTTCAGCATCATACAAAGGATCGTGTGCGTGCTGTAAATTCTTGGCTTCATAAATTTCTAGAAGCTTAGGTTGTGAGAATGTCATATGTCTTTCGTCATGAACGAATCTAGAGACGAATGCCTGCATGTCGAACCAGTTTCTTTTTATATGGTCATAAAAGTCTTGACATAATTGATCGTTGGCTCTTATCTTGGATTGATAGAGCATATTTAAGTCTTGGTTTCCGAAAGTAATATATACTTTCTTTCCAGTGCATTTAGTGAATGTCATAAGTTCGACTAAAGCTTTATGGAAGGTGATACCTTCTGTCTTCAATCTATCGTCAGTTATACCGGTCAGAATAGTGACAACACCACCTACAGGACTTTGAGGTTTTATCAATCTCTTGAAAACCTGAATCTTTTTTCCTGGCAAAGGCAATAAATCGGGTCCACAAAAATACTTGCATGCTCCTATTGCAATAGTTTCATGTGATAATTGAGTTCCTTCTAAATCTAGAAAGACTAATTCTCTGGGTTCTCCGATTTCTTCTTTTAAAAGGCGCATAAAAATCCTTAAGATAATTTCCAAATATCTTCTATTTTGTCTTCTTCAACTTTTGGTGGCTCGTATTGTTTTGCTATTTCATCAGTCTTTTTCAATATGCTCATCAAATGCATACCTTCGGAAGGTCCTAATGACTTAAGCCACATTGTGAATACTTCTACAATAGCATCTGTTTCCTTTTTGTATTTTTCCAATCCAGCGGGTGTAATCTTTACGAAAACTTGTCTTCTATTAGTTTTATCAGTCTCTCTAGTAATCAATCCTTCCTTCTCCATATTTCTAAGGTTTGCTGCTACATTAGGTCTGGATAAATTCAATTCACTAGAGATGTCTGAAGGATGACATAACCCTCCTGAATTGACTAGAAGCAATAGTATTCTTCCATCTGATTTGATGAAATTAATAAGAGAATTGAACATTCCATGATTGTAGATGTCTAAGAGGTAAGAAAAGAATGCAAATATATCCTTATCTACTCCATCAAGTCTTTTTAAAGCGGGAGAATTTTCGATGGATTTTTCTTTTTTGTTGTCCATTTTGTTTTATCCTTTCCTGTCGTTTATCAAAAGACATAGATTATTATTTTAATAATAATTCAAAGATTGAATTATTTCAACTTTTGAGGTTGGTTATGGCTATAAAAATACTTTCAAAATGTGTGTTTTCTATAAAATATTAATATTTAATCTTATTTATATATTGTATTTTTTGCTATTTTATGGTATTTTCACCAAGCATGTCCAAAGCTACATGCAATGCACACGAATATGGATTTTGCCGACTAGTCCTTAAAATGCAGGACTTATACGAATCTTATAAGTCTGTTACACAAACATTCTAGACCTTACATAGAAACTGTATTAATGCGTTTTCTGGGTTGGCAGTACGGAAGTATTCGGAGGTATAACAAAAAATGGAGGGTTTTTAAAAACCATGAGTGAAGAAGTTAAAGTAGAAGCTCCAGTCGAGTCTGCACCCGCTGCTGAGCAACCCAAAGCTGATTTGATGTCAAAGACTATCCACAAGGATAGTGATCCTGTTGTTTCTGTTAAGGAACTCATTGCCGTCGGTGCCCATTATGGTCACCAAGCACGTCGCTGGAATCCTAACATGAAGCCTTACATCTATGGTAAGAAGAACAACTTGCACATCATCGATTTGAACAAGTCCGTTGATTTGATTCAAAAGGCTTATGTGGCTCTTAAGAAGATTGTTGAACAAGGTGGAAAGGTTCTCTTCGTTGGAACTAAGCCTGTCGCCAAGGAAACTGTCTTGAATGAGGCTACTCGTTCCGGCTGCTTCTATGTCAACAATCGTTGGTTGGGTGGAACCTTGACTAACTTCGATACCATATACAAACGCATCAAGCTCTTGAAGGAACTCGATGAAGCTACTGAGAGTGGACAACTCGACAAGCTTTCTAAGAAGGATGCTATTGCCAAGGGCAAGGAACGTGATCGCTTGAACTCACTTCTCGGTGGTATCAAGGAAATGAGAAAGAGACCTGACGCTATCGTCGTGGTCGATTCTAACTGGGAGCACAACGCTGTCCATGAAGCCAAGTTGCTCCACATTCACACCTTTGGACTCATCGATACTAACTGTGAGCCTTCAGATGTAGAATTCCCTATTCCTGTGAACGTTGATGGACCTGAGTCTGTCAAGCTCATCATTGGATTGCTCGCCGATGCCGTTGTCGCTGCTAAGGGTGGAGAAGCTGCTTATGCTTACCAAGCCGATGCTGCTGATGCCGGAAATATGGAGAGCTTCATCCCTGAGGATTTGAGCAAGTATCAATTCAGCCAGGACGATTTGAAGGTTGTCCACGCTAAGATTCGTGAAGATATCTTCGCTGCTAAGCGTAAGGGCAAGAAGCGTCGTAAGAAAGCTAGCAAGAAGTTTGTAAAGCGTCCTAATGGTGGAAATCATGGACCTAAGGATGAAAATCGTGGAGAGAAGGCTCAAGAGGCTCCTAAGGCCACTGAAGCTGCTCCTAGCGAGAAGACTGAAGCTAAGCCTGCAACTGAGGAGACTAAATAACCGTGTCATCTGCACAAATCGAATTAATTAAGCAGCTCAGAGACCGCACTGGTGCCGGACTCATGGACTGCAAAAAGGCTATTGTCGCTTGCGAGAATGATGTCGAGAAGGCTATTGTCTGGCTTCGTGAGAAGGGCTTGAGCAAGGTTGCTAAGAAGGCCAACCGTGTTGCAGCCGAAGGAAAGAGCTGGATTGAAGAGTCTGGTGATGATGCCGTTATCTTCGAAGTCAACTCCGAGACTGACTTTGTCTCTGAATCACCTGCTTTCGGTGATTTGGTCAAAGAAATTGGAAAAGTTTTGATTGAAAAGAAACCCGCCACTTTGGAAGAAGCCACTGAAATGGTTTCTAGCATTTGTGCTGACGGAACCATGCGTATGGGTGAGAAGATAGTTCTCCGCCGCTTGAAGTGGATTCACAAGAGTGCCGGTGAGAACATCGGAACCTACATCCATATGAAGGGTAAGATTGCAGTTGCTGTTGTATTGAAGGGTGGCGATAAAGCTTTTGCTGATGATATCGCTGTTTCTCTTTGCTCCAGTCTTCCTACCTACATTTTCGAGTCAGAGATTCCTGCCGAAGTTGTAAAGAAGGAAACTGAAATTGAAATCGAAGCCTCCAAAGCTGATCCTAAGTTTGCTAGCAAACCTCAAGCAATCCAAGAGAAGATTGTCGAGGGACGTGTTAGAAAGAACCTCAACTCTCAAGTCTTCGTCGATCAAGAATTCATCTTGGATACTTCCAAGGTTGTAGGACAAGTCTTGAAAGAGCATGGAGCTGAAATCGTCTCTACAGTTCGTTTCACCACTGGTGAAGGAATTGAAAAGGCTCAATCCGACTTTGCTGCCGAAGTTGCTGCACAACTCAACAACAAGTAATTTATTGAATTTGTAACAAGGCACGCATATGTGTGCCTTGTTTTTTGAAAGAGGGTTATATGGAAATAAAATATAAACGTGTATTGCTTAAAATCTCAGGCGAAGCTTTGGAAGACAGCGAGAATCATTCGATATTCTCAAAAGAAAAGATGGTAGGAATAGCTGAACAAGTTAAAATTCTTCACTCTGCTGGGGTTCAGGTCTGCCTTGTTGTTGGGGCTGGAAATATCTGGAGAGGAAAATTGGCCGGATTATTAGGCTTAAATCCAGCTCAAGCAGATGATATGGGAATGATGGGTACAGTCATTAATGGATTAGGACTTAAGGGTGTATTAGAAAACAATGGATTGAAAGCACATGTTTTCTCTTCTATCCAAGTCGACAAATTTTGTGACTATTTTACACAAAGAGATGCTTTGAGAGCTTTGGACAATGGTGAAGTATGTATCTTTGTGGGTGGAACAGGAAATCCTTTCTTCACAACTGATTCATGTGCAGCTTTGAGAGCTTTAGAGACTAGTTGTGACGTCATCTTGATGGCAAAGAATGGTGTTGATGGAGTCTACACTGCTGATCCTAAGACTGATAAGTCGGCTAAATTGATCAAGACTATAACTTATCATGAGATTCTTGATAAGAAATTGAAGGTCATGGATGCTACTGCTGCTGGATTGTTGGAGGATTCCAATATTCAAATCAGGGTGTTCGAAATGAAACCGGAGAATTTCTTAAAGGTCATCACTGGTGATTTTATGGGAACATTGATCACAAAATAAGCAATTTAATTGCTTTTATTTGTGCTAATAATAGATACCTTTGTATCACTTATAAGTTTTTATTATATATTTCTATAGTAAGGAGAAATAATTATGGAAGAGAAAGAAGTATTAGATTCAGTTAAAACTGAAATGAATGAAGCTATCAATAAGCTTAAAGGATCTTTGGCTACCTTGAGAGCAGGTGCAGTCAATCCTAATGTCTTAGATAAGATCCGTGTCGATTATTATGGAGAAATGACTCCTATCAAGACTTTGGCAGCAGTTAGAGTTGAAGGTGGAACAGCCTTGGTTTTAAAGGTTTTCGATCCTTCTTCAGTAAAGTCTATCGAAGCTGCAATAGGAACATCAAACTTGGGTGTGAATCCTAATGTCAAAGGAAATGAGATTCGTCTTAATTTCCCACCTCTCTCTGGTGATCGTCGTAAGGAAATCATCAAGGAAGCTAAAGGATATTGTGATGATAATAAAGTCACAATCCGTGCTATTAGAAAGAATTGGATTGATAAGGTAAAGAAATCCGAAGAGTTCTCTGAGGATTTAGAGAAGCGTATCGATGCTGCTATTCAAAAGGAACACGATGCTGCTATCAAGACTATCGACTCCTTATACAAGGGTAAGGAACAGGAGCTCTCTAATATCTAGTGTCTGACAAAGATACAAAAAGTTTGAAGCATATTCTTTTTATTATGGATGGAAATGGCCGTTGGGCCAAGAAGAGATTGTTGCCTCGAACTGCAGGACATTTGGCAGGAGTAAAACGCATCAAAGAAATAGTTGATGAGTGTTTTTTGACATATCAAATTCCATATGTTTCATTGTTTTGCTTCTCTAGTGAGAACTGGAATAGACCTGAAGCTGAAGTTTCCACTCTATTTAAATTATTAAAAGAATTCTTTTCTTCAAACATTGAAGATTTTAAATCTAAGGGTGTGAAGATTAGAGTTGTTGGAGACCTGGCCGATAAAAGAATACCGACTGATATTCTCAATACTATCAATGAAGCTATGAAAGAGACAAAAGAATTGAATAAGTACAACTTCACTGTCTTATTCAATTATGGTGGAAGACAAGATGTGGTTCAAGCTACTAAGAGATTTGCTTCTCTATATAAAGAAGGAAAAGTAGAATTGGATTCTTTGAATGTTAAATCGTTCGAAGATTATCTTTGGACTAAAGATTTGCCAGATGTCGATTTAATGGTTAGAACCTCTGGCGAGTTGAGAGTATCTAATTGTTATTTATATCAATTAGCTTATGCTGAAATGGAATTTCCAAAGACTTATTGGCCTGATTATTCGGTGAAATCATTGAAGGAATCCTTGGATGATTTCTACGGAAGAAATAGACGTTTCGGAGCAATAAAAGAATGAAAAAGTTATCGAAAAATACTGAACATTCAATGATTGTGAGAATAATCACTGGATTGATTTTAGGTTTAGTCTTGGGACCGGCTGGAATATTTGGTGGATGGTATCTGTTGGCAGTATCATTTGTTTTAGTTTTCTTTGCCGCCTATGAGATATTAGCTTTGCCTGGAAAAAAGCATTATAGTAAGTTCATATGGGTTTGGACTTATGTTTGGATGTATGCAATGATTTATTGGATCTTCTTTAAAGAAGAAAATATAAGGAATGAATTATTTGCTGGCAACTTTTTCTCATTGAATAAAATTTATATCAGTATTTTCTCACTAGTCATTTATTTAATAGGTTTGTTTTGCTTCTCATTCTTATATGAAACGTTTAGACTGGATGATGTTTTCTACTTGTTTACTATGGTCTTCATAGTATCGCTAGGATTCTATTCGATTATGTATTTAAGATATTATCCTACTGCTTTCTTAGATAAGACGGATCCTGCTGATATCACATTGACTTATAACTGGTCTATATCTTCTTCTATGTTGCTGTGGTTTTGTTTGTTTGGCGTTTGGTGTAGCGATATAGGAGCTTACTTTGTCGGTGTTTTATTCGGCAAGCATCCAATGAATCCTAGAGTATCTCCCCATAAAACATGGGAAGGATTCTTTGGTGGAGTTGCTTTTTCAATGATATTCACTTTGAGTTTCTCAGCGATATCGTGGTACTGTTTTAAAACTCCTTTGATCAAAACTGGTGGAGAAGCTCCTTTGGATGGATTGAGCTTTGAAAGTCAAAGTGGTTGGGGTTGGGGCTACATCTTACTCTTGTCTGTAATTATTCCTATTATGGATAATATAGGTGGATTTATCTTCTCGGCAGTTAAAAGACATTTCAATGTTAAAGATTGGGGCTTTATTTTACCTGGTCATGGTGGCATAATTGATAGGTTTGATTCCATATTCGTCACCTGTTCTGTAGTAGCTATCTTGATATCATTTATTACTAATGGTTGGACATTCTTACAGCATTAATAACTGAATATAGGATTATTTAAAACTTAAAGGAAAAGAAAATTAAAGTATGGCAAAAAAGATTGTTTTATTAGGAGCGACTGGTTCTATAGGAACTCAGGCTTTGAGCTTGTTGAAAGATAATAGTGAATATGAGCTCGTAGGAATTACAGCCAACAAGAATGTTGATAAGTTGGTGGAGATAGTCAAAGAATTTCCAACTATAAAATTTGTTGGAATTGTTGCTGATTCTAAAGCTAAAGCTTTGAAAGAAGCTTTACCTGAAGTTGAAGTTTTGTCTGGCAAATCTATAAACTTAACTATAATTGATAAGGCTGATCCTGATGTTGTCTTGAATTCAATTTTAGGATTTGATGGATTCTTACCTTCACTTCATGCTTTGAAGAAGGATAAGATTCTTTTGTTAGCTAACAAAGAAACTTTGGTCGTGGGTGGAAACTTTATCAATGAGGTATTAGCTCAAGGTCATGGAAAGTTGATCCCTATCGATTCTGAGCATGTAGCAGTTGCTAAATGTTTAGCTGAAGTTCCCCAAGGCAAGAAAGTCAAAGAATTGTTTATCACAGCTTCTGGCGGTGCTTTGAGAGACTATCCTACTAAGGCTATCGGAACAGCTCCTATTCAAGCGGTGTTAGCTCATCCTACATGGAAGATGGGACCAAAGATCACTGTAGATAGTGCTACTATGGTGAATAAAGCATATGAAGTCATCGAAGCTTCTATGTTGTTCCATTATCCTTTGAAGGATATTAAGGCTGTTATCAATAGAGAATCTTTGATTCATGGTGGTGTTGTTTTAGAAGACGGAACTTCTATTTATGAATATTCTCCTAATACTATGCTCACACCTATCAAATATGCTTTGAGTCTTGGAACTGAGAAACGCCATGAATTGACTGACGAAGATAAAGAAGCAGTCAAGAATTTAAAGACTGAGGATATCGATAAGAACAGATATCCTATGTTCACATTCATTTTATCATTGGTCGGGAAATATCCTTCTCGTGCAGCAATTGTTGTAAATGCTGTGGATGAAGAAGCTGTAAATGCTTATTTAAACGGAGAGATTCGTTTCGGCGATGTCGAGACAATATTGAGAAAAGTTTCTTCTAGTGTCACTAGAGATAGCGATAACCCCAAGGAATTGAAAGATGTCTTGGATTTGGATGAAAAAGCTAGAGATGCAGCAGATAAGATTATCACTCTTTACGCTAATGCTTTGAAAGCTGGAAACAATCCTTCCGATATAGTAGCTAAACCTATTCGTGATGCTAATAGAAAACACGAAGAAGAAATCAAGGATGAGGTCGAGAAGAGAAAAGCCAAAAAGGCTTCTCGTTGGAGAAACGATCCTAAGAAAAAAGCCTTGCTCAAAGAACATGAAGCTGAGAAAGCTAAGAAAGAAAAGCAAGGATATCCTAGAAATGCCAAGGATGCGGTCAAGGAAAAGAAAGTCTATGTTAAGAGAGAGGACAAGAAGATTGATGATCGTAAGAAGGATGTTCAATCTTTCGGAGACTACATGGACAAGAAGAAGGATGATCATCAAGACTTCGGTAGAAGTGGAATCCGTGGAAAGAGACCTTATCGTAACACTCATGAAGTGAATACTTTCCATAAGAAGAGTGATCATTATGATCACGAGAAGAAATTCAATGGTGATCATAAGGATAGAGATGATAGACATTCGAAATTTGGTGGACACTCATTCCATAAGGCTAATGGAGGATTCCATTCAAGATCTAATGATTCTTATAAACCCAGTGGTGAATTCCATAAATCCTATAGGACTCATTCAGAAGGTGACAACAAGGAAAAGAAATCTTATTCATCTAAGAAACCATCATTTGGCCATTCATCCTTCAAAGGTGGAGAAAGACATTCATCATTTAGAGGAAAGTCTTCATTCGGTGGAAACAAGAAGTCCTCTTATCGTGGTGGACACTTCGACAAAGCTCGTCAAGATAAACCACAAGGAGCTACCAAGAAGAGAACATTCCATACTGGAAGAAAGAACTTCAACCGCGGTAGATAATAAGTCAATTATTTGTATGAGATAAAAAGGAGGCAATTATGCAAATATTCATTAGTATCATAGTTTTCGTACTCGGGCTATGCTTTGTCATTTGCCTTCATGAGCTTGGCCATCTTTCGATGGCTAAGCTTTTTAAAGTTTATTGTGAAGAATATTCTATAGGATTTGGACCTAAAATCGTATCTATAAATCCCAAAGACAAGACTACAGGGAAACCATTATGGGAAACCACGGTCAATATTCGCTGTATTCCTTTAGGAGGATATGTTGCAATGGTCGGAGAAAGCGATGATGCTGCTTTGACTGAAGCTGGTATTCCACCAGTTCCAAAGGAAAGAACCTTCAGTGGTGTGAATCATGGAAAACAAGCGATTATCATGATTGCTGGAATCGTGATGAATGTCATCCTTTCTTTCTTCCTTTGCTTCATAGCTGATGCCTTTTGCCCACAACAGGATGTTTATACAAATAGAATTACTGTCGCCTCTGGCTCATATTTAGCTATTAGCGGTCTAACTACAGGTACTAGGATCGTATCGATAAAGAAAGCATATCCTGATGATGTTCTCATCTATGACGGATTGGGAAATCAATGGACTGATGAAAAGATATTTAACCTTCCAGACAAAGATAAAGCAGCTATCGAACAGTCAAAGAATAGAACTTTCAATACTGTAGATACATACTTTGATATTTCTAATGCGATGTTAGATGAAGTCTATTATAGAAATGAATCTGGCACGTATTATGAGCCTGTTGTATCAGTCAGTGATTCTCAAACTCATTTGTATTTATATCCTAGTAAGGATAGTAAAGAATTGACAGTGACTATTACTTATGCCGATATGTATTCGACTAAGAATGATGATGGGTCATACGATGGTTCTAAGGTTATTGAAGTGAAAGTGAAGCCTGAGTTGAGCGATGCGACCAAAGGTTTGTACCATTATGAAGCTTTGGGTATATCGCCTTATATGTCTTATTCACCTAAGCCATATAACAGAAATAGTTTCATAGATGGAGAAGGAACTCCAACTATAACTGGTCAGTCATTTGTTAGAGCTTTAGGTCAGGCTTTTTATGATCAAGGCAATGGAATAGTTCAAACATTCCAAGCTATAGGTGGATTATTTACTCCATCAGGATGGCAGAATGTCGGTGGAATTGTTTCTATGTTTAGAACTACAGAGCAAGCTGTGTCTATTGGCCCTTTCTATGTATTCTACCTATGGGGTTTGATTTCAGTCAATATTGCGATTATGAACTTGATTCCATTCCCAGGTTTGGATGGATGGCAGTTACTATTGTGTATCATTGAATCTATTACTAAGAAACCAGCAAATAAGAAATTTAAGTCTTATGCTTCGATGATTGGATTAGGCGTTTTATTAGTCTTTGGAGTTGTGCTGATTGTATTAGATATAATTAGATGGGTTGGATAACAAGTGTTGAATAAAAAAAGACTAGTCTCGAAATAAAAGACTGGTCTTTTTGATTCTTATTTTATTTTTTTAAGAAAATTATAAATTTAGGGATAAGAAGTATGATTTATGAAAAAAATTCGATAGCTGAATGTAATTTTATATAGTTTTTGAATTGTTTATTTATGATTATTTATTTTTATTAGAAGGATTTATTCTCTCTGTATGTTTACAGTATGGATAATTATGACAACCATAGAATTTATAATTATAAGAGTAACGATAAACCATATAGTCACCACATATTGGACATATATGTTTTTTTCTTAAAGCTTCTTTATCTCGGATTGGATAATCACAATATGGGTAATTGGAATATTTCCAACAACTATTTCCATCCGGATAAGATTTTTCTGATAAGTTCCCAGTTTTACATCTTGGACAATAAATAATATCTTGTTCTTTTATTTGTTCTTTCTTGTTCATAATAGAGCATTTTTGGAGTATTTCAGTTAAGAAAGGGGATGTATGTGTATTATTGGCTATTATGTATGTACAAAGTTTTGCTCTTGTTAAAGCAACATACCAAAGTCTTCTTTCTTCCGAGAATGGATAATTTTCTTTAGAACTTAAAACTAAATTTAGAATAGGATCGTCATCCATTCTATTTGGAAATCCTATAAGTCCATCATCAGCATTTATTAGGACAACATAGTCTTCCTCAAGACCTTTTGATTTATGTACAGTGCTATATTTTATATTTAAATATGGATACTCTTTTACTATGATTTTATAACTATCATCATTTTCCTTGTCTCGTTTTAGCAATATTTTATTTGTCTCCTTAATTGTATCTATATCATTGTTATTTCTACCTAAGACCAATATATTTGCTCTATTTGAAATTGAAGAAATTTCTTTAATTATATTTAAGAAAGCAGTTCTTTTATTTGTTGAATAATACATAACTTTTATAGGAGTGTTTGTATGGATATTAGATTTCATATGTTTATCGATTTGAGAATGGTTTTTACATATGAAGTCATGCATGATATCTTGAAGTTCTTGGGAATTTCGATGCGTCATAGTAACAAATGATATTTGACTATCATCAAAATAAGATTTAAAGTTAGTAAAGATATTAATATCGGATCCTGTGAATCTATATATAGATTGCCAGTCATCCCCTGCAGCAAACAATTGAGAATTGCCATGATCGATTAGCTTTTTCAAAAACTGCATTCTACTCCATGATATGTCTTGGAATTCATCGACAATTATGTATGAATATTTGAAATTGGTTGTCGAATTTAATAATTCGGTTGATTGTAGAATCATATCATCAAAATCAATTTTATTATTTTTTCTGATCCAGTTTATATAATAACAATAAACTGATTTAGCTATCTTTAAAAATCGTAAAGATCTATTCTTTTCAAAGAAATTTGTTGAACTTAAATTGAACTTATCGAACTGAGATTCATCGGTGTATCTAGCTTTATATAAATTGATAAATGATTTAATTAATCTAATAAAACCTGCAAATTTTCTTCCGTGATAAATTGAATTTAAAGCATTTTTAATTTCAGTATTAGAAATGGGATGTGTTTGAATTCCATATTTTTTGAGGTTTTCTTTTAATTTTTCAAAGATTGTACCATCACTAAATTCATATGAATATGTTTCAAAGTATTTAGTTTTATATAGAGAATGTACTTTTCTTTTCCATTTAATTCCTTCTACATATTCCTTAGCTCTTTCTTTACTATATTGTGTAGCTTCAAAGTTTTTATTTATTCCATAATGCTCGTGATAAATACTATATTTCTTTAGAAAAAAGTCTGGCTTATATTGTCTATGGTCATTTGTTGCTAAATTGACTGCATATGGTTCCTCATAAACATAATCTATACCATTGATGAAGTACCAATTAGCAATGACATATTCTTCATAGCTTTTTACTTTTTCTTTCTTTAACGTTTCATATGAATAGCTGTTTTTGGCATTTAAATTAAGTTCTGATTTTAAGGTTGTAAAGTCTTCTATTTTCAAATCTGAATACAAATCTCCATCATTTTCATATTTTTTATCTTTGTAATTGTCGTGCACTAAAAATAAAGCATAATATTCAAAGACCAATTTTAGCATCTTGAAATCCTTGGGTAGTTCATCCCTGAAATATGACTCGATTATTGCATTGAACTGATCTTCCACTATAAAATTCTTCTTTGTTATTGATGTTAATATTTGAAGACCAATTTTATGAAATGTTCCGACCGTTATGTTTGGATTGATATTTGATATTTTTTCTGCAGATCATCAGCTGATTTTTTCGAATATGAGAGAAGTAATATGTCATTTGGTGATAAATTCTTTCTTTCTAATAGATATTTAACTTTTCCACATATAGTTAATGTTTTCCCTGCACCTGCACCTGCAATTATTAAATTAGATTTTTCATCTTTTAATATAGCTGTTCTTTGTTCTTTATCTAAGGATTTACCATTTACATTATCGAATATTGAATCTTTTATTTCGGCTTTAATCCAATCATTATTATTTTTTTCGATGATGTCATGTATTCTTGTATTTAGATCAAAAGTATAGTAAAGGTGATTGAATTCTTTTGTTTTGTTATATAGAGATTCTAGTTCCTCTGTTAATTCCTTTTCTTTGACTTTATTTATATATCCTGAATATATATGATTTTTAATTTCTATAGATTTGTTGTAAAGCAAGTATTGCTCTTGAATTGTTTTATAATCGGATACAATTGTCGATAATTGCTTTTCCCAAACGACATTTCCTTTTGATTTATGTTTATATTGATTGAGAATAGAAATGTTTTTGCTATAAATTTCAATTATATCCTCTGTTATAGATGTTGGATTCTTAATGATATTGTCAAATGAAAAATTATCAAATTCAGAATGTAAATAATTTAAATCTTTATTGTGTTTTTCAATTTCTGACAATAGTGAATTCCACTCATTCGCTTGGCAGGATACTTTTAACCTATTTAAAATATCTCTTTGTTTATCGCTTAATTGTATTTTTATTATTGAATCTCTTTGTAATTCCTTTTTTAAACTCCATATGTATGGCTTTAAATAATATTTAAATTTTAATTTGTAAAAAAATATGAATTTCATTTTTTAAAGAGATAATGTTCTTTATTATTATAAGAAAAAAAGATTGAAATAAAAATGCCAAGCTCAATCTTGGCATAATGTTATCTTATTATGTATTCTATTTCAAATTGATAGTCATAGAATATAACAACACAGCATAGTTTTTATGACCTGTCACTTTAAAAAATGAAAATCCTTCAGGAATTGTATATGTATATGTTGTTTTATCAGTTATCACAGGTTTTATTTCAGTTCCATTTTTATCGGCTGATAGAATAGAAGATGAGGCATATAAAGAAGGATAACCTACAAAATCACCTTTTGTAGTTACATCGACATTTAATACTACTGTAGATAAGTTCATCGCAGTCGAATTGAATAAATAGGAATTGCTCTTTGATAAATTTCTAAATTGAATTTTATCATCATTTTTCATTATATAGTCATATTTGAATGTATACCCACTAATAGTCAAATCCGATTCGAATCCGGAATACTTTGCATCAAAATTATTTGCGTCGATTGTAATTGTCTTTATTGTTGTGTCTGGAGTTGATGGAGTGTCGGGATCAGTAGTGCTCGATTCATACTTCATTATATCGAGGAAGAACACTGAATTATCACATCCGAAGCTGAGCAGGAATCCTTTTTCTTCACTTTCGGCATAAGGATAATATCCATCTTTAACTGTGACTGTATATCCTAAAGCTTTCAAAGCATTGGAATAATTAGTCTCCATTTGACTATCAGTTATAGAAGAATCTATTGTTCCATAAACGACAAACTCACTTGATGATTCGCTTTTGGAAGTATATCCGTAATAAGATTCATCGCTCGCTATATCGAATGATGGAATTTGATTATTTGTAACTGATGTCAAATTAAAGAATGTTGCTATATCAGCATAAGGAAATGAAGAATATTTTGTCACGTTGCTATCAGTATTGGATTCGACCCAAGAATATATTTCAAAGCCATAGTCAGCTGAATAACCTATTTGCAATACTATAAGATTTGTATCATCGTAACTGTATGCATAGAGATCATATCCATCTTGTGTCGAATCATATGTATATTCTTCATCTTCCACCTTACTTTTATATGCACTTGTTATATCGCCACAATCCATATCATGAGTGTAGAAGAAATTTTCAGAGTCATCCTTTTCGAGTGAGGATTCACGATTGTCAGTTAGACCATCAGCGAAAGGAATGGCGAAATCGAATCCGAATGCTTGTTTCATTATTTCTTTTTCTGATGCGTACCAAGCTGAACTTGCATCATCTTTTTTATTAGATGATGTTGTAGTGTCTTTTTTGTCAGTATTGACCGATGGGACTGAAGGTGTAGTAGGATTAGAAGAAGAATCACCACAAGATGTCAAGAAAAAAGTGGTAGATAATAGAACTAAGGCTAGTAATTTGAATTTTGATTGCATTGATAATTTCTCCCGTATATATAATTTTAAAATGTTTGTTAGAAATAAAAAATAGATAACCGTATTTATTGATAACGGTTATCTATTAAGCAAGTTTTATTTCTTCTTTTTGCTGCTATTTTTCTTCTTAGTGTTATTGTTTTTGCTGGATGGTTTCTTGGATGATTTCTTCTTCTTTCCTTTTTTAGCAAATACAATAGAAAGAACGATTATTAATACTAAGACGATAACTATAGCAATTATTATCCCGATAGTAATTCCTATGTTTTCAGAATTAAAGTAGACTGATGGAGTTACTTCAATTTTGAATTCACCTAATTTCTTGCAAGATTTATCTACTAACACTGAGATTGTTGTAGTTCCAAATCCTACTGCTTCTATAGTGTTGTCGTTTGAGATTTTAGCGATGTTATCATCACCAGATTTTAGTACGATTTTTTCTTCAGGGAATAGATTGTCAACCTTAATATCTAATTTGTATGAAGTGGAATTTCCTATTACTGGAGCTAATTGAATATTTTTTGGTAAATCAGTTTTTAATACAGCATCATTCCAAATTATTATCTTAGTTTTGAAGTGATTTATAATTCCGTCTTCAGTAGTTTCATCTATTTTTATAGGAGTTCCTTCTTTACATTCTTTTAATGCCTTGAATGTCTTATTGTCATCAGACATAGATAAGTAATTGGAATCAAAACTGACATTGATAGTCGATTTAGATGAATATGTAACTGGTAATGTTAAAGTGTCATTTGTATGCAAATTATATGAATCTTTGAGGCTAGGGTATGCTCTTCTGGCCCATTCAGGATGATCTATGAATGGATTTCTGTTGTTTTGAACATTGTTATAGATAAGATTGTTTCTATGTATTTCATAATTACTTACAGGATCTAATTCATTCCATTTAAGAAAATCAGATAAATGTTGATGAACTCCATGGAAATGATCGTTGTCATCTTTTTGTGTTTTGTCATCTGTCAATAAGAGGTAAGGCTCACTTCTAGTGTTAGTCTCTTGTTTATTAGAGTATCTAACGCCCATATAAAGTAAAGCCCTAGCTATATCGCCTTTATATTGATCAGTTGGTTCGAATGTATCATCACCATCTTTATCTTTTCCAGACCATCCACTTAAATCAGTAGTACCATCAGCATAATAACAATAGACTTCGCTATATGGTTTAGCTCTGTCTATGTATCCGTAGTAGTTGTTATTGTGTATGTTATTTGTATGATGATCAGCTGCTAACAAATGATGAAGGTCTGTTCCAGCTCCAGCTTCAGGGTCTCCGCTAGGTGAGAAACCGTGGCTTTTGGCCCATATATGTTCTTTATCTTCTTGAATATTTTTATTTGGCTTTATCTTTTTGTCAAAATCGATATGATCTAAATTTTCATCGATAGCCCAGGATTTTCTGTCGTTGACTAGATTGTTTATCTGCTTGCTCTTTGTTTCATTATCTTTGAAGTAAAGCAAAGTAAAATAGTAATTATTTACTGTTGAGAATTTAAAAGTATCCGGATCAATAGGTTGAGATAATTCCCAATTCCTATCTGTTATTTGATACCACTTGTTTACATCAGCATATTTAACAAAGTGATTATCCTTTGATATTACAGTATATAGCTTATTTATAAAACTAGAACCTGTTGAAGTGTTATCTACTGCAGAATAATATTTGTCTATATTTTCTTTACTTGTATCAGTAAAGTCCATCTTTAAAGACGAATCATAAAAACGCCCATCAAATGCCTTGGTGGCATTTAATACAGGTGCGTTAGACATCAACAAAAAAGTTAGTGGCAATAAAGCCCATAGTTTCTTATGCATATGATGAATATTTCCTTGGAGTAATTTGTTTCCAATGAATAATATAAATAAAAAAGTAGATAGTTGCTATATGAAATTTCTTACATCTAAGGTTTAGCATAAAATATTTACATTATTAGGTTGATTAGTTTCTTTTACTATGTTTTTAGAACTTTTAAAATTTAGAGATAAGTTCTAACAAACTGATAAGCTTTAGTATGGAAGATAACCTTTGATTCTTGGAAAGACTTATTTCAACTAACTTAGTTTATAAAATACAAAGAAAACTAAGAGTGTAATACATTTTAAAAATTGTATAATTATTATTTGTGGAGTGATACCCAAGGGGTTTAAGGGACTGGTTTCGAAAACCAGCAGTGGATGAAAGTCCAGCCAGAGTTCAAATCTCTGTCACTCCGCCACGTTAGTTTCATCATATTGATACAATTAAGTGTATTCAATATTAGATATAGAAGTGTCGAGAAATCGGCGCTTTTTTTCTTTTAAATCGTTTAACTAGTTCGAATATATCGAACTTTATAGGCTACTAGATAAACAATAGGATACTCGTTAAACGATTACCTATTTTTGATTAATTATTATTGTAAAATATAAAAGAAGGAGAGATGGAACAATTCATGATAGAGGGCGTGGTAGACCAAATCCTTCAAGAAAAGTGTGGGACTGGTTGCATAGAAATGGATGGTGTCAAAATGGAATCAAATAAAAATATAGATTTTTCAAATAAGAGCTTATTAATTCCTCTTTTTGATGCTTTACACGATTCATCAGTACAGTTTAAGGTTTTTGATGATTACAATATTGAGTTAAATATTCAATGCATAAATGAATCAATGTCGGAAAAGATTAACCTTTATTTTTCTGATTCTGTTTTAGATTCATTTACAATTTATGGGTTTTCAAATGAAGACGGAAAATTTATTGGTAAAATTGTTGACAATGGTGAATCAAAAGACTTAGAAAAGCTAAAGGTTGAATTAATTGATACCTTCTTTACAAATACTGATATAGTTTTTTATTCTGTTGATATAAGTTCTAAAATATATGGCAGTAAATTCTTTATTAAATTTTTGAATATAAAAAGCATTTCATTTAATTAAAGGTTTCTCAATCCGATTAACTTTCCAACCCCAGCCGTGACAAAAGATCCAGTTTTTTTTGCTCATGGAGCAAAGCTTCCATGTCGACGCGTTTTCATCCTCGCTTGTCTTGATACAGTCGTCGAGACGTGTCATTACATCCTGGAAGGTGAAATCCTTGAACAGCCCTTTTTCCTGTATTCTGTTCTTCATCCTGCAGACCATGATTTCCGAAAGGTAGTTGATTCAATATCTCTCAGAGTCATTTTCTTAAGAGAAAAGGCGAGAACGATGAATGCAAACATCCGATAGGGGTCGTAGGGCTTCTTGCCTACGTTGGGCCCATCTCCGAAGACCGAAGAGGCGATGATGGGACCGACCCCGGATGATTCCAGGACGGTGAGGAAAACGTCCAATTTCCTCTGTTCCTTCACATCCATCGGAAAAGAATAAAAAATCGAACATTGCTTTATGGTAAAATAAGCCATGGTGATACCTCGTGAACAAAGGTATTCTACCAAAAATGGCTCAGGGTTAGATTCCCTGGGCCATTTTTTGGCTTTTTTACTTCTTTTTGCTTCTAGTAGATGCTGTTTCCGAAGAGTTGATTTCGTAACAGCCTCTTTTTAGTTTAACTATGAATATATTCTCTAATATTTGAATCTAAATCCTTAAGTTCTTTTTGGATGTCTTTATTGGTACTATCCAAGATATCCTTTTTAAGGAAGATCTTTCCATTGTCTATTTCTATAAAATCACTGGAATTTTTTCTAATATAAAGGGCTGTCTCTCTAGAGAATCCTATCCTCTGTAGGAAGATTATCACCGGCTCATGAGTCCCGAACTCGATGAACTCATACCAGTCATTATTGAAGCTCTTCTGATTTGTGAATTCCTTGTATATATTCGAAAACTTGAGGAAATAATTTGATAGCTTGAAAAGGATGATTCCCTCGATATCTTTTAATGTGTTCGATATCAAGTAGTCAACCTGCCTTTTTGTTGCATGATATAGTTCTTCTTTGTGGTTTATTTTGATAGTTTTCCCCCACCTTTTATTGTTGTAATAATCAATTCTGCTATCAACTATATATCTCAGCCCAGAGCCCATAATCCAATGTAAGAGAACAACGGCATATTGAGATATGCTGTTTCCTCTTCCGAGGTCATCTCTCTCATATACTTTCCACAAGAATACATCGCTTAGTTTTTTTAAAAAATCGAGAACTATTTCATAACTAGCTTTGTCATCGTTTAGGGTGCTGATGTCGGGATAATGAAGCCCATCCTTAAATATAGCCTCTCTAAGTCTTCTATCCTGAATGAAGTTGACGTTGATATCATCTTCCTGCTTTATATTTTGAGTGAGCTTAAATAAGTCTTCCTTCTTTATATTTCCATCTGATGTTAGTCGCTTTTCCACTTCCTTCGAGAAATAAGTATTCGTTCTTTCAGCGATGTCTTTGGCATAGATTAGAGAGAGCTTTTGGACTAGTAAATCGCCATCTTTGATCGAATCGGAATAGGGGAGTTCTCCCTTTGCAAAGGAGGAGACTATGGCCTTTGAGTTCTCAGGAGTAAGTACCTTTTCCAGAGATAATTCTTGGTCCTCTGCTTTAGATTGAGCCAGCTCTTCCATTCTCTTTGATGTCTTTTCATCTTCACTGACAAGGAATACATTTCCGTAGCTCGTGGTGCTTATTCGTCCAACTCTGCCAGCTAAATTCTTAAATTCTATGGAAGTCATATTAGACTGACCATTCTTGATTGAGGTCACAAAGAGGTTATTTGCTGGCAAATTGACTCCTTCAATGAGCGTGCTTGTGCAGAAAAGGAACCTGATAGCTCCGCTCTTATATAGTGCTTCGAGCCTAGCTCTCAGTGTCGGTGGCAAGTAACCTGTGTGGAAAGCTACCCCTTTTTTTATTAGACGGCATAACGAGAATCTCCGCGTTATGCCTTTTTCTATGTCTATAGAAAGGTCCTCTAATTCATCTTTCTGCTTTTGCGTAAGCGAAATTCTGTTACCGTATCCTTCATACATTTCTTGAGCTAATTCGCTGGCTGTATCAACACTGTTCACATATACGATGGATTGCTGATTATCCTTGGTCAATCTATAGACATAGTCGACCAATGTGCAATCATCAGCGATATTCTCGCTGGGAAGTTGAACGGTTGTGTGGGAGAAGTCATTCCAGATCGAAAAACTCTTTGATTCTTGATTTATATAAAACTTGAATTGAGATACTGGGGAGAATTGGCTTTTATAGGATTTGCCATCATCTCCCCCGTACAGTTTGGAATAGATGTCAGGGTTTGGTATGTTGGGTGAAGAGAAGATAATGTGGGTCTTATCTGAATTCTTGGATAGAAGCGAAATATCTTTATAGTAGAAGGAACTTCTAGGATCTTTCTCTGAGATCTTGTGAGCTTCATCGAAGAACACATAATCAAGGATGATTTCTCTGTATTTTATGAGGAAATACATCAATCTCTCTGGAGTCATGACCAATATGAAATTGTGTTCTGCCTCCAGCTGAAGATCATTGGCTGATGAGATAACTCGATAATTCTTTTCAAGAATCTCATTTTTGAATTCACGGATGACTTCTCCCTTCAATTCATTTATTAAAGCTTTTGTAGGAACGATGATAGCGAAGTTACCATCGTGTCCCTCATCTATCCTCTGCTTGATGAAGGTGGTCATCAAGAAGGTCTTTCCCATCGAGGTTGGCCCAGAATAGCTGAAGCTTCTATTTTTGAACCCATCGTAGGCTATTTTCTGAGGAAGCAGAAAGAACTTCCCCTTTTCTCCAGGGATCTCAAGGCTGCCCATCTTTATTTTTTCACCGATGAGACGAAGAAGACCATAGTTTTTTTCCTCTTCGCTTAATCCCATATTCTTTCTGACTGGATAATTTGAAAGAGATGAAAGAACACTATCGCTAACTAAATCGACATCTTTTCTATTAGGAAGCAGGCACTTGAGCATATAGATTATTTCTTGCGCTAATGAGTGGTAATGCTCAGAATCGTCAGATTCATTGGGAACTTTTGAAAATATGTCAGCAATGCGGAGGCATAAGCCGATTTCGTCCTCTGAAATATCAATGGTAGATTCATTTAGAACTTGTTCGCCATATTTCCTAAAAAGAGTATCAATTGCAGATTTGGCATCAGCGTTCTTTGAGATGTTGTCAAGTATTCGATCAATCAATGTCATGTTTACATTCCCTCCTTTGGTAACCCCAAAACATCCTTAAGTATCCTCTGGGGATCCTCGTCAGCATCATTGAATGGGACGAGGTAGATATCTATCTCTCTCATTGTCATTTTTGAATCGCTTTGGATTTCTGATTCAAGGTATTGGACGCATTCTGCCATATCTTTCTCTATCTGCTCTTTCAAAGAACCGTGAGAACTATCAAAGCTATAGCCGATGAACAAGGTGTAACCATATTTGGCACTGTTACTATCACCATTGAGCAGAAATTCGGTCAGTTTCGATGCTGTTTCTTCATCTGTTGTCTGCTTAAGCAGTGCAGGAGAGAGAAGTCCCTTCACGGCGCTCTTTTCCCTCGCCATTATTTTTGACCTTTCAATACATTCCTTGACCGCATCACTGAGCTTCGTTTGCATTGAAGAGGAGGTCATTATTAGGATGAGCCTATCATCTCTAAGCTGAAAATGCATGCCGTAATTTCCAATGTATTCATTCGTTAGGTCCTTTTTAAGAACTTCATAATTAGTGAGGATTTTCGGATATCCTTTTAGTCCTTCGCAGAAGGAAAAAACGAGTATATCTCCCATTTCTTTGGAGAAATCGTATTTCTTCTCATGAACTATTTTTGAGATGTCGGCATTCGCCTGCTGGGATATATCCATTTCAGCATTTTCAATTTCGTCCATTTTGACGAAGCTAAAGACATATCGCTTTATGTTACGGCTGATAAATGCCTTCAACTTGGAATAATCGAAAGAGTCCCCGTCATCATCTAGGACGTGGAAGGTAATGCAGATATGGGATTTACCGATAGACCTTGTCGACTCCAAATGAAAGACTTTATCGACCTCACTCTTTGGAAGAAGGTATGGTTCCCTGCTGATCTGCTCAGCAACCGTTATTTGGACTGCCTTCTCTATCTCTTCTATGTGATCGACTATCTTGAACCCGTAGTTTTCGGCATGTTTGTTATCTATTTGGTAGCAGTAGGTCAACGCTTCGGCTAAGAAAGCCCAGAAGTCTGATATAGCCTTTACCGATATCACTTCTTTTCTAGTTTTTCCCGACCAGCGGAAAATTTTGTCACCAAGCTGGCACGATTCGTTGGAAAGACACCAGATGATAGCCTTGACGATCCTAAGTCTGCCAAAGCTATCCATCTTCATCGAGAATCGATTCTCCAGATTGATGGCTATATCTCTCAATCCTGTCTTTCCTAGCACCTTCTCAATGTCGTTTGTATCCCCTTTTATCTTGGTCGGGAGGTTCTCTTCGCAGCTCAGGATTCTAGTGTATCTTGATCTTTCAATGTAGGAGAAATCTGAAGTGCCAGTTATGGAGGAGATGAGGGAATCGATGCATTCACCATTATTGAGACCACGGCTCACCGATAGGATGATCTGAGCCAGTATTCCTATTGAGAAGATCATAGGCCGTCCCTCCTCTCGTATTCGACGACATCGGAAATACTGCACTTGAGGAAATCGCAGATCTTGCCAATCACCACAAGGCTGACGGGCTGTCTCTTTCCCATCTTCGCTACGGCTGTGGGAGTTATTTTGGCTCCGTGAACCAAGTCCTTCTTCTTCATACCCTTGTCTATGAGGAGCTTCCAGAGATTGTCATAGTTGAACATATGTACCTTCCTTTCAGCTTTAAGTAAATGCAAGCGGTTTCATTATACTACAAAAATTGGATTTTTTATCCAAAAATACTGTTCAACACTTTTTCAACAAGTATTCAGCCCGTCTTCAACCATTGGCTTTTTTTCTTTATTTAAACTTTTCTTGCTGGTGAAAACTGGCTTTGAGAAATAGCCACATAAGGTGGCGGTCACCCTGCTTAACCATGGTGTCGCAAAACGTTGGGTGACTGTGGACGGCTCATTTGCGAGGGCTGCCCATCGGATACCGGAGACTTTCTCCGCGGTTCGACGGGTGGCTTTCGTGTGCCCTCTTCCGCGTCTTTCGCTCCGGAGAAACGGAGAAAAAGATGAAGGAAGATGCAATCAAGTTGCTAAATGCCGTGAAGGATTATCAGAGGACGAAGGAGGAGGTTCGTTTCCAGATTGCCTTCAATCTGCTCAGACCCCTGATGAAGTCGATGGTGAAGGACGTCAATTCCAGGTGGTGGGAAGACCTCCAGCAGGAGATGACCTATGGCGTGTGGAAAGTCATCAGTGCCTTCAAGATCGACGGAAACGACGATGAGAAGGATTCCAAAAGACTCCTATCCGCCATCAAGAAGGCGGCCGAATCAAGGAAGCTCAATTTCTTGAAGTCGAAGTACGTCAGGGAGACCGAATCCTACCTATCGCTAGACCAGATGGCTGAGAAGCAGAGGGATGAGGATGATAGCGACAGCGATGAAGAACAGAAAGAGAAGAAAGAGCAGAAGGATTCTGACGTAGAGCTTCCGATTCAAGTCTCTGAACCCGATTCAGAGAGTAGTCGCTTTGAAGATGCCATCGCTTCGCTTTCTGATAAGGACAAAGCCTTCCTGAATGCACTTCAGAAAGTCGGTTTCAACCTTTCTGAGTATGCGAGGAGAAAGGGAATATCCAGGCAGGCAGCAGCAAAAAGGCTCTCTGGAATAAAGGAAAAGCTGAAGAAATTCATCGGCTGAGGTTGTCAAAGCGGAATTCACTTTGTTCTTGATAAGTGAGGGGGCAGACGTCTCCCTCATTCAACGAAAGGAGGGTACACGCATGTGGAGAACCTAATCATCTCGGTCGTCGGTCTCGTCGCATCACTGTCTTCGATCCTCTTCGCCTTCCTGGCCTTCAGAAGGTCTGACAAAGCGGACCAGAGGAAGGAGGGGCGCAACGAGGGGACGATCCTATCCGACATCGGATACATCAAGGCGTGCGTCGACCGCATGGAGAAATCCATAACGGAGGCCGACATCCGCTACCGCGACCTAGCCGAGAGGCTCGCAAAAGTCGAGGAGTCGCTCAAGGACTCCAACAAGCGCATGGACGAGCTGTGCGCCCAGATTGGAAAGGAGGAACGCGCTGAATGAACTACACGACCATCCCCATCATCGTGGTCTGCTGCTATCTGCTGGCAGAGATCTACAAGCTCGCATTCAAGAAGTTCCAGTCGGCCTACCGGTTCATACCGGTTGTGACCGCTATAGCGGGAGGTCTGATGGGAATCCTCATCTTCTACACCGCTCCGGGGATGATGAATGCGAAGGACGTCTATGAGGCCCTGATGATCGGCCTTGCATCGGGAGCCGGAGCTACCGGTGCCAACCAGGTCATCAAGCAGATCTTTGGTAATAAGGAGGTATCTAACAATGACCAATGATTTCATTAGATTCGACAAGGACTACAACGGGAAGATCGATTTCCGCTTCCTCAAGCAGTCCAATCCGAAGAGCGGCAAGGATTTCCTGCTCTTCGATCAGTATCAGGTCTTCCTTGGCAAGAAGGAAGCTGAGAACGACAGCGAGATCTACATCTCCAGGGCTAAGAAGGCCTTCGAGAATCTTGTCGAGAAGGGAATCAACAAGGACACTCTCATGGAGTGTGCCGACATCTTCAAGATTTCTGTCATCGCCGACAGGATTGGAAAGATCGTTTCCGAGATTGGAGACGACTGCAAGGGTATCAAGGGGGCCATCGATGCTTTCTACGCCATCTCTCTCAATCCTTCCTTCGGTCCCTACACCAACTCGATGGCGATCATCGCCTTCAACGCCACGATGAAGAGGGATTCCGTCCTTCCCATCATCTTCTACCGCTTTGAGAAGGGCTATCTCTTCGACCTCGTCAGAGGCGGTCTCAGCAAGGATTCCTTCGAGGACCTCTTGAAGGGTAAGTATCAGGTTTCCGTCAGGTACAACACCAAGCATACTCCCATCACTAAGGAGCAGATCAAGGAGAAGCTCCTCAATGCGAAGGTTGATCTTGCCAACATCGGAATCGTCCATCTCGACCTCACCGGCTCGCTCGTCAACGGAACCTTCGGAGACTACAGCGATGCCGACGTCATCGTCGATTTCAAGGACGGATTCAGCATCAAGAAGCTCAAGGAAGCCAAGTCCTTCATCGGAAAGCTCCTCGGACTCAGAGCCGATGTCATCTCCTCCACCGACCGCTTCGCTCAGACTCCCGATCTCATTCGCTTCAGAGAGAGGCTCTTCTAGATGAAGGCGGTCTACAACCTTCCACACCTCATCGCCTGGATGATGGGAAGGAAGCAGGACAGGACCGAGACCAAGAAGGTCTGCACCTGTCAGAGACGACCGCTCACACCTGAGGAGCGCTACGTGAAGAGTCTTGCCGATGCAGTGGATTACCTAGAAAGAAACCTGGAATCCCCGGTATCCGCTGAAGTCTTCTCCAAGTCCTATCACCTTATGTCGGACCATAGTCTCTCAAGGCATACGGCCGACAGGATGATGAAGGCCTACTACATCAGCAGGAGCGAGGACATCACACTCAGAATCACCAAGGTTCTTGAGGAAATCACTAGTTCCAGAAGGCAGCTAAACATCGAATTTGCCTGCCTCGTGATCTGGTATCTCTTCAGAAAAGAGAGGGATATCGATGTCTATCCGCTTCCCGTCCTCTTCAAGGACATCAGGAAGACTCTTGGAAGAACCGACATCGGAATCTTTACGCTGATTCTCAGGATGAAATCCACCGCAAGGAGCAGAGCTGAAAAGGGCTCTGCTCTCAGCGATGGCGATCTCATGGATTACTTCAGCGAGAAGAAAAACTGGATTGTCCTCAACTTCAGGATCAAGCATCTGTTCCTATACGGTTCCTATGCCGATGGAACTCAGTCAGCTGGGAGCGATATCGACCTTCTCACAGAGTTTGAGGAGGACGTACTTCCTCTAGCGATGCATGGATTCGTCCAAAGGCTTAAGGAAATCATCTCTAAAGACCTCGGCAAGGAAGTAGACATCATTCGATTCGAACAGGCGCAGACGAACATGGACCTGTCTGCGCTGGAGAACATAAGGTCCATCTTCTAAGGAGGCATTACGTATGCTTAAATATTTCAACAATTTTTCGACGAGCCCTAGATTCAGCCTCAAGGCCGAGTACTACGGGCCATCGGGGAGCAAGGCGCCAACCGGCGCCTATCCCAACAGAAGGGTTTCCTTCGAGGGGCCTAGCGCTATCTTGCTGAAGCTTGATATCGACAACATCGGAACAGATATCGGCTCCATCGCCGCCTTCAATCTCCTCATGACTATCTGTGGCTACGACACCTCGGGCACCTGCGCGATATACCCGATTGCCAAGAGCGTCTTCGACAAGGGAATCTTCAATTCCTTCTCTTGGGGGAGGGACCATCTCATCGATGAGGTCGACTTCAGCATCGGTACGGATGCCTACAGCAACGACATTCCCGCTCATATCAAGTTCGACCTCACGCGCTACCTCGCCAAAGCGACCGCAACCTCGGCGTCCAAGACCTTCTACTTTGGAATCTACATCAACTGCTCGGTGGACGTCCTTGAGATTGAGGACAGCCTGAAGAAGGATGCCGCCATTACCGGCATGCTCTCGATCGTCAAGGGAATGGATTCTTCCTACGAGTACGACCAGTTCGATGTTGGTAACGCTGGAACCGGAAGCATCAATCTCTATTTTGGCGAGCTCATTCACACCATTGATCTTGCCAAGACCGACGACGAGAAGAATCCCTGCGCTCTTTCCATCGCCTTTAGCGACAGCTCTCCTTCCTGCGGTTTTGGAGCCAATGTCGCCCATAACCATTTCAAGAAGGTAGAGATTGTCAAAGACTCTTCTAATGAGATAGGAACGATAAACGTCATCGATAACACTGGCAAAGAGACGGTCTATATGCGAGCGGAAAAGGCTGACATCAAGTCCAGATACTCCATAACTCCCGATGCGCCGTGGTCCGGAATCTACTTCATGCCACTAACTAGTGCTGAATATCTCTGTCTCAAGGATGATAAGACCGCTCTAATCATCGTGGATAAGGCTGGTAATAAAGTAACCATGGGGAGCTTTTCCAGCGGCTCTTACGTAGTCACGGGCTATGCGTTCGCCGATGGTGGCAAGCTTGCCCTTTCGTACGATGGCAATGGCCTTGCCAAAATCGAGAATGGCAAAGGGGAGCATATCGACCTCTCCTACAGCGCCGGGAAGGTTTCCGAGGTCATCGCCTACAATTCCAGGGGCGCCTGCATTTCCGTGGCCCGAATCGCCTACGACGGTGAGAACATCAGCTCCGTCTACTTCCGAATCGAGTCCAATAGCAACCAAGCTTCCATCGCCAGGTTCGTCTGGTCTGGCGGAAGGCTTTCTTCTATCGAGGATACGACCAACGGCATAGCGGTAGCCGTCGAGCACGCAGGCGGCAAAGTCTCCAAAATCATACGCAAATACATAGGGAGCCCCGAATACAATCAGCCAACCATATACGATTACTTTGCCTATCAGACCAGAGTTACCTGTTTCGACGGCAACTTCGTCGACTATTTCTTCGACTATTACGGAAGATGCAAGTCCATAGTCGACGATGAGGGGAAGTCGATGGTCAGAAACTACGCCCATAGCGCCGATGAAGGGAACATGAGTGAAGTTTCCTCCGAATCCAAGGTTCAGATCAACGAGAGAAATCTCATTGAGAACAACTCCTTCGATAGCGGAAGCGACGATTTCTTCACGAACTCTGAGTGGATTCTTGAGAAAGGCAATGCTTCCTCATTCAAAGCTATCGATGGTGGTGTCTATGGACAACGCTGTCTCAGGATTGAGAAAGGAACGGATGACATCGTCTTCTCTCAGGAAATCAAGGATCCCAATGCTGGAGTCTACGCTTTCTCTGCCTTTGCTAAGGCTGTCGGGAATGTGAAGGCCAAGCAGATTACGCTCAAGCTCGATCTCTCCTACGATGAGGAAGAGAGCTATCAGGTCGGGGGAAACTCTAGTGGTAGCACGACTACCGAAACCAAGACCGTTTCCAAGGCCAATAGTTACGAAATCTCTAACGATATCGATGGCACATTCCCTTGGAGAGCACTTGATGGTAATCCTGTCGAGATTCCTGGCGGTTCTAAAATCTCTAACCTCAAGTTGAAGCTCACAATCACCTTGACTGGTGGTGAGTACACCGCCTACCTCGATGACATCCATCTCTCCTATGGCGACCACAAGGTTAGATACAACTTCGTCAGAAACGGCTACTTCGAGAATGAAGGTTCTGGCTGGGATCTTACTGGTGCCTACGTTACTGATAATCCTCATGCCGAGGCTTTCTCTAAGACTCTTGGAAACAAGGTACTTAAGCTCGGTGGTTATACCAAGGATACTGCTACTCAAACTATTAACATGTCGGGCGATGCTGGAGACGAGCTTGTCTTCACTCTCTTCGGTCATACTCTGGCTACTCAAAATGATGAGTTCACTGCGACTGTAACCCTCCACTACAAGAATGGTGATTCCAAAGATTATCGCTTTGAATTCGATTCCAATTTCGAGAAGTGGCAGGTCCTCACTAGAGGCATCATCGCCGAGAACGAGTACGACAAGGTCATTATCGAGATTGCGGCCGATACTGGCAATCCCTGCTATGTCGATGCCGTCCAGCTCTACCGCGATAACTTCGGCAAGCGCTACAGCTACACCGAGAAGAAGAGTTTGACCGAGCTCGTCGGAGACGATGGCAAGGCATCCAACATCACCTATGGTGAGGATGGAGAGGTCACCGAAGCTACTGATGAGAGCGGAGATAGCTATCGCTATACCTTCGACCGATACAAGCGTTTCAGCCAGATCACCTCTAACCAGAACACCAAGGTTGCATTCACTTATGACGCCTCCGGCAAGAAGAACTACACCTTCCTCACATCTAGGGATGGCGAAAATCTCGTAACCCATGCTGATCACGACACATATGGCAATGAGATCAGCCAGACTGACGATTCTGGAAACACGACTACCTTCTCTTACGATGAACACAACAAGAACTGCTCTAAGACCGATGCCAACGGAGCCGTAACCGATTACGTCTATGGCCAGAGAGGCGAATTGACGTCGCAAGCCACCAAGGGCAGCGACGGCGCCACCTCCAAGGTTGATTACGGGTACGACAGGCGTGGGAATCTAACTAGTATGAAGTGCGACAACGGAACCACCTACGGTTTCGAATATTCCGGCGACCAACAGATCAAGACCGTCACTGTCGATGGCAAGATCTTCTCAAAGACTGTCTATACGAACAAGGTGAACGGTGTCAACACTGGGCTTCCCACCAGGCAGTATTTGAGCGGCGACGATTCATCTGGCTGCTATTCCTTTGGGTACGATTCCAAAAGGAGGCTCTCGTCCATAAAGCTCGATGGAAATAGTATTGCATCCTACATCTACAACGAGAAGGATGAGATCTGTGAACTCGATGACGCAGTCAACGGCATCAAAACCTACTTCTCATACGATGGCAATGGCAATGCTACCAGAGTGTGCGATACCGATAACAACGTCTTCAGATACTCCTATGACAATCTCGGTAACCTCCAGAAGGAGAGCGCCTTCGCTTTCGGCATGGCCATGGGCTATGACTACGAATACAAGTGCGAGTACAACGACTACACGCCTTCCGGCTATCTGACCCGTCTCTCCAGGGCTTTCCCCGATGAGGTGATCAAGGGCGGAAGCGGATTCGATGCCTGCTTCGGCGGGAAATACACCCTTAGCACCTCCTTCGCCGACGCCATCGACGTTGAGAACAAGAGCCCGCTCGGAGATGCCGTCGCTTCGCTGAGCTTCAAGAAGGACAACGCCATCATCTGCTATCAGACCGACGGCTTCAACACGAAGAGGAACGAGAAATCCACCGCAAAGAATTACTTCAGCCGATACTCTTGGGAAAACGACTTCAATCGGGTCAGGAAAACCGTGTTCGGCTGGATTAAGCCCACTGGCGAAATCAACGGAGAGCAGAGGGTCTTCGCCTTCGCCAGGGGCGAGATCGACAAGATAGGCTTTTCCCTCAGCGTCAATCCGAACGGAAAGCTCACTTTCCTCGACCAGTTCACCGGCGGTAATCACAGCATCACCACCGCGAATTCCATCGAAAAAGGCGTCTGGAACCTCGTCGGCTTCGAAATCGAGAAGGGGAATGGCCAGTTCAACGTCAAGGTCATCCTCAATGGCGAGGTTAAGGAAGAGACCTATGCTTCTAACGGTTACTTCGATTACCTCAAGTACTTCCTCGTCGGTGCCCCGTCCCAGGCCCTCAGTCAGGATGAGCTCCACAAAATCTCGTCCACTTCCGGGGCCTCCGACACCGAGGAGCATCCCGTCAACATGGCGTTCAGGCTCGCCTACGTATCCGTCGGCTGTTCCGAGATTAGCAAGGAGGAATTTGATGCCATCTTCAGTGAGGGTGTGAAGTACCTCCGCGAGAATAATGTCATCGATGGCGCTAGTGGGGTTACCTACTTCAACCCAGAGAAGTTGAAGGGGTTCGATGTTGTCTCTCTCAATGGAAGTCTCACTTCCTTGAAGGGCATGGAGCCCAAGTCTCACGTCTCCATCGAGAAATCATACAAGAACTCCAAGCCCGGAATGTTCTTCTTCGATGACAATGGTGAGAATGCTGTCCACAGACATGTCTATGGAAGCTACTCTAGCCTTGCATCCCTCACTCCCGGGATCTCCTCCAAGCTCTCCTATGACCTTCTCTTGAAGAACCAGGGAACCATCGGAATCCGCTTTAAGATCGATGAACTATCCTCGGATCAGGTGATTCTCTCCTCGAAAGATGATCAAGGAACTGAGAAGCTAGGACTCCATATCGCCAACGGAAACATTCTTCTAATCAGTGGAACCAAGCTTGAGGATACTGGCTTCAAAGTCATTGCTGGTACATGGCATCAGATTGCCGTCTCCTTCGGTGGAGGTAAGGTCTCTATCTGTCTAGATGGTCAATCCAAAGATATTGCAGTTCCTGAGTTCAGCCTCGATGGCTGCGAGACCGCTATCGGATGCCGAATAGGTCCTGGTGGAGTTGCTAGCAATCACCTTGAGGGAACCCTTGAGATGCTCGTCTTCTCCAATAGTAAGTGCGCCCCTAAGACGATCACTGATTCAATCTCCTCCGTCTCAGTTAGAACCTACTACGACAGCATCGGAAGAACCTCTGAGAAGAGGATCTACGCTGATGGAAAGGTCCTTACTAAGAAGCTTACCTACGCTAAGAACGGAACTTACACCACGACTAGGGTTGGAAGCGAGAACAACTACTCTGGAAATACTATCGGCTACACCTATGATTCCATGGGTAATACAACCGATGTTGTGACCAAGGATAAGGATGGTAAGGCAGTTTCAACAAAGAAGTATGCCTATGATTCACTCTCTAGACTCATCTCATCCGATGTCGATGGTGTCAAGCATACCTACACCTACGATTCCAACAATAACATCCTCACCAAGGACGGAATCGGTTACACCTACGATGCAACTCTTAAGGACAGACTCGTCTCTCGAGGCGACGGAACGACTATCGAGTATAAGGATGCCTTCATCGGCAATCCCACTTTGATTGCTTTCCCTGATAAGAGAATCGAGATGACTTGGACTGGAAGGAGACTTGTTACCGCTTCTGGATACACCTATTCCTACGATCCTAATGGTCTCCGCCTCTCTAAGACTGATGGCAAGAGAACCGAGAGATACATCTACGATGGTGACTCCCTCTGCGCAATGAAAGTCGATGATGAGAACGGATCCAATACCGTTTTCTTCCACTACGATGAGGCCAATGCTCTTGTTGGATTCTCCGTCAACAGCAAGGATTACTTCTACGACAGGGATATCCTCGGAAACATCAACGCCGTTATCGATTCAGCTGGAACTAAGCTAGTTTCTTATTCCTACGGCGACTTTGGTGAAGTTACTGAAGCTGTCGCTGATAGCGATGAGGCAAGACTAGTAGCTAAGGTCAATCCGTTCAAGTTCAAGGGATACTTCTTCGATAATGAGACTGGATTCTACTATCTCAAGTCTCGTTATTACAGCCCTGAACTTGGAAGATTCATCTCCGCAGATGGTGAAATCGGTCAAGTTGGAGACACCATGGTCATGAACCTATTCGCCTACTGTAGGAACAATCCTATCAACCTCTCCGATGAGGGCGGAAACTGGCCTTCTTGGGCTACTAAGCTCTGCATCGGTTTAGCTGTCATCGCCATATGCGCTATTGCGGTTGTGGCTACTGGTGGATTTGGTGTTTCTTGTATCGCTACTTCCATGTTGGTCGGAGCCGTTAAGGGTGCTGTTATCGGTGCCGTGACTGGTGCCGTTACCGGAGTTATCCAAGGTGCCATTACTGAAGGCATCAAGACAGGATCTTGGGAAGGTGCCTTAAAAGGCGCTTTGTCCGGAGCCATCGACGGGGCAGCCGACGGATTCATGTTCGGAGCCATCGGAGGTGCTATCTCTGGCGCTCTCAATCCGTCCTACTGCTTCATCGCTGGAACGATGGTAATGACTGCTGTTGGATTAAGGAGAATCGAGGAGATCAAAAAGGGCGATACGGTTCTTGCCTACGACGACAATACTGGTAGATACGAGGAGATGCCTGTCACTGATACCTATATCAATGAAACTGAAGAATTGATAGAAATTAAAGTAGGGGACGAGATTATCGCCTGTACTCCTGGACATAGTTTCTTGACTACAAAAGGTTGGAAGAAAGCCAGTGATCTTAATGATAGAGATATTCTCAAAACTTTAGTAAATGATAAAAATATTACTGAAGTAATTAAGAAAAAATTAACTTCCAAGATTAAAGTTTATAACTTCAATGTTATGAGTTGTCATACCTATGCGATTGGAAATGTTGGGGTGATTGTTCACAATAGTTGTATTAATCCAGCTAAACGGACAGCTACGAAGGAGGTTTCATATAAATATAGAGGAAAATTACAAAAAGCCTATAATAAAAATGGAAAGGATATATTCTATGCTTTAGATAGAAGTAAACATGATGGATCAACATATAAGGGCTTTAAACTAATAAGCCATAACAAACAATTACAGTGGTGTGGTGACTATGATGCGAATTTCAATTTGATAATTTGCAAACATAAATCACCAGAGACTATAATATTCGATGTGATAAAAATCTTGCCATTATAGTGAGGTGATAAAAAATGTTCCTTTATCCAGCATCAATTAAATATTTAGAAAACCATTCTATTAATATTGATAAGTTATATGAAGAACTTTGTGAGGATAAGATTTATTGGGTTAAAGAAAAAGTTAGACATTTAACTAAAGAAGAAAAAGAAGATGAAGCTAAGGATTTTCGTGTAGAAGGATATAAAGAGGATGAAATTATCAAAAAGGTAAATCATATGCGAGTTTTATTAGATACTAGTGTAGTTTTAGTGAAAAAAGGAGAAAAGCCGAAAAGTACAGATAGAATTGAATATACAAAAACTATACCATACCCATTTTTGATTAGCTACATTGAACAGCATATAATCCGTGGAAAGAAATGGAAGCTTTTGTATAACAACCCAGTTTATGATATTGAATTCAATAATGTAATATTAAATTTTAACAAAAAAAAGTTTTATACAATAGAGGAAGTAATCACAGCATTTCTTTGCTATTTAAAAGTAAATAATCTGTTAAAATAAAATAGTCAAAAATAGTTGATATATTGGACTACACTTGGTTCTAAGTTAATGTGATGTGTAGTCCTTTTTGCTTTTTTAAAAGGTTATTTTAAAAAATGAAGACAAATTGCGTTTTCAATTTATTTTATTCCGCTTTAAATTTTAATTGAACCTTCCAGTCTTTAGGTATGCCTAGATAATAGGGAACGCCTCGAAAATGCCCAGACCATCGGCAAAATCAGGCAAATTCCCTCTTTTCTTTTGGTCAGAAATAGCATACTATATTAGTATGCTTATAGGAGGGCAGTATGGCAATACCTGAATGGGCGAAAAGACTGAAGGGAAAGAAGCAGCTGATCAAGGACGTCGGAGGAAGGTTCTACCTCTACGAGGCCAAGTATGTCTATTCTTCAGAGAGGAAGAGGACCATGACTAAGCCAGGAAAGTATCTAGGGCGTCTGGACGAGGAGAAGGGGCTGATCAAGGCCGACATCAGAATGAATGCCGATGACCTCAAATCAATATCCGCTCCCCTCGAATACAAGGCAACCGCCCTTCTCGAGGAACTCGGCTCCGACATAAGAGAGAACCTGAGAGAGTGCTTCGGAACCGAAGACGGCGATGCGATAATGGCCATAGGGAAACTCGGCCTGACGGACAAGCAGCCGGAGAAGAGGATAAGGAACGCATATGAATGTTCGTATGAGAGTATAGCCCATCCGGGCCTTGTCCTTTCGAAGTCGTCGATATCGCTCCTGTCGGAGAGGATAGGGAAGAACAGGGACGCACAGCTCAAGTTCATGCACAAGTATATCGACGATTCCTCGCACATCGTCTTCGACGGAACAAGACTCGTATGCTATTCCAAAGGCATATCAGAGGCAAGGATAGGATACAACCACAATCAGATCTGGGATCCCCAGATGAACCTCATGTACTGTTTCTCCCTAAAACCTGTGAAGTCTCCCGTCTATTATTTTCCTTTTCCCGGAAACAGCCCCGATCTGTCGAACATAGGATACTGCATAAAGGAGGCAGGAATAAAAAACGTCGTCCTCATCGCCAACAAAGGCTTCAGGGACGATGCCAATTCCATGTTGATGAAAGAGAACGGAATCATTTCCCTTGCCCCTCTGAAGAGGAACGACTCCTCGATCGACTACGGATTCATGGGAGAACAGGCTGGTACCGCGGTTCCGTTCGGCGCCAATGTATTCACCTATCATGGAAGAGCCATCTGTTTCAGGACCATACAGGAATACGAATACAAGGACGTAAGGAAGAAGAGAGCTTCGCGTGGCAGGCCCAAGGCAGACGAAAAGCCGGAATGCGAAGAGATAAGGCAGGACAAGATCGTCCTGTTCCTTGATACGGAACTGAAGAACGAGGAAGAGAGCACTTATTGCCAGAACATGGCAAACGGAGTCAAGGGATACACACCCGAAGGACTGAAGGAATCATCTAAATACTTCGGGACCATCGCATTGGCGATGAACTCCGACATCTCTCCGAAAGAGATGTTCGAGATGTACAAGGAAAGGGAACTCATCGAGGACGGCAACAAGGCTTACAAGCATGTGCTCGGAAAATTCGCATCGAACAAAACGAACAGCTTCACCTATTCGGGATGGCTCTTCTTCAACCACATCTCGCTGATGCTCTACTACCGCATCCTTGCGAAGATAAAGGAGAAGAACCTCCAGTCCAACTATTCGGTCGAGGACGTAATTGATGCCACAAGAAGGATAACGCGGATGAAGGTCGGGGGCGAATGGATTGAGAAGACGCCGGCATTGAGCGACATGAAGCCGTATAAGGAGATCTTCGACTAGGCATACCTCAGGATTGGAAGTTTCGGATTAAATATAAATATTTTTAAGCAAACTTGGAGATGATGAAATAATAAAATTGGCTTTGGTGTGTGACTTGTTAAAAAATTTTCCATCGACTGAAATGGAACAGAACGGAATGTATGTTTTAAGATTTGATAGGCTAATTACAGTTATATCAAAAAAATGAAGGGAAAACAGGGCAGGCATCTTATGAATGTTCAATGCCTTCTTTTAATGATCATGAAATTTTGAAAAGTGATTTGGCGAACAAAGGCACCAAAATAACGCCACAACAAAATTTGAATGTAAATGACATTGATTATTTAAAAGGGATAATTAAACATGAAATGTTGCATACTTTGTGGTTCAAGGATATTTATGACAAGTCATTGCAGGATCGCACAATTATGTTTTTTGATTGCGAAAAGAGTCCACAATACATTCACCACCTTTTTATTTTACTTGTTTATGAGCTCTCAAGGCCCATAAAATAGAAATCAAATCTATTCCTTCCTGACATATAGCACCTATGATGGCGGGAAGTACTCCAAACGCTGCAACTATCATTAATATTATGCAAGTTGTTATTCCTATTAAAACAGCTTGTCTTCCTATTTTTAAAGTATGTATTGATATTTTCTTAGCTAATACAATGCTATCTATCGAATCATTTAAAATGATGATATCGCTGACCTCACTGATAGCACCATCATTTCCGCTTTGCATTGCTATTCCTATGTCTGCATTTGCTAAGCAAGGTGTATCGTTTATTCCATCTCCTACCATTGCTATAGGTCTATCGTCTTCACTTGCAGAAGTTATTATATTTAATTTGTCCTGAGGCGATAAAGATGAATAGTATTTATCAATTCCAGCTTCTTTTGCGATTCTAGAAGCAGTTTTCTCGTTATCACCGGTAAGCATGATGATCTTATTGACATTAATATCTCTTAATGAAGATAAAGCTTCTTTTGTATCTTTTTTAAGTTTATCTCTAAAGATGATATATCCGACAGGATTATCATTCACTGATAACCCTACTAATGTTTCACCTTTTTCTATATTATCATCTAAAGATACAAAAGATCTGTTTCCTACTTTATATTTAACTCCGTCTATAAACCCTTCAACTCCCTTTCCAGGATATTCTTTGATATCAGACGCTTTTAATAGATTTGTTTGATTTGATGATTCTATTATAGATTTAGCAAAGATGTGATTGGAATTAATTTCAAGACTAGCCATATATAAGAGTAAATCATCTTTTGAATAATCACCTATAGTTTCTATTTTTGAAATCGATGGTTTTCCATTGGTTAAAGTTCCTGTTTTGTCGAAAGCAAAAGTCTTAGTATTTGCTAGTTTTTCAAATGCGATAGGATCTTTTATTAAGATGTTCTTTTTATAGGCTTGCGATATCCCTGAAATCATTGCAATCGGAGCTGCTAATAATAAAGGGCAAGGAGAAGCGACTACCAATACTTCGACAAATCTAGTAAAGCCATCTATCAATGAGATTGATGGATTTGTAATATAAGCAATAAGCCAACCTAATCCTGCTAGTAGATAAGAAACAATAGTGAATGGAATTGCTAATTTATCAGTCATTTTTACAAATTTAGATGGCTTTTTATCCACTTCTTTAGCTAATTTAACGATAGTTTGATACTGAGAATCAGCATCTTTTTTATCGACTTTAGCAATAATAGGAGAATCACCATTTATAAATCCTGATAGTATTTTGTCTCCTGCTTTTTTTGATTCTGGAATACTTTCTCCTGTTAGAGAAGACATGTTGAATGGTGAGTTTCCATCGATTATCGTCGAATCCAATGGAACTGTTTCATTAGGCTTTATCAAAAACAAATCACCTATTTTTGCTTCTTTTATGTCTATATCCATACAATACCCGCTATCGGTCAATAGATGAACAACTTTAGGTGTCTTATTTATGAGCTCAGTCAATTCTTTATTTGCTTTTCTTGAAGAAAAAGACTCTAAGGCCTGACCAGAAGCCATCATAATCATTATCATAAGACAAGCCCAATAACCTTCGATAGTAATTCCGTTTATGGTGTCATTGACAAATAGAGTAGAAATAATAGAAGTCAAAGCTAAAATATCTAATCCTACATGTCCTTCTATTAATTCTTTTATCATACTTACGACAGTAATAACTACAAAAATTGCAGCACATGAATGGATGAGGATAAGAGAGACTAGATTCAACTGGAATCCAAATTGAAATATTAAAGCTAATATTCCAACAACAATCGTCAAAATAATTAAGTAATAATTAGATAAGAACTTTTTCATTGTAAATCACCGGTCCTTTCAAGAGTTCTATCTTTAAATAGTTTGTCGTCTGAAAAGGATTGCTCCTTTTCTGCCGTCGTCACCTTATATAAGGTCTAACGGAATCTTGTAAGTCACCTGTGGATTTACCACTACACACCCTTTCGGGATAGCACTTTTAATATAATGGTTTGATAAATGGAAATCAATATCCAAATAAAAATAAAAAAGTCTTAGGATTGGCTAAGACTTTGACATATATATTTAATCTGATAACAACTCTTTTAATTGTATGGAATTGATTCCTATGTTTTTCTGCATGAAATCAGCTATTTTAATTATTTGTTTCTTTTCTTTCTTTAATTGTTTATATACTTTGTTGAATTCGCTTTTTAAATACTTCCTTTTAATTCTTTCGTATTTAAATTTCAACAAATATGATATTTCTTCAGAGTGGGCATAATGGCATGATGGATCCAAAATAGATCCACGGCATAGCAATTTGTCGATTAGTTTTAATGCGTTGGTCAAATCGTTACTACCCCCTACATCATACTTGCCAAAGATTAATTTCTCACTGGCAATTCCAGCTAGACTTGTGTCGATACTTTCTTCTAATGTTTCTCTGTCTAATCTCTCGGTAGAGAATTTATCAGAAGATAGAGTTTCTGCATTGACGTTATCTATTATTCTAGTTCTCAAAAAAGATATCCTTTTGCAATGAGATTGTAGGTAAAGTGCATGACCTGCTTCGTGTATTGCGGTCATCCTTTCGATATTGTCAGGCTCTTCGTGGTTATGGTCTACTAAATCCATTTCATCTAATATTTTCAAAATATCATTCAGCTTTGCTTTTTCACCGTATTTTATACTTGCTTGACTAAATATGGATTCTATTTTAGCAATGTTTATTTTCTTAAACTCATATTTTAATTCTTCTTTTTCATCGGCAGTTACAGGAACATTGTATTTCTTGCTGAATCCATCTATTAAATCTTCAACTATAGTTGAACTGCTCATACAATATTTCTTTTCCAATCTTCCAACTCTAACTAATGATTCAGGCCAATCTTGAGGAGATGAGTTTGATGTTGCAAGTGTGATTACAGAAGTGTTCTTATCAAATCCATCCATTTGAGATTGAAAAGCTCTAAGGAATTTAGGATCTACTTCACCCCAACAATTTAGTCCTAACAAATTGTCAATTTCATCGACTATTACTATTGATAATTTGCTCTTTCTAGCTTTAGTATATGCATCGACTATTTCTTTGTTTATATTATCTAGGTCACATTGAAGATTGATAACTGGACAGTTAAAAATCTTTGAGAATTCTCTACATATCAAAGTTTTACCATTTCCAGGCTCTCCATAGAAAACAAATCCTTTGGGTAGATCGGAGATATCCTTTCCATCTTTTAATCTATCCATATACTGGTCATAAACTTCTTTTAGTTGTTTTTTGATAGTGTCGTATCCAAACACATTAGGCAAGAAATCTTTGATTTTGTTTTCCATTTTTGTTTCCTCTCTTTCAAAGTTTCACCATTCTCTCATAGATTAGATTCAACTAATGAATAAAATGAATGATATTAAGCCTAATGTGTATAAAAATACACATTTGTTATTCTTAATGAATTCATTTTAGATAAAAAAGATGATAAAAATGTTTTTAGATTTAAAATATAAGGTTTCATCGATTTTGATTGTAGAGAGTCAAATATTAATGTTTGTACTATTAAATTAGATAATCTTATGCTCGTATTAAATTATCTGCTTCAACTACAAAAAATAAATATCATAAAAATATTTTTGATTGTTTATGAATACTATTATCCATATGAGAAAATATTTGATTGGATTGAATTTGCCTTTGTTCTTTTATATGAATGCCTTATCAGTTTTTATTTCATAAAGAAGTTTGATGAGGACATAAAGGAAATGAATGAAAAAGATAAGAAATAAAGCTCTTTTATATTGTATTTTATCTTTGTGAGTGCTATTGTTCTTTTGCCTTAAGCAAGGCCAGGTTACTCAGTCGGACATGGACTTTCGCCGGCTATTGAAGGAGACTTCTTTAGACGGTCAGCATCCCTTAATCGAAGCCAAGGTATGGGATAGAAAAGTTCTAATACCACTGAGAGCGTAAGCTCAAGCGTCATAAGGTTTACTCACGAGTAAATTATCCTTATGGCATTTGACTTGCCATAAGTTTTTTATTGAAAGGAGGGTAAACCCATGGGTCTCAAAGATTGGAAAGAAGCCAAGGCTAATAAAAAAATAGTCAAGGAAGAAAATTTGATTAACAAGGCTAATGCTCAAAAAATAGCAAAGACTGGAGTTGTTCAAAGTAAAGAAGATCGAGATAGACTTTTGAGAGCTAGTAGTTTGTCTATAGCTGATTTTTTCAAATATATCGGTGTGGATGAGAAGACGGGCTTAAATGACGAAACTGTTGAAGCCAATAGAGAAAAATATGGAGCAAACACAGTTACTAAGATCAAAAGTAATGGTGTTTTTCATAGACTTTTCAAAGCATTTACTTCTCCTTTTTCATTAATCTTGCTAGTTGTAGCTATCATATCAGCTATTGTCGCTTGGCTTCCTGGAGGTACTGCTGAAGATAAAGCTACTTGGTGGGTTACTCCTTTGATAATAATCATAATGGTTCTTCTCTCCGGAACTGTAAGTTTTGTGGAAGAGACTAAATCTCTTCGCTCAGCTGCTTCATTGAAATCCATGACAGAGAATACTTCGACAGTCATCAGAAATGGAAAGGTAATCGAGCTTCCTAACGATCAATTGGTTGTTGGAGATATAGTTAGAATCGGTGCTGGTGATATGCTGCCAGCAGATGTTAGAGTTGTAGTTGCTAAAGATTTATTCGTTTCACAATCTGCTTTGACTGGTGAACAACAACCTGTTGAAAAGAATACTAATTCATATAATGGAAATTTAGCAAAAGCAAATCCTTTCGATGTCTCTTCTTTAGCTTTTGAAGGATCTAATGTTGTGTCTGGGAGAGGCGAGGTTTGTATAGTCAATGTCGGAAATAAAACAATTTTTGGTGCTTTGAGAGAAAAAGTAGTAGAGAAAAAAGGAAAGACTGCTTTTGAAAAAGGTGTCGATTCAGTCGCTAAGATGCTCATGAGCTTCTTGGTGGTTATGGTTCCTCTTATCTTTATTATCGATGGTTTTGGTATTCATATAGCACCAGAAGGGTTGGTAATTTCAGGATATAACGATTATAAGCAATGGATTCAAGCTTTGATGTTTGCTATGTCAGTAGCTGTTGGACTCACTCCCGCACTTCTTCCTATGCAAGTTGCAGCTAATCTAGCTAAAGGTGCAGTCAAGATGTCTGGAAAGAAAGTTATAGTAAAGGATATCAACTCTATTCAAAACTTCGGAGCCATGGATGTTCTTTGTACGGATAAAACTGGAACACTTACTGAAAATAGCTCGACATTAGCTGAGTATTTTAACTTTGATGGTGTTTCATCTCCACGTGTTCTTCGCCTCGCTTTCTTAAATTCGTATTCTCAAACTGGAATTAAGTCTGTTATAGATAAATCGATTGTGGCATATGCTGAATCAGATAGATCATTTTATGAATCGTTGACTGAAGGATTAGTAAAGCTTGATGAAATTCCTTTCGACTTTGATAGAAAGAGATTAACTGTTTTATTAAAGGATCACACCGGTGCTAAATTTATGGTTGTGAAAGGTGCTACTGATTCTATGATAAAGACATTGGGTTTTATTAAAACATCACAAGGAAAAAGACCTATTACTGATGATGACATAGCTAAGATTAAGCTCACTGCCGATAAAGAATCTTTGAAAGGTAGAAGAACAATATTGATGGCTACTAAGGATACAGATAAAGATACGATAACAGTATCGGATGAATCTGACTTGGTCTTTGCTGGATATATATGTTTTGAAGACACGCCTAAAGCCTCGGCTAAGGAAGCTTTGGATGGCCTTAGAAACTTTGGTGTTACAGTTAAAGTTTTAACCGGAGATAATGAGCCGGCTGCCAGAGCTGTTTGTAGAGCTACCGGGTTTGATGATATTAAAGTGTTGTCTGGTGATGAGATTAGAGAGATGAGCGATGATGAATTGACTAAAAAGGTTGAGGAATGTAATTTGTTCGTTAAGTTGTCACCTGATGACAAGAGCAGAATTGTTATAAGTCTTCAAAGAAATAAACATACTGTCGGATTCATGGGTGATGGAATCAATGATGCAGCTGCTTTACATGCTGCTGATGTAGGAATTTCATTCAAGGATGCGACTGATATAGCTAAGGAATCAGCCGATATCATCATGTTGGAGAATGATTTGAATGTTTTGAGAGATGGAATTATCGAAGGAAGAAAATCATATGTAAATATGATGAAGTATTTGAAAGGCCAGACTTCTTCAAACTTCGGAAATATGATTTCTCAAATGATCGGAGCTATTTGGATTCCATTTATTCCGATGCAAGCTTTGCAAATCATCTTGTTGGATATCATCACTGATGTTTCTTGTTCTATGATTCCTTTCGATTCGGTAGATGAGAGAAATATCATGCAGCCTTTGGATTTCTCAGTCAAACAAATACGATCGTTTATGTTTGCATTCGGACCGTTATCTTCTTGCATCGATATGATCACATTTGCTTTCTTGATGTACTTCATCTCTCCATTAATGGTCGTGAATATGAATTCAACTGGTGACACTATCAACTGGGCTTTTCAAAGTGGAATGTTCAACTGGAACTGGGCTGAGACATCCGATGAATATATAACTTTTATGATGACTTTCCAAACCGGATTCTTCTTAGAATCACTGATAACGCAGAATGTCGTCTATGCTTTCTTGAGAACTGATAGAATTCCTTTGATCCAGTCTTGGCCTAACGTCACATTGTCTTTAGGAATAGTCGTATCATGTCTATTGGGATTCTTTGTAGTTTATGTTCCTAATGTCAATGCCACTTTCGATATGGTTTCTATTAATCCAATATTCCTCGTCATTCTATTTGGACAAGTGCTGCTGTATGGATTATTGACTCAACCTGTGAAGTATTTCTATAAAAAGCATTACGGAAGATTGCTATAATGTTTATTTGATAAGCATGATTGTTGACGCTTTTTATATAAGTTTTTCTTCATATAAAAAACTATCTGGATTGTGTACTGCACCCCTCTCACTGGACTTTAAATAGAACTATAGCACAACATTGA
>ENA-UOJH01000306-UOJH01000306.1-human-gut-metagenome-genome-assembly--contig:-C148-NODE-306-length-49479-cov-10.545545_pt1 | contig 49479 bp, 36 predicted proteins | sample MGYA00242345_ERZ723892 | MGnify/ENA metagenome assembly ERZ723892 | reverse complement strand
CATGAATACTCATTTTCTATCAACTAATTGTGGAATGAACCTTTTTAACACTTACGGTTAATTTTACTAAATTCGCATCCACAATAATCTTGTCGATATATTTCTTCTAATTTCGAAATTTCAACACCAAGATCTTGCCCATCATTCTTCTTAAAATCTGTATAAATAAATTCTATATCTTTAAAATCTTTTTCAAGTATTTTCCCTATTTCATTTAAATAATTAGTATCTTTATTTCGTGAAATACTCATAACAGTTGAAACATAATGAATGTTATTGCTTCTAGCATAAAGAAATAATCTTTTCATTCTTTTATAAATGCAAATCTTACAGCGGTGCATTCCTTCTTTTTCATCTTTATAAGGAATTAAATCCATTTTAAAGCTTTCGTAGTCATATTCATCAACTATAACTTCAATATCAGCATTAAAAGTTTTATTAACAAATTCAACATGTTTTTTTAAAGCATTAAGTCTTCTATTAAATTCTTCATAAGGATAAATATTTGAATTTGTAAAAAATATTTTTATTTTAAAAAGATCAACAATAGAAATTAATGGATAAATTGAGCACGCACCACAACATACATGAAATAATAAAATTGGTCTTTTATTGTCACATCTATTTATTTCCATAAGTTGCTCAATATATTTTTTGTAATACTCGTTTCCCATAACTCAATCTTTCGTTTCGCTTTTAATAATTTTACTTTTATATAATTTACGATACAATATCAATATGGAATTAACTTCTATCATATTAATATCTTACGGAGTTCTTTTAGGACTATTTTTAATAAATTTTATAGCACATTCTTACTACATAAAATTCTTAAAAGTTCGTAAAACTCCACTAAAAACCTTGCAAAACTCAACTATTTTAAATAAATTCATTGTTTTAATACCTGCAAGATATGAATCTAAAGTTATTGAAAATTTATTAAAAAGTTTAAAGGAACAAACTTATAATAGTAGTTTTTTTGATGTCTACATAATCACCGAAAGTGAAAAAGATAAGACTAATTCATTAGCTTTAAAATATGGTTATCATTATATTTTAAGAGACAAAATCAGAAACAGAAAAACTAAAGGCTATGCTCTTGAAGATGGCTATAACTATTTAAAAAATAATGACATTTCTTTTGATGCACTCATCATTTTAGATGCTGATAATGTCATTGATTCTAATTATCTTTATGAGATGAATATTCTAAAAAATGATGGATATGACATTGGAGTTGGATATAGAAAATCAACAAATGCAAATAAAAATCTAATCAGTGCTTCTAGTTCGTTGCTTTTTACTTATCAATCGTTATTTGTTAATCATTGTAGAACCAATTTATTTAAGAAATTTGCTATTTCTGGAACAGGATATTTTATAAGTAAAAACGTTTTAAAGTTAAGTAATGGATGGATTTGGACTGGGCTAACTGAAGACGTTGAGCTGACTCGTTTTGCTTACGCTAATAATATAAATATGGGCTTTAATGAAAATGCTATTTTTTATGATGAACAGCCAATAGATTATAAAACAATGCATAAACAACATGTACGTTGGGTTTGGGGGTATTATAATAAAGATAGGCACATTGAGTATAAGCAAATTCACGATAATTTAGTGAAAAACCTTGCAAAACACGAATATCTTTATGCAATGAATCTATTTATATACTCTGAAGCTATCAATGTTTTGCATATTGTTTTTAGTATAATCATGACTCTTTATTCATTTATTTTGGGTTATCATCATAATGCTTTAATCTATTTTATTTTGATTTTTATCGATATTTTACTCATTCTTTTGTTCTGTAATTTAGTAACTTTATTTGAAATTTTAGTAACAAAAAATGACTTTAAGATTAGTAAATTACTAAAGTTTAAAGTCATTAATTTAGGGTTTGTTTTTTGGTCTGATTTTCTCTTTGCTTATCTAAATGGATTTTTTCATAAATCAAAAAGAAAGAAATGGGAAAAAATCAAACATAAAGGTGAAATAATTGAAGAAGAATCTATTGAATAAACATTGAATCACCAAATGAGAAAAATCTATATTTATTCTCAACAGCGTGTTTATAACATTCAAGTGTAAATTCTCTTCCCATAAAAGCACTTACAAGCATAACAAGTGTTGATTTTGGTAAGTGGAAATTTGTAATTAAGCAATCAATTGCTTTATATTCATATCCTGGAGAAATAAAGATACTAGTTGAAGTTTTTTCTTCTTTAAATTCATTAAAATGAGAGTAATTCGATTCAAGAGTTCTTACAGATGTTGTACCAACTGCAATAATTCTTCTACCTTCTCTTTTTGCTTTATTTAAAGTTTCTGCTGCTTCTTTTGTAACTTCATAAGTTTCACTATGCATTACGTGATCTTTAGTATCTTGAACTTTTACTGGTCTAAATGTTCCAAGTCCAATATTTAAAGTAATATCAACAATTTCAACACCTTTATCAGTGCATTTTTTTAAAAGTTCAGGAGTAAAATGGAATCCAGCAGTTGGAGCTGCAGCACTTCCTTCTACTTTTGCATAAACTGTTTGATAATCATCATTATTTTCGCAAGCTTTATGAATATAAGGAGGGAGAGGCATTGAACCAATTTTATCAAGTTCTTCAAGGAAAATTCCTTTATAAGAAAATTTGATTAAACGAATTCCTTCATCTTTTACTTCAACACATTTTCCAATTAAAATATCATCTTTAAAATGTAAAATTGTATCAAGTTTTATTGCTTTTGCGTTTCCACAAAGGCATTCCCAAGTATCATTTCCTTTATCTTTTAATAATAGAACTTCAACGTGAGCACCTGTTTTATCTTTAGTTGCAAAAAGTCTAGCAGGAATAACTTTAGTATTGTTTCTAACAAGAACATCTCCTGGTTTTAAATAATCTATAATATCTTTAAAAATTTTATCTTCGTATGTTTTATTTTTTCTATCGACTACAAGCATTTTACAGTTGTCTCTAATTTTAGATGGTTCTTGTGCGATTAATTCTTCAGGTAAATAATAATCAAATAAATTTATATCCATACTTTTCTCCTTGTCTTGTCAAATGAACATTATAATCATATTTTTATTACCTTTCTAGGTATAAAAATTTTTCATTTAAAATAAAAAATGCCTTATAAGAAATCGATCTTTAAAGCATTAATTAATAAGGTTTTATTTATTAGAAGCCTCTTTTGTCTCCGTATTTTTTAAGAACTTCTTCTTTATATTCATAGAATCTATCTTCTTGAATTGCTTTTCTAGCACCTTCAACGATAGAAATTAAGAATCTTAAGTTATGGATAGACATTAAACGTGCCCCAAATTGTTCTCCACTAACATATAAATGTCTTAAATATGCTTTTGTAAAATGCTTACATGTATAGCAATCGCATTCAGCATCAAGTGGTGTAAAATCTTCTTTATATTTTTCATTTTTAATATTTACTCTTCCGTTATGTGTCATAAGTGTTCCATGACGAGCAATACGTGTAGGTAAAACGCAATCCATCATATCAACACCACGAGCAATTCCTTCAAGAATATAATCAAGACTACCAACGCCCATTAAATAACGTGGTTTATCTTCTGGTAAATATTTAATTGCCATATCAATCATATTGAAACAAACATCTTTTGGCTCGCCAATTGAAGTACCACCGATTGAATAACCATCAAAATCCATTTTTGAAAGTTCTTCAGCACACATTTTTCTTAAATCTTCAAAATTTCCACCTTGAACAATTCCAAATAAAGCTTGATCTTCTCTTTTATGAGCATCAAGTCCTCTTTTTGCCCATCTTAATGTTCTTAAAGTAGAATTTTTTGCATATTCATAACTTACTGGATAAGGAATGCATTCATCAAAAGACATCGCAATGTCAGCACCAATCTTTTCTTCGATGCCAATAACTTTTTCAGGTGAAAAGAAGATTTTATCTCCATTTAGATGTGATTTAAATGTAACACCTTCTTCAGTGATTTTTCTTTTTTCTGCAAGTGAAAAAACTTGGAATCCGCCTGAATCAGTAAGCATTGGCCCATCATAATTCATAAATTTATGAACGCCACCAGCTTTAGCAACAATGTCTTCACCAGGTCTAAGGTGTAAATGATAAGTATTTGCTAAAATTACTCCACTTCCAATACTTTTTATTTCTTCAGGACATAATGTTTTAACTGTCGCTAAAGTTCCAACAGGCATAAACATTGGTACTTCAACATCCCCATGTGGTGTATGAAGTATTCCATAACGAGCACCTGTTTTTTTATCAACGTGTTTTATTTCCAAATAAAAATCTTTACAAGCCATATACCTACCTTACCATTTATAATCTAAATTTCGATTTGCAAGAATCAAATTATAAAATCCTTTACTTTTTTTAGTTAATATAAGGAATAAAGGATATCCAATGCATGTGATGCATACGAATTCCCCTAAAAATACAAATCCAAACATAATCCAATAAGCAACAACTGTGTTATCAACACTATCGACGCCTATTCCTGCTAAAAATAATACAAAAGGAACAATAATCGCATTGATCAAAGATGGAATTAAACTATTTAAGAATAAATTTTTAACAAATTTTGATAATAAAACCATCAAAATACAGCTAATTAATGTTGCAAGTGTTCCAAACAAGATATCAAACACACCAGCTACTGACATTAAATTTGCAAGTAAGCAACCAATAGTTAGTCCAATCGTATAGCTTGGATTAAAGAAAACGAGTAAATTAAGCATCTCAGAAAATCTAAATTGAGAGAAGCTATAACTTAGAGGCGCGCAAAGCATTGTAACAACCGCATATAAACATGCTATAAATGCATTTGCAACGACTGCTTGAACAGTCATGTGAGATTTAAACCATCCCATAAGTTTTGAATCTTTAGATTCGTCTAATTTGTTCATAAAAGAACCCCCTGTTAAATTTTACGTGTGGTTAGTCATGGGCAAGACACACGAGTCGTCGATTATTCTATCAAATTAAACAATCTAAAAAAAGAACTTATTTATTTAATCTTTAATAACCGTATTGGGCTAAATTGTTAAGAACTGTTATAACAATTGAAAGTATAACTCCAACAATAGATAAGCAAATGCCAATTACATAAAGTTTTGTGTATTTTTTCTCTTTATCTTTACATAATCCTATAATTCCAAATACTAATCCTAGCCAACCGCCTAAAGCACCAAAAACGACTGATAAGATTCCGAATACTTTACAATTATCTGAACTCTTTTTAGCAGGTTTAGATGAAGGCGAATCATAAACATCAGTTCCTTCACATCTTGCGCCGCACGAAGGGCAAAATTTTGCATCGTCTTCAATAGGTGCACCACAATTTGAGCAATATTTCATAAGAAATTCTCCTTTTTCTTTTATATTTAAATAAATTTTATCATTTTTATATGAACATTATTAGAAAATAATGAGCAAATTAATAAACTATACATTTTATGTAGTTAAATTAGTTAACTTATGTCATTTTCAGTTCATGTATAACTATTAATTTATAATAGTTTATAGCCTTCAATATGCTATAATAAATTATGCTAAAAATTACAAATTTAACAAAAAAATTCGATCAAAAAGAAGTTTTAAAAAATGTCTCACTTACAATAAATGAAGGAGATATTTTTGGGCTTGTTGGTATTAATGGAGCAGGTAAGTCAACACTTTTACGCACGATTTGCGGCGTTTTTGAGAAAAACTCAGGTGAAATTGAACTTTTTGGAGAAACGATTGAAGCATATAAATTAAAGAAAAATGACATCTTCTTTTTAAGCGATGATCTTTACGTTCCTCGTTACTATAACTACAAAAATTTACTTAAATTTTATTCTACTTTTTATGAAATTAACGAGAAAAGATTTGAAGCAATTATACGTGATTTAAAACTTGATATTCGTGGAAATATTTCTACTTTTTCTAAAGGGATGAAGCGTCAACTTTTCATTGCTTTAGTTTTATCAATGAAATTAAAGTTATTGATGCTTGATGAAGCTTTTGATGGTCTTGATCCGCTTGCTAGATTAGTCTTTAAAAAGTATTTATTAATAGCAAATAAAGAAAATAATCTTATTACAATTGTTACAAGTCATGATTTAAAAGAACTTCAAAATATTTGTACAACTTTCGCTATTTTAGATGGTGGAACAATTGTTTTAAATGAGGTTCTAAGCAAAGAAACTAGCGATGTAATTAAATATCAACTCGCATTTAATGAAAATAAAACTATAGACGATTTTAAAGACTTCAACGTTATTGATTTTAGTAAAGAAGGTAAAGTTATTAAAATCGTTATAAAAGGAAATTCTAATGAAGTTATGAAAAAATTAAATTCATTAAATCCAATACTACTTGAAAAGCTTGACCTTAATTTTGAAGAATTCTTCATGTATGAAGCAAAAGAAAGGGGATATATCAAATGATAAATTTTAAATATTTCAAAACTTATTTCAAAGAATCCTTATTCTTTTTGCTCTTTATATCTTTAACATTAATTTTTCTTTTTGTTATTCCTATTTTTTCAATTTTTATTAGTGGAGATTACATCATGGATTCTCCTAAAAGCATGATGCCTAGTTTTTTTACACTTTCAATTTTAATTATCATAATTACCTTTATAAGTTCGATTTATCTTGTATCATATAAAACTAAAATTAAAAAACTCGACATTTATTATTCACTTCCGATATCAAAAAGATCATTTTTTAATACTCGTGCACTTGTAATTTTCTTAGATTTAGTAATTGCTATTACACTTGCTTTTGTTTTAGGAGTGATTGTGTTTTCGTTTAGGTTAATTGGAATAAATCATCCTTATAATTTTATTGAACTTATACCATTTTATTTTTCAATAATTGGTTCTATTATTCCTTTATATATATTTTCAATAACATGTACTTTCCTTGGCTCATCACTTGTAGATAGTACAATATTTTTAGCCTCTTACACCTTCATTCCAACTCTAATTTTTAAGCAAATTTATTTTTATTTAAGCAATAATTATACGCATTCAACATATGCAGGTGAATCGCTCACCCCTTATTTTACTTTACGTTATGTTTCAAATATCTTTGAAAATAAATTTTGTGGAATTAAACCAACAGTTGAAACAACTAATTTTGAGATTTATCCAATCATTGTTTTCATTATTTTATCGATTATTTTATTCGCTTTATTCGAGATATTTATTATTAAAAAAGACACAGCAGAAAATATAAACGGATCAAGAAAAGTTTTATATGGATTTAAAATCGCTATTCCTTTAGATATTTTAGGAACAGTTGCTTTATTTTCATCTATTTTAGGAAGTTATATTATTAAATTTGGTGGCTTTCTAATTTGTTTTGTTTCTACCATAATCGTATTTTTCTCTTTATATTTCATTTCGAAAAAATCATTTAAAATACAAAAAGACATCATCCCACTTGCTATAATTTCATTTAGCTTAGCTTTCTTATTCTTAATTATTTACCCAATTAATTCGAGTTTATATCCAAAAAATAATGACCATGTTTTTCCATAATTTGCATTTTTAAATTAAATATTTAACAGTTGCATTGTTAAAATAAAAGCAAAATAAAAAGCACACAAAGCGATTCTTGTTTTTAACTAAGCGTGCTAAATTTGTTCATATTTTATAAGGAAAATATTGTATTAATAGTGAAAAAGCCTGCAAAACTCAACTATTTTTTAGAATGATGGAGCAAGCCGATTTGCTCCATCATAAATTGATTTCAAAAAAACTCTAAGTTTTAAACGTCTCGATGTATTTTTATAGTAATTCCATAAAAAAATAGAGGTTTTTACTATGTTTACATCTATGCTTAGTTAATGTTTATTTCTAGATATAATGATGGAGAAAAACGGCTTGCTCCATCATTCTACTATTTTTAGATTATCACTAAAAATGTTTTATATGTTTTCTTATAGATTTCAAAATAAAATTTATCGTAGCCTTTAATTTTTACTACATATTTATCTGCTTCTTCTTTAACTTGATATTTGTCCAAATCGTACTTATCATCAAAAATTCCATAAATCATATTCATAGAATCTTCAATGTGTAGTTCTCTTTTTGGAACTCTATTGTAATCATATAATCTATATGTCACATCAAGAGGATCTTGGACTTCTAAAAAGAAAGAATTCTTTAAAATTGCATGGACTGTACCAGGTACAATTTTAATTAAATCATGAGGTTTTATATCTCTATAAATTAAATATCTTTCGATTGATCCATTTTTAATAGAAGCTAACAAGTTGTCTTTATCAACTTCTTTTAAACCAGCGATAACTTTGTTATTTTTTGTTTCATCAAGCACATACCAGCACTCATATTTTCCGTTTTGATATCCTTTTTTTAGTGCATAAGTATTATTAGGATGAAGTTGAATCGAAAGGTCACTACTAGAATCAATTAATTTAATTAAAACCGGAAATTTTTCACCACTTTTAAGTCCTAAATTTTCATAATTTTTACTAACAAAATCAGATAATTTAGTACCATCAAGCAAGGTAGATTCTTTATTTTTAATAGAAGAAACAATCCAGGCTTCTCCTGGATTGTTCTTCAAATTAAAGATACGTTTTAAGTTTTGCCCGGCCCATGGTTTTTCTTCAAAATAAGGGATTAATTCAAAACTTTCCATATTTTTAATCTATTTTAAGTGTTCCTAAAGCTATTAACTTTTGAGATTTTCTATCAAATAAAGCAATTTCTTTTCCTACGAAGTTAAGGTGTGCTTTTGCTCCTATCTTATAGTCAACACCACCAAAGATAACACTTGTAAGAATATATTTTCCAACTCTTAATTTAACAGTTGTTTCCATACCAGCTGGTAATGCAGCATAGATTTCGCCTTCAACTTTGCCTTCATCATCAATTCTAATGAATTCAGGTCTAATACCGATTACATATTCATCATCAGTAATATCTTTTTCATCTTTGCTATCTTCTACGCCACTAACTGTGTTGATATGATAGTTAAATTTCTTATCAGAATTAACTTTTTCGACATATTTTTTATCTTTATGTAATTCTTCAAGAAGTTCTGTAATTTTCTTTTCTTCATCTGCGACTTCTTCTTTGAATTTCTCTAAATCAACATATGTTGAAGGAACAAAAGTTGCATTAATATTTTCGAAAAGTTTTAACTTTATTTCTTTCCCTTCTTGTTTAGCTTTAACATTTAATAAATTAATTGCTGGATTTCCAACGAAGTCGGCTACAAACAAGTTATTTGGTTTTTTATAAACATCTAATGGGGCATCATATTGTTGTAAAACACCATTATTGATTAAACAAATCTTTGTAGCTAAAGTCATAGCTTCAAGTTGATCGTGAGTAACGTAAATGAATGTTGAATTAGTTTCAAGATGCAAACGTTTAAGTTCACTTCTCATTTCTAAACGTAATTTAGCATCAAGGTTTGAAAGAGGTTCATCCATGAATAATACTTTTGGTCCAGGTGCAAGTGTACGTGCGATAGCAACTCTTTGTTGTTGTCCACCGCTTAATTCACTTGGATATCTATCCATAAATTCACCAATTTTAACAACTCTAGAAACATGTCTTACTTTAAGATCAATTTCTTCTTTTGTTAAATGTCTTTTTTTAGTAACAACTTCACCATTTTTAACGAGTTCATATTTATCATTAACTTCGAAATCTTTATTTTCAATTTCAGTTAATTTCTTTTCAGCAATTTCTTTATATTCATGTGATTTAACTTCACATTGTTTGGCGAAATCAGGAGCATTAATCTTATTTTTAACAAATTCAAATATTACTTTTGCTGAATACATTGAAATTTTAAATGCATCAACAATTGCTAGAAGTGATTTTTCTTCATTGAGCTTATGATTTTTTTCTCTAAATCCTTCAATTGCTCTTTTAATTTCTTCTGCTTGAGTGAAAACATTAGAAATTCTTTCTGCGACTTTGACTTCTTCAGCATAAACAGGCATTTCTTCATGAATGTTTTGAAGACCGAAAATTATGTTTTTATAAACAGTCATATGTGGCCATAAAGCATAATTTTGGAATAAGAAACCAACTCTTCTTTTACTAGCTGGAATATTTACACCTGTTTCACTGTCGAAAACAGTTTCTCCGTTGATTGTGATTTTTCCTGATGTAGGAGTTTCAAGTCCTGCGATCATTCTTAAAGTTGTTGTCTTACCACATCCTGATGGACCAAGTAATGTAATAAACGATCTATCATCAATTGTAAGATTTAAATTATCAACGGCATAAAAATCGCCATATCTTTTTGTAACATTAGTTAAAATAATTTCTGGCATAACATTAACCTCCTATGCCTTTATCTAAGCTTGCTCCAGTAACCTTATTAATAATCCAATTGAATAGTAAGATTACAATAACAAGTATTAAGTTTGCACCGTTTTCAAGTGCAGGAATTCCAGTTTCTGATAATTGGAACATAAGTGTTGTAAGAATCATTCCTGTAGGAGCGATGAATACAAATAATGATAATTCTCTCATACAAGAAATGAAAGGTAATAAGTAGCCACTTAAGAATGATGATTTTTGAATTGGGAATACAATTCTAGCCATTCTCTTCCACCATGGAATATTTTGAATCATAGCAGCTTCTTCAATTTCGTTTGATAATTGAAGCATTGCGTTTAAGCTACTTCTACTTGCAAATGGAATATATTTAAATACACCAACAATTACACAAGTTATAAATGGTAATGTAGCTAAGAACTTAACATCGTAAGAAACAGTTAAGAAGACTGCAGATATTGAAATTGAAGGTAATAAGTAAGGTAAGAATGCTAATCCGTTAACGGCTTGAGCCATCTTCGATTTTCTCTTTTTACTTACAGCATAACCAATAAGTAAACCAATTGTACCTGCAAGCAATGCACAAACAATGCTTAATCCAATACTTCTACCAAGTGCTTCCCAAATTTCTGGAGTAAACAATAATCCTTTATAACCATTTCTAATTTCAACTTTAGAAATCCACCATTGCCCAGTTAATCCGCTTGAATAATCAGCAGTATTTGGAAGCAATGATTCAAGCAAGAATGAAACCATTGGACCAATACAGAAGAATAAAACAATTATTGAAAGTGTGACAGAAACGACCCATTTTCCAGCTTTTCCAAGATTTACTTTAGAAATTTGACCAGATTTTCCACTAACAGTTGTATATTGCTTTCTACTTCCTGTTGATAATTGGTTCATAGCTAAGATTATAATGCCCATTATAATTAAGACGATAGTTATAACGTTTCCTTGTCCAATATCAGTTCCGCTCCCTTGGATCATCTTTTGCATTTGTGTTGCTAAGACTGTAAATCCAGCAGCTTTACCTAGCGTAACTGGAACAGGATATGAAGACATTGCACTGCTAAAAACTAATAAAACAGTTGATAAAATAGCAGGTTTTAAAATTGGTATCGTAATTCTTGTAAATATTTTCCATCTTGGAATATTTAAAATAGTTGCAGCTTCTTCTAAGTTAGCATCCATATTTCTTAAGACGCCACCTATTAAAATATAGGCAAATGGAGCATAGTGAAGTCCTAAAACAAGAGAGATTGGGAACATTCCATATACAACCCATTGTGGTGCTGCAAGTCCAAACATTGCCTCGAATTCACCCATATACCCAGGAGTACATGCTGTTGAAATAAACATGTTTTTCCAGAATAATGCAAGTGTCCATTGAGGCATAATGTAAGGAAAAATAAATACTGCAGAGATAAATTTTTTAAATTTAAGATTAGTTCTTGTTATCAAGTAAGCAACAGTTCCACCAAAAACTATTGCGAACAAACAAGCTAAGACAGAAACCCCTAAAGAATTTAATAAAGGCAAATAGAAGTTTTTCCATGAATTTGCACCAGCAAATACTTCATGGTACCAATAAAACGTGAAATCTCCTGTCTTTTTTCCAGGAACATATTCCATTATGTGAACTTTAAACGTATCAAGTAAAACAGTAATTGCAGGTGTAATCGTTAATACTAAAAGTAATATTCCTAATACAATAAGAATCGTATTAGCAGGAACACCAAAGAAAGTTACCGTTTCATTTAATATCTTTTTGCCTTGCTTCTTTAACGAATCTTTGTCAAAACTATGTGAAAAAGTCATAATTTTGCTCCTTTTATATGAATTAGGGCAAGATTAACTTGCCCTAATTTAGAGTTAATAAATGTTTGAATTATTTAATACCGTCAATGAAGTTCTTAACTGGATAATAATTTTCAGCGATATAAGCAGGATCTTCAATGACAACTTTAGCTTTTTCTTCCCACCACTTTGATGTTGGATCGTTTAATGCTGGGAAAACGTTTGGATCACTATCTTTTTGAGTAAATTTATTATCTGCACCTAAAGTTCCGTGACCAAATTTTGTTCTATCAGTATTGATTGATGGCATTGATGGATAATCACCAATATCTTTTGCCCAAGCTGCATAACCTTTAGCTGTAGTGCTTAAGTAGTTAATGAAAGCACAGACTGTCCATGGTTTTGGACATGTTGGCATGACTTGTAAATAGTGTTTATACATAAATCCGCCAAAGCCTTTCATCTTCATAGTAGCTGTATTTCCATCAGCATTTTCATTACCTAAAGCACAAATTGTAACGTTCTTTTTAGAAACTGCTTCTGTTTCTTGAACTGATGCAATCTTTGAATAAACAATCCAAGCACCATTTCCTGAAGCTGTTTTTGGAGTTAAAGCATCTCTAGCAGCGCCATCATCACCAAATTTTGCTGAATTTTGAATGAATTTTTCAATAAATGCATAAGCATATTTTTTCTTTTCACCAAATGCCTCATATTTTTTGAAATCAACTGACTTATTATCATTTGAAGAATCTTCATAAGCCTCTTTTAAGACATCACACCATTTATCTTGAGTTAACATAACTAAGAAATCCATATTAACGTTTTCGTTATTAGGATCCATTGTTAAAATCTTGTTCTTAAATGAATCTGCTGTGAAATCCCAAACGTTATCTGGTACTTTTTGTTTGCCATCAGCATTATTGAACATCCATGTCTTCATATTATATTGAAGTGAGAATGGACTACCGTTTAATTCTTTATTTGTGTCATTAGCTTCTTTCCATTCTTTAGGAATATAGTTAATGAATCTTTGGCCTTCTTTAACATCTAAACCTTTCTTTTGTAATTGAAAGCCATCTTGGACTAAAGCACCTGAATAGCCATCTTTAGCACCACTATTAATTTCAGCTAATAATTTAGTATAAATTTGACCATCAACTGTTGAATCTTTAGTGATTGTAGCGTTAGCACATTTAGGATTAAATTTAGCAAGTTCTTCTTTAAATGAACCAATTGCATTTTTAAATCTTGATGATGTACCGATGAATTTCATTGTTCCGTCGCCAAGTTCTTCAGCAGCTTTTTTGAAAAGGTCTTCACGACTCAATGTCATTGCTTCATTAACAACTTTTTGAACTTCACTGACTTCTCCAGTGTCATTTCCACCACATGATGCGAGTGATGCAAGACTTGAAAGGAGCATTACAGAAGCAAAAATAAATTTATTTCTTTTTATCATAATTATAGTTTCCTCCTCGATAAAAATTATTTTTACACTACTATTCTATTATGTAAGCGCTCACATTTCAAACATTTTTTTACAATTTTTTTACAATTCAATTATTTTTGATTTATTTTTATTACATTATAAAAGACTTATCTTTTATAAAATAACTTTAAAATTTTAATATAAATTCTGTTCCTTCATTGATTTTTGATCTTATTTCAATCTTAATTTGATAGTATTCGCAAACATGTTTAACGATTGCAAGACCTAAACCAGTGCCTCCATCTTTTCTACTTCGTGCTTTATCGACACGATAAAATCTTTCAAAAACTCGACTTATATCACTTTCGTTTATACCAATTCCTGTATCTTTAATTGATACTGTTTTATTTAAATTATCTAAGTTTATTAAAATTTTCCCGTTTTCTTTATTATAAATAATAGCGTTTTCAATTATATTTTTAATAAGCTTAGAAAAGTCATCCATGTTCATTTGAACAATAAAAGTTTTTTCGTTTATTTCAGTTTTTATGTGTTTCAAATTAATTTCATAATCAAGAGAAGTTAAAACATGTTTAATTTCTTTTCTTACATCAAGCGGTTCAATAGCACGTAATTTTTCATTTTCTAAAGAAGACAATTCAAGCATATCAAAAATAATTTTTTTCATTCTTGTAGCTTCTTTTATTGTTTTATCAATTGCTCGATTTATTTCTTCTTCTGTAGAAAACACGCCAGTTTTCATCATTTCTTGATAACCTAAAATTGATGTAAGTGGAGTTTTTAATTCATGACTAGCATTCATAAAAAATTGCTTTTTCATCTCACTAGAATTGTATTCTTCAGTAATATCAATCATTAATAAACTTGCGCCAGGTTTTTCATTTACCATGTTCCATTCGTAGTTAATTGGATTAATTATGCATTCATAAATTCTTCCATCAATTGCTTCATTATATGTAATTGAACGTAATGTTTGGACGCACATCGACATATTTCCTTCAAGTTCTGCAGCTTTTTTAAGTATTTCAAAGCTTTTATTTATTGCATCAGTTTGATTAACATTAAAAATTTCTTCAGCTTTATGATTGAACATTTGAATTTTATAATTTGAGTCAATAACAATTAATCCTTCAGAAAATGAATCAAGAATAAATCTAATTTTTTGTTCACCAGTTTTAGTAAGTGCAAGTTGTTTACTAAGTTGTTTACGTGAGTCCCTAATGATTACCGCTAAATAATTTAAGTCTTCATCATATTCAATTGGTTTATCATCAAATGTTATTTTTTGTAATTTTCTAATTTGAATTTTTAATGGTTTTAAACTCTTGTTGTAATCAATATTTACAAAAATTATATATAAAACAAAAAGTACAATTAATCCTATTGATCCATAAATTAAAAAATTCTTAGCAAAAATTGTCGTTGTGTCAATTTCCATTCCAAAACGAACATAATAAGCAGTTGATTCATTTACATTAATTATAGAAGTATAGTAAGAAAAATCTTCTCCTGCTTCTTTTGTATAAAAAGTCAAAAAAGAATTAGGCTTAACTTTTTCTGGATCATAATAATTTTCCATCGAATCAGCGATGGTGTTCCCGTTTTGAATAAAAGAAAGTCTACACGCATCAATATTAGAATAACTTTCAACAAGTTCTTCAATATTAGTTCCGTCTTCATATTGCTTAGCTATATTGATAGTTTGAGTGACAATAAAATTTTCTCTATTATTTTTAGAAATTATGAATATAGAAAAAAGGCTAGAAAAGTATATTAAAGCAAATGTAAAAAATGTAATTAAAGCAACCGCAAATGTGTGTTTCTTATTCATTTATTAAATAGCCGATGCCGTATCGAGAAACAATAATTTTTTGATCATTATCGCCAATCTTTTTCCTAATAGATTTTATTAGCATGCCAATTGTTCGTGATTCTTCTTTTGTTTCATCATTGTATAATTCAAGAGCAATTTCTTTTTTAGAAACAACTCTGTTTTTGTTTTTTAATAAAAATACTAATAATTTATATTCTAAAAATGTTAAATCAATTCTTTCATTATCTCTATATAAAGTTTTACTTGATGGATTTAAAATTAAATCATGAAATGCTAAAGATTTATTTTGTATTGCTCTTCTTGCTTTTGCGTTTACTCTTGAAATTAGCTCAAGTAAGTCAAAAGGTTTAGCAATATAGTCATCTGCTCCTAAATCAAGTCCATCAACTTTATCAATTGTCATACCGTTAGCACTAACAATAATGATTTGTATATCGTTATTTGAAAAATCATTTCTTATTAATTTTAATATTTCTTTTCCTTGAATTTTAGGAAGCATCATATCGAGAAGAATCATATCAGGTTTTTTAGTTTTAAAAGTTTCTAAAAAAGATTCTCCATCAGGAAAAGAGACAACATCGTATCCTTGCTTTGTTAATGTTGCTTTTATGATATATGCGATGTCTTCATCATCTTCTATTGAATAAATTAAGTAGTCATTCATCTTTCATAATTATAATTCAAAAACACATTAATTAAAACTCTCATATTTTTGATTAGTTTACATAAATATGTTCCTTTCATTTTATAAATATTCATTTTCATTTTTTATTTTTTTGAAGATAAAAGCATAAAACAAATTTTCAAAAAAATGTATTTTATGTATTTCATTTTTTTATGTTTTGCCTTTATAATTAAGGAAAGGAGATTTAAAAAGTCTATGAAGAAAAAAATAATATATGTTTCAGGAGTTTTAAATTTTGAAACAATCGTGGATGTTGATTCATTCCCAATTTTCTATTGCCCAGTTGAGTATCCATTCTTTGGTATAAACTCGACAGTAGGTGGTCAAGCATATAATATCGCAAAAGCACTTACAACACTTGGAGGCAATAAAGTTATTCTCGGTGGTGAAGTTGGAAATGATTTACTTGGAAAAGTTGTAATTGATGAAATCAACAAACTCGGAATCGATGCATCCTCTGTTGATACAAAATTAGAACAAACACCAACTTCTGCTATCTTTGTTGATAGAGATTGCAACACAAAAATTTATAATGATTTAAAAGATTTACAAGATGTCAAAAAAGACATTAAAAAAGAAATTAAAAACCTTAAAGCAAGTGATTTAGTCGTATTATCAAATACTAATTTCAATAGAGAAATTTTATTAAAAGCTAAAGAACTTGGTAAAAAAGTAGCAAGTGATGTCCATATCGTTGGATCGACTGATGATGAATTCAACCAAGATTTTATGAAATATAGCGACATCCTTTTTTTAAGTAAAAAAGGTCTTAATAATTATAAATATGAGGACTTCCTCCTTGAAATCTATAACAAATACCATAATGAAATCATTGTTTTAGGTGAAGGTAGAGAAGGTGCAATGGTTTTAATTGCTAAAGAGAAAGTAATTTATCATATTGATGCTATCACTTTAAGAACTATTGTTAATACAGTCGGTAGTAGAGATGCATTATTCTCAGCATTCTTACATTATTATTTAAGAAGAAGAAATCCATTAAAAGCTCTTGAACTCGCTGAAGTATTTACATCAATTAAGATTGGTGAAATGGGCGGATCAAATGGATTCGTTAACGCTAAAGTTGTTAATAAACAATTTAAAGATGTCGACTTCGATGTCTATAAAATTAAACAATTCTAATAATTCATAATTAAAAGCATAAGCCTCCACAAATCGTGGAGGCTTTATTTTATTTAATGAATTTTAATATAGATTCATGAAGTTTTTGTTCTTCTTTTTTTGCTTCTTCTTTATTAATTGAAGATATTGATAAATATGTCTTTAATTTTGGTTCTGTTCCACTTGGTCTAACAACAAGAGATGAATTATCACTTAAAATGAATTTAATAACGTTTGATTTTGGTAATCCATCAATTCCTTTATTATAATCGAGTACTTTTAATACTTTTTTATTTCCAAATTCTTTAATATCTTTTCTAAAAGAATCCATGATATTATTCATTTTAGTAAATCCTTCTGTTCCATCAAATTCAAATGAATATAAAGTATTTAATGTATAACCAAACTTTTTATAAAGTTCATCTAATTTATCAAGAAGTGAAATTCCTTTGCTCTTATAGTAGCTAAACATTTCTACGATTAAAAAAGCACCATTAACAGCATCTTTATCTCTAACATAAGTTCCACTTAAGCAACCATAAGATTCTTCAAAACCAAAAATATATGATTTTTCTTTTCCTTCTTTTTCAAGTTTTCCAATAATTTCACCTATATATTTAAATCCTGTTAAAACATCATAAGTTTTAACACCATAACTTGCAGCAATTCTTTCTGCCATATCGATTGTAACAATTGTTTTTACCATTATTGGATCTTTTGGCATTATATTTAAAGTAATTCTTCTAGAACAAATATAATCTAAAAGCAGCATTCCAGTTTCATTTCCAGTTAATAATTGATATTCATCATTTTTATTTTTAATAGCAATGCCAACTCTATCACAATCTGGATCAGTTGCTAAAAGCAAATCAGCATTATGATTTTTAGCATATTCCATTCCTAAAGCCATAGCTTCTTTTATTTCTGGATTTGGATATAGGCAAGTTGGAAAATAACCATTTGGAAATTCTTGTTCTTTTACAACTGTAATATTTGTATATCCTGCTTCTTTTAAAGCACGAGTTACGCATTTTAAACCAGTTCCATTAAGCGGAGAATAAACAATTGATGCATTTTTGTCTATCAATTCACCACCTAAAAGTGAAGTTTTTTTAACTTCTTCAATAAATGAAGTTAAAGTAATTGGTTCAATATATTTGATTAGTCCTTTTTCAAATCCTTCATCAAATCTCATTATCTTAATATCATTAAATACATCAGTTTTTTCAATATCAGCAAGAATTTCATCTGCTGCTTCATTTGTAATTTGGCATCCATCACTTCCATAAACTTTATAGCCATTATATTTAGATGGATTATGACTTGCTGTAATCATAACGCCAGCTGCAGCTTTAAAATATCTTGTAGCATAAGAGAGCGTTGGAACAGGCGAAATATAAGGATAAATTCTAACTTTTATGCCATTTCCAGCAAAAACTCTAGCAGTAATTTCACTAAATAAATCACTTTTAAGTCTAGAATCTCTAGAAATTGCAACGAGTCTATCTTCTTTTTTATAGTGTCTATTAATATAGTTAGCAAGTCCTTGAGTAGCTTTAGTGACTGTATAAATGTTCATTCTATTTGTACCTACGCCAATTACACCTCTTAACCCACCAGTTCCAAACTCTAAATCCTTATAAAAAGCATCTTGAATTTGTTCTTCACTTAATGAATTTAATTCTTTAATTAAATCAATGTCTTCAGTAGCATTATTTTTCCATCTTTCAAATTCAACTTTAATATTGTTCATTTTAATATTTCCTCACCAAAAATATTTTAATCGTAATTCGACTAAAGGTTAAATATTTTTGTATTTTTAGTAAAAAATTATAAATGTGATTCGTCTTTATGGTCCGATGGATTAACGTGAATTGAAATATGTTTTACTTCTTTATATTCACTTATTATTTTTTCTCTAACTTCTTCACATATATTATGAGCTTCTTCTAAGCTTAAAGTTTTAGAACAAGAAATTTCAATTTCAAGGAGAATACGATTTGAAAATTTTCTACTTCTTAAAGTATCGATGTGTTCAACACCATTTACACTCATTATAGAGTTTCTAATTTTATTTTCTAAATCTTTATCGACTGCTTTATCAAGTAAACTACTTCCACTTTCAATAGCAATTTTTAATAAGCTAAATCCAACAATTACATCAACTACAAGGCTGAGAATAGGGTCGATAATTTTTAATGAATTATTTGTAATAAAAAATAAAGTTAAAACAGAAACTAAAGATACAAAAGTTGATAAGCTATCACTTAAATGGTCAATTGCTTGAACTTTTAGAACTTGTGATTTTAATCTTTTACTTGAAATATATGTAAAAATAAATAGTAAACCTTTTACAACTAAAGCTGAAATTACCATGATCAAAGCGATAATTAAATTTGAATTATCTGATTCTAAATATTCTTTATTTATAATGTTTAAAACTGATTTATAAGCTAAAAATAAAGCCAGCATAAAAAGAACAATTGAAACAATTAAACTAACTAAAGATTCAATTAATTCGTGTCCAAATTGATGATCCTCATCTGCTTTTTTACTTGCAGCTTTATTTGAAAATAAAGCAATTAAGCAAGTGAAAATATCGGCAAATGAATTAAATCCATCACTAATAAGCGTAAAATTCATAGTTAAGAATCCACCAACAAATTTAATAATTGCTAATAAAATATTAGCTAAAATTTCAACTATACATACTTTTTTTATTCTTTTAAAATATGCATCACCAAATATCTCGTTTTCCATAATGAAATACTATATACCTATATTTTAAATTAGTGATAGTTAACATTTAAAAATATGAAAAATAGGCGATTGGTTTCGCCTATTCATTTACTTTTAAAATAAATTATTCAAGTTCAAATGCGCCTGTATAAAGTTGATAATAAACGCCTTTTAGTTTAATTAAATCATCATGAGAACCTCTTTCAATGATTCTTCCGTGATCTAAAACCATAATAACATCACTATTTCTAACTGTTGAAAGTCTATGAGCAATAACAAATACTGTACGGCCTTTCATTAAGTTATCCATACCTTTTGAGACAATTGCTTCAGTTCTTGTATCAATCGAAGAAGTTGCTTCATCAAGAATCATAACAGGAGCATTATGAACTGCAGCTCTAGCAATTGATAAAAGTTGTCTTTGGCCTTGAGATAAATTAGCACCATCATTAGTTAAAATTGTTTGATAGCCTAGTGGTAAACGAGTTATAAAGCTATCTGCGTTAGCGAGTTTTGCAGCTGCAATACATTCTTCATCAGTTGCATCAAGTTTACCATAACGGATGTTATCCATGATTGTACCTGTAAATAAATTTGTATCTTGGAGAACCATTCCAAGACTTGCTCTTAAATTTTTTTTAGAGATTTTATTAATGTTAATTCCGTCATATCTAATTTTTCCATCAGCAATATCGTAGAATCTATTAATAAGATTTGTAATTGTTGTTTTTCCTGCGCCTGTTGAGCCAACAAACGCAACTTTTTGTCCTGGTTTTGCATAAAGTGTAACGTTATGAAGAACAACTTTATTTGGTTCATAAGCAAAATCAACATCAAACATTCTTATATCACCTTTTAATAAGGTATAAGTAACACTTGAATCTGCACTATGAGGATGTTTCCAAGCCCATAATGTTGCTTCTTTTTCATTACATTCAATAATGTTTCCGTTTTCATCGTATTTTCCTCTAACAAGGGTAACATAACCATCATCAACTTCTTTTTCTTCATCAAGTAATGAGCAAATTCTTTGAGATCCACCAATTGCAAGAGCAATGACGTTCATTTGATTAGACATTTGAGCAGAAGCATTCGTAAATTGTCTAACCATTGGTAAGAATGAAACAATAATACCAATTGAAAGTCCAGTTTCATCGTATCCTTTTAAAGAAACATTAGGGACTTTATAAATAAAGAATAATGTTCCGATTAAAGCAACGATAACATACAAGATGTTTCCAATATTTCCTAGAGAAGGCATAAGAATATTTGCATAACTACTAGCTTTAGTTGCAACATCCTTTAAGTCAGCATTAATTACATCAAAATTCGCTTCAGCTTCTTCTTCGTGACAGAAAGATTTAATTACTTTAAGTCCGTTCATCATTTCTTCATCATATCCTTCTTGTTTGCCAATTACTTTTTGTTGAGCAATGAAGTTTTTTGAAGATTTTCCACCAATATTTTTAATTGTAAAAACCATTATAACCATGCCAATTACAACAACAAGTGAAAGCCATAACGATGATACAAGCATAATTGATATGATAGAAAAGAAAGTACATGCAAACATTAAAACTTCAGGGATACTATTAATAATTAATTGTCTAATTGTATCAACGTCGTTGATATAAATTGACATGATGTCACCTTTTTCGTGTGTATCAAAATATTTTATAGGAAGATCTTCCATATGATCGAATAAGTCTTTACGAAGTTCATCCATAAACACTTGTCCACTTACAGCAGTTAATTGACTATATGTGAAGCCAGCTAAAATGCTAATAACATAAGCTCCAATAAGTAAAAATCCTGAATACATAATGCTAGTCCATGCTTCGCTTCTTGAAGTAACATCATCTAGTGGAGTTTTAATAATTTCTGTTAAAGTATTACTAACTTTTTGAAGAGTTAAAGGTGCAGAAATACTGCCTAATGCAGTAAGTAAAACGCAAATAACCATGCAAATAAAGGTTATTTTATGTTTTTTAATATATAAGCCAATAACTCTAAATAAAGGAGATTTCTTTTTCATTAGTCATTACCTCCTACTTTATTTTGAATATTATAAATTTCTTTATAAATCTCATTTGTCTTTAAAAGTTCTTCATGAGTACCCATGCCATTAATCATTCCATCATCCATTACAAGAATTAAATCAGCATCTTCGACACTGCTTAATCTTTGAGCGATTATGATTTTTGTTGTATTAGGAAGGGCTTTTCTTAAGCCTTCTTTAATTAAAGCATCTGTCTTTGTATCAACAGCACTCGTTGAGTCATCAAAAATTAATACTTTTGGTTTTTTAAGAATTGCACGAGCAATGCATAATCTTTGTTTTTGACCACCACTAACGTTTGATCCACCTTGTTGAATATATGTTTCATATTTATCAGGGAAACCTTCAACAAATGAATCAGCTTGAGCTATTTTACATGCTTCAACAATTTCTTCATCAGTTGCATTTTTATTACCCCATTTTAGGTTATCTTTAATCGTACCTGAGAATAGTATGTTCTTTTGAAGAACCATAGAAACATTATTTCTTAATGTTTTGATATCATAATCTTTAACATTAATTCCACTTACAAGGACTTCACCTTCTGTAGTATCGTAAAATCTTGAAATCAAATTAACAAGTGTTGACTTACTGCTTCCAGTTCCACCAACTATACCAATCATTTGTCCGTTTTTGATTTTTAAGTTAATGTTACTTAAAGCAAATCTTTTTGCAGTTTCTTTATATTTAAAACTAACATTTTTAAATTCAATTGTTCCATCTTTGACTTCAGTTACTGGATTAACAGGATTAACAATTGTAGGTTTTTCAATAAGTACTTCATAAACTCTTTCCATACTAGCCATTGACATAGTAATCATGACAAAAATCATTGAAACCATCATTAAACTAGACAAAATTTGTGCACCGTAAGTAATCATTGAACTCATTTGCCCTAATGTTAAATCACCAGCAGGATTGCCATTGGCGTCAATATAACCGCTTTGGATAATAATAAGTGAACCAATAAAAATAATTAAACTCATTGATAAATACATTGTGCACATCATGATTGGGTTATTTAAAGCAATAATTCTTTCTGCTTTAACAAAACCTTTTTTAATTTCATCACTAGCTTTACCAAATTTTTCTTTTTCATAATCTTCTCTAACGTAAGTTTTTACAACTCTAATGCCTCTAACGTTTTCTTCAATAGATTCATTAAGTTTATCGAACTTAGTAAACACTTTCATGAAAATTGGAATAACAATACGAATAATAATTCCTAGTGCAAGAATAAGTACAGGGATTGTTATTGCAAAAATCCAAGAAACTTGAGGCGATTGAATAATTGTCATAACAAGAGCAAAAATTAACATTAATGGAGCTCTAATTCCTATTCTTATAGTAATCATAAAAGCATTTTGAATGTAAAAGACATCAACAGTTTGTCTTGTAACTAAACTTGAAACTGAAAATTTATCTATATTATTAAAGGAAAAGGAATTTATTTTACGAAATAATGCACTTTTTAATGCAGTCGAATAGCCAACAGAAGCTTTAGCTGAAGTTTTAGCCGAAGTAAAACCACAAATAAAACTACACATTGCCAATCCAAGTAATATTCCACCATAAGTTAAGGCAATATTTAGCATTTCTTCACTTGCGCTTTTTTGCATAACATCAATAAGTTTAGCCATTACGAAAGGTATACAACATTCAAAGAATGTTTCTAATGCAATAAAAACGATAGAAAGAATTGCTTCTTTTTTATAGTCTCTAGCATATTTATATAACGCTTTGACCATATCAGAAAATTTGTAATCTGTTGTTTTAATATTTTTCATTAGACTTTTCATTTTCATAATCCTCCATTTTAATAATAATTTTATCTAGAAGCTCAAATAATTTATCTTGTTCGCTTTCAGACAAAGCGCTAAGAACAATTTCGTTTCCTTTATCCATAATTTCTTGAGCCTTTATACTTAATTCTCTTCCTTTATCAGTAAGCAATATCTCTTTATACCTCGAATCTCCATTTTTTCCTGATCCTCTACTTATTAATTTATTTTGTTCCATCGAGTTTAGCATCTCACAAACACAAGATTTTTTTAAATTAAAATGTTCCTCAATGTTTTTAGCATATACTTCTTTACCATTTTTTTCTTGATCAGCTAAAAAGCATACAACAACACACTGTGAATCACTTGAGCCAATTTGCTTGGCATTAAAAATCAAATTCCTTTTTAAGAAATTCATTAAATACTTTAATCTTTGGAAAATCTTTTTCTTCATAATAGTTCGGATACGAACCATATTTTAATGAGAATTAAAAAAGATGTAAACAATTTTTTTATTTTTCAAAAAAGTAAACGCTTACATCCATCTATTAACAAGTACTTATAATCTACTAAATAACTACTAATTCACTACTAATCAATTAAAAATAATCGAGATTTGCAGGCTTATTTATTATTTTCTAGAATGATGGAGCAAGCCGTTTTTCTCCATCATTATATCTAGAAATAAACATTAACTAAGCATAGATGTAAACATAGTAAAAACCTCTATTTTTTTATGGAATTACTATAAAAATACATCGAGACGTTTAAAACTTAGAGTTTTTTTGAAATCAATTTATGATGGAGCAAATCGGCTTGCTCCATCATTCTATTATTTTCAAGAATTTCTAATATCTCAAAATATTCACTTTCTAATTCGCTTTTTCTGTCAGTTAACTCATCAATTTTCTTGTAATCTTCGAAATCTTCGCTTAGTTCATCATCAATCAAATTAAGTTCATTTTCAAGTTCAGCAAGTCTATTTTTATATTCATTAATTTTGTTATTTGATAATTTTGTCTTAACTTCTAACTTATCAAAGACTAGTTCTTCTGCTTTTTCTTTTTTGTCTTCCTTTTTATTTAAAGGTAACTCAACATCATCAAGTTCTTCCTTTAAATCATCGTAGTTTCCTTCGTTAACAATAGTTTTATCTTTTGAAATGTATAAAACAAAGTTAGCTAAACTATTAATAAAATATCTATCATGAGATATAAAAATAATTGCCCCTTTGTATTCTTTCAATGCATCTAATAAACACTCTTTAGTTACAAGATCAAGATGGTTTGTGGGTTCATCTAAAATTAAAATATCGTAATCTGATAAAGATAAATCACATAAAACAAGACGCATTCTTTCACCATTCGACAATAAAGTGCAGTTTTTAAATACATCTTCTTTTTTGAATAAGAACCTTCCTAATGCAGTACGAAGTTCTCTTTCTAATTTTGTCGGATATTTCTTTGCTAAATAATCAAGACAAGTATCTTTCGAAACAAATTCATAATCATTTTGTTTAATATATCCTATTTTTAATGTTCGTAACTTTCTTATTTCACCATTAATTAAAGGAATCTCACCCATGATGCTTTTAATTAAAGTTGTTTTCCCAATTCCATTATCACCAACGATAGCTAATCTATCTTTGCCATAAAGCGTAAAAGAAAAAGGTGGGAAAAGTGCTTTTCCATCATATCCAGCACTAACATCACTTAGTTCTAGTAAGCCTTTTGACGCCAAATTTGAACCTTCAATTTTAAATTTAATGTTTTTGTTCTCTTTTTTAGGTGCATCAATGTGAGTCGCCTCTAATTTTTCTAATTTATGAACTCTATCTTTTGCTCTTCCAACAAATCTTGGTTTAGGCATATAAAATTCAATAAATTTCTTAAGACGAGCCATTTCTTCTTCCTCTTTATTATATTGAGCAAGAAGATGTTGGTAATTTAATTCTTTTTCTTTTAAATATTCTTCGTAAGGTAAGTTGTATGTAGTAATTTTATGATTATCTAAATCTAAAATCTTAGTTGCAAGTGTATTTAAAAAATATCTATCATGCGAAATAAATAAAATTGTTCCTTTATAATCTTTTAAATAATTTTCAAGCCATTCAATAGTCGAAATATCAAGATGATTTGTAGGTTCATCTAGTAATAATAAATCATAATCATTTAAAAGTAATTTAATGAAAGCAATTTTCATTCTTTCTCCACCACTTAGTGAAGATACTTTTTTATCAAGAATAGTTTTATCAAAACCAAAACGAGTAATAAATTCTTCAATTTTGTTATTTAAATTAAACGCACCCATTTCATTTAATTCTTCAAGCATCATGTTGTATTTTTCAAGGTTTTTATCACTTTGATCGTATGATAAAGATTCCGTAATTTTATTAAATTCATTTAATTTTTCTTTAATAAATGTAAAACCAAGTTCAAGTTCTTCTTTAACAGTATTATTTATATCTTTAATAGCATCTTGATTTAAATATCCAATCCTTGTCCCTGATAAAATTGAAATTTCACCGACTTTATCTTCTTTAGGAACTAATGTTGGCTCTTCTTCTTTTAATATTAATTTAAAAAGAGTAGTTTTGCCTGTTCCATTAGAACCAACAAGAGCAACTTTTTCACTCTTATTTACTGTAAATGACACATGGTCTAATATTAAATTTAAAGAATAGTATTTCGTTACGTTGTTAAAAGATATTAAAGACATGCGACTATTATAATAAATTAGGATAAGTTTTCAAACATTGCACTAAATAAAATCCTTAATATTTCTAAAAAAAGGATATAATTGTTGTATCAGCATATTTTGATTCATCTTTATTAATCAAGGGGCAATTTAATTATGAAATCAGTTATGAAAAAAGTATTTTTTATTCTTAACATTGAAATATTACTATTTATCTCTTTTTATCTATTAGCTTTTGCAAGTTATCCAAATCCTACTGATGGGCCTGGTAGTTTTAATGTAAATGCTAAAAATGTAATTTTATATTGCTTGATACCACTTTTATTAGGAATAGGTTCATTGATGTTAGAAATGTTTTTGATAATTAAAAAGAAAGAATTTATTATTACTTCAATTATTTCTTTATCAATATACGAAGCAATAATGATTGCATATACCACATTTTTATTTACCATTATAACAGTAGAGTGGTTTGGAAATTATGTTAATATTTTCTCTTGTTTAATCTACATTGCTTCTATTATAATTCTTATTCTTTTCAAAAAGAATAAGATATTCAAGATTAAAGAAAACAATCAAAACTAAGCAAAACCCATGCAAAGTGCATGGGTTTTTATTTAATTTGACTTAATTTTGTATTAATGGAATCTAGCGTATTGATCTTTAATCTTTTCGTGTGATTCATGAGATCTAATACAATCAGCAATCATTTCAGCAATTGAAATTACTGTAATTTTATTGCTGTTTTTGAATTCAGCATGTTCAATTGTATCTGTAACAATAACCTCTTTAATATAATCTGCTTCTTCAAATTTTTCTAAAGCATTTCCGTTAAATAAAGCGTGCGAGCAGCAAATAATAACTTCTTTTGCTCCTCTTTCTTTAAGAACTTTCGCACCTGCTAAAATTGTTCCACCAGTATCGATAATATCATCAACCATGATACAAGTTTTGCCTTCTATATCGCCAACAACGTTAGTGATTTCAGCAACGTTTGGCTTTGGTCTACGTTTATCAATGACAACAATTGATGTATTTGGAATAAAATTAGATAAATCTCTAGCTCTATACATAGCCCCATGATCAGGAGCAACAATAGCTATTGTATTTTTAACATCTGGATCTTGTGTTTTATATTTTTGATTAATATATTTTGCAAATAAGAAAGATGGAGATAAGTTATCAAGTGGTACTCCAAAGAACCCTTGAATTTGTGGTGTATGAAGTTCAACAGTTAAAACTCTTTTTACACCTGCATTCGTGAATAAGTCAGCGACTAATCTTGCACTAATAGGTTCATTAATGTGTGCAATTCTATCTTGTCTAGCATAGCCATAATAAGGCATGATGACTGTGACTTCTCTACAGTTTGCTCTTCTAACACCATCAATAAAGATAAGTGTCTCCATAATACGATCGTTTACAGGTTTACATGTAGATTGAATAATGTAAACTTTTTTACCTCTTACATCTGCAAGAGATGTTGCTAAGCATTCCCCATCAGCAAAGTGGTGAACTTCACTTTTACTAGCTTCAATGCCAAGAATTTGGCAAACCTTTTTTGTGAGTTCAACATTTGAAGTTAATGAAAATACTAAAATGTCTTTAATCATGTAATTTTTTTCTCCTTGCGCCCTCAAATATTACCATTTTTATCTATTATTTAAAATATGAATTAACACATTTAAAGAAAAGATAGGCGCCCGCCTATCTTGTAGATTTATCATAAGGTTTTCCTTCAGCTTTTGGTGCTCTACTCTTCTTAGAAAATACAATTAATGTTAAGAATGCAATTAAATATGGAAGCATGTAATAGAATGCTTTTGTTCCAAAAATTGTACCTTTAATAGCATCATTAATGTCTGGATCGCTCATAACGTTTGATGTGAAGACAGGAGCAAATGCAAAGAAGAATGCGAAGAATAATGAGCCAAATAAAATATTTGTTGCTTTCCAGTTGCCAAAAATTTCAATTGCAAGAACTAAGAAGCCAATACCTAATGCACTTATGTTCCAACTTCCAAGTGGTAAATTAGAGAAGATAATGAATCCACCAAGTCCAGCAGCTGCTGAGCCAATCATAGTTCCAAGATATCTCATTCTTGAAACATTAATTCCAACACTATCTGCAGCACCTGGATTTTCTCCACATGCTCTAAGTCTTAAACCAAATCTCATCTTGTTCATAACAAGCCATAAGACAATAATTACAATAAGTCCAATAAGAATCGAAATATTTAATCCACTAAAAGCACTATCTATAAATTCAACGCCAGTATTTACATTAAAATTAATTGACTTAAATAAATTAACATTATCAACTTCAGTATTTTCTTTTCCTGTAATAAATGTGTTAACAATTGTACAAACTGCAACAGCAACTGTATTTAAAGCTGTTCCAACGATAGTTTGATCAGCTTTTAATTTAATTGAAACAAAGGAAAGTAAGAATGAGAAAATGATTGAAAAAACTATTGAAACAAGAGCAGCCAAGAAATATAGCAGCGTAACTCCTCCAACAGTTGAAGTTAACCAAATTGTTTCAGGAAGGAATTTAGCCATCATTTGTAAGAAAATTAATCCACTAAAAGCTCCAACAACCATCGAACCTTCTAATGCGATATTAATAACACCTGAGCATTCAGAGAACATACCACCATACGAACCTAAAACAAATCCAATGGCATATATTAAGAAATAAAATACGAAGTCACCAATAATTACTCCAGCACTCATATTATTTGCCCTCCTTATTTATCTTTTGAGGTCTATTAAAAGATTCAACAATTTTATAATCAAGTTTTTTAAGCATTAATGAAATAAAGGATGAAAGAGCTGCGACATAAATAATAATTGACTTAATTAATTCACAATAATGTATGTTATATAAATCAGAAACAGTCTTTAAGTCTGGCGTTGCAGTATCAATATAGGTTAAAAGCATTGATGAAAGGATACATCCAATTGGACTATTTTGAGCAATAAGTGAAACACTAATGCCATTAAAGCCATCACTTAAAAGTGAATTTCCATTACTACTCCAAAGGAATTTTCTTGGATCATTTGGTGTCGCAAAAATCATATATCCAGCAATTCCTGCAACAAATCCAGAAATAGTTAAAGCTAAAATAATACTTTTTGTTTGATTAACACCAGCATATTTAGCTGCTTCTTTATTTGTTCCGCTCATTTTAAGTTCGAAGCCAAATGTTGTTCTATTTAATACAATTTGAACAATAATAATGATAATAATTGCAATAATTAATCCCCAGCTAACATTAGGTAATGATTCAAATCCTAAAGAAGGCATTCTTGCTGTTACTGGTAGTGCTGAAAGATAATCTTTTGTTAATCTATCTTTAAATGCACCAGGAACAGCAATGTTTCCACACATACCGATAATATAATAGAAAATCCAGTTAAGCATAATTCCTGATAAGACTTCATTAACGTTGAATTTTGCTTTTAAAATTCCAACAATTAATCCACCAAGAGCACCTGCAAGTCCACCAACTAAAAGGCAAACAAACCAATTTGCTCCGCTTAATCCACAAAGTATCGCGCAAAATGCGCCAAGAGCAACTTGGCCAGTAATTCCAATGTTAAATAATCCTAATTTAAATGAAAAAGAAATACTTAAACCAGCAAGCATCATTGGAATTGCTGCAGTAATAAATTGATTTATATTATCCGTTGACTTAAATCCAGATGTAAATAAGGCACCAAGACCAGCAATTGCTTTTTCTGGATCAAGTGCAAGCATTAAAATAAATCCAAATAAGACACCAATTAAGATACAAATTAAACTAGATTTAACATTTCTTAGAGCATCACTTTTGAAAAAGGCAGTTAGAAATGAAAACGATCTTTTTTTCTTAGTTTTTTCCATTATTTTATTTCTCCTTTCATTTCTTCTTCACTCATTCTTTTTGCTCCACTCATATAAAGACCAATTTCATTAACATTTGTCTTCTTTGGATCAAGCTTAGCTACAATTTCGCCATTGTACATAACTAAAATTGCATCACTAAGGTTCATAACTTCATCTAATTCAAGTGAAACAAGAAGAACAGCGTGTCCTTCATCACGACTCTTAATAATATTTTTATGGATGTGTTCAATAGCACCAACGTCAAGTCCTCTTGTAGGTTGGACAGCGATTAGTAAAGGAGTTCCACGATCAATTTCTCTACCTAAAATAGCTTTTTGTTGGTTTCCGCCACTCATACTTCTAGCAATAGAAAATGCTCCGCTACCACTACGAACATCATATTTATCTATGATTTCATTTGCATATTTTAATTTTGATTTATTATCAATAAAACCAAATTTTTCGAAATCAGGTTCAAAATATTTTTGTAAAACAATGTTGTCTCTTAAGTTAAAATCAAGTACTAAGCCATGCTTATGCCTATCTTCTGGAATATGAGAAATTCCTGCTTTGCTTCTATCTCTAATAGATAAATTTTCAAGATGAGCATCATAATATCTAGGAAGATTTTCATACTCTTTTTTTGATAAAATCTTACTATATTTGTACTGATTAAGTACTGATTTTTCACTAAATATTGCCTTTTTGCAGGTTTTTTCAATTTTAGCACCAGTTTTCTTATCAGTAACAGTGGTCTTTTTAAAAACTTTTGTAGAAATTAAAAATCCTAATTTATAGAATTGATTTGTAATCCATACTCTTGCTGTTTCTAATCCGAATTTAATATAAGAAAAAATATTATGGAAGAAAGTTTTTACATCAAGGCCAATAGTTTTCATTGCTTTAGATAAATAATTTAAAACTAAATTGCACTTATCTTTAAAAGTCTTGTTTTCTTTTTCTTTTGACTCAAGTATCTTTTTAGAATAATGATATCTATCGACATTATGTAAAACAATCTCTCCACTCTTAACTTTTTCAAGTCCAGTAATTGCGTATACTAAATCTGTTTGTCCGTTTCCTTCAATACCAGCAAGACATACAATTTCGCCAGCTCTAACATTAAGGCTTAAATTCTTAACTGTTTCTTTTTTCTTTTCTTCATTATAAACATTAAGATTTTTAACTTCTAAAATTAAATCACCAGGTTTGCATTCATCTTTTTGTGTAACAAGTTCAACATCTCTTCCAACCATAAGTTTAGATAATTCATGAACGTTTGTATCTTTAACCTGAAGATTACCAACAACTTTTCCTTTTCTTAAAACAGTAACTTCATCAGCTACTTTCATAATTTCATTAAGTTTATGAGAAATAAAAAGAATTGATTTTCCTTCTTTAACAAGTTCTTTCATTGACTCCATTAAGTCATCAATTTCTTGAGGCGTCAAAACCGCAGTTGGTTCATCAAAAATTAAAATGTCATTCTTTCTATAAAGCATTTTAAGAATTTCAACTTTTTGTTGATCTCCGACAGACATATTTTCAATCTTTTCATTAATATCAATATTAAATTTATATTTCTTGCAAAGATCAATGATTGATTGCTTAACTTGCGAAGGTCTTAAAAAGCCAAATTTTGTTGGTTCATAACCTAGAATAATATTTTGCAAGGCAGTATAACATTCAACAAGTTTAAAATGTTGGTGAACCATTCCTATGCCGAATTTTGTTGCTTCATTTGGATTTTTAATTTTTGTTTCAATTCCATTAACAAAAATTTTGCCTTCATCAGGCTCATAAAGTCCAAAAAGTATAGACATAAGTGTTGATTTACCTGCGCCATTTTCTCCTAATAAAGCATGAATTTCGCCTTTTTTAAGAGTTAAGCTGATATTATCATTAGCTTTAATGCCTGGAAAACTTTTGGTTATGCCTACCATTTCAATTACATTATTTTCCATTTTTTATCCTGCCTTTTTTTGAAAAACATGCTGTGGATATTACTCCACAGCATGCTAAATTTAAAAGTTTAATTATGCAATGTAGTTAACTTTAATAACTTTCTTGCTTAATCCAAAGTTCTTTGATGTTAATTCTTCATTATCTGAATTGCTATTAACTTTAATTGAACCGTTCTTTAAGCCTTCGTTAACTTTCTTGTATTCATCAAGAGTGAATTTCTTGAATCCCCAGCAAGTTGCATCGCCATCTTCTTCAGGTGTAGGTAACTTACACATAGATGATTGAGCACCAACTGTAATAACTTTTGCTTTATAAGTATCTTTCCAAGCAAAGCCATTATCGACATATGAAGTTAACATGACTTCAACGCTCATAGTTAAGTTCTTCATTGCTGATGTCATTAAAGCATCTAATGTTGCAGTTCCTAAAGTTGTATCAGCATGTTGGTTAACATCGACGCCAATCCATTTAGCACCAGTATTTTGAGCAGCAGCTGTTGTAACTGATTGATAGACAGCACCACCACAAGCAAAGATTGCTTGAGTTCCTTTTTTATACCATGTATTAGCATAGTTTTGAGCTTCAGCTGTAGGAGCAAATTGTCCAGCATAGTAATATTGCATTTCGACTGGATTTTCAAGTTTTAATTCTTCAGCAGCTTTAGCAGCACCTTGAACATATCCTGAACCGTATCTAACAACAGCAGGAACAGCCATACCACCGATAAATCCAAGTTTTGTCATACCTTCTTTAACAGCACCATAACCTGCTAAGAATCCAGCTTGTTCTTCTCTATAAATAACAGATGTAACGTTATCATTGAAAGCAAATTCTTTGTATGTTTCATTATCTTGGTTAACACAGTCAAGAGCTAAAATCTTAACATCTTTAAATGTTGCATCTTTATCTTCAATAGCGTTTTTAATTGATGTTTGGAATAAGTATCCTGGTAAAACGATAACTTTAGCACCCCAAGAAACTGCTGCTTTCATAGCATTTAATCTTGTTGTATTTGTAATATCATCGCCTTCTTTTGTAGGTTGATAATATTTAGTTTGAATTTTACCTGTATTGACAGTTTTTGTAGTAGCATCAACTTTTCCGCCACCATTTTTAACAGCAAATTCATTAACACCTTTCCATGAAGATTCATTAAATGAGTGATCATCAAGTGTTCCACTATCTGTAACAAGAGCAATCTTTAATGGATTTGTTTCTGAATAGTCAGCTAATTTATTTGCATCAACTTTATCTTTTGTACCGATTGTAGTTTCTTTAAGTTCTGTAAATTTAACTTCTTCATCTTTATCGCCACCATCTTCAGTTTTACCACCACCACATGATGTCATCATGCCAACGACTGCAAATAATCCTAATGCAAGAATTCCAATTTTGTTTTTCTTCATATTTATCCTCCTCATGAAAGAAAACTATCAAATTATAGGGATCTAGTTATATGGCAAAACACTACACACGAATGTTTTTTTGCAAGTTTAACTCGTTTTGTGCCATCTTTTCTAATTGTGTAAACTTAATATCTCCTACATTTGTTATTTTATTTTACACACTTTAAAGTGTAAAAATATACATGAAAATTTATGAAAGTACTTTCAAATTTTTTCAATATTAATTTTCCATGTTTTTATTGTACTTGATAAATAAAAAAGTATAGAATATGTACAACTATCCCCCTGAAAAATTTTTAATAATTAAAGTCAATTTTTGTTGAAAATGTCTCGTTATTATCGAGAACAATTTTATTTTCTTTTTTTGAATTAAGGAAATAATTTGAATAATTGATAGGATCAAAAGTATCTCCACTATTAAACAAATAGTTCTCACTTGGAGTAAAAAGTTTTTCAATTATTTCATTATTTTCTTTTACTTCCTTTATATATAAAGAAGAATAATTATTTTGATTTTCAGTAACTTTAGCAATCCAAGTTAATTCATTAAGAGAATCTATATCGCCATCATAATCAAATTTAATTTTATTATCTGAAATTAAAAAACTTTCATAACGTTTATTCTCGCCTTTATTCGTATTATTAATAAATCTATAGAGTTTATCTTTATTTGAGGATATTTTTTCATCCTTATCATAAAAAGAAGCTACATTATTATTAATTTTTAACATTCTATTATCGACATGAAAAATTCTATAACCGCTTTTTTGAATTAATACATCTTTATTAAATCCTTTATATGAATATCCGTTTGTCATATCAAAATAATTCAAACTATCATTTGAATAATCAAAATAATCTAAAATTAAATATTCGTTAAAAGGATTAAAAAGAACATTATCATTTAAATCTTTCGTAATTACTTTATTATCTTTTAATATAACAACTGGTGAATTACTTTTTCTTAGTTCTTCTTCGTTAATTGTAGCTTCTCCATAAACAATATATGGTTTAATCCAGCCCATAATCATTTTTGAATACGAGGCAAAATCAATTACGTTATAATCCATCATATCAAATCCACTTAATGGTGAAGATTTTAAATTATAATCATAATAATCATTTAATCCAAATTGATGTCCTATTTCATGAATAAAAATGTGCGTATCATTTTTTATATTTTCAGTTAATCCTTTATCTAAAAAAGAATATGACGCCCAAGAATATGAAGAATAAACTGGTTTATCCAAATTTCCAACATTATAACTTGATTGTGTATATGCCCATAAATTTGTGTTTGTTTTATTACTCGTTTGATAATCAGGAATATCATAGATAAGAAAAATTGAATCAATAAAGCCATCACTATTTGTATCAAAATCCTTTAAATTAACATCATTAGCTTTTAAATATTCATCATCATTTAATATTTTTTTAATTAATTGATTTGTTTTATAACTTGTATCAACTTCTTTGCTTTCCATTTTTGTTTTATAAAAAGAAGGAATTAAAAAATCAAAATCAACTAATCCATAACTAGATTTTTGATAAAATTCTTTGACTCCATAATATCCATTAACGCTTGAATCAGCATTAAAAGCATCATCTATTCTATTTCTTAATTTGCTTAATGAATAATCATTGGAAAATTCAATGTTATCTTTATCGTTAAAATGAACTGGTATAACAAGCATCTTAGGTTTAATTTCTTTCGTTACTTCAATATATTTTCCAGAAGCATAAGAATTTTTATTTTTACTAAGTTCATTTATTGTATAAGTTAAATTAACTTCACTTGGTTTAAATACTTTTCCCTTTGTTTCTTCTTTACTTATTTTTAGATTTGAAAATTCATTATTTTCTAAAATATAAGTATATTCATTATCTTTAGAACACGAAAAGCCTCCTAAAATAAGAGGCATCACGATTAAAAATAATAGGTTTTTGCAGGGTTTTTTAATTTTATTCATTGAAGAAGCTTAAAATATCTTCATAAACTTTCTTGTTTTCAAGTTCGTTTAAAATTTCATGTCTCATCTTTTTATAAACGATAACACGAGAATCTAATCCGTTCTTTAAATAAAGTTTATTTAATTTGATCAATCCTTTTGAGAAATTACCAACAGCATCTTCTTCTCCGCCAATAATTAAAATAGGTAAATCCTTACTGATGTTTTTAATGTTTTTAGTCTTTTGAATTGAGTTAAGACCCTTCATAAATTCTTTATAAAAACCATTTGTTGGTAAATATCCTGAATATGGATCTGCATCATATTTTTTAACATTTTCTTTATTGTATGAAATCCAATCATTGTTACTTTCTCTATCTTTTACGCTTTTTTCGTAAGCCCCAATTGATAATTTTTGAAGTAATCCAGCTTTTTTATTGTAATTGTTTTTATGAACAATAAGTTTAGAAACAACATAGCCAATTTTAACAAGAGGATTTCTTCCGTTTGTTCCGCATAAAACAACTTTATTGATTGTGTTTGAGAATTTTTCTATGTAACCTTGAGTTACAAAACTGCCCATTGAATGAGCAAATAAATATACTTCAAGATTCGTTTCACTTTTAAGCTTTAAGATGAAATCTTTAACAGTTTCTTGCATTTTAAAGAAATAATCTTTTCCAGGATTTCCAAGTTCACCATTTTTTCCAAGTCCTTGACCATAGTGATCAATGCAAAAAACACTAAATCCTGCTTCATTCATAAATTTAGCAAAATCATCATAGCGAGCACTATTTTCAGCCATGCCTGTTACTATCATTAAAATCTTTTTAGGATTCTCAATTTCCCATGAATTGCCGAAAAGAGTATCACCAAATTTATTTTTATAACTTATTTCTTTCATAAATTTTTTCTCCTTCTTTTATTATATATTAAATTGTTTTCTTTTCTTATAAAAAATATAATTATTTCAATGGAAAACCGGATAGCAGTTATAGATTTAAAAGCATATTATGCAACATTTGAGTGTCTAGAAAGAGGTCTTGATCCTTTTAGCACTCCTCTTGCTGTTACAGATACAAGTAGAAAAGAAGCTACAATTGTCTTAAGTGTGTCTCCTTATTTAAAATCACTTGGCGTACCATCAAGATGTAGAAGGCGTGATCTTCCTAAAGATATTCCTGGGATGATATACGCAACTCCTCAAATGGAAAAATATGTAAAAATGAGTGCTCAAGTTGTTTCTGTTTACTTAGATTTTGTAGGAATCGATGATTTACATATTTATTCAATCGATGAATGCTTTTTAAATCTTGGTCCTTATCTTAAATTATATAAATGCACTCCCTACGAATTAGGAAAAAGAATTTTAAAGGCTGTAAAAGATAAAACTGGTTTGACTGCAACATGTGGAATCGGTCCAAATATGTTTTTAGCTAAAGTTGCTGATGATAAAGAAGCAAAAAATAATAAAGATTTTATTGCTGTTTGGACATATGATGATGTTCCTACAAAATTATGGCCTATAAAACCTTTAAATGAAATTCGGGGAATTTCTAGAGGTTACGAAGCAAGATTAAATAGATTAGGATTATATTCTGTTTATGATGTTGCTCATTACGATAAAAATTTATTGATAAGTGAATTTGGAATTTTAGGCGAAGATTTATATGAGCATTGCAACGGGCGAGATGATGCAAATATTCGTGATAAATATATTCCAGTTAATACAAATTTATCTCTAGGACAAGTTTTAATGCGTGATTATGATTATAACGAAGCAAAACTAATTGTTTGTGAAATGGTTGATGATTTATGCATTAGATTAAGACGTACACATTTAAAAGTTGGTGGTGTATCGCTTATGATACGTTATTCTTTTGGTGCTAAAGTTGAACCATTTGGAAAGCAACTCAAGCTTGCTTATCCTAGCGATTTGAATAGTGATTTACTTGAAGCAATAATGCATCTATATTCTCAATTTGTAATTGATGCTCCTATTCGTCAAATCGGAATTTCTTTCGGGAATCTTGTTGAAAACAAAAACGATCAACTAACCATATTTAAAAATTTAGATGCTATCGATAAAGAAAGACATCTTTATGCAGCACTTGATGAAATACAATCAAAATTTGGAAAAAACAAAGTTTTAAAAGGCACTTCTCTTTTAAAAGAATCAACAATAAAAGAAAGACATAATCAAATTGGTGGCCATAGAAAATAAGATTTTATTAGTAATTTCCACCAGTTAAGAATATGAATTTCCTATAGTCCAACTATATGAAATTACTAACAAAACCCTTTAAAAAGTTCAGATTTTTCTAAATGTAGGGGTTTTTGTAGTAAATTTTATCTTGAATAAATGAAAAAGCGACTCAGAGAATTTATCCCTATCGAGTCGCTTTTATTTGATTACATGATGTTATTTTCATTTAAAACATCAAAGTAAGTAACGTAATCTTCAAAAAAACTGTGTTTCCCATTTTCATTTCTGTTTGGTTTCGTGTTATTGGAGTTACGTTTACTTACTATTCTAAGAAACTTAGAAATCATTCTAGTAAACCTCCTTGTATATCCCCTACTCAGGATGGGTTTCCTTTTCGAAGGATAATTATTATACGCTTACTAGAAATATTATGTCAACAATATTTTTTAAAAAATTAAATTAATTCATAAGTGGCGTTGCAAGCAATATGAAGTTTAATAAGAACAATAATGTGCAAACACCAAGAATAACACTTATTCCTAATTTTGGTTTTTCAACCATTACTTCCGAATTTTCAGTTTGAACTTCAGAATTTTTAGTTACCTTTTTAAAGACGATTGTATCTTTAATAAAAACAACTAATTTAACTAAGCAATATGTAATGAATCCCATTGCGATACCATATGAAATGCTGTAGCAAAGAGCCATAAATGTTGTTGCAAAGAATGCTGGAATTGCTTCTTCAAGCTTATTCCACTCAATATCAGAGAGATTGCCAAGCATCATACATCCGATAACAACTAATACAGGAGCTGTCGCTGCTGCAGGAACTGCACTTAATGGGCCAGCAAAGAAAATAGAAATAGCAAACATTAAAGCTGTAACGCAACTTGCTAAACCAGTTCTTGCACCTGCTCCGATTCCAGAAGCACTTTCAACGAATGTTGTTGTATTACTTGTACCAATAATTGCGCCAATACTTGTTGCGACTGAATCAGCAAATAGAGCTTTATCCATCTTAGATTTAAATCCTCTACTTGTACTTAAAGATTCAATATCTTGATCTGAGAAAATTCCACTCTTTCTTCCTGTTCCAATAAATGTTCCAAGAGTATCAAATGTATCAGACATTGAGAATGAGAAAATTGTAACAATTGCAGTAATTGCTTTTGCTGCGCCGTGTCCAAATAAACTTCCAAAACCTTCACCTGTGAAAATCACACCAAAAGTTTGAGGAAGTTGTTTAAATGCATCGATAAAGCCATCCATGTAACCAAATTCAGCTTTGCCTAATAAGTTAGAGCTCATTTGTGTTACTTGTGATCCAGCACCTGTAAAAGGAATTAAGCCAATTAATGTAGTAACAATGACAGTAATAATCATTGCACCTTTAACTTTTAATATATTTAAAACAATACAAAGGACTAATCCAATTAAAAATGTGATAAGTACTGAGCTATTCCATGCTGATGAACCTGTTCCCATAGCTGGAACACCACCGCTAAAATTTAAAAATCCAACATTTAATAAGCCAAGATAAGCAATAAATAAACCAATTCCAGCACCAATTGCACTTTGAAGCGACTTAGGAATTGCTTTAATTATGAGTTTTCTAACTTTTGTAACGGTAATTAAGATATTAATAAGTCCACAAATAAATACCATTGTTAATGCTTCTTGCCAAGAAAAGCCTAAAGCACCACAGACAGTATAAGTAAAAAATGCATTAAGTCCCATACCTGGAGCTTGTGCATAAGGAACATCTGCAAAGAGTCCCATAATTAAAGTACCAATTATAGAAGAAATAATTGTTGCTAAAAATACAGCACCCCAAGGCATACCTGAGTTTTGAAGAATATTAGGATTAGTAATAATGATATAACTCATTGCAAAGAATGTAGTTATTCCACCAATCACTTCTTTCTTCCAATTCGAACCAGTTCCCTTAAGATCGAATAGTTGTAGTTTTCCATCTACCATTTTCATCTTTCTTATCCTCCGTTTTTAAAAAAAGACTTTCTAATAATAATCGATAAAAAGATGGCAAAATAGCAAAAATAGTCAATTTAAGCAAAATTAATACTATATTTACAACTTTTTGGGTTTCTAATTTTTTATTATAAAACTACCGAAATTAATTTAGTGTTAATAAGACTTTTATGATTAAATACTAATGAAAAATTAATAAAAAAAGACCATGCAATATTTGCACAGCCTTTATAAATTTAAATTTTATTTTTATGCTTTTTTAATTTTATTAGCAATCCAATGAATAAATACAACTAATTCGTGAATAATAAGTGGGAAGATTGAGAATAAGATTGTCATGCCCCATTCAAATCCATCAAGGTTATATTCTCCAGTTGCAACACTGAATACATCTTGGACCCCAGGAGTTTCAATAACGAATAATTGTAATACAACACCAAGAATGAAAGCGATAAGCATCATATAATTCTTGTCTTTGAATATATGAACAAACGATCTCTTTAAATCACTCATTCCAATCATATGGAATAATTCACTAAAAGCAAGTGTTGTAAATGCCATCGTTTGAGCTTGATGACCAATACCTGTGATACCATTAGCGTCTGAATACAATGCATTAATACCATCAATTGAGAAGACTCCTTCCATCCAAGCAGGGAAGAAATATGTAATTAAAACGCCAAATGTTAAGAATGCTCCATACATCAATGTATTTCTCATTCCACCATGAGCGAAAATTCCTTCTTTAGAATCACGAGGTTTATCTCTCATAATATTAGGATCTTTAGGATCCATACCAAGAGCGATTGCAGGAAGTGAGTCTGTAACTAAGTTAACCCATAATAAGTGAATAGCAATTAATGGTGATGGAAGTCCTAAACAAATAACGACAAACATTACGAGAACTTCAGCAATATTGCTACTTAATAAGAAGATAACGGTTTTTCTAATATTTGCATAAATTCCTCTGCCTTCTTCAACAGCTTTTTCTATACTAGCAAAGTTATCGTCTGTTAAAACCATATCTGCTGCGCCTTTTGCAACATCAGTTCCAGTAATACCCATTGCAATACCAATATTTGCAGCTTTTAAGCTAGGTGCATCGTTAACACCATCACCAGTCATAGCACAAATATTTCCATTAGCTTCGAAAGCTTTAACAATTTGAACTTTATTTTCTGGAGAAACACGAGCAAATACACGAACAGTCTTACAAGCGTTTTGAAGTTGTTCTTCGTTCATATTGTCAACATCACTGCCCATCATACATTGACTAATATCAGAAGCAATTCCTAAATCTTTAGCAATCGCAAATGCTGTATCTTTATGGTCACCTGTAATCATAACAGTTGTAATTCCAGCACCTTTAAACTTAGCAACAGCTGGTTTTGCTTCTGGTCTAGCAGGGTCAATCATTGCAACTAAACCGATAAAGATTAAATCTTCTTCTTCAAGATTATCTTTTTCATTATAAGCAAGAGCTAAAACTCTAAGAGCTTTATTTGAGAAAGTAAAGTTAGCATTATAAATATCATCAATATCTTTTTGAGTAATAAGTCTAACTTCACCATTATCTAAAATTTTAGTTGTATGTTTTAAGATACTATCTAAAGCACCTTTAGTAAAATTCTTAATTCCTTCTTCTGATTTATGTTGTGTAGACATCATTTTTCTAACGCTATCAAAAGGAAGTTCATTAACTCTTGGTAATGCTTTTTCGATATCTTTTTTATGCATATCAAAATCATTAGCAAATGCAACTAATGCAATTTCAGTTGGATCACCAAATAATCCTTCATCAACTGTTGCATTTGAGCAAAGTGACATACCTTTAGCAAGTAAAACAAGATCTTTGTTATCTGAATTTTTATTAAAATCTTTTTCTACAAAATATTTGTTATCAGTATAAGCTTCAAGAACTGTCATTTTGTTTTGCGTTAATGTACCTGTTTTATCACTACATACAACACTAACAGCACCTAAAGTTTCAACACTTGGTAATTTTCTAACAACTGTGTTAGCTTTAACCATTCTTTGAACACCAATTGATAAAACAATTGTAACAACAGCAGCAAGTCCTTCAGGAATTGCAGCTACAGCAAGAGCAATGGCAGTTAAAACTGATTCAATCCAAACTTCAATGTTGCTTCCTTGATCTCTTACAAAAATCCAAATAATATCAACGATTAAAACAGCAACAATAATTCCAAGAGTAATAAACCCAAGAGTCTTTGATAAACCAGCTAGTGCTTTTTGAAGTGGAGTTTCTTGATCTTCTTCACTATCTAAAGCTTCTGCAATTTTACCAATTTCAGTATTCATTCCAGTCGAAGCAACGATTCCACTACCTCTACCATAAGTAACTGGAGTTGACATATAAGCCATATTGACTCTATCGCCAATTCCAACTTCACTTGAGAATGTAATATTTGCATCTTTTTCAACTGGTACTGATTCACCAGTCAAACTTGATTCATTAACTTTTAAATTTACTGCTTCAATTAATCTTAAATCAGCACCAATTGTGTCACCTTCTTCAAGAATAACAACATCGCCAATAACTAAATCTTGAGATTTAATTTTTCTTCTTTTACCATCACGAAGAACTGTTGATTCTGGTGAAGACAAATTTTTAAGTGCTTCTAATGATGTTTGAGCTTTAATTTCTTGGACTGTACCGATAACAGAATTCATTATAATGACAGCAAGAATAATAATTACATCAGGCCAATCTCCTGTTTTAAGGAAGTCAAATTCACTTCCAGCCTTGATTGTTTCATAAGTAGATACTCCAATAGTGACAGCAATTGCAGCAAAAAGAACATAAATCATTGGATTAGCCATTTGACTAAAGAATATTTTAATCCATGAATCTTTTTTCTTTTCCTTTAATTTGTTTTGTCCATACTTTTCAAGTCTTGCTTTAGCTTCTTCTTCACTAAGTCCTGTTTCAAGATTTGTGCCAAAAAGTGTTTCAGTATCCTTAATAGACAACGATTCACTAGCTATTTTTGGAGTTTCAGCCATACTTCTTTCTTCCATATTTTCTCCTTTTTTATACGAAAATAAATTAGAAATGGTCTCGCTAATAGGACTTGTCTAGTACCGGATTAATAGATAGTTAATCGAGTTGTCGATATCTAGACTTCGCTACTCCCCATATGACCTACATTTTATAAAAAAGTAGCCAAATAGTAAATAAATAATTAGTGTGCATTTATCACTATAAATATTCAAGATATTTAAAAATAATCGAGATTTGCTGGTTTATATTGATTTTTATTCCATAAAATATAAAATTTAAGTATGAAATCACTATTAATTATTTTTTCAATGTTATTGCCTGGAAGTGTTGCTTCTTTTGCGAAGCAAAATGAAGCATCTACTTTAGACACGAAAGGTACAATATACGAAACTACATCAGAAACTGATGTTAAAACTTACTATAGTTCAATTCAAGAAGGAGATAAGGGCGAAGTATTATTATCTAAACTTCAAAAAATCTTAAGTTTTGATCAACAAAAAATGATCTATAATTCTGGTTCATCTAAATCGGCAACTTGGGATGGATACTATCTTTTTGAGCGTGACTGGGATTTATCGCCACTTGAAGAAAGTGAATTAAATGGACAATACAAAAAAAGTGGAATCTGGCTTAATTCACTTTATGAAAATTCTCCAATTTATGTTGAAAATGGTATTAACACGAACGGAAAACCATATAAATATTATGATAAAAACAAAAATATAGTCGAAGGTAAAACTTTCGTTTCAAGTAAAGCTCAATTCGATAGAGAACATGTGTTCCCTAAATCATTTGGTTTTAATGGTTCTGGCGATAAATATAAAGATTTTACTGCTGGATGTGATGTCCAAAATTTACATTTAGGTGAACATGTTGCTAATTCTAATGCCCACTCAAATTTACCTTATGGTGATGTAAAAACAAATAAAAAAGAATATATCAGTGGATTAACTGGTGAAGTCTGTGGCTACACAGGTAATGATAAAAACGGCTATGAAGTTTTTGAACCTTTAGCAAAAGATAAGGGAAATATTGCTCGTTCAATCTTTTATATGGTTGCTCGTTATCATACTTATGAAAAAATTACAGATAAAGATGAATCTCCTGCATTAACTCTTTCAAATAGTGCTACTGCCCAAAAAACAACCGAGCCAATTCAAACAAAAGATTCTCCTGCAGCTTATGGAATGCTGTCTGATTTAATTAAATGGAATAAAGAAGATCCTGTAAGCGATTATGAAATTAGAAGAAACAATTTAATTTATAACGCACCAACTTTACAAGGAAATAGAAATCCATTTATTGATTATCCAGAATGGATTGATGCAATTTATGATGAGAATACAGGAAAATTGTTAACAACTGCTAGTGAAAATCCTGGAATTAGTTTTACTAAATTTTCAATATTATCAGGTAGAAAAGAAAGTCCACTTTTTGAAGATGAAATTGTTGAGCCAGAAACAAATTATAATTTAACAATTAAAGCTACTGATTCATTTAAAAAGCAATATTATTTATTTGAAACATTTGATGATTCAGGAATTGAAGTAAGTTATGTTGATAAAGAAAATAATACTAAAGTTCTTTCAAAAGATGAATATACATTATTTATTGATGGTGATAAAAAAGTCACTACTAATTACCAATTATTTGGATTTAATGATGTAAAATTATATGCTAAAGCCACGATTGAAGGAAAAGAATATACAACAAATAACAATTTAACTTTTAAAATTACTGCTAGTACAACTCAAATTATTATTTTCTTAGTCATTGCTTTCGTTTTAATTATTATTCTTATCATCATTCCAAGCATGAGTAGAAAAAGAAAGAAAAAATTAAAGAAAAAAGATTTTGAAAACGTTACAAAGAAAAGAAAATCTAATAAAAAGAAAGAAAAATAATTAATTAAATTATTTCCCCTATTCCTTTAATGATATCTTCTGAAATGAGTGAATATTCACTCATTTTCTTTTTCATTAAATCAGCACTTTTTCCAAGTATATAACTTGCTGCAGCAGCTTTTAAAACATTATTTCCGTCTTTTACATTAAGTCCTAAAATTAATCCGCTTAAAACATCACCACTTCCGCCTTTAGCAAGTCCTGGATTTCCATTTATATTTAAATATTTTTCATTTCCATCGGTTATAAAACTGACATAGTCTTTTAAATCTAAAATTACATTATATTTTTTAGCAAATTCTACACCTAAAGAAATCATGTTTTCTTTAATATAAGGAACTTCGTATCCACTTAAACGTGAAAATTCCTTAATATGAGGTAATAAAATTACGTTTTTTGGTGTGTGATTTAATAATGAATTAATTCCATATTTACTTAATGAATTAAGTGCATCAGCATCAATTATTAAATTGCCATGGTAATTTTTTAATAAATAATTAACAATTTTATAAACTTCTTCACTCGTTCCGATACCCATTCCGATGCTAATTGCATCATAATTTAATAAAGATGATAAAGATTTTTCGTCAAAAATCATATTTCCATCGATATCAGACATTAATTTATAAATTATTTCAGGATATCTAAGAGCATAAATTGGATATAAAGATGATGGTACGCAAAGAGTTGTATACCCAACTCCACATCTTAAACTTGTAAGGCTATTTCTAGATAAAATTAAGGCTCCTGGAGTTAATTTACTTCCACCAATTAAAGCAACTCTACCATATGTTCCTTTGTTACTTTCTTTATTTCTTTTTGGAAACAAGTTTTTAACATCATCATCTTCTAAAGTTAATAAATATGAAGGATTTTTATCAATAATAACTCCCGCTTTTGCTAAAAATAAATTTTCATAGGCATCTTTTCCTTCATAAAAGAAATCACCATATTTATATGCTTCTATAGATATTAAATCATTTACTTTTATAAATGTACCTAAACTTTTTCCAGTACTAGCATCGATTCCACTAGGTATATCAACGCTAATTTTATATGCATCAATATCGTTAATTTTATTAATTATTTCTATATAATTTGGTTTTAAATTTCCAGTTAATCCAACACCTAAAAGAGCATCGATTATAACATCAAATTCTTTATTTTTAACATTAAAAATATTAAAAATCTCTTTTCCTTTATATAATAGGTAATTAGTTTTAGTTTCTTCTTTAAAATGATTTGATGCTAAAAATATTGTGACATCATATCCATCATTTGATAAATGTCTAGCAATAACTAGGCCATCTCCACCATTTCCGCCAGCTCCACAGACAACAAGTATTTTATCTGTCTTTTTTATTCTTTCTTTAATGATTAAATAGCAGTTTCTGCCTGCATTTTCCATTAGTTCAATTGATGGAGTGTAATTTTTAATTGTAAAAGCATCACATGCTTTCATTTCTTCACTTGTTAAAATGTATTTCATATTAAAGCTCGATGTCTAATTCAATTGGACAGTGGTCACTACCATAAATCTCATTATGAATTATAGAATCTTTTACTTTATCAATTATTGATTTTGATACTACAAAGTAATCAATTCTCCAACCAGCATTCTTTTCTCTTGCTTTAAATCTATAACTCCACCAAGAATATTGTATTTTGTCTTTATAAAGATATCTAAATGTATCAACATAACCATTATTTAATAAATTAGTGAAAGCATTTCTTTCTTCAATAGTAAAACCAGCATTATGAATATTAGTTTTAGGATTTTTTATATCAATTTCTTCATGAGCAACATTTAAATCACCAGCATAAATAATTGGTTTTTTAGCATTTAATTCATTTAGATATTCAACTAAATCTTTTTCAAATTGCATTCTAAAATCTAATCTCTTTAATTCATCGCCACTATTTGGAACATAGCAAGCCACATAATAAAATTTATCAAATTCTAAAGTAATTACTCTTCCTTCATCATCATATTTGCGATCTTTTAAACCATAGTGAACGCTTAGTGGTTTAATTTTTGTAAAAACTGCAACCCCACTATAACCTTTTCTTAATTTTGAATTTGTATAATAAAGTTCATAATTATCTGGCTTAAATGGAAATGAATCAATAATCAAATTATCTTCAGAAAATTTTGTTTCGTTTAAAGAAAAAATATCAGCATCTAATTCTTTAAAATCTTTAACAAAGTCTTTTTTTAAAATAGATCTTATTCCATTAACATTAAAGGATACAATTTTCATAGTTTTAATCTTCTTTCATGCATAATTTTAGCATGAAAAACCCTACATTTACCAATTTTTCAAATTTTCATGGATTTTTAATATGAAATTACTAACGGAACTATATGAAATTTTAATTTTTAGTAAAATGTAAGGGTTTTTGCCAAATTTTATTCTGCGAAAATTATTTCATCCGCATAGTAGTCTCTAAATTCATTAAAGGCATCTTCAGAACTGCTAAAATCATCTTCCGAATATGTGATTTTTGCAATAACTTCTACTTCAGTATTCTCAAAAGTTAATGTTGCTAATCCACTATCTTCAAAAGCTTCACAATCAATTTTTGAAATTGTTTTTGGAACAACACAAGTTGCATCTGATCCGAATGCAGACATAAATGCACCATACTTAATTTCAGAAACACCAGAAATAACAATTTTTGTAATTTGTCCTCCATCAGAAAAACCACACTCATCAATTACAGTATTTCCACCTGTTAATTTGACAGAAGTTAATTTTTCACAATATTGGAAAGCACCTGGACCAATATAAGAAAGTTTATTTGATTCAACTGTAGTTATCGTTGAAAAAGCAAAACCATTCTCTTCTATTCTTTCAACATTTTTTAAATCAACAGTTTGGATATTTGATTCATAGAAACAATTTACACCAATAGTTTTAACAGTTTCTGGAACCACGAATGTATTATCTTTTGCGTAAGCTTTATACATAATAGTTCCATCTTTGCTTAATAATGAGTTGTCATTTTTAACAACATCAGAAGAATGTACTACTGTAACTTTTGCCATTGTTGAATATTTAAATTGGTCCTGAACTGAAGAAATATCAATTGAATCATCAACAATAATTGTTGCATGAATGCTGCTTCCGTTTAAATTCTTTAATGAGTCAGCACTTATTTTAGATAGATCTTTATGTTTTAATTCAATTGATAAAAGGTTTTCAAGTTTTCCGCCTTCAATAAATCCTCTTTCAATAGTTGTAACACTTTCAGGTAAAACAAGATGTCTTATAGTTGTAGCTTTAGCACTTAAGCATCCTGCAGCTAATGTTGTTACGCTTTCAGGAATTTCAGTTATTGCAGTTGAATCAGCAGTTTCTGTATATCCTTTAAGTGTTGTGTCATCAACTGTAAAGCAACTTAGTATTTGTCCTTGAATATGTGGACTTAAAGTTGGCCAAGCTTCTTTAAGCTTTTCTCTTTGTGCATTATCTTCAACTTTAATTGTTGGGACACTATCCCCAAACATTAAATCTCCTGTAAATGTAGGCATATTTGTTACGCCTTCATCAAAGCTTATTTCAAAAACATTGACAGTTGATCCATTAAAAATTCTATCTCCAATAGTTGCAGCATCTTGGAATTTAACTGCAACAGTTGAAACATTAATATCAGAAAATGCATATTTTCCTATACTTTTAATGCTTCCATTAATCTTTAATTCAGTAATTGATGAATCTCCTGAAAGGAAATATTCAGGAATATCAGTAATATAAGCAGGAAGAACAATAGAAGCTAATTTTGGAGAGGATGAGAAAGTAAAGTTTCCAAGAGTCAATTTGTCACCTTCAACTAAAGATTCAGCAAATGTAACACTTGTTAATGCTGGACATCCAGAAAATGAAGTTTTTTCAATGTTCAATAAAGTTTCAGGTAAAACTACACTCTCAAGTTTTGAATATCTAAAAGATTCTTCCCCTAAATTTACTACTTTATTAAGATCAACTGACTTGATATTTGACATATAAAACGCAGCATTTCCAACTTTTGTTACACTGTCAAGTAATTTAAATGTTTCACCCTCTTTTGCTTGAGGATAAGCAACAACAGTTGAACCCGTTTTATCATATAAAACGCCATCAACCACTTTAAAGTTTGCATTTTCATCTGAAATTTCAAATGCCTTAAGTGTTGAAATATCGTATTTTGATCCAAAATTTTCTAAAGCTTTTGGTAATTTTAATGTTGTTAATGGTAAACCTGAAAAAGCATAATTTTCAATTGTTTTAACAGTTGAAGGAATGTTTAATTCCGTTAAGCTTTTCAATCCTTTTAAGCCCGAAGATTCAATTACTTCAAGTCCTTCATTTAAAACTAATTTCTCAACATTTGGGCAGTATTCAAATGTTGATTTTGAAATCTTCTTAGCATTTTTAAATTCAACACTCTTTAAAGATTTAGCATTATATAAAGCATTAGAATTAATTACTTCTTGTTTTGTGATAATTAAATTTTCTAAAGTTTCTGGAATTTTATCGCCTTGTAAAGTAAATGTTGATTCTCCAAAGAAATGTCCTAAAATGCCTGAGTCTTCAAGAGCTGCTCCAATAAATGGAACTTCTAGAGTTTTAAGATTAATTAAAGATTTTTACCTTTATACACTATAATAACTAACAAAAAAACTAATATTTTGA
>ENA-UOJH01000305-UOJH01000305.1-human-gut-metagenome-genome-assembly--contig:-C148-NODE-305-length-49547-cov-13.399741_pt1 | contig 49547 bp, 36 predicted proteins | sample MGYA00242345_ERZ723892 | MGnify/ENA metagenome assembly ERZ723892 | reverse complement strand
GACTGTAAATCTGTTGCCTCACGGCTTCGGCAGTTCGAATCTGTCCCTGCCCACAGAAAAGGCTCCAAATCTTGGAGCCTTTTTCTTTTTCCCCACACCTCCACACGAATCCTGCCAGATGTGTGCATTGCCGCGGTTCAGTGGAAAAATACTGAGGGACTGAAACAAAAACATAAAAAACAACCTTTTGGCGATGCCAGTGCTTCGCACTTGTCGTTAGTGCTGTGGCATGTCTGATTTCAAGCCGAAGCTTGAATCAGCCACACCACATCACCAACGCCGCCCTCTTACGAGGTCGGTGGCATCGCCAAAAGGATAAAAACCGCTCGCCTTCGGCGAAAAACCAATCTTCAGAAATCAGATTATCCGAAAACGCAAATAAAAAGATACCCCAATTCCTTTTGCATTGTCGCTGGCTTTATCTCACACAGATCCCACAGATTTCACAGATTTTTCTTTTGATAGCGTTAAATCTCACCGAGTTTGAGCTTTATTGGTAGGGACGCGATATTTCGCGTCCGCCTTAAATGATTGTATATCAATGTACTACTATAATGGGCGGACGTGATTTATCACGTCCCTACCGTATTAATCGCTTCTTTTTTTGATAAATTAAAAGCCGATTTTATCCATTATTACCCAATTTTCACCGATTGTTATAATTGGTGTGAATGGATTTTAATTGGATAAAATCGGCTTTTTTCTGTATTTGGTTTGGGTTTAGAATTAGAAGAGGGAGTGGTAGAGGGCGGTCATTTGGGCGTAGAACGAGTCGTAGCCGAGGTGGTGGTCGTAGTCGTTCTGCGCTTGGGTGCCGATTTTGTTGCGGAGTTCGGGGTTTTCGATGAGCTGCTTGATGGCGTCGGCGAGTTGGAACTGGTTTTCGGGGTCAACCAGCAGGGCATTTTCACCGTTGGTGAGGTATTCGAGTTGTGCACCGTTGTTGGTGGTGACGTGTGCCTTGCCGAGCATCATATATTCAAGGTTGCTCAATCCCAGCGCTTCGGGTTTTGTGCTTGGCAAAACACCGAAATCGCACTGTTTCACAAGCGGTTGCACATTTGGGCAGTAGCCCATGAACGACACATTTTTCAGCAGCTGATTAGCCACAATGAATCCCTTAATTTGCGCCATAAACTTGTGGTGCCCTTCGCCCACGAGCACCAGGTGGTAGGTGTCGCGGTCGAGTTGCGCCAACGCCTTAATCAGAGTGTCAACGCCCTTCTCGCGGCACAGTCTGCCGTGGTACATGATGAGCGCACGGTCGGAAGGAATGTCGAATTTCTCGCGCAGCGATGGGGTAGGGGTGGCTGTGTCGTCGGCTCGGAGCACGCTGTCGCGGATAATCACCGCCTTCGATGTGTCGAAATTCTTGATGCGCGGAATGAACGAATCGTAAGCCTTTTGCGAGGCAAACACGATGCGGTCGAGTTCGCGATAGATTTTCTTCGAAATCATATTCAGCCGTGGGCGTTCCACGCCGTGGAGCGACAACACGATTTTCACATTCTTGCTGTTGGCACTCATGTGCTTGGCCAGCACAGCCGTCACAGCATCGCTAAACGAGTGAACATGAATGATGTTTTGCCCACGCTTGAGCAGACGCTTGAAGCGTTTGGGGCTGTCGAGGTCGGTTATGCCCTTCAGCGGCAAGATAGAAATCGGTATTTCGAGAGGACGGAATCGGTTCAGCACCGTCTCGCTTTTGCCGCACACCATCTCCACGTAATACTCGTCTTGATCCTTGAGTTTCAGCATCAAATCGTAGGCGTACTGTTCGGGTCCGCTCCAGATTTTGTTGCTCACTATGTGAAAAATATTAATCATCGCGTCGTGTTTATGTTAAGGGATATTCTTCAAAAAGCGAATTTACGTTTTTTTATCAAAATATCCTACAAATTGACATAAAAAATGCACCCACACGAGCGATTATTTCTCAAATGGGCGCATTTTGTTCCCGAAAGGGGGAGTGGATTATTTGTCTTTAAATAGGTCTTTGATGCCGCCGATGCTGCCTAACAGGTTGGTTGCCTCGTAGGGGAGGTAAACGGTCTTGGTGTTGTTGCCTTCAGCCACTTCCTGCATCATGCCGATGTATTTTTGAGCCAGCAGATAGTTGGCAGGGTTGGCGCTTTGGCCCACAGCCTCGGTAATCTTGTTGATGGCGATAGCCTCTGCTTCTGCCTTGCGGATTCGTGCTTGCGCCTCACCTTCGGCTTGCAGAATTTGTGTTTGCTTGTCGGCTTCAGCCTGGTTGATACGGGCAGTTTTCTGACCTTCCGATTGCAGAATGGCAGCCGCTTTTTGGCCCTCGCTGGTGAGGATTGTGGCACGCTTGTTACGCTCAGCCTGCATCTGTTTTTCCATGGCTTGAAGCACCGATTGTGGAGGCGTAATGTCTTGAAGTTCAACACGGTTTACCTTCACGCCCCACTTGTTGGTGGCATCGTCGAGCACCGCGCGTAGTTTGGTGTTGATGGTGTCGCGCGAGGTGAGTGTTTCGTCGAGTTCGAGTTCACCGATAATGTTACGCAGGGTGGTTTGCGTGAGTTTTTCGATAGCGTTAGGCAGATTGTTGATTTCATACACCGCGCTTTCAGGTTCCACGATTTGGAAGTAGAGCAGCGCGTTGATTTGAGTCTGCACATTGTCTTTAGTAATCACATTTTGCTTGTCGAAATCATACACCTGTTCACGCAGGTCGATGGTGTTGGTGTAGAAATATCTGCCGTTGGAGTAAGCCACGGTGGTTTTTGGACGGTCGATGAAAGGGATAATCACGTTGATGCCCGGCTTCAGCGTGGCGTAATACTTACCCAATCGCTCAATAATTTTGGTTTCGGATTGAGGGATAATCACCAAACTCTTTTTCACGAGAATGAGCACGAACACGATTAGTGCAATCAGTACCCACATACCAATACTTGCTGTTGTCATACTACTATTTGCTTTAGAATGAATAAATTATAATCTTGTTTTACTTGTAAGGGTAGGGGTGCGCTTAGATGCGCTCCACCGTCACGATAAGGCTTTTACGGTCCACGATTTTCACCTTTTCGCCCACTTCTATCACATCTGTTTCACGTGAAACAGCCTTCCACACGTCGCCATCCACTGCCACATATCCGCTTTCGCCTGGCGCGATGGCTTCTTCCACTCTACCTTCGCGACCAATCAGGGCGTCGATGTTGGTGGAGATGTTTTTGTCGTTGCGGTGCAGGTATCTCAGCGCAAAGGGGCGAACGAATAAAAGGAAGGCGATAGAAATCAAAATCCATGCCAAGAGTTGTGGCACCAGTCCGGTTCCGCAAAGCGCCACCAGTGTGGCAGCCACTGCGCCGAGCGCAAAACTCATGAAGAAGAAATCTCCCGAGGTCAGCTCAAGGATGAGGAAAAAGATTCCCACTAAAATCCACATGAGCCAGAGGTTGGTTTGAAAATATTCAATCATGATATAAAAAATTTTAATTGTCGTTTAATGTTTGCTTTTTGATGGTAAATTGCTTGAGTTAGTAAAGATACTCATAATTTTACTTATATGGCAATTTTTTGCTCAAAAATCAGTTTGCCTAAAAATAGTGCAAAATATGTGCCAAATTTCGCTAAAAATCCCCACCAAATTCCCAGATGGCGAACAAATATGCGATTCTCAACGCCTTAAAAATGGCTTAAACGATTGACCATTAAGATGAAAGGCGCAATTTTGCTGTTTCTGATTTTTGTTCAGAAAAATCGCTAACGCTAAATTTGAGCAAATTTAACCCTATTTTTCCACGCAAAAGAATTATCTTTGTAATTGTGAAAGTCTGTGCCAATACTTTCGCTTTGGCGCGGCTTGCACATTAATAATATTAAGATTTTCGGATTTTAAAAAGTAAGGCTTTGACGCAAATTTCTTACATAGCAGAAAACGTAGTGCTACCTCAACTCAATCATGAGGCTGTGGCGAGTTGGGTTGAAAAAGTTGCCGCTTCGCTCGGAAAGAGGGTAGGGGCGTTGTCGTATATTTTTTGCGACGACGAGTACATGCTCGACACCAACCGCAAATATCTCCAGCACGACTATTACACCGACATCATCACCTTCGACTACAGCAATCGCCGTCGCATCAGTGGTGATATGGTGATTTCGCTCGACACCGTTCGCACCAATGCAGAGCAGTTCGCCAAGTCGTATGACTCGGAATTGCTGCGTGTGATTATTCACGGCGTGCTGCATCTGTGTGGCATCAACGACAAGAGACCGGGAGAGCGAGAAATTATGGAACAACATGAAAATGAGGCACTTGCTATAGTGCCTTCAAATATTTTTGAATCATGAATTATGCCTACGATGTCATAGTGATTGGTGCCGGCCATGCCGGTTGTGAAGCCGCTGCCGCCGCTGCGCGCCTTGGCTCTACCACGCTTTTGATCACTATGGATATGAACAAAATTGCTCAAATGAGTTGTAATCCTGCTGTTGGCGGTATTGCTAAAGGGCAGATTGTGAGAGAGATAGACGCTCTTGGCGGTCAAATGGGTATCGTCACCGATCGCAGTTCTATCCAGTTCCGCATGTTGAACCGATCGAAAGGTCCAGCCATGTGGAGCCCACGCTCACAAGCCGACCGCATTCGCTTCATTGCCGAATGGCGCAATATTCTCGAAAACACGCCTAACCTGTATATGTGGCAAGATTCCGCAGTGAGTCTGACCATCGAGAATGGGGCGGTGAAGGGCGTGAAAACCGCCTTTGGCGTTGAATTTACCGCTAAATCTGTGGTATTGACTGCTGGCACTTTCCTCAATGGATTGATGCATGTGGGGCCTGTGCAGATTGAGGGCGGCCGTGTTTCGGAGCCTGCTTCGCACGGAATTATCGAGCAACTTCGCGACCTCGGATTCACTGTTCAACGCATGAAAACAGGCACTCCGGTGCGACTTGATGAGCGAACTGTTGACTTCAGCAAGGCCACAATTCAAGAGGGTGATGCCGATTTTCACCACTTTTCGTTCCTTCCAACGGTGAAAAGTGAACTCAAGCAACGCCCCTGCTGGATAGTTTACACCAACTCGGAAGTGCACCAAATCTTGCGTGAGGGACTGCCTGAATCGCCACTTTACAATGGTCAAATCAAGAGTATCGGACCACGTTATTGCCCCAGTATTGAGACCAAATTGGTCACTTTCCCCGACAAGGAACAGCACCAGTTGTTCCTCGAACCAGAAGGTGAGAGCACTCACGAAATGTATCTGAATGGCTTCTCATCTTCCATGCCGTGGAAGGTGCAATTTGATGCGCTTTCCAAGATTCCTGCCTTTGAAAATGTGCAGGCCTATCGTCCTGGATATGCCATTGAATACGACTTTTTCGACCCTACACAACTGCATCATAACCTCGAAACCAAACTCGTGAAAAACCTGTTTTTCGCAGGTCAAGTCAACGGTACCACTGGTTATGAAGAAGCCGCTGGGCAGGGTTTGGTGGCTGGTATCAACGCCCATCAAGCCGTGGCAGGAGGCGAATCTTTCGTGCTCGGCCGTGATGATGCCTACATCGGTGTGCTTATCGACGACCTCGTGACCAAGGGCGTTGACGAGCCGTATCGCATGTTCACCAGTAGGGCGGAACACCGCATTTTGCTTCGCCAAGACGATGCCGACCGACGCCTAACACCTAAGGGCTATGCCCTCGGTTTGGCTACCCAAGAGCGCTACGATTTGATGCGTTCGAAGTGGGAAGCGGTGGAAAATTTGGTGGAATTTGCCAAGGAATTTTCAGTGAAAACCTCGCTTATCAACCCCGAATTTGAGCGTGCCGGGTTCCCAATTCTGACTCACGGCTGCAAACTCTATGACCTGATTTTGCGTCCGCAACTCACCATTTTCTTGCTTGCCGAAATGATTCCCGAACTCCAAAAACGCATTTTGGAACTGGAGCAGGCACGCCGCGAAGAGATTGTGGAAGCAGCCGAAATTTCCATAAAATACAACGGATATATCGCCCGCGAGGAAGCGATAGCAAAAAAACTTTCTCGCCTTGAGCATGTGAAAATTCGTGGCAAATTCAAATATTCCGACATTCATTCGCTCTCTACCGAGGCGCGTCAGAAACTCGAAAAGATAGATCCCGAAACGGTGGGGCAGGCTTCGCGCATTCCGGGCATATCGCCGAGCGACGTGAATATATTGCTCTTGCTTTTAGGAAGATAACCCAAAATTGTTCCACGTGGAACACGTGTGTTAAACAAAAAATAAAACAACCAACTAAATACAACAATGAAACAAGAACAACTTGACAAAGTGAAAAGCGTAGTTCGCAACATTCCTGATTTCCCAGTACCGGGCATTCAGTTCAAAGACCTTACCACAGCCTTCAAAAATCCCGAAGCGCTCCAAATCATGCGCCAAGGTTTGCACGACCTCTACAAGGACAAAGGCATCACCAAGGTGGTGGGTATTGAAGCCCGCGGATTCATAGGTGGCGCTATGCTTGCTGTGGATCTCAACGCCGGATTCGTTCCATTGCGCAAACCGGGAAAACTGCCAGCCGAAACCATTCAGAAAGAATATGCGAAAGAATACGGCACCGATGTGATAGAAATCCACAAAGATGCCATTTCCTCCGATGATATCGTTGTGATTCACGACGACCTTCTTGCTACTGGCGGCACAATGATGGCTGCCTACGAACTGGTGAAATCGATGAATCCGAAGAAGGTGTATATCAATTTCATTTGCGAACTTCTCGGACTTAACGGCCGCGCGCTCTTCCCTGCAGATGTGGAAGTGACTTCGCTTTTCGATTTTCCCGACAAATAAAGTATAAATCGGAACTATATAATTTGAACCCCGACTTAAAACTCAAGATTAGTCTTTTGCCCGATTGCCCCGGTGTGTATAAATACTTCAACAAAGAGGGTACAGTAATATATGTGGGCAAGGCGAAGAATTTGAAGCGCAGGGTGAGCTCTTATTTCAATAGGGTTCACTCTGTGCTTCGCACCAACATGCTTGTGCGCCACATTCACAACTTGGAATATATAGTGGTGAACACCGAGGAGGAGGCGCTCGACCTTGAGAACAGTTTGATTAAAACCTATCAGCCGCGCTACAATGTGCTGCTGAAAGATGACAAGTCGTATCCGTGGATTTGCGTAACGAAGGAACTGTTTCCGCGAGTGTATCTCACTCGTGAAAAGGTGAACAAGCATGGCCGTTTTTTCGGTCCCTATCCCAAGACTGAAGTGGCATGGGCTTTGCTCGACGCGCTGAAGGAAATTTTCCCGATTCGTTCGTGCCGCTACAATCTCACGCCAGAAGCGGTGGAATCGAAGAAACACCGTCTTTGCCTGAAGTTTCACCTCAAGAGTTGTGACGGTCCCTGCCAGGGCTTGATTTCGGCCGATGAGTACGCAAAATATATCGATGAAATCATTCATATCCTCAATGGCGAGACCAAGTACGTGAGCGACTATTTGTGCGATGAAATGGCACGCTACGCTGCCGACCTCAAATTTGAGGAAGCCGAGCAAGTGAAGCGCAAATATCTGCTCGTGGAGAAATATCGCGCAAAATCGGTGATTGTCAGCCCCACCATCAGCAATATTGATGTGTATTCGCTCATTCGCGACGATTCTGCCGCTTACGCTAATTATATGCACGTGCGAGAGGGTAGTGTGGTGCAAAGCATGACCATTGAATACAAGATTGTGGACGCAGACACCGATGAAACCGATGCTGAACTGATGTCGACCGCCATTCGGGAGTTTCGTCAGCGTTTCGCCGATGCCTATCGGAAGGACCGTGTGAAAGAGGCAATCGTGAATGTGGTTCCCGATTTTGAGATTGAGGGTGTGAATTTTGTGGTGCCACAGCGTGGCGATAAACGCAAGTTGCTCGCCATTTCGCTGAAAAACGCCGAGCAGTATAAGACCGACAAACTCAAAATGATGGAGAAACTCAACCCTGAGCAGCGCGCCATGCGCACGCTCACCACCATTCAAAAGGATTTCCGTTTGAGTGCCGTTCCGCATCATATTGAGTGCTTCGACAACTCCAACATCTCTGGCACTAACCCCGTGGCGGCGTGTGTGGTGTTTCGCAACGCTAAACCCTCGAAAAAAGAATATCGCCACTTCAACATCAAGACGGTGGAAGGCCCCGACGACTATGCTTCGATGAAGGAGGTGCTCACGCGCCGCTATTCTCGCTTGGTGAGTGAGGGGCAGGATTTGCCGCAGCTGGTGATTCTCGACGGTGGCAAGGGGCAGTTGAGCGCAGGCGTCGAGGTGCTTGATGAGTTGGGACTTCGTGGGCAGATTGCTATGATTGGCATTGCCAAGACCCTCAACGAAATCTATTTCCCTGGCGATTCGCTGCCGCTCTATATCGACAAAAACAGCGAAACGCTGAAAGTGGTGCAACGCTTGCGCGACGAGGCGCACCGCTTCGGTATCACGCATCACCGAAATCGCCGCAGCAAGAGCCAAGTACATTCGGCTCTCGACGAGATTCGTGGGGTGGGGGATAAGACTAAACAACTGTTGCTCAAAGAGTTTAAGAGCCTCAAGCGCATCAAGGAGGCTTCGCTGCCACAACTCACCGCAGTGGTGGGTGCGGCAAAAGCGAATATGGTGTATAATGCGTTGAATATCAACGAAAAAGATAACAATATAGAACAATAATGAGATTAGTGATACAAAGAGTGTCCAGCGCATCAGTCAGCATTGATGGCGAAATCGTGGGTAAGATTGCCGGCGGTTTGATGGTGCTGGTGGGCGTGAGAGAGGGCGACACTGAGGCAGATATGAAGTGGCTTGCCCAGAAAACGGTGAATATGCGTATTTTTGATGATGAAAACGGCGTGATGAACCGCAGCGTGATTGATGCTGGTGGCGAAGTGCTCTCCATTAGCCAATTCACCCTCAATGCCTCCACCAAGAAAGGCAACCGCCCCAGTTATATCCATGCCGCTGGCCACGACCTTGCTGTGCCCCTCTACGAGGCGTATTGCGAGGAAGTGAGCCGCCTGATGGGCAAGGATGTGCAGCGCGGCAAATTCGGCGCCGATATGCAGGTGTCGCTCGTCAACGACGGCCCCGTTACCATCATCATCGACTCGCTCTTGAAAGAGTAATGTGCTGACACATCGGTGATTGGTAATAAATCATGCCGAAGGTATGTGCATACGTTTGGGCGAAACCACATTTTTGCCCATCCAGCATAAAGGTGAAAATCTATCTATGATTGGAAAAACGGTTTTTTTTTCGTAAGTTTGCAATGTTAATGACTATTCAAGAGGCTCAACAAAAAGTGGATGAGTGGATTCGCACCTACGGCGTGCGCTATTTCAGTCCGCTCACCAATATGGCTCAACTCACCGAGGAAGTGGGCGAGGTGGCGCGTATCATCAGCCGCACCTATGGCGAACAGTCGTTCAAGCCCTCCGACAAGGGCAAGGATTTGGGCGATGAACTTGCCGATGTGCTGTGGGTGGTACTCTGCCTTGCCAACCAGACCGGGGTGGACCTGACCGCCGCTTTAGAGCGCAATTTCGACAAGAAAACTAACCGTGATGCCTTTCGTCATCTCAACAACGAAAAATTATCAAAATAAAATAACTATACAACATGGAACAAAAATTCGATTCTAAGGAAACTCCTAACAAGTATCAACAGGCTTTCCTCGAGAGCAAGGTGGAAACCAACGACGCAGTTGTGGCTGCTGAAGTGGAAAAAATCCTCAAAGAGCATATCGCAGAAAATGATAATAAGGAAGTGTATCAATTCCTGCTCAACTGTGTGGATTTGACCACACTCAGCACCACCGACAGCGAACGCAGCGTGGCTGCTTTCACCAAGAAGGTGAACGACTATTGGACCAACTATCCACAGTACAAAAACGTGGCTGCCATTTGCGTGTATAGCAATTTCGCAGAAGTGGTGCGTGGCGCACTTGAGGTGAGCGACGTGAATATCGCCGTTTGTAGTGCGGCTTTCCCTTCTTCACAGGCTCATATCGAGACCAAGGTGGCAGAAACCGCCCTCGCTATCGAAGATGGTGCCGACGAGGTGGACATCGTGATCAACATGGGCTACTATCTCGATGAGGCATACGAGGAATTGTGCGATGAAATCGCAGAAATCAAGGCTACAATGGGCGACCACCACTTGAAGGTGATTCTCGAAACTGGCTGCCTGAAGACTGCCGAAAACATCAAGCGTGCGTCAATCCTTTCGATGTACAGCGGTGCCGACTTCATCAAGACCTCTACCGGCAAGATTTACGAAGGCGCAACCCTTGAGGCTGCCTATGTGATGTGCCAGTGCATCAAGGAATATTACGAAAAGCACGGTGTGATGATCGGTTTCAAGGCTGCAGGTGGCATCCGTACCACTGCCGACGCAGTGAAATACTACACCGTGGTGAAAGAAGTGCTCGGCGAAAAGTGGCTCACCAACCAATACTTCCGTATCGGTGCCAGCAGCTTGGCAAACGCCCTCTTCCAATCATTCACCGAAACCGAAGTATCTCCATTCTAATCCACCCCCACACCCATACACGAACCCAAACAGTTCGTGAACACAAAAAATGCGAAGCCCCCACGGCTCCGCATTTTTTATTTCCCAGTGGCAGCAGAATCGGACTTATCAGACTTATCAGACCTATCGGACCTCAACTCGTTGTATTGTTGACTTGTTGTCTCGTTGACCTCAAAATTTTTCGGAGAAAAATTTTGTTCTTTTGGGAAAAATAGTAACTTTGTAACTTGTGGAGAGATTTCGCTTAAAATCGCTTGTAAATCGCTCGGAAATTACAATAATCAATTAATAAAACCACCTACTATGATGAAACGTTTACTGACACTGGCAGCAGTTGTGATGACTGCCGCTGTGAACTGGGCACAAACCACTTTCCCAGTCACGCTCGACATCGCCGATGAGGCAAGTTTTGCCAAATGGACGGTGATTGACGCAAACGCTACAACGAGTGCCAACACTTGGGGCTACAGCAACTCCGAAGCACTCTATCCTCAGGACACGAAAGCGGCCGCTAACGACTGGCTGATTTCTCCCTCTGTGCATTTGGAAGCCGGAAAATATGAGGTGAGCGGCTATGTGATTCAGCGCTCCACTTTCAGTACCGACAGACAGTCGTTCCAATTCACCTACGGCAATGCGCCTACCGTTGAGGCTCAAACCAATGTGTTTGTCACCGAAAAGGCGTATCAAAGCAAACTCTACAAAGCCACCACGGCCAGCATTATTGTGACCACCGCCGGCGACTATCATTTTGCCATTCACCTGACCAGTACCGGCTATCAGGGCGACTGTGGATTCCAAAAGTTCGTGATCAACAAGGTGGCTCCTGTGCCAGCACAGGTGTCGGACCTTGCCGTGGCAGTAGGGGAGAAGGGTGCGCTGCAAGCCACCCTCACTTGGACCAACCCCACCAAGGACAGCGACGGCAACGACCTCGCTAAATTCAGCGGTGTGAAGTTGAAACGCGGCACCACCGACCTTGGCACCGTGGCTGGCGCAAAGGGCGAGGCGATGACCTATGTGGACAAGGGCATCAGCAATCCAGGCAAATACACCTATACCGTGGTTGCCTACAATGAAGACGGCGATGCCACCACTGGTGCTCCAACCGTGACTTCGGGTTGGGCGGGTATCGACACCCCAAAACCAGTTTCTGACCTCGCAGCCACAGCCGACGGCGACAAGGTGACGCTCACCTTCACCGCTCCAACCGAGAGCGAGAACGGCGGTTATGTGGATTTTGAAAATGTCACCTACCGCATCACCCGCGATTCGGAAGTGCTCAACGAGGCATTTACCGGCACCACCTACCAGAATGTGGTGCCCAAGTTGGGCAACTACACCTACGGCGTGCAGGCGCAATATAGCACCAAGCGTGCGGCTACCCAAACCGTGAAAATTCGCGCTGGCGAGGGCTTCCCAGTGCCTTATAGCGAAACTTTCGACCAAGCCGCATCGCTCGACCTGTTTGCCATTCACAACCTCTCTGGCGGCACACGCACATGGCGCTACAATTCGTCGAAGAAGTGCGTGGAATATTGGGGCACATCTTCTGCCGCCAACCACTGGCTCATCACCCCTCCAATCATTCTTGAAGAGGGCAAGACCTACGAATTGAAGTTCAACGCTGGCCTTGAAAAGGCAATAAAGCCTGAAAACTACAAGCAACTGAACGTGTATGTGGGCAAGGGCGATACTCCAGAGGCTCAAACCACCGAACTCTTTGGCGAACTCATCAAGTCTGCCCTCATGGAAGGCAAAACGGCTTACTTCACCGCGCCATCGAGTGGCGGATTCAACTTCGGTTTCAACGTGACTGGTGCCACCGACTCCTACTCTATCTATATCGACAACATCACCGTTGACGAGGCGCAAGTGATTCCTGCCGCTGTGAGCGATTTGAAGGCCGTTCCAGCCGCTAAGGGCGCGCTTGCTGTGGAATTGAGTTGGGTGAACCCATCGAAGGCTGTGAGCGGCTTAGACCTCGCCAAACTCGACAAGGTGGAAGTGTTCCGTGGCAGCGATTTGGTGACCATTATCAACACGCCACAAATGGGCGCAACCAGCACCTATACCGACCTGGTGAGCGAACCAGGCAAATACACCTATACACTTATTGCTTACGCCGATGAAATGTATAGCGAAGATGCTACCGTGACCAGCGCTTGGGTGGGTCCCGACACTCCTGCGGCTCCTGCCAACGCCGCTTTGGCTTTGAGCGATGGCAAACCTGTGGTCACTTTCGATGCTGTGACTGCTGGCGTGAACGGTGGCTATATCGACACCGAGGCGTTGGGCTACACCATCACTCGTCTGCCCGACGAGGCTGTGGTGGCAGAGGGCGTGAAGGCTACCACTTTCACCGACAATGCCGTGTTGTCACTCGCAAAATATAGTTATTCTGTCGTGGCAAAGGTGGGTGAACAAGTGGGCGAGGTGGCGCTTACCAATGGTCTCGTGCTTGGCGACGCGCTCGAACTCCCATACGAAACCACCCTCGACAATGCCGATGATGCCGCTATCTGGTCGTTCTATGATGCCGACGCCGACAGCAAGACTTGGAGTTACAGCACCCGCAACACAGCCATTGAATCGGGCTTCAGCGCAAAGGCTGGCGATGCTGCTTTCACACCTCCATTCCGCACCGTGCAGGGTGCACACATGCTCACCTACGATGTGCACGGCTACAGTTATCGCTATGGCGATGCCTACGATGTGGTGCTTGCCAACAATAGTGACTACGCCACCGCCGCCACACTGGCGCAATATCCCGACAAGGACATTGCATTCGCCATGTACGAAACCCGCACCGTCAACTTCACCATCGATGCCGCTGGCATTTACAACATCGGTTTCAAGCAGATGTCAACCAGCCCTTGGGGTATCTCTATCAAGAATGTGAAGATTGAGTGCACCGTGCCTACCGGCATCACCGAGACCATCGGTTTGGGCATCAACTACTACGACCGCGCGGCTCAATGCCTGATGCTCGCCCAGCCAGCCCATGTGACCGTGGTGGCTGTGAATGGCGTGGTGGTGGCTACTGCCGACGCTGAGGCGCAACTCAACCTCTCTCACCTCGGTTCAGGCGTGTATATCGCCTCTATCGTCACCGCCGACGGCAAGGTGAGCCATGTAAAGTTTGTGAAATGATAATTGAAAAATTACAGTAAAATAAAGCATGAAAAAAACATTTTTATCTTCCTTTGCCCTTGTGCTTGCCGCCCTCTCGCTGCAAGCACAGGTGGCAGAGCCTGTACGCAATGCGGCAGAGCGGCCGTCGTTCTCTCCTGTGAAGGTGGAGCAGGCGGCAAGCGTGGCAATGCCCAAGCGTGTGCGTGCAAATGCGAGTGGCGAGCTGAAAGCCGCCTTTAGTGTGCAAGGCGCATCGTCGCAAACCGCTGTTTGGAGCGATAATTTCGACCAAGGCGCATCGAGTTGGGCACTTACCAACGACCCCTCTGGATATGTGAAGTGGTCGTTGAAAAACAAGGGCTTCAACACCGTCGATGCCGCCGATGTGCAGTCGCTCTATGTGGAGGGCCCCTATCAGGTATTTCGCCGTGCCGTGGCTTATGCCACCAGTGCAGGTGTGAGTGTGCCGTCGAACGGTGCATTCCACGCTTATGTGAAGTATAGCGAGGCGATGAACGATTACGCCGTGCTCACTTTGAGCGTATCCACCGACGATTTTGCCACTTCCACCGACTTGTGGAATAGCACGATGGAATCGGGGCATACTGGCAACATTTGGCACCAAGTTGAGGCTGATTTGAGCGCATTCGCCGGTAAATCGGTGAAATTCCGCTTCACCTACGGCCCAGGCACCGCCGACGAGTTTAAGACGGGCGGTTATATGGCCGACTACGCCATCGACGGCGTGGAGGTGACAGGCGTGGCTTCAATCGACGGCGTGAACGTAGCCACTGGCGAAGTGGTGAAGTTTGCCGACCTCTCGCAAGGTGCGCCAGTGAAGTGGCAATGGGCGTTCCCCGGCGGCACGCCATCGGCATCTGCTGAGCAAAATCCGCAAGTTTACTATAAGGAAGACGGCACCTATAACGTGAGCCTTGAGGTGATTGATGCGCAAGGCAATAAGTCGGCAGTCACTCGCGAGGGTTTCGTGACCGTGACCGGCAAGGCTCCTGTGGCGCATATCATGCCACCAGCCACCTTCCGCGAGGCTTCAAGCCATCTGCCATTGGTGGCTCCGCTGGCTTCGGTGCAATTCGCCGATGCTTCCGAGGGTTTCCCCAACAAGTGGAACTGGAGTTTCACTGGCGCATCGCCAGCCGCTTCCACCGAGCAAAGCCCCAAGGTGAGTTACGACTTCCTCCACAAGCAAAGCGTGGGTCTGCAAGTGGAGAATAAGCACGGTAAAAGCGAAGATAAGATGGATGTGCAGGTTGAATACGAGGCGGTGATCAACAATCTTCTGCCCGACGACCGCCCCATCACCTACGATTTGGGCAACGGCACATTCCCAGGCAGCAACCAGATGGGCGTTACCGAGTATGGTGAGCGTTTCTCCAAGCCCTCGCGTCCGATGGTGGTGTATGGCGCATACGTTTATTTCGTGACCAACAAAGCCACCCACATTGCCGACCAAATCGCCAACGTGGGCGTGCATTTGCGCAAGAGCGAAAACGGACTACCAGGCGAGAAACTCGAATCGGCATGGTGGCGCACCTTTGAACTGGAGGTGGGCGGCTCCAACCTTGTGGGCACCGAATTTAAGTTCAATCCACAGGTGGTAGATGATGAGTTTTGGTTCACTATCGACGGTATTCCAGAGTGGAACGATTCTTGCAACGTGTCGTTCGCCATGGCGAAATTCCGCAACGAAGGCAACACCGCCTACATGCTGAAAAAGGGCAAATGGACACCACTCACAGGCTACTTCCAAGGTGGCGATGGCGGTCAAACCAGTTTCTACATCTTCCCGATGGTGGCGCACTCCGTGATTACCACGTTGCCCGTTGGCACCGATGAAATCGTGGTTCCTGCCACGGCTGGCGTAGCAGAGCAGCAGATTTTCTCGCTCTTTGGCTATAAAGACCCTGTGGTGGACGCCAACTGGTGCCGCATCATGAATAAGCAGAACGGTTTGACGGTAGATACCCTCAAAATCGGCTACGATGCATTGCCGGCTGGTATGGAGAGCCGCACAGCCAACATCACGCTCACCGACGGTTACGACACCATCACCCTGAAGGTGACGCAAAAGGCTGCCCAAAAGAAATATGATGTGACCGACGTGACACGCCTCATCAACATGATTCTCGGCACAGTGGAAAAGGACGATGCCTACGACTTCGACGGCGATGGCATCCTCAACGTGACCGACGTCACCTCCCTCATCAACATCATCCTCCAAACCGCCCAATAGCAAGTATTAAATACTCAATCCCCCCAAAGCACCGACTAAATCCTCCCAAATTTAGTCGGTGTTTTCGTTTTCCCCATCCCCCTTCATTGGTAATACCCCACCCATTTAGCGAAAAAAACACCAATTTAATCCATTAAAACCCAATTAAAAAAACATCATCACGTAGGGATATGCCTTCGGCATGTTTGGGTCACGCGTTGTTGGGTGACGCGTTGTTGGGTGATGAAAATTTGCTGATTGCCATTGAAACATGCCAAAGGCATGTCCCTACGTTATGGCGTTATGGTCTGTTTGGTTTTGGAGGATTTGGACTGTCTAAAATGTGTTTCGTTGCGCTTGCAATCAAAGTTTTTGCTTGAAAAACGCAGTTGTTCAAACTATTATTCGTAACTTTACATTTGGATATGGACTTGTGCCTTGTCCAAAAAATGACATCGTTGGAAAAAACATAAAGCATTCGCTATTATTTCGCGTTTAGCCAAGAGCGTCGGAAACTCTAATTGGAATAACAAGCACGGAAATAATATGTGATAGGAGGCTCGTATGTGGTCTCCAGTCAATCCATTTAATGCAATGCTATCACGCCAAGGCGTGGTGCATTCTTGTGGATTGACCGGGGCTCCATCCGACGCCGTCCCCGTGCTAAACGCGACAAGAGGCATCACGCCTTTTTTGCGTTTTAGCGGATTGATAGTTGTATGCCGTGTGTTGTGTACTGTAACTATCAATCATTATGGCGAATAAGAATTTGAATGCCGCAAAAGTGGCGAAAAAGGATGAGTTTTACACTCAACTTTCAGACATTGAGCGAGAATTGCAGCATTATTGGCAACACTTTCATGGTAAGGTGGTGCTCTGCAATTGTGATGACCCTTATGAGAGTAATTTCTTTAAGTATTTTGCACTTCGGTTCAACCAAATTGGACTGAAAAAATTGATATGCACTTGCTACGACGGCTCGCCTGTGCAAGGTACGGAACTGATATTCTGTTTTGATGGAGAGGGCAATAAGGTGCCTAAAAAGGTGGCGTATAAAGTGGAGATTACGGAAGTGAAGGACGAAAACGGCGATGGGGCAGTGGATTTGTCGGATGTTCGTTACCTGTTGCAGAACGATAAGAATGTGCTGTCGGTTTTGCAGACTGGTGATTTTCGTTCCGCAGAGTGTGTAGAACTGCTCAAAGAAGCAGATATTGTGGTAACTAATCCGCCATTCTCGCTATTCCGAGAATACATCGGGCAACTAATGAAGTACGAAAAGAAATTCTTGATTGTGGGTCATCAAAATGCTATCACCTACAAAGAGGTATTTCCGTTGATAAAAGAGAACAAGGTTTGGCTTGGTTATGGTTTTAAAGGAGCGGCTGCTCATTTCTTTTCTCCCTACGAAGATGTGGCAACAGCAACAGATCATAAAAAAGGAATGATTAGAGTGTCTGGTGTGACTTGGTTTACCAATTTAAAAATTGATAAACGAAGCGAATTATTAGACCTTGTATGCAGGTATTCTGAAGAAGAATATCCAAAATATGAAGATAACAATGCCATTGATGTCTCAGACTCGTATGCTATTCCCATGGATTATGATGGCATGATAGGTGTGCCTATTACTTTTCTTAATTTTTTTAATCCAGACCAGTTTGAAATCATTGACTGCTGTGAGCCTTGCATCAAATTAAGTACTTTGCAAAAAATGCCTAAATTTAAAGAGTTTAAGTCAAGGCAAAAAATATTCAATGGCACTTTATGCCAAAAAAAATATCATAGGATAATTATTCGTAACAAACACCCAAAAAATCATGATGACCATTAAGCAAATATCGGTAACTGTTGGTGAGATAACCAAAGGTTACATCAACAATGAGGAGCAAGGAGTGCGTGGATATGACGGTTTGCTCGACATTCGTCCTCCTTACCAGCGTGAGTTTATTTACAACGAAAAAGAGCAACAAGCCGTGATTACCACGGTGCTGAACGGCTATCCACTCAATATCATGTATTGGGTGAAACGAAGCGATGACGCAGAGTGTCCTTACGAGGTGATGGACGGTCAGCAGCGCACGCTCTCGCTATGTGAGTATGTGGCAGGAAAGTTTGCTTATGATTTCAAGAACTTCTTCAATCAGCCAGCCGACATTCAAAAGCGGATTCTTGATTACGAACTCACAGTGTATGTGTGCGAGGGTGAGGAATCGGAGAAATTGGAGTGGTTCAAGACCATCAACATTGCCGGCAAGGCTCTGAACGAGCAGGAAATTCGCAACGCCATATATGCCGGACCATTTGTCAGCGATGCAAAATTGCATTTCTCTAAAACTAACTGTGGAGCCTATCGGTTGGGCAAAGATTTGGTGAACGGCTCGCCTATACGCCAGGACTTCTTGAAAAAAGCGTTGGAATGGATGGCAGAGCACGAAACGCGCAACGGTAAACCGAAAACAGCGGTTGACTATATGGCGCTACACCAGCACGATTTGAACGCCGGCCCGCTTTGGACGTATTTTCAGAATGTGCTGCATTGGGCTAAATCCACGTTCAACATGAAGAAGTTTAAGAAGATCATGAAGGGACTTGACTGGGCTAAACTGTATGATATGGTTCACGAAAAACCGCTCAACATTAAGGCTATGGAGGCACAGATTGCCGATTTGGTGGGCGACGACGAGATACAAAAGTCACAAGGCATCATTCCCTATGTGCTAATAGGCGACGAACATTACCTTGACCTCCGTGCGTTCCCCGACAAGATAAAACTTGCCGTATGGGAACAGCAGAAGCATAAATGCGCTCTTTGTGGCAAGGTGTTCGACTTCGTATTTATGGAGGGCGACCATATCACTCCATGGCGCGATGGAGGTAGAACCACCAAAGAAAATTGCCAAATGCTCTGCCAAGAGTGCAACAGAAGAAAAGGCTGCAAATAGAGCAAAATCAGAATCATAGCGTAGGGACATGCCTCGGCATGTTGGGAGATGCGTTGAAAATGTTTGGGTCACGCGTTGTTGGGTGATGCGTTGCTGGGTCACACGTTGTTGGGTGTTGAAAATTGTCGATTGCCATTGAAACATGCCAAAGGCATGTCCCTACGTGATGGTGCAAATTTTGCACCTCTTCGTTTTGTATTTGTTTATGCTTTCTTCTTTCTTCGTAAATACTTGATTATGCGGTGTTTGTTGGGTTCACAAGGTTGTGGTCCACAATGTTGTGAACTTTGCTAAAAAAACCGCAACTTGCTGATTATCTGTATAAATTGCGGGTGGTTGTTCGCCGTGAAACGGCGAGTGGTTTTTATCCTTGGGGCAATGCATTGCTCCAAGGCTGTTTTTTATGTTTTTGTTTTTTATTCCATTCACGATTCGGCAACAAAGCATAATTTATCCCCACATATTTTTTACTGACCTGGGAGATGTGTGTGGTGGTGTGGAAAAATGGGCGGCATTTCCGTTTGGGGGAAATGCCGCCGTTGCTTATTTTTAAATCCCGATTTTGTGGATTGTCAGTTGGCTGGTGTGCTTGTTATTTTGCCACCTTTACTGCTGTGCCGTTAGAGAGGCGCAAGATGTAGATGCCGTTTGCCCATTCAGAGGCGTCGATGGCCTTGTCGGCTGCGAGCGACTTCTCTGCAATCTTCTGACCAGCGATGTTGTACACAGCCACGCTTTGTGCGTTGGTGTTCACTGTGAAAGTGTTGCCGTTTTTTGTTACCACAGGAGCTACGTCCTTCACGTCGTTGATTGAAGTGGGTTCCTTGTGCAGCACCTTCACAGCGTCTACAGCCATAGAGTTGCCCTTCCAATTGCCCTCATCGCGCACATAGCGGAAAGCGAATTTCGCATTTTTGCCGGCGAGTTCGCTCACATTGATTTGGTAGCGCAAGTATGAGGTGAATTCTGTGTCGTAGCATTCGCGGTCGGTGCAATTGGCGATGATGTCCTTTACCAAGTCGAACACCTCGTTCCAAGTCTTACCTTCGTCGGTTGAGGTCATCACCTTCATGGTGTTCACCACCACGCGCTTGTTGAATTTCATTGTGTTCCAGTCCCAGTCGCTGTTCACGTCGTAGCAGTCGAAATAACTTGCCGCCAACAGGAAGTCGAGATAGTATTCGCCAGATGCGCTCATGTCTACCACTGGGCTTATCAGCCACTCGTCTTGAGCCACAGGTTCCAGATTGTACTGTGCGTTTTTGTAGCCATAGTGGATAAATGCGTCGCATTCGCCGTCGTTCGACTTGGGAGAGAATTGGCCGTCGCCGGTGTAGTAGCAGTACCACGAGTTGTTGATATTGTGCGAAATCATCTCGGCTGTAGGCTCGTTGCCCGGTGCAATCTTCTTGCTCCAAGTGGAAGGAATCCAGTTCAAATTCTTACCCTCGGTGGCGAAGCCCTCAAAACTTTCGTAGAAGATGGTGTCGCCGATTACGGGATCGTCGTTGCTCTGTTGTGCGCCTTTAGGAGCGTTCACGCCAACGAATCTCTTGTATTGCTGGCCCTTTTCGTTTTGCACCACTTGCTGGGTCACGCCGTCGGCCACTTGTCGAGAAGCAATCACTTCCACCTGCTCAGTTGCAGATGCGCTTGCGCCAAGGCTAACCAAGGCGATGAGAGAGAGTAAATTTTTCTTCATAAATAATAATGTTTGAATGGTTATGTAAAAAGTGAATTATTGTTGCTGATGCCACAAAAATAATACTATTTTTTCGTTGTTTTTGCATTATGAACGAGTTTTTTTCGCAAAGTTCGCATAAATTCCAAAAAAACATCAAAAAAATGCCCATTTTGATAAAAAAGCATCAATTTAATCCATCCAAATCCACAATTTCCACAAATTACTGAATAAATCGCCCACAAATTACTGAATAAACCGCCCGCAAATTACTGAACAAATCGCCTACAAATTACTGAATAAATCATCCACAAATTACTGAAAAAGTTTCTGAAATGTTTTGTTGTTTGAAATAAAAGGTATATATTTGCGCTTAAAATCAGAATGTTATGGTAAAGTATAAGTCACGTATTGCAGATAGGATATTGGAACGGAAAGTGCTTGGTAAAGGTGCTGTGCTTATTGAGGGCCCAAAGTGGTGCGGAAAGACCACCACGGCAAAGCAGATGGCTAAAAGTGTGCTTAATTTGGGTGATTCGGCGGTGCTGAATCAAAGTGCGCAAATGATAGATCTCAGTCCAGCCACTTTGCTTGAAGGCGACACGCCCCGATTAATCGACGAGTGGCAAGCGTTGCCCCCAATTTGGGACAGCATTCGCAGTGAGGTGGATAAGAGGGGAATGCCTTCACAGTTTATTCTCACAGGTTCGTCGGTGTTGCCTGATGCCGATGCCACGATCCATAGTGGCACAGGTAGGTTTGCGCATGTGAAAATGCGCACGATGAGCTTATATGAATCGGGCGAATCCACTGGTGCCATCAGTTTGGCAGACTTGTTTGAGGGGAAAGGCTTTGGTGTTGTGCGCAATGATATGGAAGTGGAGCAGCTTGCGTTTCTCACTTGTCGTGGTGGTTGGCCATGGGCTACGCTTGTGCCTGAAGGGGTGGCGCTTGACCAAGCCTTCGACTATTTCGACTCGGTTGTGAACTACGATATTCTGCGCGTGGATAAAGTGAAACGTAGTGCCGAGCGCACAAAGTTGTTGCTCCGTTCCTATGCGCGCAACATTGCTCAGCAGGTGTCGATGGCAACAATCCGAAAAGACATGCTCGCCAACGATTCCAGCACCCTTGACGAAAACACTGTTGTGGACTACATTAAGGCATTAAAAAAACTCTATGTGATAGAAGATCTTCCAGCATGGAATCCGAATATCAGAAGCAAGGCGGCAATCCGTACAAGCGACACCCGACATTTTGTTGACCCAAGTGTGGGTACTGCGGCGCTTGGACTTGGTCCAAAAGACTTGATAAACGACTTGCAATCTTTCGGGCTGCTGTTCGAGGACCTTGTGGTGCGCGACCTCAGAGTGTATGCCGAAGCCTTAGACGGTTCGCTTTATCATTACAGAGACAGTAATGGTTTGGAGTGTGATGCTGTGCTTCATCGCAGAAATGGAAGTTACGCGCTGCTTGAAGTGAAACTTGGCGGAGAGGAGCGTATCGAGGAAGGAGCAAAGAATTTAAAGGACTTGGAGAGCAAAATCGACACAGAAAGAATGCTTGCACCGTCATTCCTTGCCGTGGTGGTGGGTGTGGGGCAATATGCCTACCAAAGAAAAGACGGCGTGTATGTCCTCCCCATCTCTTGTCTAAAAGATTAACATCATACCATCCACTTTCTCTGTGGGGGTGGGGGATTTTGGCAAAAAGATAGGTTGGTGGGGGTGGTTTTGTGCTTTTGGTTTGGAAAAATGGGAAAAAATGTGGTTTGTGCGATAAAAAATCCGACAATTTGATTGGTTTTTGAAAAAAACATACTATATTTGCGACAAAGATAGTGCAAGTCAGGAACGCTGAGCAATTAGCTTGCTTGATTGTGATGCCGAGATGCTGCCTATCTTCTACAACGAAAAGCCAACTAATATTTACATAAATGGAACGTATTGACAATCTTGATAAAAAGATCCTTCAAATAATTATGAAAAACGCGCGCATTCCCTCTAAGGATGTGGCGCAGGAATGTGGTGTGTCGAGGGCTGCCGTGCATCAGCGCATTCAGCGCATGATCGACATGAATGTGATTACTGGCTCTGGTTATCACGTCGACCCTAAAACGATGGGTTACACCACCTGTACCTATATCGGTATTAAACTCGAGCGTGGCTCGATGTATCGCACCGTGGTCCCTGAACTGGAAAAGATTCCCGAAGTGGTGGAGTGCCATTTCACCACAGGCCCTTACACCATGCTGATTAAACTCTATGCTCGCGACAACCAGCACTTGATGGAGCTGCTCAACGATAAAATTCAGCACATTTCGGGCGTTACTGCCACCGAGACGCTGATTTCGCTTGAGGATAGTTTGATTCGTGAAATCCCAGTGTTTCACACCGACGAAGAATAAGCCCCTAAAGAATTTAAGCAAGTAATATGACGAGGAAATGGGTGTGTCCCCAGTGAAAAATGGGCCGCACCCATTTCTTTTTTTTGACGACCGGCCTAAAGCGGTTTTGTATGGTAGGGATGCGATACTTCAGTGGAAAAGTTATGCATTGTTGCCGAATCGTGAATGGAATCCAAGACAAAAACATAAAAAACAGCCTTGGAGCAAAGTGGAATGCTTCGCATTTGGCGGTGCGACTGTGCGCTTTGCGTCATTGGAAACGAGTTTCCATGCCGCTAACCACACAGGCCACAGCACTAACGACAGGTGCGAAGCACTGGCATCGCCAAAAGGCTGTTTTTTATGTTTTTGTTTCAGTGCCGCCAGTATTTTTTGTGTGGTGGGATTTGTGAGATGGGGATATTTTTGGGGCGATAACAATTTTTGGGGGTGGTGTTACGTTATTGGTTTAGAATTTGTGTGTGCGTATGCGCGCATAGTAATATTTTCATGACTATGATTAAGAAAACGATTTCTCTATTGATAGCGGCTTTGGCGTTTGTCCATGCTTCGGCATCGAACTGGCAAGTGGTGCCTTCGTTTCTTGGCTCAAAAACACAAAATGTGGTGGATATGGGCGATGAGGTGTATTATCTGGTGAGCGGCAGTCTGTATCGCTTTGATAAAAGCACAAAGGAAAACGAGAGCCTCAACCGCGCCAACTACCTTAACGATGTGGTGATTAGCAATATCTACTACAACGATTACCGTGGCTATCTGATGGTGGTGTACGACAATTCGAATATCGACATCATCACCAGTGAGGGCGATATTATCAATCTTCCAGAAATCAAGGCGGCTTCGCTCACGCAATCCAAGACCATCAACGATGTGAACTTCACTCCTGAAGGGCGTGTGTATCTTGCCACCGACTTCGGCTATGTGGTGCTGAACGACAAGAAGTGGGAAGTGCTGGAATCGCGCATCTTCGGGCAGAAGGTGAATTCTGTGGCTGAGGTGGGCGATTACATGCTGGTGAGCCAGGGCACAGACCTTCGCTACGGCAAGGTGGGCAAGCACTACGAAACCATCGGCTCTATGCCCAAGGTGAAAGGCTCGGTGAACAACGACGGTGGCAGACTGCGCGCACTCACCGACAGCAAATTGCTCATCTGCACCGGTTGGACTTTTACTGCCAATGTCACCATTGATGAGGCTGGGGAGGTGGTGGCCAATATTGCCGAATCGCAGCCTTGCAAAACCGACAATTTACAAGCCACTCCAAGCGGCTATTTGCTCAACTGCTTTTCAAACAACTGCTATCTCACCCTCGATGCCACTGGTTCCAACTTCACCAAAGTGGATGCCGAGAATCAGATGTATAGCGCCTACAAAGGCGGCGACGGCACGCTCTGGGCTGTGGGCGACAACGGCCTTCATCAAGCCACCGACAATGCCAACTTCTACAAACCAACGGCACTGTCGTTTGTCACTCCATTCCACCTCACCTACAACAATGCGCAACGCTTGCTCTATGTGACCAGCACGGGCTCCAACGCCTTCATCAGCGAGCAAAATCTGCCCACCGGCGTGAACACTTTCGATGGCATCACCGTGAAAGATGTAACCCCTACGCCCACCATCGAGAATGGCGGCAGTTTCTATCCAGTGTTCTCCGCAAGCGAGGAAAACACCTACTTCATGGGCAACTGGTGGAACGGCATACACAAAGTGACTGGCGGCAAGGTGGTGAACAATTACAACTGGGAAAACTCGCCAATGGAGCACGCTATGGGCGGCTACTACTGTAGCCCAATCATCGCGCTCGACAAGGCAGGCAACCTGTGGGCGGCTCAATCGTCGGCTCCTGCAGGGAAAAGTTTCTTCGTGTTGCCACAGGCTAAGCAGGCGCAAAAGGCGGTGACAGCCAGCGACTGGATTACCGTGAATGTGCCAGGTGCCAGTCCAAGCAAATTCTCCGTGCTCACCATGCTGCGCAGCAGCAACGTGAAGGTGTTCTCCGACGGTACATTCGGTGGCTCGCTCTTCTTTATCAACGACGGCGGCACCCCATCTGCTAACCCCACCACCAAATCATATTCCTCTGGCTCGCTGTTCGACCAAGACGGCAACATCGTGAACTGGAACAACATCTACACCCTCACCGAAGACCAGAACGGCAATGTGTGGATGGGCACCAACGATGGCGTGCTGGTGTTTAATCCAGCCGATGCGTTCAAGAGCGATTTCCGCCTCCACCACATCAAGGTGCCACGCAACGACGGCACCAACCTTGCCGACTACTTGCTCAACGGCATCGCCGTGTCGCATATCGCCGTAGATGCGTCGAATCGCAAGTGGATTTGCACCAACGGCTCAGGCTTGTTTTTGGTGAGCGCCGACGGCACAACCGTGATTTCGCAGTTCAACACCGACAACAGTCCGCTTCTGAGCGATGTGGTGTATCGCGTTTGCCCCGACCCGTATTCTAATGCCGTGTATGTGACCACCAGCAACGGTATGATGATTTACCGCACCAACAGCACCTCTGGCGAGAACAGTTTCAGCAATGTGGTGGCATATCCAAACCCTGTGCGCCCCGACTACTACGGGCTCATCACCATCACTGGGCTGATGGAAAACTCGCTCGTGAAGATTGCCGACGCGTCAGGCAACGTCGTGAAGCAGTTGAAAAGCGTGGGTGGAGAGTGTACTTGGGACGGCACCGTTGACGGCGCTGAGCGCGTTAAAAGCGGTGTTTATTTCGTTTTTGCGTCGCAAGCCGACGGCAGCGAAGCCGCAGTCACCAAAATCCTCATCGTAAGATAAGGGAGAAAGATAGGGGAAAGCCCTCCGTTTATTCAGAAGAAGGCCATTACGCTATAGCGTTTTAGGCAAATGGAGGGGGGTTATTTGAGGGTGAGTTGGAAATCTTTGATGAAATCGCCAAATTCGGGGCGGCGTGAGAGAATATCGTTCACGATTTCGCGCTCGGTCATGATTTTTGGTGTCTTGATGGTCTTGTCGAGTTCGATTTCAAGGGTGATGGTTCCGTTTTGAAGTGTGTTTCTGAGATAGGTCAAGATGTCGGTGAGGCTGTTGTTGATCATGCCGGCTTCGCCTTCGTTGGCCGACTTCATCTTATAGTGTGTGCCGCTCACGAGCGTTGGCACGGCACGGTGCATAGCGTTCACCACGATAATGTCGTGAGGGTGCGCTTGGGTGTATGCGTTCCATGCCTGGGCGAATTGCTCAGGGTCGATGGGCTTGTTGTCGTAGATTGTGGGGGCTGATGCCTCCTTTTTTGTTGCCTCTTGTTTGGCAGCCTCTTCAGCTGCACGCTGAGTGTTGTTGATATAGATGCGAGGAGGCATCTTGGTTTTCGCTGCCGGCGCCGGCTTAGCGCTGGGCATAGGAGGCGCCGGCATCGGATGCCCCTGCGGCATGTAGTGCTGTGCAGGGGCTGATGCGATATGTTGGGCTTGCGCTTGTGGGGCGGCAGTCCGTGGGGCTGGCGTAGTTTGTTGTGGAGCCTGTGCCGGGCTGGTTTGCATCTTCTTCACGGAAGGCTGGTCGCCGCCGGCAGGGGGCATCGGACCGGTGAGCAGCTGGCAAATCTTAATCAGCGTGAGTTCCACCAGGAATTGCTTGTTGCTGGCGTTGCGATAGTTCAAGTCGCAATAGTTGCACAGGTCCATCACACGGTAGAAGTAGGTTGGGGCAAACTTCTGCGCTTGCAGCACAAACTTCTGCGCCAACTCATCGTTCATTTCCAGCAGCACCACCGTTTGAGGGTTGCTTGCCACCATCAAATCGCGGAAATGCTGTGCCAGACCGTTGATGAAGAATTGCGAGTCGAATCCGTGTTCACGAATATCCTTGTAGATGAGCAGCGCCTCAGGGATGTCGCTTTTCAGGAACGCCTCGTCGAGACGGAAATAGTAGTCGTGGTCGAGCACGTTGAGGTTCTCGATTGCGCCCTGATAGGTAATATTGCCCTCGCACGAAGCCGCCACCTGGTCGAAGATGGAGAGCGCGTCGCGCATTGCGCCATCAGCCTTTTGTGCAATCACGTTAAGGGCTGCTGTCTCGGCAGTCACGCCACGGTCGGTGCAGATGTATTTCAGTTGCTCCACGATGTCGGGCACCTTGATGCGCGCGAAGTCGTAGATTTGACAGCGCGAGAGAATCGTAGGGATAATCTTCTGCTTCTCGGTGGTTGCCAAAATGAAAATCGCGTATTCGGGCGGTTCCTCCAGCGTCTTCAAAAACGCGTTGAAAGCGGCGGTGGTGAGCATGTGCACCTCGTCGATGATAAACACACGGTATTTGCCCACCTGTGGCGGAATACGCACTTGGTCCACGATGGTGCGAATGTCGTCCACCGAGTTGTTGCTGGCGGCGTCGAGTTCGATGATGTTGTACGAGCGTTGTTCATTAAACGCCTTGCACGATTCACATTCATTACAAGGCTCACCGTCGGCGGTCAGATGCTCGCAGTTGATGGCTTTTGCAAAGATACGCGCGCAAGTGGTTTTACCCACACCTCTCGGTCCGCAGAACAGGTAGGCGTGAGCCAGTTTGTTGCTACCGATAGCCGTTTTCAGCGTATGGGTGAGCGATTGCTGCCCTACCACCGTTGCGAAACTCGCAGGGCGGTATTTCCTTGCCGATACAATGTAGTTTTCACTCATAGGATTTGTGGCTTCAAAAGTTTGAATTACAAAGATACGAAAAATATCAAAATGGCGAGAAGATAGAGGTTAGAAATTAGAGGTTAGAAATTAGAGGTTAGAAATTAGAAGTTGGAAATTAGAGCCACCGAGTGCTCTGAGTGCTCTGAGTTCTCCGAAAGCCGATTTAATCCATTTTATCCTATTAACACCGATTTTTATAATTTTTTTTAATTGGTGTAAATTGGGTTTTAATGGATTAAATCGGTGTTTTTCAATCACATAGCAGACCCTTCAGACCCATAACAGACCCAAGCGGACCCCTGGCAGACTCGACCGACCCCCTAAAAAAAACTCGTAGGCTCGTTGACCTGTAGGCTTGTTGACTTTCAAAAAAAACGGGAAATTTTGTTTGAAAAGTGGGGGGTGGTGTGTTGTATAGATGTATAAGTTAGTAAATTTGTGAGCAAATAACGTGATTTATCAATGACTATTGATGCATTTGAACTGATAGCCCCTCAGCTGAGGTCTATTGCCTTGAGTAAGGCTGTGGCAATGGGCCTCGACTATGACGAGCAGCAAGACATAGCCCAGGAAACGCTGTTGCGGTTATGGCAAATGCGTGATGATAACCGGCTCTACAAGCCAGAGGGTTTTGCTGCCGTTGTGGCACACCGGCTATCGCTCAATCACTTGCGACGCAAACCGCCACTTCCGTTGGAATGTGGAGAGTCGGCAAGCAAGTCCGCCCCCTCGCCATTAGACGAAATCATTCAGCAAGAAGACGTGCAATGGCTTGAACATAGAATTAAGGAGTTGCCATCCACCCTACATGCGGTGCTGAAAATGCGGCAAGACGAGAAATATTCCAACAAGCAGATAGCCGCTCTGCTCGGAATAAAAGAAACCAGCGTAAGCACTTTGCTCGCAAGGGCACGAAGGCAACTATTGGATGAAATAAAAAAACAACGCATAGAACGACAATGAAACCATATTCACAACATCAGATTGAGGGATTGCTCAACAAATTCATGGAGGGCAATACCACTATTGAGGAAGAGTCGTTACTGAGCGAATATTTCAGCACGACTCCCCACATCCCATCCGAATGGGCTGACTATAAGGCTATGTTCGGCTACCTTGACCGTGGACTGGAGGGAGATTTGCTTCCCGAATCCGCATCTCCCACGCATCGCAAATGGCTTTGGTGGACTTCCATTTCCGCAGCAGCGGCAGTTGTGGCACTCGTTTTCGGTCTCAAGGCTTTGAACAACACCGAAACCACCCATCCTGTTTCGCAACCGAAAGCCGCTCAAAACGATGCGAAAAAAGGCGGCAACCACCTTGTGGCAAAGAATGAGGAAGCCGACATCAGCATTCCTGCGACCGACAATGCTGAAGCCGTGGCGGTCGAACCGCAACGACGGCTTAAATCCGTCACTCACCATCAGTCGCAAGCCGAACTGATGGCGAAGAACGAGCAACTTCAGAAAGAAAACGAGCGACTACATCGCGAACTTGAAGAATTGAATCAGCGAGCCATTATCATAGATATGGAAGCCATGGGCTACCAAGCCGTGATGGACGAGAACGGCACTATCGTGTATGTGGACGCGCAACAAGAGATAAATCAACAGTGTAACAACCAATCAACTAACATACCTGCATTATGAAGACAAAGTATATGATTCTGGCAGTGGCTTTGCTGCTCGCACCCACAGCGATGGCTCAAGACTATTTCGCAAAGTTGAGATATTACTTTGGAGAAAATTCGCCTATCGTCAAGCAAGAGAATACGCTGACGATTCACAACACCTACTACACAAGTCTCAATGGGGAAAAGGAGGGTGAACTCACAATCTATAAATTCAAATTACCAAAGTCAAAAGCCGAATACATCGACAGCGTAAAAGTGCTGTACGATGTTATCGACCAACTGCTCGACGACAACGCTGCCGGCAAGATTGGCCGCCGCAGCATTTACACGCTTTGGAGTCTTTCTGGTAATAAAGAACGCACTTTCACTGGCTATCGCCTATACTACAACAAAAGCGAGTCGATGATAGTGGGAACGGAAGCCGAAAACTGCTACACAGTGGGAATCATCAACGAAGCCGACACTCTATTCCGAACCACTTACACCATTGAGTGGAGCGAGATGACGGATAGTGGCATTGCAGGTCGCCTCATCACCACATACGCACCAAAAATTCCGCAAGTGGCGTCGCAAACGGTAGCCGCTCCATCGGCGCAGAGATCCGGTGTCGACAAGTGGATGAGTAATCTATTTTTCTATCTCGACAGGCTCAAAAACGATAATTCCATATATCTTTCTCCACTTTACTCATTGGCTAAAAATTGCGACGCTCTCGATAGCGACGACTTAAAGGTAGCCATCGGTCAAGTCAAACTATCGAAAACGAAATTTGAACAAAAGCGCAAGGACCAATCCATCATTCTTATGCTGCAACAAGTGGCAGAATTGCTTGAATCCAAACTTGAAAAAAGGCAAGCGCAGTAGTTCGATTCAATAAAAATTTACGATTTTAAAAACAGCGTTTATGTGACGAAAATCATGTAAACAACCATAACTACGCCAATTTCTTAAACACAAAAATATATGAAAACTTCAATTATTGCACTGATTGCGAGTGTTTTCTGTTTGCAATCAGTATTTGCCTCAGCATCTTCGGCTGTCACCTACCATGGCAAGGTGGTAAGCGAGGCTGGCACACCAATTCCTTTTGTGACCATTGTGGCGCTCACTCCCAGCGACAGCGCATACGTGACAGGAGCCATGACCGACGACAATGGGCAATTCTCGTTTGCCGCCGAGCAGCGGACTTTGCTATTGAAAGCCACAAACGTTGGATTTCAGACGAAATGGATGAATGTCACAAGTGCCGACTTGGGAACAATCACCTTGCAGCAGGAAGCCACGCGGCTTGGCGAGGTGGTGGTGAGTGCAAAGAAAGCCACAGTGACGCGAGACGGACTGAACTACTCAATCAGTAACCTGGCAGGCACTCACATCGGAGAGGCTGGAACGCTTTACGATATGCTTGGCTGGACACCTGGTGTGGTGACCTACGACATCAACAGCATCAAAGTTGGCGGCTCAATGAGCGTTGGGACAATTTATATCAACGAGCAAAAAGTAACCGACCGCAACATCTTGCTATCCATACCGTCGAGCCAAGTGTCGAAGATTGAGGTAATCCGTGACCCTGGAGTGAGGTATTCCGCAGAATCAGGAGCGGTGATAAAAATCACGCTCAAAAAGCAACTCAAAGACCACATTGGCATTTCTGCGACCAACAATGTTGAAGTGCGCCGTAGAGTATCCGACGATGGATGGATTAACCTTAGTGGAAAGTTTGGCAAATTCTCGTTCATGGGCTCTGTGGTGGAGCAATACGTCAACCGTAAAGCATTCGACGGTGGTGGCGCTTCCGTGGTCAATTCCGAAGGTAAAATTGCCTACACCGATGTGTTCAACTCCGAATTTACCTCCGTTAATACTGGCCCATTGTGGAGTGCGGGGCTAAACTATCTGGCAAAGCCAACACTTAATTTCATACTCCAATACGCTGGCAGTTCCATCAATGTGGATTTCAAGAAGCAAAAAACTCACCAACTCTCAATGAATGGTGCCGAAGCAATCCTCGACGAGAACACGAATATCCCACACCGCAAATCGTCAAGGCATAATGTGACCACCGGCATGACCTACACCTCCCCATCAGGGCATTTCTTCAATATCACAATGAGTTATTCCCGCCAGAACAAGGGTGAGGCGCAATTTATCGACATCTTCAACATCACAGACGACCGACTCTCCAAAAAGAATATCGTCAGCAGTTCGAAATACGATTTGCTTGACGCGGAAGCAAACTGGCGTTTCTCGCACAATGGCAACGACTGGGCACTTGGATATAACTTGGGCGTGATCAAGAACTCTTACTACTTCATCAACGACGCCACGATGCAATCGACCGTCAGAACAGATTATACCAACACCCTGTATGGCTCATGGCAACGCAAAATCAATAAATTGAAACTCAGTTTGGGAGCGAGGCTGATGCACAACATCACAAAACTGACGCAATCAGCCCAGAGCAATGATGATCGCACTTTCGTCGTGCGCCCATATATCAATATAAATTATAGCATAGCAGACGATTATTCAATCGGGACTTACTACACGATGTATGTGGGTTATCCCTCCATATCGCAGTTCAATCCTGCCGTGGTGTATATCGACACGTTGCGTTACGAGAAAGGGAATGAGAATCTGAAAAACGCCTACGCCCACGTAGTGGCCTTCTTCGCCAACATCAAGGACATCACGCTCAGCATTGATTTCAAAAGAGTCAATAATATGATAGTGACAGGCTCATTTCCGTATGGGGAAAACGGTGCCATCATCGACCAACCCATCAACAGCAGATATAGCAACACCTTTTCTTTCGATGCTTCATACTCAACGAGCATCGGCAAGTTCAGGATTGACCCAGAGTTTGGATACGAGTATCAGTTCACGAAGTTGCCCAATATAAGCGAAATGCTCAACAACGAATTTGGTCAGCACAGCATCTACATTTCGTGCAATATGAGTTATAAATTTAGGAAAACGGCTGAGGTTTTCAGTCTGTTCGGTTATCAAAGTCCGTGGTACGATGGCGCTAAGAGAATAGGCCGCACATTGCGATTGAATATCGGTGCGAGCAAGACTTTTTTTGAAGGAAAACTGCGCACAGCCATCGAACTGACCGACCTCGTCGGCGAGGCTGTAACGCCACGCTGGGGCATCGACTTCTCAAATATCAAGCGATGGTATCGCAACAAGTATGACACACGAGGCATCAAATTCTCCGTCCGCTACACATTCAACAGCGTGAAAACCTCGTTCCGCGGCGCGCAAATCAACAAAGGTACCACCGAGCGCGCAGACTAACCACCGCCAAGGCTTTTATCAGAAGTTAAGAAGATTTTATCAGAAGTTAAGGAGTTAAGAAGTTAAAGAAGTTAAGACGATTGCTTCGACTTCGGTAACGAGGCATGGCATGGGTGAGTGAAAGGAAACACCTATTTAATCCATTTTACCCTATTAACACCAATTTTTATATTTTATTTTTTAATTGGTGTAAATTGGGTTTTAATGGATTAAATAGGTGTTCCCGCACCATCTCCTGTCGGACTTGTCTGACGCGTCTGACCTGTCTGACTCGTCCGACATTAAAAACTCGTGGATTTGGAGATTTTTGTTATGATTATTGAGAAAAAATCACCAAAATGTGTGGATTTTTTTGATTTTTTAGTATTTTTGTGACATCTGTTGCTGAATCTGCTGCTTGATTATGCAACACTGAAGTTGGCGAATTCCGCAACAAGGTAGTTTCCGGGGCAACTAACGGCTGCCCTGGTGCTGAAGAAACGATGTTAATCATAGTGTTGCGGAATTAAGAATCGCTTATGAGAACAATTTACAAACTGATTGTTTTGGCGGCGTTCGCCGTCTGCGTAGGCTTTAGTGTGAAGGCGGATGTGTCTCCGTTCTTCGATGCAGAGAAGAGTCACGTACCGCGCTCCACAGAGCAGAGGGTGGGGCAGCGAGCAGTTCTTGCACAAGGTGCTGTAGAACTGCAGAAAGCAGAGTTGGGCAAAGTGACCCAAAAGATTGACAAGAAGCGCACCCCTGTCAGACGAGCAGGCGAAATCACGGCATTCACCAACCCCGTGATTCAAATCAACTACTCAGCCGGCGGAGTGTTTAGCGCAACACATGAGACCCAAATCACTCTCGGTGAATCCACCATTGAAATTAAGAATTTCAACGCCATGGGCGAGACCATCAAAGGCACGCTCAACCGTGCCACAGGCGAGGTGGAGTTTCCTGTGCAAACAGCCTACAATTCAGATACGTATGGGCGTTGCGTGTTGGCGAGCCTCACCGACGACCTCAAGAAATTCGACACCACTGCCACCGTTAAGGGTGAGATTGCCAACGGCGTGCTCACGCTTCGCAAGTGGTGTGTGTTGATTACCACTGGCGATTTCAAAAACTACACATTCGGCATGGTGGAAAGTGCAAAGTTTGTCAGCTCCAACGCAAAGATGAACAGCGCATCGCTCGACACCGCCAACGCCGTGGTGAATGTCAGCCAAAGCGTGTACGCAGAGCAGACCGCCGACAATGAAATCACCATTTTCAATGCGGCTGGCCTCAGTTGTATGCTCCGAGTGCAAATGAAGAGCGACAAGACACTTGCCATGCGTCCACAGGTACTGTTCACCTTCAACAACAAATATTTCTACAACTACAAGGCAGATTACGCTGCAGGGCTCATCTACAAGCGTGATCAAATCGTGGGCACTACCGAAGGCAACAAGCTCAGTTGGGGCAACTGGATTATTTGTAATGCCGCTGGCGAATGGGCTTTCCGAGCCAAATCCACCGAAATTCAACTTCCATTCGACATCAAATATCCTGCCGCACAGACACAAACTGGCTGGAAAGGCTCTGGTACTGCCGACGACCCATGGCTCATCGAGACCCCTGCCGACTTGCTCGCGCTGTCGGACAGTGTGAACTATGTGTCGGGTGTTCAGGTGTCGGCACGATGTTATAAGGCATTTGAAGGCAAATACTTCAAGCAGACCAAGGCCATCAACCTCAGTGGCATCAATTTTCCACCTATCGGTGGCTTCGACGAAATGTATCGCTTCGCCGGTCACTACGATGGCGGCAACAAGACGATATCCAACCTTTATGTGAATAGCGGAAAGGCTGGCGATGCCGCCCTCTTTGGCGCGGTAGATACCGTGGCAAGCATCAAGAATGTGAAGATGACCAATCCTAAGGTTATCGACGAATACATGTATGCTGGCACCGTGGCAGCCTATTGCCAAGGCACACTCGAAAACATTACCGTCACCAATGGTGATGTGACGAGCATTCACTGTGCTGGTGGCGTGGCGGGCTGCTCTGGTCCAGCAAGCAATGTGTCGTTCACTGGTAATGTGAAGGGCGAATCACAGATTGGCGGCGTGTTTGGCGTGTTGAGATGGCCAGGTACAAACCTCGTAGCCACCAACACCACCGTCACTGGCACCTCCAAGCAGGAAACTGCCTCGGTAGGTGGCGTGGTAGGTTTCCTCGGCCATGAATGTGGCGGCAAGCTCACCGACAGCTATTTCAGCGGTGATGTGGTGCCTACCTACAATGGTCAATATGCCGGCCTCGTGGCTGGCGTGAGCAGCGAAGGTATATTTGAGCGTTGCTTTGGTATTGGCACTGTTCATCAGCCAACCAATGGTGTTTCGGCATCAGGTCTTGGTGGCGTGGTGGGTGGTATTCAAGGCACCATCATGAAAGACTGCTACTTTGCTGGCAACCTTGAGACCAGCGGCACACGCACTGGTGCGATTGTGGGTGTGGCACTCAATGCCTACGACATGGAAGGTCACCGCAACCAAAACGAGTTGACCAACGTGTATGCTTCGGGTGTGTTTAAGTCCACCTCTACTGAGGCGTATATGCCATACATCGGTAAATTCGACGCTTCCACTTTGGGTAAAGCCCCTGCTATCACCAACGCTTATTTCGACCGACAAATCAATCCTAACTATAAGGAACTGAACGGCGCATTGCCTACATCGCAACTCGCAGCAGCCTCTCTTGAAGGTTTCGCCGACTCGGTATGGGTGTTTGAGGCAGGAAGATACCCACGCCTCAAAGGTATGGAAAAGACCGCTGCCGCTTATGTGGCTGCCGCTCCTATTCAATTTGCCGACGACAATCAGAATGTGCAGCAAGTGAGCACCGACTTCACCGCCAGTATTCTCAATTCCGTGAAATGGCAAGTGTTGCGCAACGGTGTGCCTTCAGCAGAGGGCGTAGGTGTGAACATTGACACCAAGGGTAACATTCACCTCACCGGTTCGGTGTCTACCGACACGCTTCAGGCTTCTTCAGGCAAGATTGTGAAGCGAATTATCATCAAACTCGCTCCTGCCACCCTGTTTGAGGGTAAAGGCACCGAGGCAGAGCCATACCTGATTAAGAACAAGGCAGATTTGATGCTTCTCGCATCTGCCACCACCAAGAATCAACTGTCGTTTGAAGGCACATATTTCAAGGTGACCAACGACATTGACCTTGAGCGTGACCCTGAATTTGTGGGTATCGGTATCAACAACTCTCGCACCTACGGTTTTGCTGGTATTCTCGATGGTGATGGTCACAAAATCACCAACTTGTATCTCGACAAGTGCAAACTTGCAGCAGACGGCACCGTGCCAGCCGACCAACGCACAAAATACATTGCGCTCGTGGGTATTCTTAAAGAAGTGGGTGTAATCAAGAACCTCCGACTCTATGGCGACATCACAGGTTACTCTAATGTGGCAGGTTTCGCTGGTTACAGTTACGGAACTATTCTCAACTGTCGCAACTACGCCAACGTGACTGCACATTCAGGCAACTTGGGCGGCATCTGCGGTTACAATGAGAAAGGCACCATTCGCGATTGCTACAACGCAGGTAAAATCACTGCCGGCTACTTCAACGCTGGCGGTATCGTGGCGTGCAACAGGGGCACTATCGAAAATTGCCAAAACGATGGCGAAGTGGCTGTTGAAAACATCAACACCGCCTACGACTATAAGCGACTCAACAGTGCCGGCGGTATTGTGGAGACCAACTTCGGCACCATCAAGAACGTGCTCAACACAGGCTATGTGCATGCTCCAAAATACGTTGGCGGTATTCAGGCTTGGTTCAACGGCACCGTTACACAGGTGATGCAGTCGTCAACCCTCAATGTGGGTATGCTCTGGACTGGTAATACCGACAACGCCAACACTATCGGTAACTGTATCGGCAAACTCTACAAGAAGGGTATTCTTGAATATTCTTACTACGACCGCCAGTTGAGCACCTTCAGCACAGCGCATGGCGCCGACTACGAGGGCGGTATGGGTGTGACTACTGCTGAACTCACCAGCGGCAAGCCTATCGAGGGCCTCGACACCGCATATTGGGCATTTGAGAAAGGTCAGTACCCAACCCTCAAGACATTTGCCGATGAGGCTGGTGCAAAGGCTGGTGCATTGAGCTTGGCATTCTTCGACACCAACGCGCGCGCCGACTCCATCAAGACCGACATTAGCCTCAAAAAGGCCGATGGTCTCGCTTGGAGCGTGGTGAAAGGCACCGACGCATTTACCGTTAAGGATGGCAAAACCCTGTGGATGGACGCTGCTCCTGTGCTCACCGACACTCTCGTGGCAACCTACAACGGATTTGTGAAGCGTATTCCTGTGGCAGCCGTGCCCGACACCGTGCCTCTGCCCACCATCGCCTACAATCCTCACGACAACAAGATTACATTTGCCGACGAGATGGAAGGCGTGACCTATTACTACACCCTCGATGGCACAGAGCCTTCTGTGGAAACTTCCGCAAGCACCACAGAGCCTGTATCTGCACCAGCAGCCACCACTATCACTGTGAAGGTGATTGCCGGCAAGCACAACTACTATGCATCGGCTGTGGCTAAGGCAGAGTTTGCCACCACAGGCGTAACCGACCTCGGCGTGGGCAAGACCGTGGCATCGCAAACCTATGTCACCCCAAGCGGCATCGTGTCGGCAACTCCAGTTGCAGGCGTGAACGTGGTGGTTACGGTTTACACCGATGGCACCCGTGAAGTGACAAAGAAAGTGTTCAAGGTGAAATAACATAGCACCTTACATCCAATAACCAAGAGAGGGAGCACCACCACAGTGCCCCCTCTCTCTTCGTTATAATCCCCCCGCCACCTTCTTACGAGGGCTATCCACTTTGCCCCAAGGGTATAAACCGCTCGCCGTTTCACGGCGAAAAACCCCTGATGATAACATGAATTCTTGGTAAAAAGCCGCATCAAATTTCTCAAAACGATAACGCCATAGCGTAGGGACATGCCTTTGGCATGTTTCCAATGCGCAGATAAATTGCTGTTTGCACCGAAACATGCCGAAGGCATGTCCCTACGTTATGATGTGATTTTTATTCGTGCTTTCTGTTATTCTAAATTCTAAATATTGGTTTTTCGCCGAAGGTGAGATGTATTTTTCCACTGAACCGATTTTTGGGGGAAATGAGATTTTGTTTATCTTTGTAGGGTGTTAAAAAAATGGATTTAGTGATGATGATACGACGTTGGTTTTTGATATTGATGGCGGTGGTGGCTGGTATGGCGGCTGACGCGGCTGATTTTTGTGGTGAGTGGTCGGGCAAACTCAATGTGGGTGTTGCGAGTCTGAAAGTGGTGCTGCATGTGGAGAAGCAGGGCGACGGCTATGCCTGTACGTTCGACAGTCCCATGCAGGGCGCTTACGGCATTCCTTGCGCGGCTACGGTGCAGGGCGATTCGCTCACGGTGGATATTGCGCCAGCTGATGCTGACTACAAGGGCGTAATCAGTGCTGACGATGCCGCAATCGAGGGCGTTTTCTCGCAAATGGGGCAGTCGTTACCGCTCACGTTTCACCGTGTGGTGAAGGAGGCTGAGGCTCCCAAACCCTACAAAGAGATCGAGGTGATGGTTGATGCAGGCGGTGGCGTGCAGTTGGCTGGCACCTTCTCGCTGCCGCAAGGCGACGGTCCATTTCCTGCTGTGGTCTTGCTCACCGGCAGCGGTGCGCAAGACCGCGACGAGACCATCGGCGACTATAAACCGTTTGCCCAGATTGCCGACAGCCTTGCGCGCCATGGCATTGCCGTGCTGCGCTGCGACGACCGTGGTGTGGGTGGTTCAAGCATTGCGTCGGGCTACGAAACCACTGCCGACTTCGCCGCTGATGCCCTTGCCATGCTCCGTGCGCTCAAATCTTATAGCGGGGTGGACTCTACCCGCGTGGGCTACATCGGGCACAGTGAGGGCGGCTTAATCGCCATTCTCAACGCCACAAAGGGCGCACGCTTCATCGTCACGCTTGCCGCCCCAGGTGTGAAAGGCAAGGATTTGCTGATGAAGCAGAACGAGAAGGTGGCGCAGGTGACAGGCGCAGAACTCACGGAAGATAAGAAGGAAATGCTGGAGGCGGTGTTCACTGCCGTAGAGACCGAGGAAAGCGAGTCGATGCTCACACGCCAACTGAAATTGCTGCTCGCCGAGTTGCCGCTCAATGTGCGCAACGCCCAGATTGAGGCGTTCACCACGCCATGGTACCGCTATTTCGTGCGCCTCGACCCCACGGAGGTCCTCAAATCCATCGCCAAGGACAAGAAGGTGGCAATGCTTGCCCTCAATGGCGAAATGGACGCACAGGTGGATGCCGACCAGAATTTAAGCGCCATCAAGGCACAGGTGCCACAGGCGCAAATCCGCCGCTATCCCACACTCAACCACATGTTCCAGCCCTGCGAAAGCATCGCCAAAAGCCTCGACTATGTGGGCAATCCCAACCCCTTTTCCCCCGAAGCAATCACCGAAATCATCCACTTCATTCAAGGGATTTGAGGAGTCAACGAGTCAACAGGTCAACAGGTCAACAGGTCAACAGGTCAACGAGTTTTTGATGTCGGACGAGTCAGACAGGTCAGACGCGTCAGACAAGTCCGACAGGAGATGGTGCGGGAACACCTATTTAATCCATTAAAACCCAATTTACACCAATTAAAAAATAAAATATAAAAATTGGTGTTAATAGGGTAAAATGGATTAAATAGGTGTTTCCTTTCACTCACCCATGCCATGCCTCGTTACCGAAGTCGAAGCAATCGTCTTAACTTCTTTAACTTCTTAACTCCTTAACTTCTGATAAAATCTTCTTGACTTCTGATATAAAATCTCGAAAGGCTGCTGGGCGTGGGTGCTCAGCAGCCTTTCGGTTATGAGGTTGATGGGATTGACTATTTGAAGCGCCAGGTGATAGTGCCGTCGCCGTTGGTGGTGCGGTTGTTAGGCACTGCAAAGCGGCTCTTGAGCGATTCGCGTTCGCAGTAGGCGCGCACGTCACGGTGTCGCCATGCTTCGCCTGTTCCGCTTATGGCTCTTGCCTCGATCACGTTGCCACGGGCGTTGACGGTCACTTTCACGGTGATAGAACCCTCGTAGCGGCTGTGAGGACGGCCCCAGTATGAGCCAGTGTAGCCCACAAGGCCCGAACCGATGGTACCGTGACCGCTAATGTCGCCAGTGCTTGATGCGCCGTTGGGCGAACCTTGCGTTCTGCCGCTGCCAGAGCCCTTGCCGAATGCGTTTTTCATACGCTTGTCGGTTTCCGACTCTACTTTCGAACTTGCGCCTTTGCTGCGCTTGTTGGCGGCTTTAGCCTGTGGCTTAGGGTTGGGCTTCGATGCGCCAGTCTTTTTCTTGTCGTCATCTTTCTTCTCGACGGTCTTCACCTTCATAGGCGAAGGCTTCTCGGTGGTGATATTCTTTGGTGGCAGAGGAGCCACTTTACCCGCGTCCTGAAGTTCGTCGCCTTCCGCCTCGTTGCCAGTCTCCGTGCTTTCGGCGTTTTCTGGCTCGTTGTCGTCGTTGTGGTCGCTTTCAGTAGGGTCTGGAGTGTCACCGAGTTTTGCGAGCATATCTCCGCCAGCGTCCTCCATCATGGTGATGTAGGGCTGCTCCTGAGGTACTTCAATGCCTGGAAGCACGTACCAAATCATAAACAGCAGCACCCCCAGCGTGATGATGGTGGTGATGATAGCGGATATTATTTCATTTTTTCTTTCGTTCATTGATTGGGTGGTGTTGCAGCATCGGTTGCTGAGACTGCAGGTTGCGTTACGTCTTGTTCAGGGGCTTCGTTGGCGCTGGAAGATGAAGGTTTGGTGGCAAGCACCACTTTCAGTCCGGCCTTAGTGCCCAAATCAAGAATTTCAACGATTTTGCCGTATGGCACGGCTTCGTCGGCATGAAGTGCCACAAACTGATGTTCGCTATCGCTGCCGTTTTTCACGCTTTGCAAAAAGCCCACGAGTTGGGTTTCGTCCACAGGTCGTGCGTAGCCCTCGTTGAGGGAGTCGGCTTCAGTGACCCACACACGCTGCAAGCTGTCGATGTAGATGCGGCTCGAAGGCTTCAGCTGTGTGGTTTGGCTGCTTTGTGGCAGATTCACTTCCAGTGCCGACGGAAACACGAAGGTGGAAGTCACCATAAAGAAGATAAGCAGCAGGAACACCACGTCGGTCATCGACGACATGCTGAACGCACTTTGAGTTTCGTGTTGTCGTTTTAATGCCATTTTTTAATTCTCCGTAGTGTTTTTGTTATTTTGCTGGCTCGTTGAGCAAGTCCATGAATTCCATGGTGTTTCTTTCGAGCTTGTTCATCACTTTCTTCACGCGGCTTGAGAGGAAGTTGTAGGCAAACATAGCGATGATACCCACAATCAAACCAGCCACGGTGGTCACCAATGCCTCGTAGATACCTTGTGAGAGCACGGTCACGTTGGCACTTGAACCTGCGCCAGCGAGTGCCATAAACGCCTGCACCATACCGGTAACGGTACCCAAGAAGCCAAGCATAGGAGCACCTGCTGCGGTGGTAGCGAGCCAAGAGAAGCCCTTTTCGAGTTTCGACACCTCGATGTTACCCACATTTTCCACAGCCACGAGCACATCGTTCATTGGGCGGCCAATGCGAGAGATACCCTTTTCAATCATACGGCTTGAAGGAGAGTTGGTCTGCTGGCAGAGCGCACGCGCCTCTTCAATTTTGCCTTGGTGAATGAAGGTCTTGATTTTCTGCATAAAATCCTTGTCTTCACGACTTGCGCCAGTGATGGCGAAAGTGCGCTCGAAGAAGATGTAAATACTCACGATGGCGAGCAGTGCCAGAGGAATCATAATCCAACCGCCTTTGAGCGTGAGGTCCCACAGGCTTTCGTTTGCCACTGTGGTGGCAGATGCTTTGGCTGCTGTGGTGGCTTGTGCCAAAATCATGTTAAGTGCTGTCATTTTCTGTAGTTATTGTTTTGTTTTTATTGTTTCAGAGCAGTTTGTTTTATTTCAGGCATTCCTTGTATGCCTTGATGGTGTTTTCCAAGCCCATATACAGCGCGTCGCTGATCAGGCTGTGGCCAATCGACACTTCAAGCAGATGTGGCACATGCTCCTTGAAGTACTTCAGATTTTGAAGATTCAGGTCGTGGCCGGCGTTCACCCCCAGTCCCACTTTGTGTGCGGCTTCGGCGGCGCGGGTGAATGGCGCAACTGCCTCTTCGGGGTTGTCGGGGTACATCTGGGCGTAAGGCTCGGTGTAGAGTTCCACACGGTCGGCACCTGTTTTCGCCGCCAGACGGATGTTCTCTTCATCGGTGCCCACGAAAATGCTGGTGCGGATTCCTGCCTCTTTCAGTCGGTCGACGATGCCGGTGAGAAATTCAAGATGGTCGGCCACCACCCAGCCTGCCGACGAGGTGAGCGCGTCGGGAGCATCGGGCACGAGTGTCACTTGCGAAGGGCGAGCCAAGAGCACGAGCTTCATGAAGTCTTCACTCGGATAGCCCTCGATGTTAAACTCTGTGCGAATGAGTGGACGCAGCGCAAACACGTCGTCGTGCTTGATGTGGCGTTCGTCGGGGCGTGGGTGCACTGTGATGCCGTCGGCTCCGAAGCGTTCGCAGTCGATAGCCACGTGTTCCACATTTGGCACATTGCCGCCGCGAGCGTTGCGCAGAGTGGCTACTTTATTGATGTTTACACTTAAATTTACCATTTATGTATGTAGAGTTTAGTTTTTTTTAGAGCGATATGGCTCCGTTTAGTGTGGTTTTGCGAAAAAAAATCGTAAATTTGCCACAACACAATAATTGTGCAAAAATAAAAAGAATTGGAGATATATAAAAGTAAAATATGCTTAAATGGACAATTCTTTGTTTTTTTGCAGCCAACCAGCATCTGCTGGTGGGTGTGAATAATGTAAGAAGTGGAGGCGATGTTCAATCCGTGGGTTGAATTTATGTCGCTGTGTTTCAGAAAAGTAATATCTTGGAAAGATGAAAATATCTATTTTTGGCAACGAATTTCAGCACGAATCGCTTGAGCAGGTGAAACTGCTGTTGAGCCTTCTGCACGACACAGGCGCTGAACTGTGGGGCGATCCTTCGTATGTGCACTTTTTGAACCATGAAGTGGGCGAGATTCCCTATCTCAACGTGTTTGGCAAGGGGGCAGCCGTGCGTGCCGATGTGGCAATCAGCATTGGCGGCGACGGCACTTTTTTGCGCACCGCACAGGCGGTGGCAGTGCAGGGCGTCCCCATCATGGGCATCAACGCCGGGCATTTGGGCTATCTCACCACCGTCGACATCAGCGAAACGGCACGAGCCGTGAAGTGCCTGCTGTCGGGCGACTACGACATAGAGGAACGCTCCATGCTCCAGCTGATGCTGCCTTCGGGCTACGAGGAAGCCAAGCGCTTCGCCCTCAATGAGGTGGCTATTCTTCGCCAAGACACATCTTCCACCATCAAATTAGACGTGAGCCTCGACGATGTGGCTCTCACCACATTCAATGGCGATGGTATGCTGCTCTGCACCCCCACAGGCTCCACAGCCTACAATCTGAGTGTGGGTGGTCCAATCCTCCATCCCCAATCACGCTGCTTCGTGCTTTCGCCCATCTCCCCACACGCCCTCACCATGCGCCCGGTGGTGTTTGCCGACACCTCGATGCTGCGCGTGACGGTGCGCAGTAGGGCACGGCTGTTTCAGGTGAGCGTAGATGGCGAGACCATCGACTTGCCATCTGGCACCACGCTCCGCATAGCCAAAGCACCATTCCCAACCCGTGTGATTATGCTGAAGGGGCACCGCTTCGCTCGAGTGCTGCGCACAAAACTGATGTGGGGCAAAGACAACAGAGGGGAGGAATAGCGGCGATGCAGTGTTACTTCATTGACAAGGAATTTGGCAAAGTGGTGGTCACGCTCAGGCGTGGAATGAAAAATGTGAGGTGCCGCTGGCGTGGCAATCGGCTTTACATGTCGGCTCCTTACGGTATGGAAAAACAGTTGGAGGGCTTGGTTGATGCCGACCGTGATAAAATCCGCGCGCTCAATCATCAGAAAATCACCTTCCACGACGGTCAGGTGATACCGTGCTTCCACACCACCCTCACCATCAGCACCGATGCCAAACTCACCACCAACTGTGTGGCTCACGGCATCGACCCAGCCGACGGCGTGTCGCTCTATATGCGTGTACCAGCCGATTTGGATTTGGAGAGCGATGCGGCGACACGCGCCCTTTCGAAGGTGATTTCCTTGTTGTTTGGGCGCATTGCCCACCGCTATCTGATACCATACGCCCAAAGCGAAGCCGCTCGCCTGGGGCTGAAACCTCGTGGCTTCGAGATAGGCAAAGGAACGGTGAAATTAGGGCACTGTACGCGAGGCGGAGTGATTCAATTATCACGCCACCTGATGCTCTTGCCCGAACCGCTGGTGCAATATGTGGTGTGCCACGAACTCGCACACCTCACCCACATGGACCACTCGCCAGCGTTCCATGCCCTGCTCGACAGTTATCTCGACGGCCGCAGTGCCGAACTCGACCGCCAAATCGCCCATTTCCCCTGGCCCATCCTCCGATAGCGCACCACCCATACATGGGGCTAATGGCGCACCACTTTCACGCAACTTTTGGGAATGTAGAGGTTGTCGTGCCCGGAAGTGAGCATGTAGTAATTGCCGTGGCTCTTGTAGGTGTCGGCGATGATGGTGCCGGCTGGCACGGTGTAGAGTTTGCCGCCCACACCAGTGGCGCTTTCCCCACTGAAGTCCTCGCCGTAGATGGGTGTGGCTTTCTTCGCCACGATGCGCGGACTGCCACCGTTGCACCAAGTTTGGCACTCCAGATATTTGGTGCGCGCATATCCCACTACATTGTCCTTCTTTACTTTAGTCCAGCCGTCCACTTGACCAATCTTTTCGGCGTTGCCCAAGCCGTGGAGCATACCATACACTTGCCCCACCACCTTGCCGCTTGCCGAAGGGGTGGCACGAATATTCACAAAACCATCGTCGGAAATGGCATATACGAGGGTGAACACGCGCTGCGCATTCACAAAGCCGCAGATGCAAAGCATCAGTGCTATCAATAATCCTTTCTTCATAGGTGTTAGTTTTAATTTGTTTTTCAAAGGATAAAGATAATGATAATTCGGTAATTAAAAAACACGTCGGGTCGCAGGAATGGGAAAAACAGTGAAAAATTTGGTTAAAATAGTGAAAATTCACATTTTCGTCTATAAAATGGGGTGGGTGGTAGTTTTTGTTTGTTTCCTTTGGAGGGGTGTTCGTAATTTTGCAACATGAAAAAATTCAGAAGCATGAAAAAGTTACTACTGACACTAACCGTGATGTGCTTGGCGTTAGGCTCGCAGGCGGCTTCCACACTCAATGGACTGCTGGTAGATGCCAACGACTCGCTACCGCTGATAGCGGCCACGGTGAAGTTACTCAAGGCCAACAAAGACAGCACCTATGTGATGGGCACTGTCACCGACGGCAATGGGCTTTTCAACCTTAAAGATGTGGCGCCCGGACGCTATGTGCTGAAATGCTCCTATCTGGGCTACGACAACGCCACACGCCGCGTGACCGTGGAAAAGACCGGTCGCGACGTGAACTTTGGTGCCATTTCTATGAAAATGGAGGGCATTCTCTTGAAAGAAGCAGTGGTCAACGGCGTGAAAACGCCTATCACGGTGAAGGAAGACACCATAGAATACAACGCCGACACCTATAAAACCCAAGCCAACGCTGTGGTGGAAGACCTGCTGAAGCGTATGCCTGGCGTGGAGGTGAGCAGCGACGGCAAGATTACAGCCAACGGCAAGGAGGTGTCGAAAATCCTTATCGACGGTAAGGAGTTCTTCAGCGACGACCCGAAAATGGCTTCGAAAAACATTCCTGCCGATATGGTGAACAAACTCCAGGTTATCGACCGCAAAAGCGACTTGGCGCGCTTGACAGGTGTTGACGATGGCGAAGACGAGACGGTAATCAACCTTACAGTGAAGAAGGGCATGAACAACGGCTGGTTTGGCACCGTGACAGGTGGCTACGGCACCGACGACCGATACAGTGGCAATCTGGTGGCAAACTACTTCGCCGACGGCAACCAGTTCACTTTCATTGGCGGCGGCAACAACACCAATAGCCAAAACTTCACCGACGGCGGAGCCTCGCGCTTCATGCGCTTTGGCAACAACAGCGGTATCACCACCAGCCAAAACCTCGGTTTCAACTTCAATGTGGGCTCTAAGGACAGCGAGAAATTCCGTGCTGGCGGTAATGTGAACTACAACCACAGCGACCGCGACGCGCGCACCACTACCGATCGCCGCTACATTTTCCCCGACTCCACCAGCTACTACAACTCGGCTTCATCATCTCGCACCAAGGGACACAACGTGCGTGGCGATTTCCGCATTCAGTGGAAGCCCGACTCATGCAACACATTTGAGTTTCGCCCCAACTTCTCATTCAACTTCAGTAACAGCGCAAAGGCGGATTCGTCGATGACTCGTGCAGGCGATGTGGCGATGACTCCTGTGAACCGCAGTTTGAGCAGTTACTACAACGACGGCAAGGGCTTCGACATCGGTGGTCAGGTGGTGTTTACCCACAAGTTTAAATATCACCCTGGGCGTAGCTACAGTGCACATCTTCGCTACAAATACAGCAGCACCAACGAGGATGGGGCCACCTACACCCAAAACACCTATTACTTGAAGTCGGACCCCGACGAGACAATCGACCAAATTTACGAGAACCACCGTCGCACCAACACGATTGCCGGCCGACTGACTTGGACCGAGCCTTTGGGCGATGTGAAGAATGCGCGATACCTCACTTTGGCTTATCGCGGCAACTACAAGTTTAGCCGCGCCACCAAGCTGGTGTACGACATCAATGGCACTCCCTCCCAACCAGTGCTGGGCTACAACCCCAACGACCTGATGGTGGACTTGCTCTCTGACCAGAATATGCGCAACTATTTCGAAACGCAATACGGCTCGTATGCGCTCGTAGATGGACAGTTGCTCTCGCAGATTATCAGTTACGACCTGGGCGAGGATTTGGAGCGTGTGCTCAACGAAAGCCAAAGCAACCGCTTTCGCAACACCTACTACAACCAGTCGTTTGAATTGGGCTTCCGCCAAGTGCGTAAGGCTTACAATCTGAATGTGGGCTTCTCGGTCAACTCGGCAATGTCGAAGAGCACCGACTTGATGAACGCCGAACGCAACATCGCAGCCCGCTGGTCGTGGTCGGTGGCTCCGTTTGCACGCTTCCGCTATAAGTTTAGCAAGACACGCAACCTCGCGTTCGACTACCGCATGCGTGCCAGCGAACCATCGCTCACCCAACTCCAGCCAGTGGCTGATGTGTCGAACCCGCTCAACATCACCATCGGTAATCCTGACCTGAAAGCCACTTTCACACACCGTGTGAATTTGCGATTCAGCGACTTCAACCAGGCTGCCCAACGCAGCCTTATGGCGATGATTGGCGTGAACTTCTCGCAAAACAGTATCATCACCAAAACCACCTACGACGCTTCAACCGGTGGACGCACCAACACCTACGACAATGTGAATGGCGTGTGGAATGCGATGGCGATGAATATGTTCAGCCTCCCATTCGGGGCTTCGAAGGTGTGGTTCTTCAGCAATCACCTGTTCTCTCGCTACTCTGTGACCAAGGGCTACAACAATGGCGAATTGAACACCAGCGGCACATTCAGCGTGAATGTTTCACCTGGCTTGGCGTTCCGCAACTCGGTGCTTGACTTGGAAATCCGTCCACGCTACAGTTTCCAAACCACCCACAACTCTGTGAATGTGGGCAACAACCGCGACATTCACACCTATGGCGGTATGTTCAACGGCACATACTCTACGCCCTTCGGGCTGGTGCTGAGCACCGACTTGAACTTCAGCGCCACTTCGGGTATGGCAGCAGGCTACGACTCAAAACAGTGGATTTGGAACGCCTCACTGGGCTACCAGTTCCTCCGTGGCCGCACGGCAAGCGTGCAACTCAGCGTGTTCGACATTCTGCAACAGAAAAAGAACATCGAGCGCACCGTAACTGCCAACTATATCGAGGATGTGTTCACCAACTCGCTTAACCGCTACGCGATGCTCACATTCACCTACCGCTTCACCACATTCTCAAAGGGCAATCAGCCCACCCAAAAGAACCAATGGGGTAACCGTGGCGACGGCCCAGGCGGACCACCTCCAGGCGGCCGCGGTGGTCGTCCAAGCGGTCCACCTCCAGGCGGTGGCGGTCCTGGTGGCCCACCAATGTTCTAACGCATTTAAAGTAATGACACTAACATACCAATTCCAATCCAAAAAGGCGACCACCCACGGCCGCCTTTTTCCGTGCTTAAATGGGGATTATCCACAACGAAAACGCTATAGCGTTTTCGTAACAGAAAGCAAAAAAAAGGGAGGGGCGTGGTGCCTCTCCCTTTTTGGATGTATTGTGGTTGTCGATTAGTCGATGATGTCGAAACCAGTGTATTTTTGGAGCACTTCAGGCACCTTGATACCTTCAGGAGTCTGGTTGTTTTCGAGCAGAGCTGCCATGATGCGTGGGAGTGCCAATGCCGAGCCGTTGAGGGTGTGGCAGAGGTGAGTTTTCTTGTCGTCGCCACGATAGCGGCATTTCAGGCGGTTGGCTTGGTAAGTCTCGAAGTTAGATACAGAGCTCACCTCAAGCCAGCGCTCTTGTGCGCCACTCCACACCTCAAAGTCGAAAGTGATGGCTGATGTGAAGCTCGTATCGCCGCCGCAAAGGCGAAGAATGTGCCAAGGCAAACCGAGTTTGTCGAGCAGTCCTTGCACGTGGTCCTTCATTTCTTCGAGCGCAGCGTAAGAGTTTTCAGGCTTTTCGATACGCACGATTTCCACCTTGTCGAATTGGTGCAGGCGGTTCAAGCCACGCACGTCCTTGCCGTAACTACCGGCTTCGCGACGGAAGCAAGCGCTGTAAGCGCAGTTCTTCTTTGGAAGGCTGTCGCCAGGAAGAATCACATCGCGGTAGATGTTGGTCACAGGCACCTCGGCGGTAGGAATCAAATAGAAGTCATCCACTTCGCAGTGGTACATCTGACCCTCCTTGTCGGGGAGTTGGCCAGTGCCCAGACCAGAAGCCTCGTTCACCACGTAAGGTGGCTGAATTTCGGTGTAGCCAGCCTTGTTGGCCTCGTCGAGGAAAAACTGGATAAGCGCGCGTTGCAGGCGAGCACCCTTGCCAATATACACAGGGAAGCCGGCACCGGTAATCTTCACGCCGAGGTCAAAGTCGATGATGTTGTATTTCTTAGCGAGTTCCCAGTGTGGAAGAGCGTCGGCACCGAGATTTGGCATATTGCCGCCCACTTTTTCCACCACGTTGTCTTCCGCAGTCTTTCCTTCAGGAACACCTTTGTAAGGCACGTTAGGCACCGAGAGAAGCACTTCACGGATTTCACCTTCGATAGCGGAGAGTTTGTTGTCGATTTCCTTGTTGTCGGTCTTCAAAGCACCCACTTTTTGCTTGGCGTCTTCGGCTTCTTCTTTCTTGCCTTGCTTCATGAGGGCACCAATCTGAGCAGCCATTTTGTTGAGCTCTGCGGCGTTGTCGTCGCGTTGCTTCTGCATCTGCTTGCGCTGTTTGTCGAGTTCTACCACGCGCATGATAGGTTCGCGACCATCGAATTGCTTAACAGCCAATCGTTTGATCACTTCCTCAGGATTTTCGTTGATAAGTTGTAGTGTAAGCATGTTATCTCTTAATTAAATATCGCACAAAATTACATAATTTTTTCAAGAAATCGGATATTAGCCCTTAGAAATTAGCTTTTTGATGGCAATTAGAGGCGTGAAACACAAAAACGGCTCAGTGGAACATTCCTGGGGATAGATTATGCAATGTTGCCGAATCGTGAATGGAATCAAAAACAAAA